>Ga0209802_1000008_pt1 | contig 116376 bp, 110 predicted proteins | sample GraSoiAngelo_129_FD_185886 | JGI IMG/M metagenome (GOLD analysis project Ga0209802, IMG submission 185886) | Grasslands soil microbial communities from the Angelo Coastal Reserve, California, USA - 14_0927_12_40cm (SPAdes) (version 2) | ecosystem: Environmental > Terrestrial > Soil >...
CAACCTCGTTTGGTACAGCTCGACCGCATCGCCACGGCGGTTCGAGGAGATCAGCTTCGCGAGTTGAACGGCAATATCCTTCGGCGGACGTGGGACATCATCGCCGACTATGAACGGTGCGTCGTATAGAGCCAGCTTAGTGATGTTGAGTCCATAAGCCGCTGCAGCAAGTGCGAGATGGGCGCCCGATGAGTAGCCGAACACTCGCGCCGCCCCTCCCGCTTGGCGGATTAGCGCATCGAGATCCTCGATCTCGCGCCCTACCGCATAAGGCTGAGTATCGCCACTCGCACCGCGGCCCCGCCGATCGTAGTTCAGCACTGTTAACTGCGACTCGAGGGCCTCAGCCAGCGGCGCGCCCGTCGATCGATCGTTGAAGGCCCCCACGATCAGGATGACGGGTGGACCCTGACCCGTCTGATCGAAGGCGATATTGGTCCCGTCAGCCGAATGCACTGTTCTCATCCATAACCCTCCTACAAGGTGCTCTGCCTGCTTAGACGGAAACGGGAGGAAAACTGTTCGCTTCATCTCCGGGCAAAGTGCGCGCTGCCGTGTTGGACGTCAAATGCACAGAGGTTCCGGTCACTTCAGATGGTCGGTGGGAGCCCAAACGTCGCGAACAAGTCGGCGTTCACAAACCGTGTGATCTCGATCACCAGATCGCCCTCTAGCCGCAGGACATCGAGGCCGAGCGCCCGGTACTCGGAGTCGCCTGGCCGGCGAACATAGGCCGCGACCGCCGGCTGCATGTTCGCGGCGGTCGCCACGGTCCTGAACTGACCCTGATAGGTCGGCAAGTTGGGGTTTGTCGCGAGTGCGAAGACGTTCGCGATCTCATCGCGCCCCTGGAACCACGTCGGGTACGGCGGCATTGTGAGGCGCACTTCTTCGCGCAGGAGTGCTGTCAGCGCGGTGACGTCTGCCCGGTCGGTGGCATCCATGTAGCGCTCGAGCAGCTTCCGCTCCGCGGTCGTCGGTGTCGACGCGGTCGACCACTCTACCCTGTGCTTGGGCAGGCGCTTTCGCATCAAGGATCGGGCGCGGTGCAGAGCGCTGTTCACTGAGGCCACACTCTCGTCGAGCAGGTTGGCGGCCTCCTTCGCCGACCAGCCGAGCGCGTCGCGAAGGATCAGCACAGCCCGCTGTCTAGGGGGTAGATATTGGATGGCAGCCAGATAGGCGAGCTCGATGGTTTCCTTGGCGATGACCACCGCATCGGGCTCAGAGTCGCTGGACGCAATCTGGTCGAGCAACCGGTCCGGATACGGCTGGAGCCAGTCCACTGCATTCGAGCCTCCGGCTTGAGGGCTTTCGAGTGATTGGAGTCGGCGTTGGGCGCTCTCGAGATGGTCGAGGCAGGCATTCGTCGCGATGCGATAGAGCCAGGTCCGGACCATGGAGCGTCCTTCGAACCCAGCTCGGCCCCTCCATGCCCGGAGCAGCGTTTCCTGGACCAGGTCTTCCGCCTCATCGAATGAGCCCAGCATCCGGTAGCAGTGGACGTGGAGCTGTCGCCGATACGGCTCCGTCAGAGCGCCGAACGCAGCCTCGTCGCCGGATCGCACAGCGGCAACAAAGCCCGCGGCGTCGTCCGGATCACTGGTTCGGATGCTCAAACCACCAAAGTAGCAGTGCCGACTAATCGAACATGATCGACGATTCCACGTAGCTCTGGCGTCGGGGGGAAGAGTTCCAAGATCTTCCACACAGGGAGCCAAATCGGTGTGCTGATTCGGCCCAAGCACGACGGAGCCAAACTCGCCTATTACGGGTCAATGCGGGATGGAGTACTTCGTCCAAAGATTGAATGGCCCAACGACTTGGCTGTTTACCCTCCCGCACGCGATGCCGAGGCAGGGGGGCCTAGACCGACCTGAGGTGGTCCAGGCCCCTGCGATTCACCTGTTCGTTGCCTTGGGTCTTTTGCGGCTAATCCTCGGACGACATGACGTGGAAATTCGTGCGGTCGGCATCGACACCCGGCGTCGGCGCCTCGCGGTTCCAGTAATCGATTGGTCCCTTCGTCACGGTGACTCCCTCGAACATTTCATGGGGCGACCCGACTAACTCGCAGCTGACCGTCAGCACGCCCCGCCTCCCGTCCGAGTAACGAATCTTGAGCACAGCCAGGCCCGCGCTTTCGTCCGCGCGGTTCCCGATGTTGTCATGCGGGAGAGGCGGAGTGCCCGGCGCGGCCACCCAGCTAACAAGTCGCGTTACCTTGTACGTTCCGCTCCCGGTTGGACTGCCAGTTTCATTAAAAGTCGTCCAGTGTCCTCCGCCGGTCACCCCGTCATCTTCGCCCACGCCAAAAGTGCCGGATCCGGTGAGCGTGATCTTCGAGCCGTCATTTGCGAGTGCGGACGCCATTCCTCCCGCCGACAACGTGCCAGTGGCGAAGTCAACGCTGATGATGTCCCATCGGACCCGCTTGTCATCTGCGAATACTGTTATTGGAATCCCGAGCGCTCCCAGCACTCCTACGGCGCCAGCCCCTTTCAGAACTTGCCGGCGACTAAGTCGCACATCCTTCATTGCTTTGTCCTCCTGATTTCGACAGCCATCGACGATCCGTTGGTGTCGCGCGCATGCGTCACGTAAAGGGTGCGTGCTGCCAACGCAGAAGAGAGGCACGAGGCAGCGGAAGTCGGAGCGAGATAGGACATTGCCAGCCAACGTAGTTGTGGTCCTTCGAGAACATCGCGTCGCGGCCCCCACACCACCACCGACAGATCAAGCAAATTCATACGCCGGCCCAGTCATCTCGTCAAGGGGACCTACCGGTCAGGCAGGTCGTCCGAAGTCAGTCGTAGAGGAGCGTTCCCCATTGCTCGCCCTCGAGGTCCAGGTCGAGGTGTTTGAATGGGCCGACGCCTCGCACAGTGAGCCGGAAGTGCGATGGCAGCCGGGCTGCCGCCCTCGGGTCGATCAAGAACCTGGTGCCGTCCGGCAGAGTGCCAGATGTGAATTCGTCGGGATCGTCCCTTCGCGATAGCTCGCGAATTCTTACCTGGCATATCGTGCCGCCGCCACAGCACCGCTGAACGTTGTAGGCGATGACACGCCCGTGGGCTGAGCGGTGAGAGTCGAGCCACTGGCGCGCGCCGGCGTCGGCGTCCAGCTGAAACTGTTGACCGGGCATATGCTGATTATGCGGCGACCGGTTCCACTTTGACCTAGTGTCAGAACGCCACCACGTTCCTTGATTCAATCGGCGGCTGACTCGAACCGACGGCCAACCGGATCGTGGGCCTCTTTCCGCCGATGTTCGTCAGTTCACCTATGAGTGCTCGTCGTGCAGCAAGGCCGATGGCAAGCCGTGGTACTTGGCGGCACTCCGCGGCACCCGGTGGATTCGAAGCCTGATTCCTGAACCGGGCGCTCCGAACTGTTAATGCAAGGTTGAGGGTTCGAGTCCGTGTCCCGGAGCCAAATTGAACTCAAATCATCGACCGATCGCACCCGGCAACCGCACGCGTGTAGCAACCCGCCTCAGCCCAGCAGGACATGAGGCTAGTGCCCGGCGGCCACCTCTTTCCGCATCGCTTCCCAGGCCTCGCGTGCGTCCTGGACCGAGCCCGCATCTTCGATCGTGGAGATGTCACCCGGATCCTGGTCGAGCGTGACTGCCTTCAATACCCGGCGCATGATCTTGCCGCTGCGCGTCTTGGGAAGCATCGTCACGAAATTCAGGTCACCGATCACTGCCACTGGGCCAAGCTCGCGCCGCACAGTTTCGAACAGCTCTTTGCGGAGCTTGTCTGACGGATCGTAGCCCTTCTTGAGGACGACGAAGGCCGCGATGACCTCCATACGTACCGGGTCCGGTCGCGCTGTCACGCCGGCTTCGGCCACTCCCGCGTGGCGGAGGAAAGCCGTCTCCACTTCGATCGTGCCGATGCGGTGGCCCGCGATCTTGATGATCTCGTCGGCCCGCCCGCTGAACCACACGTATCCGTCCTCGTCGAACGAGGACGCGTCTCCGCTGAGGTAAAGGGTCTTTCTGGGAATGCGCCGCCAATAGTCACTTGCGTAGCGCTCAACCTCGCCCCAAAGCGTTGCGGTCAGACCCGGGAAGGGCCGCTTGATCACCATCATCCCCTTCTCGTTCGCCGGCAGCTCATCGCCCTCGGGCGACACCACCATCGCCTCCACGCCGGGCAGGGCGATGCCGCCCGAGCCGGGCTTGATGGGCAGAAGGCCTAGGCCCCATGGGTTGCCGAAAATCGGCCCGCCCGTTTCCGTCTGCCACATGTGGTCGATGACCGGAACTTTGTTTTCGAGCACCTCGAGCTGGAGCCACTCCCAGGCCGGCGCGTTGAGCACTTCACCTGCGCAAACGATTCGTGTGAGGGAGCCGAGGTTGTGCTGGCGCGCAGGCTCGATGCCGTGCTTCATAAGCATCCGCACGGCGGTCGGCGAAGTGAAGATTCCCGTAACGGCGTTCTCCTCGATGATCCGATAGAAGGTTTCGGCGTTCGGATGATCGAGAGCGCCTTCATATGCGATCGTCGTGCATCCTGCGATGAGCGGTGCATACACGATGTAGCTGTGCCCGACGACCCAACCGATGTCCGAGGTCGACCACCAGACGTCATTTTCCTTGAGTCCAAAGACCCAAGCGCCCATGGAGTGGATGTAGACCTGATACCCGCCATGAGTATGCACGGCGAGCTTGGGCTTGGCTGTCGTGCCTGAGGTGGCCAGGATGTACGCGGGTTCGTTGGACTCGAGCCACTCGACTTCGTCACTCTGCCCGGCGCCGAGGGCGAGGAACTCCTCCCAATAAATATCGCGGCCCGCCGTCATCGTGGGGGCCTCGGCCCCGCGGCGATGCACTACGACGCTCCGGACGTGCTTACCGCGGTCGCCCAGCGCTTCATCGACGATCCCCTTCAGCGGCACGTCTTTGCCTTTCCGGTATGTGATGTCGGAACAGAAGAGTGCCGTCGCGCCGGCCATCTCCAGACGGTCGCCCAGAGCGCCCGAGCCGAAACCCGCGAAGACCGCGATGTGGATGGCTCCGATCCTGACGCATGCGAGCATGAGCACGATCGCCTCTCGGCAGGTGGGCATATAGATGCCGACCCGGTCGCCTTTTCGGATCCCTAGACCGCGGAGGGCCTGCGCCGTTATCCGGACATCGTGGCTCAGTTGCGCGTAGGTCAGAACGGTTCGACCACCGCGCTCGTCCTCGCACACGAGGGCGGCCCGGCCGCCATCGCCGGCGTCCACGTGGCGATCGACTGCGTTGGCTGCGAGGCTGGTCTCGCCGCCGACGAACCATCGGAAGTAGCGCCCGCGGTCGTCCGGGTGCTCCGGGTCCCACTCGAGCACGCGCTCCCAGCGCCGATGCCAGGGAAGCGCCTCGGCGGCTTGGGCCCAGAACCGGTCAGGGTCCGCTTTGGCGGCGCGGACGAATGCGCCTACCTTGGGGTTGATTGTCTCCATTTGCGCGTCTCCATCTGAGTCCACTTGAGCTCCATACGGCGCCCCAAACCTTGCCAACTTGGATGCCTCACTAGGCCGCTAGTTTGCGCCCGATGTGCGATACCGGCAACCTGGGTGACGCTTGCCCCAAGATCGGTGTTCCTGCGGCGCGCCGACCGTCGTTTCGATGAGGCCCGCGTTGCTCAACCAGGGCTGACGGCTATACAGCAACGCCAACAGCGAACGCTGAGATTTGGCGGTTCTCAACGGCACTGAGTGAATTCGGATCGTCATTTTCTCGGTGCGCAGGCGACTGGCTGGGGCCAAGTGTCTAAGCAAGCGATCAACTGGAAAGAAAGGACCCTGACGGACCGCCTCTCCGGCTCCGATACCGGTCTTCCGCCCAACTCCGACTCCGTTTGAACGTGTCCCTTGGGGCCACCCATTCACAGTGCTCCTCTAAAGGGTTCTGGGAACGCGTCTTTTTTCCGTAGCCGGGCTACTCACGAAGCACTCCGAGCGATCTTGGCTTGCACGGAGTCAAAAGACCTCACCCTTTGCTCTCGTTTGCCACGACACGGGTTTCAGACCTGTTGAGGAAGGGAAAGAACCTGTAAATATAGTTCACATCTAATCCTACATCAGGAGGTGTATTGATGATGACAGCAGCACGCATGCTGGTGCCCGGCTCTCTTATGGCTGGCGCTCGCCCCATAGACCGTCTGTTCGAGCAGTTCTTAGGCTATGAAGCCGCGATTCGGGAGGACGGCACGCCCACATATGCTCTCCCGCTCGATATCCTCGAAACGGAAGACGCCTACGAGCTCCACGCCACCGTCGCGGGCGTTCCAGAGGACGGTGTCGAGGTGACGTTCGAGGGCGGCATGCTGAGCATCGCTGCGAAGGCAGTCCCGTTTGAGACCCAGGGCACGTTCATTCGCCAAGAGCGACCATGGGGCAACTGGAGCCGCAAACTGGAACTGCCCAAAGAGATCGACCCCGCGAAGATCGCCGCTCAATTCGAGAATGGCGTTCTGACAGTTCGCGTCCCGAAGGCGGCGAAGGTCCAGCCGGTGCGGATAGCGATCGGCGGAGCCGACAAGGCTAGCGCTCTTCCAAAGGGCCGCGGCTAGCGTCTCGAGACATTAAGCGGGAGCAATCCGAGAACACAAAAGGCACCTGACGCGAAGCTGAGCCGACATCCGTTGAGGATATGGATTCAGATAGTGGTCACAACAGGTCGTCCTCGGGTTGCACCCCCATTTGCTTTTACCTCTCTCAAGGCCCACGGCTGATCGGTGTGCGGTTGTTTGGCTCCGACGAGACGCGGCCAGGAAATCTCGACATCATCGAGGTCGTGTCAGCGCCACTAATGTTCTCGCCCCTTTTTCGCCTTGCGAATGATGGTGATGCTGCCGCCCCTGAGGAAGAAAGTGCTCTCGTGCCCGTCCTCCCAACGTACGCGGTAATGGACCCCTTCGCCGACCCCCAGTACCTCAAGGATCTCTCCCTCACGAGCGGCCTGCCCAGTCCTCTGCGACTCGAGAACCACCCGATCTCCGACCTTGCCCTCAACCATCGTCGGACCTCCCTGAATCTCGATTGTGTTAAAGAGCATGGTACCGAGTCGGTATTGACTCAAACGGAAGGGATTGACTGCCAGCGTGCAGGACCCTTGGGCCAAGTGGGTCGGTATGTCGCCCAGCTCGCTCCCCGATACCCCTGGTGGATGAGAGACCTCACCTGGAGTGGCCGACCGAGCCCACGCAACGAGGGACGTGGGTACCCACTCGACCCGCTGGCGCGTCAAGTCGGGAGTAATCTCACGTGGGGGCGTGATGCCTATGCACTTCGAGAAGTTTTCGTTCGGCTCTATGCAGATCGACGGCCGAGTCTATGACTTCGACCTGGTCATTGACCGAGGCGAGATTCGAAACCGGAAGAAGAAGGCTTCCAAGCGGTATCGGGACGCCTACGGCCACACGCCCCTATCGGTCGAGGAAGACATTCCGTGGCGATGCCGCCGGCTGGTGGTAGGCACCGGAGCAAAGGGCCGGCTGCCTGTGATGCCCGAAGTGGAAAAGGACGCACAGCGTCGGGAAGTCGAGCTGGTAGTTCTTCCGACGAAAGACGCGATCGTCATCCTCAATCGCGGCGATTTGCATACGAATGCAGTACTCCACGTGACCTGCTGAGCTTTCTTCGCCCCTCAGCCTGGATTAAGCGGCCTCTTCTCCCTCTGATCTGTCGGCTGCCGCGAGTGCGGGGTCGCAAATTCATCGGCAGCAGGCTACTCGGAGTAGGCCCGCCTAACCGATAGGATGTCGGCCGCTCAGTGATTTTGCTCTGGCGTACCGGCTCGCAGGGGCCTGTCGTTGAAATCGACAATTAAGACCGAAGACCTGCTGCTACTCCACCAGGTGCCACCGCTCGGACGAGTTTGTGTGCCCACAGGCTTTATCGGGGAGGTGCGTTGAGATGTCCGGCCATCGCGCCCTACCGGGGACGATTCTCAATCGGACCCAGCTGCTGATGCTGGGCTTCTTCGTCCTGGTCTGGATCGCACTCGTGCTGATCCTGGTCTTATCCCCTGATGTCTACGAGCAGTCGCTTCGCCTAGCGCCCAGTGACATGCGCACGATTGAGGCAGCCTTTCTGGTTGCGCTTTCGGCCTTGATCGCCCTCCTGATGCTCGGGGTTTTCCGCCGGTGGCGATGGGCTTTCTGGCTGATCCTGGTCGCTTTCTTCTTCGGCGTCCTGCGCCTTCCGGCGTCCATCCTTCAACTCACCGGCATGATGGCGGCGACTGGCCCCACTTGGTACGAGGCGCTGCAGGGCGCTATCGGCCTCGCCCAGTTTCTGATAGCGCTGGCGATGTTTTCCGGCTACCGGAAGGCCGGCCTTTGGGGAGAGTTCTGACCGCGATCTCGGCGGCGCCGGGGTGAGCTAGGCCTTAACGGGGCCCATAGCCCACTTTCGTTAAATTCGGAGCCCCAAGTGTGAACGAGGTCTGTCACGCTACACAACCGTGTGCTGCCGGACCTCCCGGTCGACTGCGTCGAGCGGTTCAATCACTGCCGCCTCCAAAGCGCCATGGATGATCCGCGATCCATACACGGGAACGTCGACCACCCCGGCGATCAGACCGGGCAACACGCGGCCCGCTACCGCTCGGACGCCAAAACCAGGGCTAGGTGGTGGGCGGCACCACGTTGATCGGCACGACGTTGCTGCGCAGCCGACCTCGCCAGAGCCGCATGTAGCCGGGGCTTAAGTTCACCGGGACCTGGACTCGAAGATTCGTGGTCGAAAGAATCTCCGGCGTGACGAAAATCGAGTGGCTGGCATCGCGGAACTCCAGAACGTCTCCGGCTGCGAAGCCATGTCCGCCGAGGATCAGCTCCTGGCCCCACTCGGCGAGATCCGTGGCCTCAAAGTCCAGCCACGGACCATTCGTGTCAAAGGCGGAGGGCCCGATGAACAAGGGCGACTGGCGCAGGATCATGACCTCATGAGGTAGCAGGCCGGTGTCTGGGTAGTCGCCATGCCAACGCATGAGCGACTGACCGGGGAAGCCTTCAGGAGGGTGATGCAGGCCGAAGGTGTGACCGAGTTCGTGTGCGGCGGCTCCCTTGGGTACCCCGCCCTGGCACTGCCAGCTCGCGAAGCTACATGGGATTGCCGCGGGCTCAGCAACGCCAGAGATCGGCTCCAACACCCAGTCGCCCAGCATTGCGAAACCAACGTAGCGACACCGGCGTTGGTGCCATTGCAGCCCGACCTCGGTAGAGCTACTGACCGATGTCGCCTTGGGTCGAGGTTGGGTGGCCTATGAAGCCGTAGGTTGACCGGCCGCCTTGGCGGTGCTATGACTAGCTTCAGCCGTCGAGCGGAGAACGCTTACAGACAGTTCTGGTGGAGGGGCGCCGATGAGACTGAGCGAAGATCAGCTTCGAGTGATCTGGCAATCGGCAGCGCACGACCGGGCAATCGGACATCAGCACTTCTGGGAGAAAGCGTTATCGCGGCGCCAGTTTCTGGGCACGGCCGCGGCCGCCAGTGGTGTGGCGGTCACGGCTAGCCTGTGGGTGCCAGGTCTGGCGGAAGCCGCCGCTCCTGGTGCGGGCACGCCCAGACCTATCCCGGGCACGGTCTTCCCAGGGGCACCATTCCATATCAAGCTCCCGGGCGCCGGCGCGGAGCCCTCGGCCATCACCGACTTCAATGGTTTTGTCGCCATTGCCGATATCGAAGGCACCGGGACTGGGAGCGGCAGTGGCCTCACCTTTGGGGCTGATCTGCGTTTCATAACGGGAACCTTCAAGGGCACTGATGACCGCATTCACAGGGGAACTTTCGGATTCATCTGACTCGACGTCTTCAATGGTCCCGTGGGGACCGATCAGGTCCACGACTTCAACCCAGGCATCGACCCCTTCCCGGCCGGACTGTTCTGGACGGTCGCCATACCGGAAGACTCGGTGGCGCTGAATCTCGGCCGCGGCACCGCCTCATACCGGCTGTTCAACTTCGCGATCGAGGACTACGGCAACATCGGCAACGCGCTCAGCGACGGCAGCTCCGTCCCGGGGGTGGTCAGCTTCGATGTCGAGTGGTCGGGTGTGGTTGAACGAGCAACCACCAGTGATACCAGCAACCGGTTCTCGCTCAACTTGGTAAGGACGGGGGCCTCGGTCAGCTGGACGGGAAGCTCCAGCCTTGGTAGCTTCGCGTCCGAGGCCGTGACCAAAGTGAACTTTGCCCAGATCGCGCACGAGACGAATGGGATGTTCTTCGGTGGCTAGGTTCTACGCCGAGACAACAGCAAACATCGGTTAGCGGAGGACTCCTATGCGTCATGTGATCTTTCGGGGAACCATGCTCGCGCTTGTCGTGACTTTCATCTCAGTCGGAACCGTACAGGCCGAGCGGTTACCAGGCTCCACCCAAGGCGGGCGACCTCTTTCGGCCACCCTGTTGGGCCCCAATGAGGTGCCTCCGGCACCTGCGAGCTCACAGGGGACCGCCACCATCACGATCAACCTGGGCCAGAGCGAGCTCTGTTATGTGATCGACTTCACAACCAGCGAAACTGTGGTCGCGGCTCACATACACCACGCCCCCGCAGGCGTGGCTGCACCACCCGTGATCCCGCTGAACGCGCCGGTGGCGGGATCGTCTTCTGGCTGCAAGCAGGTCGATCAGGGGCTGCTAAAGGACATCGTCCTGAATCCCGAGCAGTACTACGTGAACGTGCACACCACCGCGCATCCTGGCGGTGCAGGGAGGGGACAGCTAACGAAGTAGCTCGATCCAGGCGGATGGTAGATTTGGTTAGTTTTGGTCAGGAACGATAACCTCAGACCCCGGCTCTTGGATCAAAACCGCTGGCTGACCTGGGCCTCCTTCAATCAGCGCCTCGCCAACATTTCTCGGTGATTCCGGGCCGCAGGAAGAGTCACCGCACCTCATCTGGCTGCCGGGACTCTCGCTGGTCATCTTGAAACCCGCTGGTCTACCGGATCTTGGCGATGGCAGCGTCAGGTGACCTACCTCTAGGGAACCGCTTCTTTTGTCGCTTTAGGAATGATGCTGATGCTCCCGGCGCTGGGGAAGAATGTGCTCTCGTGGCCGTCGTCCCATTTGATGCGGTAGTGAATGCCCTCACCGGTGTCAAGCACCTCCAGGATCACACCCTCGCGCGCTGAGCGCCCCGTCCGCTCAGATTCGACGACCACGCGATCTCCGACATTGCCGTGCGCCATCGGTTGGCCTCCCAGATTTGTCGATCGCTACCCAACAGCATGCGCGCGGAACGGCTCTGGGATCAAGCGGGCCTTTCTGCGCCCAGCGGAGGGACTATGCCAGGCCCTTTCTGAAGCCATCGCGCCAACTGGGGAAGATCAACTGCCAATCCAGTGCACGCTTGGCTTTGGCATTGGAAGCCCCTCGGATTTCGTTCATCACAATGACGCTTCCCTCGCCGGCGACCAACCGGCCGACGAAAACGGGAACGCGAAACGGAGGTTTCGCCCCCACTGCTTCGGCCAGCACTGGCAGCCACTGCATGACCGCCGCCGGGTCGTCGTCAACGACGTTGTAGACCCCCGGCGCTCCGTGGTCGAGCGCCCGCAGAGTCGCGGCGGCGACATCGTCCAGATGGATGAACGACCAGATGCCCGTGCCGCGGCCGATGATGGGCAACCGCCGGCGGCGAACCAACTTCACAAGGTACCCGCCGTCGCGCGCGATCGAACTTCCGGGACCGTATAGGATGCCGTAACGCAGCGCGAGGCACTCCAGGTCAGTCGTCTCGAGCACTGTTGTCTCCAGTGAGCGGATCGTGTCCAGAGTGGTGCGCATCGCGCGGCTCGCATGCGGATCGAGAGGATCTTCCTCGGTCTTCACAGGCCCGCCCTCGCGCGCGTATGTCCACCCTACGAAGCTCTGAGCGATGAAGCGGCTCGCACCAGCAGAGCGAGCTGCGGCAAGCAGATTGTTGAGCCCCTCACGGCGAAGGCGGTTGGTGAGCGCGAAGTCGCGATCAAATGTGCGGAAATTGGCGTTGGGCGGGATTGCGGTAAGTTGGTGAATCACGATTTCCGGCTCCGCCTGTCGCACGGCAGCCAGGACCGCGCTGGCGTCGAATGCATCTGCGATGACTGGGCTGGCGCCCATGAGTCCGACCAGGTCGGTCTTGCTCTGGCTGCGAATCATTGCTACCACCGAGTGCCCAGCCGCGACGAGGGCTGGCACCAGGTGCTGGCCGATCGCTCCTGTGGCTCCGGCGAGGAAGATCCTCATATTTGGCTCACTTCAGCGGTGTGCTAAGGCCGCAGTCCGCATTCCCACGGCCGCAAATCCGCGCTACGTCGTACAGCAACGTCGGTGGTAAACCGTGACACGTGGCGGCACTCAGCGGCACTTAGCGAATTCAATGCGTCATTTCTGAACGGGCGGCAGCGATCTGTTAACCGCAAGGTTCGGAGTTCGAATCTCCGTCCCGGAGCCAACTTTCTGTGCAAATCTGCCTCGGACATCGCTGGACGCTGTCGGACGCTAGAAACGCGGTCATGAATACCGTCTGGAGTGCGGCCCCTCGCGCGTCCTCATTTGAGTGTGCCGACAGCCGTCTGGCTTCAGAAGGTTGTCCGGCACCGCGTTCAACAAGTGGTCGGCTCTTCGGTCACGGTGCCGAGACCCTGAAGTGCTGCAGCGCCGCGCGGTCGATCTCTGCGCCGAGGCCCGGCCTGGTGGGCAGAGACAGCCGGCCGTCGAGCATCTCCAGCTCGTCGACCGTCAGCTCCCGACGCAGCGCGGACTCCGTCAGCGCACGCGGCACGAACTCGATGAACGCACACTGCGCCGTGGCCGCGGCGAAATGGGCGGCCGCCGCGATGGACAGGCCCGTCTTCCAGGCGTGCGGCACGACGACAAGCCCGCGTTCCGCTGCCTGCTGTGCGACTCGCCGCGCCTCCGTCAGCCCGCCGACCCGACCTATGTCGGGCTGGGCGACGTCGATCTTGCCGCGGTCCATGAGGTCGACGAACTCGTGTCGCGTCGACAGCCACTCGCCGGCCGCGATTCGAACACCGAGGCCGGCCTCGTGAAGTCGTGCGTAGCCGTCTAGGTCGTCGGTCCAGAGCGGCGTCTCCAAAAAGAAGATGTCGACGTCTTTCAGGCCACGGGCGGTGCGAATCGCGCGTTCCGCGTCGGACCACGCGTACTGCACATCGACCATCAGGGTCATCTCCGGGCCCACGCGCCGGCGCACCGCTTCCGCCACCTCGACGACGCGCGAATCGGGCTCATGCATGCCGCGGTGCGCGTACGGTCCATCGAACGTGAGCTCAAGCTTGGCGGCGCGAAACCCATATTCCTCTCGCGCCCGCGCCGCCCAGTCGACGATGGCAGCGCGATACGCGTCAAACCCGCTCGCGTCCGGCTGCAGGGACGCGTACGGCACGATGCTGTCCCGAGCCGCACCGCCCAGCAGCTCGTAGATCGGCTTGCCCGCGGCCTTGCCGCAGATGTCCCACAGGGCGATGTCGATCGCACCCATCGTGTTGATCACAGCTCCACGCCGGCCGTTCATCGCCGACCCGACGTAGAGCTTCTCCCATACCTTTGGCGGGTCCAGCGGATCCTCGCCTACGAGCATCTCCCGCAGCGAGAGACCCATGTTGTGGGTGGAGGGCGCCTCCAGGCACGCGCGCGCGATCCAGGGATTCAAATCCGACTCACCGATCCCCGTGATGCCCTCGTCGGTGTGGACTTCGACGATAAAGTCGTCCTGCGCGGAGCTGGCCGCGTCTTCTTTGACGTCAGGCACCAGGAGCACGTGGCACTCGACCGAGGTGATGCGCATCAGGCCGACACGCTCCCGTCAGCGTGCAACTCGCTGACCGATTCGACGCCGCCGTACAGCACCGCGTGCACAGTCGTCTCGAGCACCTCTCCCGGCTCCATCACGCGCGCGCGTCCTTCTCTCACCGCATCGGCAAGCGCGCCTGGCCAGCTCGTCCAAGCCTCCATCGCAGCGTGGTAGTAGCCGCGCCAGCCGCCGAACACCTGCCAGAGCCACACGACTTTGAACAGATCAGGGTCGAAGACCAGGCCGAAGCCGCGCTGGATCGAAGTATCGGTGCACGCGGCCCAGCCGGCCTTGAGCCCGTGCACGTAATGCAGAGCAAAGCTGCGTATCTCCGGGCCCTGGATCCGGCGCACGTCGAGCCTGGTCCCGTCGCGCAACGTGAGCATCGGCCACGTGTAGCGATCGCCCCGCTCGCCCAGCCGGTTCTCGCCGCCAAACTCGTCGACCTCCACGTCGGTTCCTGGCACGTCGAACCGATGGCGCGGGCTGATGGCCAGGCTCGGATGCGTGCCCAACGCATAGTCAAAAGCCCTGGTCCCGGTGTGCTCCAGCCGGATCTCCGACGTGAGCACGGGCACGTCATCTGACAGACGGAGGACGCGGGTGTAGCGCCCGGGCGTGATCGGCGTCTCGACCGAGCAGGTCAAGAAGACCTCGCCGTCCCGCCGATCCGTGTGCCACTGCCAGCCCACCGCCGACCACAATTCGCCCATGTATGGGGTGGCTTCGCCGTTACGGTCGGTCGACGGCGCGCCACCTGGAAAGATCTCATCCCAGCCGCCTGACCAGTGGTCGTCCATGCTCGCGAAGACCGGCGCTCGATGGGGCGGGATGCGCTTGTTCTCCCACAGCACGTTCCGGTCGGCGACCTTGTCGATCAATCGAAAGATCTTCGCGCCGGCGTCAGGTAAAACCTCCACCGCCATCCACCGGTTCTCCAGGCGCACCGCCGGCAGGCCTCGGTAGGTCCAGTGCGGGTCGATGCGGGCGCCCGAGGGCATGTAGCATTCTGTAGCAATTCCGGATCGGCCTTTCCTTGGGGGATGGATAGGTGGGTTTCGGCGGCAGGGTCGTTGTCGTCTCCGGGGGAGCCACTGGCATGGGCCGCGCCACCGTGGAGCTGCTGCTCGAGCGCGGAGCCCGGGTCGCGCTCATCGACTGGAACGAGAAGGAAGCGCAGGCCGCCGCTCGGTCCAACCAGCTACAAGCCTATGCGGCCGACGTCAGCAACGAGACCCAGGTGCAGGCTGCGTTCGCCGCCATCGACCGCGACTTCGGCCCCATCCACGCCCTCTTCTCGAACGCGGGTGTGGCGCGCGTCGAGGCCCTCATCCATGAGGAATCGGTGCAGAAGTGGGACGAGGTCATCGGCATCAACTTGCGCGGTACCTTCCTGGTGGTCCGCGAGGCCATGAAGCGCTTCGTGGCCCAGAACGAGCCGGCGGCGATCGTGTGCACGTCGTCGTGCGTGGCCAAACTCGCGATCCCCGGCGGCACGAACGCGTACACCGCGTCGAAGGGCGCGATCGAAGCGCTGGTGCGGCAGGTCGCCGTCGACTACGCACCCCGGCGCATCCGGATCAACGCCGTAGCCCCCGGCGCGATCGACACGCCGCTCATGTGGGCGACCGTGCCTGAGCCGGAGGTCGCCGCCATGCGCGAGACCATCGACGCCGAGGTGCCGCTCGGCAAGATCGGGCAGCCGGCCGACATCGCGCGTTGCGTCGCGTACCTGCTCTCGGACGAGGCCGCGTACGTCACCGGCGCCACGTTCCTGATCGACGGCGGTGTGGGCGCCAAGATGGTTCTCTCGGTTTGAAAGGGAGGTAAAGCCCAATGGGTGCATCTGTCGGGCAAGTCGGACCCGGAGAGGTGATGGTCGCCCAGACCGAGCTCCGTGCCGGCGGCATGGGCCTTTGGTCGATCATCGCCCAGGCCGTCACACACATCGCGCCGGCGATGGGCTTCCTCACCGGCGCTACCTTCATCGCGGCCAACTCCGGCACAGGCGTGAGCCTCGCGTACTTCGCAGCCTTCCTCGTCTGCATGGCGATCGGTCTCACCATCATTCCGCTGGCGCGATATCTACCTTCGGCCGGGGGCTACTTCACGTATGTCAGCCGCACCCTGCATCCGCGCCTCGGCTTTCTGACTGCGTGGCTCTACTTTCTCTACGACCCGACCGCGGTTGCCATCAACTTCACCATCCTGGGATTCATCTGGCAGAACCAGCTGTCTGAGCGGCTGAACATCAACCTGCCCTGGCCGGTGATGGTGGCGGCCGGGGTCATCTTCGTCACGTTCTTCGTCTATCGCGGAGTTCAGATCTCGGGCCGGACGATGCTCGTCTTGGGTGGTCTCGAGATCGCCATCCTTCTGGCTTTCGCTCTGAGCGGCATCATCAGCCCAGGGTCGGGTGGCATCAACACCACGCCGTTCCAGCTGGACCCGAAGTTCAGCACCGGCGGCCTTTTCCTCGGCATCGTGTTCGCCATCTTCGCGTTCACCGGCTTCGAAGCCGTGGCCCCGATGGCGGAGGAGAGCACCAACCCACGCCGCAACCTGCCCATCGCGATAGTCGTGTCCCTCGTGTTCATGGGCGCGTTCTACGTCTTCACGACCTTCGGCCTGGCCGTCGGCTGGGGCACCAACACCTTCGACTCGGGGTTCGCCGGCAAGGACGTGGGCACGTTCATGGACCTGGCGCAGCGCCTGTGGGGCGGCGGCTGGGTATTGCTGCTCTTCGCGATGCTGAACAGCGCCTTCGCTGTCGGCATCGCCGCCACCAACGCGTGCACGCGCGTCTTCTTCTCTATGGGACGCAGCGGCGCCCTGCCGAAGTGGCTGGGGGCCGTGCACCCCAAATACAAGACGCCGAGGAACGCGGTCATCCTGCAGACGATCATCACCATCGCCATCGCCTACGTCGGCGGCTTCTGGCTGGGACCCGACCAGGTCTTCTTCTGGTTCGGCACCCTGATCACGTTCGGCCTGATCGGCGTGTACGGCCTGGGCGCGATCGGCGTAGTCCGCTACTACCTGACCGAAAAGCGAGCCGAGTTCAACGTGATCTGGCACCTCGTGATTCCGGCCATATGCGTCGTCTCGATCCTCCTGGTCGGATACGAGACCTTGGCGCCCGGTCTCAGCGGCATCTTCGTGTGGGTGCCGTGGGTGCTGGCGGCCTGGATCGTGGTCGGCGTGATCGTCCTGGCCGTTGCCCGGGCACGCGGCCAGGAAGACTGGCTGCTGAAGGCCGGCGAGGTGGCGTACGAGCGGCAGGCCAAGCCGGAGGAGGTCGCCGGGGTGGTCTGAGTGGCTCTGCCGGCAGAGCCGTTTGCGGAGCGCTGCCGCCGGGCCGCGGCGGCAGCGGCTTCGCTTGGTGTGGACCGCTTGCTCGCATCGGACCACGGCTCGGTGCGCTGGCTCACGGGCCGCGAGTCGGAGATCGGCTGGGGGCCGCTCTATCCGATCTCCGCGGGGACGCACGTGCTGCTGGATCTCGACGGCGGTGGCCGCATCTTCTGCGCGGAAGGGGAGGAGGAGGCAGGCCCAGCCATCGACGGCCTGCAGGTCGTGACGTATCCCGGCTACACCGTCACGCCCTTGCGTGCTTACACGAGCTTGAAGCAGCTGCTCAACGGTGGGGGACGTCTCGCCGTCGAAGCTCACGCCGTGCCGATCGCGCTGGCGCCGAGCGCTGAAACCGTTGACGCCGCGCCGGCGCTCGCGAGCCTTCGCCGCCGCAAGGATCCGGCCGAGATCGCGCGGATCGAGCGCGCGGCGCGCGTCGCGTCGGTCGGCCAGCGGACCTTTCGCGCATGCGCCGAGCCTGGCAAGACGGAGATCGAGGTCTTTTCGGCGCTGCACGCGGCGATGGAAAAAGAGGCCGGCACCCGCGTACCGGTGCTGCCTGATCTCATCTCGGGACCTCGCATGGCGTTGGTCGGAGTGCCGCCGAGCGACCGCCGCCTCGAGGCCGGCGACCTGGCCCTGGCCGACCTGGTCGTGCGTGTCGAGGGTTATTGGGCCGACTCGTGCACCACGATCTGCCTGGGCGAGCCCACCGATCAGATGCGCCGGCTGCACGAGGCCTGTGTGCGTGCCCTCGATGTCGGTGTATCGATGCTGAAACCAGGAACTATCGCTGGTGATATCGACGCTCAAGTTCGCGGGATGATGCGCGAGGCCGGCTACGAATATCCACACCACACAGGCCATGGCGTCGGCGTCTCCTTTCATGAGGAGCCGCGGGTCGTGCCGGGCGCGGATATGGTGCTCGAAGAAGACATGGTCGTCGCGCTCGAGCCCGCCGGCTTCGGCAACCGCATCGGCTGCCGCACCGAGCATCTGATGGTGGTCACACCGGCAGGCGGCCGCGTGCTGACCGACTATCCATTCGGGCTGCAGATCTGAACACCCACGACCTGACGCCCACTCGATGCCTGGTGAGAACGTCGCTCGGTCTCGCCCTCTGGTCGAACGGCCGCCTGCGCTTTGCGGGCACAACCCTGGACGAGCTGATGCGCGGCGGGGAAATCACGGAGGGCGAAGAAGCCGACCCTGCCGGGGTCACGCTGCTGGCGCCGGTGGAGTCGCAAGAGGTATGGGCATGCGGCGTCACATACCTGCGCAGCCGGGCGGCGCGCATGGAGGAGTCCGTGACCGCGGATGTCTACGCTAGGGCTTACGAGGCTGAGAGGCCGGAGATCTTCTTTAAGTCGGCGGGCTGGCGCGTGGTCGGTCACCACGGCGACATCGGCATTCGCCCCGACTCGACGTGGAATGTTCCCGAGCCGGAGCTGGCGGTGCTGTCGAATCACGCCGGCGAGGTGGTCGCGTATGCCGTTGGCAACGACATGAGCTCGCGCAGCATCGAAGGCGAGAATCCGCTCTACCTGCCCCAGGCCAAGGTGTATGACCGCAGCTGCTCGATCGGCCCGGCTGCGGTGCTGGCGTCAGAGGTCGACCCGCTGCGTTCGGAGGTCTGGATGACCATCGAGCGCAGTGGCGAACAGATCTTCAGCGGTAAGTCGAGCGTGTCGGAAATGGTGCGCGATCCTGCCGAGTTGACGCGTGTCCTTCACTCGGCCTATCCGTTGCCCGTAGGCGCGTGGCTGCTGACGGGAACGTCACTGGTGCCGCGCCGCCCTTCACAGCGCGGGCCGGGGACGTAGTGACCATAGAGATCGACGCAGTCGGACGGCTCGTGAACCATGTCGTCACGGTGCCGCACTCGGGGGCCACGGCCCGCCCGCGAATTGCCTAGCCGGCGCAGGCGTCGATTCGACGTCACGACGATGCCTGACGGCTCGACTCTCAGCATCCCGCTCAACGTGATCACCGGCACGCGGCGGCATCCGCGCCTGCTTGCAGTCGCCGGCCACCACGGCGACGAGCAGGAAGGCCCGTCGGCCCTGATTTCGTTGTGGCACAGCCTGCGCCCAGAGTCGTTGCGCGGATCGCTGGTCATGATCCCCGTCTTGAACCCGCCGGCCTTCCAGGCGCTGCGGCGCGCGAGCCTCGAAGACGGTCTCGACATCAACCGCATCTTCCCCGGCAATTCGCGGGGCACGGTGACGGAGCGGCTGGCCGACGCGCTGTGCGCGCACCTGATCAGGGGCTCCGACCTCGTGCTCTCGATGCACGGGTGGTCGGCGGGGTACCTGGTGGAGCCTTACGTCGAGTACCCGAAATCGGGCAAGGTCAGCGAGGTCAGCCGGCTGGCGGCCCGTGCTTTCGGCCTCGGCTACGTCAACCCGCTGGAGGCCGGGCCGGGCAGGCTCGTGACCGTCGCATCCGCGATGGGCATTCCGATCATCGAGGTCGAGATCGGCGGCCAGGCGACGTCGCTCCCGGAACGGCGGGCCCTGTACGAAGCGGGCACGCTGAACCTGCTGCGACACATGGGGATCCTGAGCGGCCGCATCGAGCGCTCCTCCGAGCCAAGGGCGATCGACCGCGTCGAGGTCTTCGCCCCGACCGGCGGGATGCTGCAGTGCGACCGCATGGTGGGGGACAGGGTCAAGCGGGGAGAGAACCTCGCCACGATCTACGACCTGAACCTCGAACGCATTGCCCAGGTCGCGTCACCTGCGGCCGGCGTCATCGGGGTGCTGCGCCTGGCCGCGAGCGTGCAGCCGGGTCAGCTGGTCGCTTCGGTCTTCAAATAGTCGAGCGCAACCCCGGCCAGGGCTGAGCTGTCGATCGGTAGCGCCGACTCATCGATGTCGACGGTTTTGCAGTCAGCCGCGGCCCACTCGCATTCGAAATGGTCCGTGAGAGTTCGGCTGATAGGGGACAACGCCTTCGAATGATCGCGCTGATACAGGAATGCCCCTTTTCATCGCGCTCACCTGCATAGATTCGGCTGGATTCGACAACAACATGACATCAACCGACAACAGCTCGCACCGCTCCTTGACCGATTGGCCTGGCCGGCATAAGTCAAAGCTCACCTTAGGCACCCAACCCTCTAACCTGATACCCGTGTCCGGGGAACCGGCTCCGCCGGAACCGATCAAGGGCTCAACCGAACATGGCCTCGAATACCTGCGGCGGCTCCAATTGTTCAAGCCAAGCAGCGGGATGTGGGCGAATCTGGGACTGAAGCTCATCCACGCGGACGCCGCCTCAACATTGGTCGAGGGTGAGCTCTTGCGCGATACGCATGGCAGCGGGCGAGACGCCTCGACCGTCCATCGGGGCGCGGTGGTCACGGTCGCCGACTGCGCGATGGCATGCGCCGCGGCGACGATCACAAGTGAGGGCGAAGGAACCACCACGGTCGACCTGACCGTCGACTTCTTTCGCACAGCTCGACCTGGAAGAATCGCCGCCACTGCCAGCGTTACGAGTCGCGTTGAACGGTTGGTGTTCTGCGAAGCCATCGTGGTGCAGGAGGGCGTCGATGTGGCCAGGGCGCGGGGCACAATCGCCCTGATCTCAACCGAGGTTTGAGAACCGCCTGTCCACGCGCCCGTAGACCACTGAATGGGTCGACATCGGCACGGTCCGGCGGGGCGAATGCCCGACGGCGTGCCGGCATCTTCATAACTCCACGAAGAGGCCCATAGATCGCTGACGCAGCTTTGACCCACAGCAAAGAGACTGCCCGATCGATCGCGCGCCGGCTCGGGGAGCTGGGCATAGCCACCACGCACGACGAAGTTCGCGAACTCACATCCGCGTACCCGGCGCTGGAGGCGTGGATGCGCATGGCGGAGGAGCTTGACGAATCCGCCGGGATCTTGCCGGCGGAACCGGAACCAACGTGACCGGGCTCGAAGAAATTCACCACGCGCCGCTGCTCGAGGTCAGCGAGCTTCTGCGCGCGCGACGGCTGTCACCGGTCGAGGTCACGCGCGCCACGCTCAGTCGGATCGAGACCCTGAACCCGTCTCTGGGGGCCTACTACGTGGTCTTTGCCGATGCCGCGTTGGCCGAAGCCAGGCAGACGGAGAAAGAGATCGGGAATGGGGGCTGGCTCGGAGCTCTCCACGGGATGCCGATTGCCTTCAAGGACCTCTACAAACTCGGGCCGACCACGGCGGGCTCGCGCCTGCTGGCGGGACATATCGCAAAGAAGGCGGCGGCCCTCGTTCGCCGCGCCCGCGCGGCGGGCGCCGTGATCACCGGGAAGTTGGCAACGCACGAGTTCGGGCTCGCCGCGGCGTCGCTGTCCGACCACTTTCCGCCGGCTCGCAACCCGTGGGATCCCGAACGCACGCCTGGAGGATCGAGCACCGGAGCCGGCACGGCCATCGCCGCCGGCATGGCCTTCGGCGCCTTCGGCACCGACACTGGAGGCTCCGTCCGGCTGCCCGCGGCCTACTGCAGCATCGTCGGCTACAAGCCGACCTTCGGGCTGCTGAGCCGGAGCGGTGTCATCCCGCTGTCGCCCAGCCTCGACCACGGCGGTGCGCTAGCGCGCACGGTGGCGGACGCTGCCGCCCTCGTCGCCGCGGTTGCCGGCTATGACCCGTCCGATCCGGGGTCGAGCCCGCGGGCGGCGAGTGCCACGGTCGGCTTCGAGCCGGGCGTGCGCGGGTTGCGTGTCGCCGTGCCGCGCGATTTCTGGGACGGCTCGTGCGACCCGGCCGTGTCCGAACGTGTGGAGGCGGCGCTCGGCCGGCTGTCAGACCTTGGCGCCGCGCCGGCGGAAGTGCGGCTCGGACTCTCCGTAGCGCAGGTGATGGCGGTCGGATACGTGATCACACTCGCGGAGGCGGCTGCCTATCACCCGCCCAACCTCCGCGCCGGCAGGCAGGGTTACGGCCGCGAGTTCGGCCTGGTCCTCAGGTCCGGATTGCTGGTGCCTGCCCACGCCTACGTGCACGCTCAGAACGCGCGAGCGCGGATCGCGCGCGAGGTGGCCCGGTTGCTGAAGACCCACGACGTGCTGGCGATGCCTACAGTCGGCGCGCTCGCGGATCCGTTGCCACCCGGCCCCCGGCTGCTGACCCGCCGGATCAGCGAGCACCCGGTACCGCAGTACACGTGGCTCGCCAACCTGACGGGCGGCCCGGCGGTGTCAGTGCCATGCGGGTTCTCAAAAACAGGACTCCCGGTCGGGCTCCAGCTCGTTGGTCGCCAGTTTGACGACGCGACCGTACTGCGCGCCGCGCACGCATACGAGTCGGCGACGGGGTGGCGCGACATGCACCCGCCCCTCTGGCCCTAGCTCGCGTCAGCCCTTGTCCGTGCCATAGACGGACTTGATCCGGACCGGCTCGGGAGCCTTCCAACCCTTCAAGAGCGTGGCGTCGAGCTCGTACACCTCGACCCCGAGCGGATGGCAGTTTGCCACCGGATCCGTACCGTCCGCGCCCCAACCCCACTGCGAGAGATCGCCGCTCGGGCACGTTGAGATCGCGCACAGCAGGTCGATCTCCGCGAAGAACTCGAAGAAGTCCCCCTTCTTCGCCGGGCTGGGCTCCATGAAGTAGATCTCGTGCACTGGGTCAAGCCCCGTCACCTGAAAGACGTTCAGGACGTCGTGCACGTCTAGCTCGGTCAGGTGGAATTGCGCGATCGCACGCGAGAGGTTGTTGTGACAGGTGACGTTGTAGTCCCGGTCGTCGAGCAACTTGTACAGGTATGGGTCGCAGCGGCTGCCGAGCAGGTCGTGGCACCGGCCGCCGCTCGCAGTGGGCTGCGTGGGCAGCGTGTCGTTGGTGATCGTCACCATCGGTCGCAGGTAGGGAAGGCACGACCACAAGCGGTCGAAGGTCGTGACGTGCGCGCCCTGGAGCTGCCGCGTTCGTGCTGCCCAGAAGCGCTCGCGCGGGTTGTTCAGGTTCCAGATGTTCAGGTCGCAGACCTGCGGGCCCTCGATGGTGACGATGCGCGCCACCGAACCCGCCTTGACCGGCCAGGCGTAGCCGCTGCGGATCGGCACGATATGCTCATGCACCAGGCGCCGCGCGCGCAGATCCTGGGCGATGCGACGGTAAAGGTCGCGGTCGAAATCTAATCTCCCGGGTGACTCCGGGTCGCGGTACAACCGCATCGCGCAACCATTGTGATTCACGGCCGTGGCATGCTGCCGGTGTGCTCGTGAACGTGACGACCTGGAGCCTTGAGATCATTTCCGCCGCTGACCTGCGTCCCGCCTCGCCGCCGCCCGAGTCGGTCGAGATTCGCCGTGCGTTTCACGCGTCGCCGGAGCTCGGCCGGTTCCTCTACACCGCGGCCGGCGGCAATTGGTACTGGATCGATCGGCTTGGATGGAGCCACGAGCAGTGGGCCGAGAGGATGAGCGATCCACGGGTCGAGACGTGGGTCCTCTACCAGGACGGCACGCCGGCCGGCTACTTCGAGCTCGACGGGAGCGCCGCCGGCGAGGTCGAGATCGCCTATTTCGGCATCATGCCGGCTTTCCTCGGCCGGCGGCTCGGCGGTCCGCTACTGACCGCCGCGATCCGGCGCGGTTGGGCGATGGGGGCCGAACGCGTCTGGGTGCACACATGCACGCTGGATTCGCCACGCGCGCTCGCGCACTACCAGGCCCGAGGCATGCGCGTCTTCAAGGAGCACACCGAGGCGATCGAGCTGCCCGACTCGCCGCCCGGCGCTTGGCCGGGCGCCGGGGTCCGCGGTCCGCACGCCTCGATCACGCCGGCCACAACCACAGGAAGATCAATGCACGCAACGCCGCGCGATGGAAGGCCTGGCTCGAAATAGCGTGTGGAGGGCGTCAGGGCGCGGAACCCGGTTCGGCGCGGCGTGACGCGTTGCGAGCGGTGGTTCAAGCTTTGACGATCGGATGATTTGGCACATGAGTGATCACCTCAGGCGCGCTGTCTGTGATGATCGCCGTGTCGCCGAGCGACATGATTAGCCCTGTCTCGCGTTCGCTGATGATCATGTGGGTGAAGAACACCATGTTCGGCTCCATCACGAGCGGATTGTCGCGATATATCATCGGCGGCTCCATCCAAGTGGGTGGGAACGTGGCGCCCATCGTGTAGCCACAAGCCTTTAGCAGCGCATGCTCGTAACCATATGCGGCCAGCGTCGCGCGATGCACCTCGAAAACCTCGCCCAGCGTATGGCCGGCGCGCATCGTCTGATGAACAGCTTCAAGGGCCTCGGCGCAGGCCGCGTGCATGTGTAGGTGGCGCGGATTGACCGTCGGACCAGTTAGGACAGTGAACATGTTGGCGACGTGGTAGTGACGCCAGGCGTCGCCCATTTCAAAGGTGACCTGGTCGTTCTCGGCGATGCGCCCCCGACCAGTGACATAGCGGACGTTCATCGCTTTTTCTCCATGTCCCATCGGCATTCGACTTGCAGGGATGTCTGCTCCCTCCTCCCAAATCACTCGATAGACTTCGGCGAGTACGTGGCCCTCGTCGGCCCCGGATTCGATCGAGTCGATAGCGCGCGCGCGGGCCAGGTCGAGGACGCGGCCTGCATGGCGGTGGTAGTCGAGTTCCTGCGGGCTTTTGACTAGCCTCATCAATCGAATCAGGTCTGATGCGTCGATCAGCTCACACCAGCCCTCGAGAGTCTCTCTGAGCTCCAGATAGAGGTTAGGCAGCAGCCCAAAGGAGTCCAGCTGAATGCCGATGCGCTTGCCCCTCATGGCGTGCCTTTCGAGCGTGTCCTTTATCACCCTGGACTTGGGGTTGTCTGCGGCGTCCTCCCAAACCCGCACATCCTGGCACTGAGACGAGTAGTCGATGCTGGCAATGTCCGCGGTCCTGGTGATATGAGTGAGCTGGCCGCTGGACCCGATGAACATCATGTGAAAAATCACAAAACCATCTGTATCGAGGCCGCACAACCAGTACTGGTCCTCAATCCGCGAAATGAGCAGACCGTCGAGACCTCGCGCTGCCATCTCCCCGCAGATCCGCACCTGTCGCTCCCGCAATTCATCCGCAGTGAAGTGGACGTACGGCTTGGGCATGCCCTTCGCTCCTTTCAGGAAGAAATGTCGGCAGTCGCGGATAAAGGTAGCTTTCATACCTCGATGCCACCGCGCCAGCCGGCTGTTCCCGAGTATGCAACTGGGCCAGAGGTCGGCCTAGCATCGTTCCGCAGGTTCTTGAGCTGTTCGACGCGTGATGCGTAAAGCAAGCTGCCGCGTAGTAGAGGGAGAATTCCGATGTCGAAAGTCGAGGAGCGGCTCGCCAAGCTTGGTCACAAAGTGCCAGACCCAGGGACTCCGATGTTCAACTACGTGGGCGCGGTCAGGAGCGGCAACCTGGTTTTCGTCGCGGGTCATGGTCCTCGGCGCGAGGACGGCGAATATCTCTACCGGGGCAAGGTCGGTCAGGACGTCGACGTCGACACCGCCCGCAAGGCCGCCGAGCTCGTGATCCTCAACTGCCTCGGCAGCCTCAAGCAGGAGATCGGCGACCTGGACCGCGTGACACGCATAGTCAAGCTCCTGGGGATGGTCAACTGTGGGCCCGACTTCATTGAGCAGTCGAAGGTCATCAACGCCGCCTCCGATATTCTGGTCACAGCGTACGGTGACGCTGGCAAGCACGCTCGCTCCGCCGTCGGAATGAGCTCCCTGCCGATGGGAATCTCGGTCGAGATCGAAATGATCGTCGAGGTCGGCGCTTAGTCCGGCAGCTCCGCGATGGCTTCGATCTCGAGCAGAAGGTCGTCGCGCACCAGGCGGCTCACCTCGACGAGCGTGCTCGCCGGGCGGTGTTCGCCGAAGAACTCCTGGCGCAACGGGTTGATCAGGGGCCGCTGCGCGACGTCGCGCATGAAGATGGTCACCTTCGCCACGTCGGAAGGCGCGGCTCCGGCCGCGTCCAGGACGCGCCGGAGGTTGCGGAAGATCTGGCGTGTCTGCTCGACGACGTCGCCCTGGCCCACCACCTCCCCTCGCTCGTCGGTGGCCACGAGCCCGGACACGTAAAGTGTCTTGCCGGCGACCACAGCGTCCGAGAAATGGCTGATCGGTTCCACCAGGCCCGCCACCCTGAGCGTCCTCACAATGCGGAAGGTTAACGTGTGACTTCGTGAGAAACGGGCGTGCCTGACGCAGCCGGCGCGACCACTTCGCCCTCGCGCCGCTTGCACGGAAAGGTCGCGGTCGTGACCGGGTCGAGCGGCGGCATCGGCCAGGCGATCGCCACCGCGTTCGCGCATGAGGGCGCGGCGGTTGTCGTCAACTCACGGGAGGCAAGCCGCGCCGAGGAGGCCGCTTCGAACCTCATGGCTGAAGGATTCAGCGCGTTCGGCTTTGCCGCCGATATCCGCGACCCGGTTCAGGCGCGCTCCCTTGCCTCGGCCGCGGTCGAACGATTCGGGCAGCTCGACCTCTGGGTCAACAACGCCGGCATCAACTTGATCAAGCCGGCGCTGGACCTCGAGCCCGAGGAGTGGGCCGATGTCATCGCGACCAACCTCAGCGGCTGCTTCTACGGCGCGCAGGCGGCGGCCCGGCTGATGGTGCCCCACGGCGGCGGCGTCATCATCCAGATCGGATCGATCTTCGGCGAGCTTGGGCTTCCGCGCCGCGCTCCATACACCACGGCGAAGCACGGCCTGATCGGCCTGACCAAGGTGCTGGCGGGCGAGTGGGCGCGCCAAAACGTGCGGGTCGTCGGCCTCGACATCGGGTACGTCCAGGCGGGCCTTGGCCTGAAAGGTCAACAGCCAGGCGGCGCCTTTACCAGGGAGGACATCGAGCGCAGAACGCCCATGGGGCGGTTCGCCACCCCCGGCGAGATCGCTCGCGTGGCGGTCTTCGTCGCATCGGACGACGCCAGCTACATCACTGGCAGTCACATCACAGTCGACGGAGGATGGGTCTCATACGGCGGCTGGTAGCCGGCCGCTGCGCACGACGAGGAATGAGGTTCGATGCCTGACTTCACGCAGTCCGCGAAGGGCCTGCAGCCGGCGACGGTCGTGGACCACATCCTGCTTCCGGTCGCGGACCTCGACGCCGGCGCGCAACGCCTTTATGAGCAGCACGGCCTCCAGGGAATCCCGGGCGGCCGACACCCGAACGTCGGCACCGCCAATGTCATCGTGCCGCTCGGCCTGCAGTACCTCGAGCTGATCGCGGTCGTCGACCAGGAGGAGGCGGCGTCGAGCCGCCTTGGCGCGCGCGTGGCGCAAGCCCTGCGGGAAGGACGGACGTTCGTCGCCTGGGCGCTGCGGACCCAAGACCTCGATGCCGTGCGCGCCAGCCTGCAGGCGGCGGGATGGGATCCTCCGCCGATCGCCGAAGGTTCTCGGAGGCGGCCGGACGGCCAGGTCCTCAGCTGGCGGACCCAGGACGTAGGCACAGGCGCGGAACCCAGCGCGATCCCATTCGTCATCGAGTGGCGAATCCCCGACGGATTGCATCCGGGCGAAGCCGCCTCCTCGCATCGCGGCGGCCCGGCGGCGCTGCGGCGCGTCGTCGTCGGCGCGAGAGACCCGCGCCCCCTCCGCGACCAGATCCGTCTCCTGCTCGGCGATTCGCCTCTCTACGAGGTGCGGGAAGCCGGCGTGGATGGGGTGCAGCAGGTCGTGCTGGAGACCGGCGGCCGCGAGCTGGTCATCGAGTGAGCGGCCGGCTCGAGGGGAAGGTCGCCGCCATCTCAGGCTCGAGCCGAGGCATCGGACTTGCCGTGGCGCGCGCCTTTGCCGCCGAGGGGGCCAAGGTGGTCGTCAACTCTCGCCACGCCGCCGTCGCGTCCGAGGTCGCGGGAGAGCTGGGCGGTCAGAGTGTCGGGGTCGGCGCTGATGTCACGACCGAGGCGGGCGCCGCGGCGCTCGTCGATGGCGCGCTGTCCGCCTTCGGCAAGCTCGACGTCTTCGTCAACAACGCGGGCATCGTGCACGCAGGCCCGACCCTCGACATGAGCCTCGCGGAATGGAACCGCGTGATCAAACTCAACATGACCGCCGTTTTTCTTTGCTCACGCCAGGCGGCGCGCGCCATGTCCCGCGTCGGTGGCGGCGTGATCATCAACACAGCGTCTGTGCAGGCCTTCGCGCCGTTCCCCCGCAGACTGGCTTACGGGTCGAGCAAGGCGGCGGTCGTGATGATGACGCGAATCATGGCGGCGGAGTGGGCGCCGGCGGTCCGCGTCAACGCCGTCGCGCCAGGCTATGTGCGCACTGAGATGACGGCGCGGCTGGAGGCGGAGGGCAGGCTCGACCTCAAAGCCGTCTCGGGCCGGACGCCCCAGGGCAGGATTGCAGAGCCCGACGAGATCGCCGGCGCCTACGTCTACCTCGCGAGCTCGGAGGCGGCCTTCGTGACCGGAGAGACGGTCGTGGTCGACGGAGGTTGGCTTGCCTTCGGCGCGTACGCGGGGATCTGAGCCGGCTCAGGGTCGCGAGGTCAGTGTCAATCCCTCGACGGGGATGTCCGGCTTCTTGCCGTCGATGAGGTCCGCGACGATGCGGCTCGAGCCGCTCGCCATCGTGAACCCCATGTGGCCGTGTCCGCTGTTGATGTAGAGGTTGTCGGGACCGGCCTGGCCCAGGATCGGCGGGCCGTCGGGGGTCATCGGCCGGTTGCAGGCACGGTACGTGCCTTTGTCATACTCGGCCGCGTCCGGCAGCAGATCGTTTGCCAGCTTGCGGATAAGCCTCAGGTCGTGTTCGGTGTACGTCGTCTCGTATCCCGTGAACTCCGCGCTCGACGTCATTCGCAGCCGGTCGCCGATCCGGCACCACGCCACCAGCAACTCCTCGTCGACGGCTCCGACGCGCATCTCCGGGCCACCCTTGCGCTTGACAGGGAAAGTCGCGCTGTACCCCTTGGCCGGCGCGATCGGAAGCCGGACGCCAACGGTCCGCGCGACTCTCGGGCTCTGCACGCCCGCGCTCAGCACGAACACCTCACCGTCGACTGATTCGCCACCGTGGAGCATGGCGGCCCGCACCTTGCCGCCGTTCGTCGCCAGCCTCACGACGCCCTTTCCGAACAAGAACTTCGAGCCCATGCGCTCGCACACCGCTTGCAGCTTGTGCGTGAACATGACGCTGTCGCCGCTCGAGTCGGTGACGCCGTAGATGGCGCCGGCAAGCTTGTGCTTGACGGGGGCGAGGAAGGGCTCGGCCTCGACGACGCCGTCGGCGTCGAGCACGTCTTGCATCTGGCCGTGCTCCTGCACGAGCTTCATCTTCTTGATGCCCGCCTCGAAACGCTTCGGGTCGCGGTAGAGATAGAGGATCCCCTCATGAATGTCGTCGTAGTCGATCCTCTCGTCGGCTGCGATCTGGTCCAGCATCCGCTGGCTGTACTGGGCGAGCCGCAGCTTGACGAGCGTGTTCTTGACCGCTCGCTCGGCGTTGCACTCACGCAGGAACCTCAGGCCCCAGACCGCCATACCAGGCGCCTTGAAGGGATTGACGCGCAGCGCGGTGTCCTCGACCGTCAGCGAGCGCAGCAGTTCCTTGGGCGCGGTTGGAGAGGCCCACGCGAACGAATGGCCCGGCGCGATGAGGCCTGCGTTGCCTGCGCTCGCAAGCGTCGCGGCCTCCGGCTCCTTTTCCACCACCGTGACCTGGTGGCCCGCTTTGCCGAGGTAGTACGCGGTGGTGACGCCGACGACGCCTGCACCTATGACGACGACCCTCACGGCTTGCCCTCAGAACCTCTCGACTGTCATCGCGTCCATGCGTTCCCAGTCAACTTCCACGCCAAGGCCCGGCTTGGACGGCACGCGCACCGTGCCGTCGGGCTGCAGCTCGATCTGATCGACCATCCCGGCTCCGTACCCTCCCATCGGCATGGGGTACTCGAAGTACCGGCAGTTGGAGACGGCGCCCATGACCTGCAGGTTCGCGGCCTGGGCCAGCGTGTAGCCGAAGCTGTGGATCTCGCATCGGACGCCCAATGCCTCCGCCAGCGCCGCAGTCTTCTTCGTCGCCGTGATGCCGCCGCTGATCACCGCGTCGATGCGCACCATGTCCCACGCGCCGCAGGTCAGGTAGTTGGCCGCCTCCTGGTAGGTCCGCGTGTGAACCTCGCCAGACGTGACCGCTATGTCGAGCGCGTCGGCCAGCGTCTTGTACGCCTGGATGTGCTGGTCGCGAAGCGGCATCTCGAACCATTCGTAAGCGAGCTCATCGAGCTTGCGGCCGACGCGAATCGCGTCCCCCAGGCTGTACGAACCCACGGCGTCCACCATCAGCGCGACGCCGGGCCCGACCTGTGAGCGGACCGCCCTGCACAGCTCGATGTCGCGGTCGGGATCGCCCCACACATGCAGTTTGATCGCCCTGAAACCATGCTCCAACCACGCTTCGACCTCACGCTGAAAGTCCGCCAGCGTCGCGTACGTCAGCGAGCTCGCATACGCGGCCAGCTCGTCGCGCTGCGCCCCCAGCAGCTTGTAGACCGGGAGCCCCGCGGCCCGGCCGCCCAGATCCCACAGCGCACAGTCGACGAGGGCCAGCGAGTGCGGCGGGACCATCAGGATGCTGACCTCGTTCAGCCGCTGCCAGATCTTCTCGCGGTAGAGCGGGTCCTCGCCGATCAAGAGCGGCTTCAGCTCGGCCAGGGCCGCCGCCACCGCGTGCGCGCCCAGGTAGGTGCTGCTCCCGGCCACGCCCTCGACGCCGTCGTCGGTGCGCACGCGCACGATGACGTTCGCCAGGTTCATGATCAGTCGCTCGGCGAAGAGCATGGTCACCCCCGCATCGACCACCTGCACCGACACGTCGGTGATCTTCATCGCCCGGCGAACATACCATTGGTGCCGCGAAGCGGCGGGGGGTGACCAGCGCGGCCGCCGGCGGGCTTTTCCCCGCGCCGCCGCCTTCCCTCGGTCTGCTAGCTCGTGGAGAAGCGAACCTTGCGCGGCTCGATGCGGATCAGCTCGCCATCGCCGGGGTGGCCCCCCTTGCTCCAGATTTCCAGGTAGCGTTGGGCACCCTCCGGCCCAAGGTACCGTTGGGCCAGCACGCTGACCAGCTCGATGCGCTCTGATTCGGCGAGGCGTTGGACGGTCGCGTCGCCGACGGCGCTGACGATCAGGTAGGGCCTTTCGGCCGTCGAGACGCTCAGGGCAGCCCGTCCGTCACGGGACAACGCGCGTCCTTTATATGTGCCTGGTTGGCTGGCGATCAACAGCGCTCCGGCGCGGAACTCGAACCAGACCGGGATCACGTGCGGATAACCGTCCAGGCCGTGAAAGCCGAGCTGCCCGATGAGCGGACGACTGAGGAGGTCGGCCGCGCGCGGATCCAAGCCGCCATTCTAGCCGCGGCCATCCGTGCAGCCGACCAGCCGACGGTCCTAACCTTGGCGCTGCTCGCGAGAGGCAGGGATCGCGCGAGACGATGCAACTCGAGGGAGGATGCGATGGCTGAAAAGGCGCGCGTGAAACTGCTGACCGAGAGCGATCTTCCCTACTCGGAGCTGGTCCCTGGCCTCGAGCTGGCGCGCGCGATCACGCACGCGGGGACGACGCAGCTGGGGGGCGGTTACATGCGCTTCGCAAGCGACGCCGAGTTTGCCGAGTGGACGCTGAAGTACGACGAGGTGCTGTTCGTCCAGTCGGGCGAGCTCGAGATCATCAGCGATTCGGGGAGCGTGGAGGCACATGCAGGCGAGGCGATCCTCATAGCGAACGGCGCCAAGGTCACCTACCGCGGTCGCGCGGGCACGATCGGATTCTTCGTCTTGTGGCCTTTCGACTGGGACAAGAAGGCGGCTGCGGGCTAGGCGCGCACCGGCTCGAGCGGGGTGGCGGATGCGTCTTCGCCCAGGCGTCCGGCCAGCCGGTCCAGGTTTTCCATCGACAGCTGGTTGGCGGCCGCACGCGGCGTGATGTGCCTGGTATCCGCCAGCTCGAGGATGCCCTTGACGGTCTCGCGCATCACCTTCGAGACCTGCTTGAAGGACTGGTCGGCGTCCGGTTCGATAACCCCCAGGAGGGTCCACCACCACCATGCGTTCGCACCGCCGTTGGCGACATAGTCCGGGATGTCGACGACCCCGCGCTCGAAGAGCCGACTCTGTGCCTCTTCAGTGGTCGGGATGTTCGCGGCCTCGACGACCATGCGCCCCCGTATTGCAGCCGCGTTGTCGGCGGTAATCGCATCTGCGACCGCGGCCGGAACGATGATGTCGGCGTCAATCTCGAGCCAGCGCTCCCTCGGCTGCTCGCGGTCGCCTGACTGGAGCGCCGAGCGGTCGATCTCACCCAGGGTCGAGCGCGACTTGAGCAGGCGCTCGACGTCCAGGCCGTGAGGGTTCGTCACCGCGCCGTTCACGTCGACCACACCGACCACCTTGGCCCCGAGCCTGGCCAGGTACCTGGCGCTCGCACCACCCATCGAACCGAAACCCTGCACCACAGCTCGCAGCTTCGAGATGTCCCACCCTTTGTGCTCGGCGGCGGCGGCCGCGGCTTCGGCGACGCCGTATCCGCCAATGCAGTCGGCGAGCCCGATGCCATCGACCTTGATGGCAAGGCCTTGGCTGACACGGCGGCCCGCGGCCTGCGGGTCTCCTGAACGGTCAAGCATTGCCTGCACAGTCATGCCCACACCCTGCTCCGCGAAGACTTCGTTCAGCAGCTCCTGGCTGACCCCAAGGTCCTCGGCCGTGCCCCACCCATTCCGGTAGAGAGGTCGCATCGCCCGCACATAGCGCGACAGCACCCCGCGCGCTTCAGGGTCGTGCGGATCGATGTCGACCCCGCCTTTGGCGCCGCCGCCCGGCAGGTTGAAGGCGCCGTTCTTGTACGACATGGTGCGGGCCAGGCGCTCCACCTCGTCCAGGGTGACGCCCGAGCGCATGCGGGTTCCACCTCCGGCCAGGCCGTTGACCATTCGATCGATGACGGCGTAGCCCTTACGGCCCGTCACGGGGTCGGTCCAGATCACGCGCAGCCTCGGTTCCGATTCAGAACCCATCACACCCCTCCTATCGCCCGTGGTGCATAGCGAGGCCCAAAGTCTAGCCAGCCCTACCTTGACACTCGGATACGGGGTACCGATACTGGGCCCAGTTCAGGGAGTAGTGGCCTGCCGCCGGCGCACTCTCGCCCCGCCGCGACGGGAAGATGGCGGTGGGCGGCGACGACGGGAAATGGAGGCACAATGTTCAAACGGCGATTCCTGGCAGCCAGCCTGGCGGCCTGCGGCGCGCTGTTGATCGCTGCCTGTGGCAGCGGCAGCAACAACGCCAGCAACTCAGGTCCGATCAAGGTCGGAATCACGGGTCCTTTCACCGGTCCATACGCCGACCCTGGCATCGCGATCCGAAATGCCGGCGAGCTCGCGGTTGCAGACATCAACACGGCCGGCGGCATCAACGGCCGCCAGCTCCAGGCGGTTAACGCGGACGACGCATGCGACGCACAGCAGGGCGTCCAGGCCGCACAAAAGCTGCTGACCCAAAAGATCATCGCGATCGTCGGCGGCTACTGCTCCGGCGCATCGATCCCGGAGAGCGACACTCTTCACCGCAATGGCGACCTCCCGTTCATCACGGCGGCGTCGAGCAACCCGAAATTCACCGATCAGGGCTACGACAACGTCTTCCGCATGGTCAGCCGCGACGACGCCGAAGCGCCCGCGGATGTGAGCTTCATGCAGCAGTGGCTGAAGGCGAGCAAGATCGCGATCATGCATGACAACACCACCTACGCGAAGGGCGTGGCAGACTCCGCCAAGCAGGCGGCGCTGTCGGCCGGGATGACCGTCACTTACTTCGACGCGATCACGCCTGGCCAGAAGGACTACACTGCGGCGCTGGTCAAGGTCAACACGGGCCATCCCGACGTCCTCTTCTACACGGGCTACTACCCGGAGTTCGGATTGCTCGCCAAGGAGTACGTGGCGCTGGCCCCGTCCTACAAGCTGAACGGTGACTCCGCCTGCGCGGACCCGAGCGTGATCAAGGTCGCCGGCACCGCGGTCACGAATCCCGGCATCACCATCAACACCCTGCCCACCACCCAGTTCATCCACAACGCCAAGAACGACAAGTTCACGAGCGCTTACAAGGCGAAGTACGGACAGGACCCAGGAGACTACTCGTCGTACGAATACGACGGCATGATGGCACTCGCCCAGGCGTTGAAGGACAACGGCGGTAAGACCGAGGCCAAGAGCCTCAACACCGCCATCCACGCGGTCAAGATCGCCGACGGCATCACGGGCAATGTCGCTTTCGACAGCAAAGGCGACCGCCCGGCGCCCCAATTCCTCGCAGTGCACGCGGTGGGGAACCCACCGCAGTTCCAGCCGATCGCGATCCGGCAGAGCGGCACCTGGGTGGCGTCAACCTGAAGTCACAGACCTGAAAAGCGAGGTGGAGGCGCGCGCAGCGCCTCCACTTTTTTAGGCCTTCAGCTCCGCCGGATAGTCCAGCCTAACCGCGCTCTTGAATCGCGAGGATCCGCGATAGTCCGGACAATCCGAGGGTTCAGGCGCTCCCGACGGACTCGAAGCCGCCAAGGTAAGCCTTCTGCACCCTTTCGTCCTTGGCCAGTACCGCGGCCCCACCCTCGAGGACGATCCGCCCGACCTCAATGACGTAGGCGTGATCCGCGATGGCGAGCGCCTGGCGCGCGTTCTGCTCGACCAGGAGGACAGCGGCGCCTCGATTGGCGATCTCGCGCACCGTCTTGAGGACGCTTTTCGCGAGGATGGGCGCCAGCCCCAACGAAGGTTCGTCGAGCATGAGCACTTTCGGGTTCGACATCAGCGCCCTACCGATGGCCAGCATCTGCTGTTCGCCTCCGGACAGCGTCCCTGCGAGCTGGCCTCGCCTTTCGGCCAGCCTGGGGAACAGGGTGAACACCGCGGCCTTTCTCTCCTTGATGAGCTGATGCTGAGAGCGGATGAGGTAGCCGCCGAGGGCGAGGTTTTCGTCGACGTCCAGGATGTTGAAGATTCGCCTGCCTTCCGGGACATGACTGACGCCCATGCCGACAATGACATGCGCGTCGACCCCGACCAGGCTCTTGCCCGCGCATGAGATCGATCCGCTGCGCGGACGCAGCAGGCCGGAGATCGTGCGAAGCGTCGTCGTCTTCCCGGCACCGTTGCCACCGAGGATGGCTACGATCTGGCCCGGCTCGGCGTGGAGGGAGATGCCCCTGAGCGCCTCGATGTTTCCGTAGTAGACGTGAAGGTCCTGGACCTCGAGCAAAGCCATGATGCCGTCAAGCTCCCCGCGCGGTCAGGGCGTCCGTATCGTCGTCCTCGCGGCCGAGGTAGGCCTCGATGACGGCGGGGTCGTTCTGAATCTCCGCTGGTTTGCCGAGGGCGATCAGGATGCCATGATCGAGGACCGCGATGCGGCCCGAGACACGCATCACCAGCGACATATCGTGCTCGATCAGGACCACTGTGATGCCGAGGTCGCGAATCTTGCGAATGATGCCCACCAGCTCCAGCTTTTCGGTCGGATTCATGCCGGCAGCGGGCTCGTCGAAAAGCACCAGATGTGGGTGTGCGGCAAGGGCGCGGGCGATCTCGACCCGGCGCTGGTCGGCGTACGACAGCTGGCTCGCGAGCTGGCCGGCCATGGATTCCAGGCCCACAAAGCTGAGCCATCGTCGCGACTCCTGGAGCGTCCGGAGCTCGTCCTTGCGCTCGCCAGGGGTGTGCAGCATCGCCTGCCAGGTCATGGTGCGGTGACGGGCATAGAGCCCGACCATGACGTTCTCGAAGACGGCCATGTTCTTGAACAACCTGATTCCCTGGAAGGTGCGGCCGATCCCGCGCGCGACGATCACGTGCGGACGCAGGCCGACTATGGGGCGGCCGTCGAAAAGGACTCTTCCGCGTTTGGGTCTCTGGACGCCGGTGATGCAGTTGAACAACGTGGTCTTGCCGCCGCCATTCGGGCCGATGATGCTGAAGATCTCGCCGCGGCGCACGCTGAACGAAACGTTGTCGACCGCGCGCAGGCCTCCGAACTGCTGGACCACGCCATCCACCTCGAGCAGGACCTCTCCCTTGGCCGGCACCTTGTGACCCGCGGCGGCATGCCGGCGATCCCTTTCTTCCATCTGGACCTGGTGTTCGCGAAGGATCCTGGCCGCGACGTCTTCAGGTTCCTCCTCCTGCAGGCCGTAGAACGGTTTCGGCTTGCGCCTTATGCGCGGCCAGAGGCCTTGGGGTCGCAGCAGCATCATCCCGACCAGCAGAACCGCGAAAACCAGCAGCCGCACGTCTGACAGCTCGCGCAGCAGCTCGGGCAGTGCGACGACGACAAGCGCGCCCACAAGCACGCCCGGCAGGCTGCCGGTCCCGCCCAGGACTATCACGATCAGGATCAAGACCGAGAGCTGGAAGGTGAAGCTTGTCGGGTCGATGGCTCCGATCCGGGTGGCGAAGAAAGCTCCGGCGAGACCGCCCCACATGCCGCCCATCACGTAGGCGAAGAGCTTCAAGCGCAGTGACGGAACGCCGACGGATTCTGCGGCAAACTCGTCCTCCCTGATGGCCACCCATCCCCGGCCGAGCCTGGAGTGGTCCAGGTGCTCGGCGAAGATCATCGCGATGGCAAGCAGGAAAAGGCCGACGATGAAGAAGTCCCCTTGCGTGTTGAGCTCATATCCGAAAAAGTTGGGCCAGGGGATGCCGAGAACTCCGTTCGGCCCCCCCGCGTACTCCCAGTTGTTGAACGTGATACGCGTCATCTCGCCGAAACCGAGGGTCACGATGGCGAGGTAGTCGCTGCGGAGCCGCAGGGTCGGATAGCCGAGGATCGCTCCAGCCGTGCCGGTAAAGAGCACCGCAAAGGGCAGCGTCGTGAAGAAATTCCAATGAGCCTGGGTCATCAGCAGGGCGCTGGTGTAGGCGCCGATCGCAAAGAAGGCCGCGTAGCCGAGGTCGAGCAAGCCGGCGTACCCGACCACGATGTTCAGGCCGAGCCCGAGCATGGCGTAGGTCGCCACCGAGACCGCGACGGCGGTGACGTAGTCGTCATTCCAGGAAATCACCGCGGCGCCGATCGCTGCCAGGGCGACGACGACTCGCGACCAATAGGGGGTCCGGCCGAGACGGTCACGCACTGTCGCGTAGGCGCGTCCCACCTGCCGGTCTGAGAGTCGCGCGATCACATCCGTTCCGCCACGCGCTCACCGAACAGGCCCGTGGGCTTGACGATCAGCACGGTGATCAGGACGCCGAACACGACCACGTCTTCCCATGTGCCCGAGAGATATCCAGTGGTGTAAGCCTCCAGCAGCCCGATCAGCATGCCGCCCGCCATCGCGCCGGGGATGTTGCCGATACCACCGAGCACCGCGGCCGTGAACGCTCGAAGCCCGAGCAGAAAGCCCATGGTGAAATGGATCTGGACGTAGTAGATCCCGAGCATCACGCCCGACGCGGCGGCTAGCATCGCGCCGAGCACGAACGCGATCCGGATGACCGCATCCACATTGATGCCCATGAGCCTGGCAGCGTCATGGTCCACGGCCAGGGCTCTCATGGCGGTGCCGATCGTCGTGCCCTGGATGAACGCGACGAGGCCGCCCATCAGGAGAAGGCTCGCCACGACCAGCGCGATCTGAACGTAGGTCACATGAACCGGACCGACAAAGAAGCCGCTCAAGGGAAGGAGGTTCGGCGGGTAGGCCTCGATGGCCGCACCCCATATGAGCTCGGCTGCGTTCTGAAGCAGGAGAGACATGCCGAGTGCGGTGATCAGGATCGCAAGCAGCGATCGCCGGAGCAGCGGCTTGTACGCGAATTGAAGGATGCCGAGGTTCACGATCGCCGTGCCGATCATCGGGACCACAAAGGCGATGACGAGTGCCAGGTAGACGGGAAGGTGCTCGAATCCGAAGGACACAAGCAGGGTCCAGCCGAGGAACGCGCCCACCATGGAGAGGTCTCCCTGGGCGAAGTTGATGAGCCGGATGATCCCGTACACGATGGTGTAACCGAGGGCCACGAGGGCGTAAAACGATCCCACCGTGAGACCGATGACCGTGTACTGGAGAAAGTCCCCCATACCCAGCACCACCTCCCTGATGACAGGTATCCGACTGTCTGCTTCCCCTTGGCTTCGAGGTAGCTTCGGTAGCGGGTATCGTACAGGTGGCTTCTGCGACCGCAAAGTTTCCGACCCAGGCGCCGCACACGGAGGGAAGTAAGGACATGGAGCGGCTCGATCTCGCCGTTCTGGGGGGAGGAGTCGCCGGGCTCACCGCGGCTTATCTCCTGCGCGACCAGGACCTCGAGGTGTTCGACTCCGCCGGCCACGTCGGCGGCCGTACAAGGTCCCTCCAACAGAGCGACGGCATCTGGCTGAACACGGGTGCGCAATACGTGTCAACGGACCGCGTGAAGGTCGTGGAGCTGGCAGACAAGGTTGGCGCACGGCTTTTACGCGACGACAACCTGGAGGAGTACTGGCGAGGTCTGTATCCGCGCGATCCCGATTCCCGCTCAGAGATCGAGAGCTGCATCGAACGAATCACTGCCGAGCAAATGGATCGCAGGCCCCCTACTCTCCCCGAGCTGGACGACCTGGCGTTCGACCAGTGGCTCGGAGACGTTTCGCCCGACACGCATCGCTTCTTCGACCGCTGGTGCCAGATCATGAACTCGGGCTCGTCGGTCGAGATTTCGCTCTATGGCGCCCTCTGGCTGTGGGGAGACCAGCGCAGCACACCCTGGAGCGACCAGCCCGTACCGCGGCACGACCGGGGCGATTGCGTGTTCGACGGTGGCACGAACGAGTTTACTAAGGCGCTTGCTCGCGGAATTGGAGGGCGCGTCTCGCTGAGGTCACGTGTCGAGTCGGTCCGTCCGAGGGACGGCGGCTACGCGATCGAGGTGGACGAGGACGAGGGGATACGGCACGTCTGGGCACGGCGGGTCGTCTCGGCGCTGCCGGCCCCGGTGGCCGCAGACGTCATCGCGGAGCTCCCGGGGTGGAAGAGCGCCGCCCTGCGTGCGGTGCGCTACGGCCGATTCATGACAACGAACATCGTGGTGAGTCCCAGGGACGCGCGGCCGAGCCACTATCCGCTCACGGCGGCTCGAGCCGACGTCGCGTACAACCTCGATGCGTTCATCATCAAAACGCCGGGAAATTTCGATGAGAGTGGCGGTTGCTTTCACAACATCGTCGGAGACCCCACCGCACGCGTGATCTGGGACGACCCGGACCACACGATCAAGACGGGCACGCTCCGCGAGCTGTTTCGCCAGCACCCGGAATACCGCGATCGAGTTGTCAGGGTCGAGGTTCAGCGCTGGCCTCACGGCATGCCCCTGTACAGCGTCGGCCGCATGAAAACCTTCGACCAGCTGGCCGAGCCCGTCGGCGGAATCCATTTCTGCGGTGACTACAGCTGGGCCTCCAACATGGAGGGCGCGGCACTCAGCGGAGAGCGCGCCGCCCTGCAGGCGCAGCGGGCGCCTGCCTGAGCGAGCCATGGCCCGCGGTCGCGCCGCGCTGAGCAAGAATGGGCCGGTGCAGGAACGGCGCTCGGTGCTGCGCGCCGACGGGACCATCGCCGCCGGGGCAAAGTCGCGCATGGAGGAGGAGCTGCTGCTCGATGCCCTGCGCTGGATGATGAAGTCGCGTCTTTACGACCAGCGTGTCATCGCGCTGCAGAGGCAGGGCCAGTTCGGCGTCTTCTCCCCGGGCATGGGCCAGGAGGCATCGATCATCGGATCCGCGATGGCCGTCGATCCCGCCCGGGACTGGATGGTCCCCCAGTACCGCGAGCTGATGGCGACGGTCCACCACGGCCTGCCGCTGGAGGTGATCACCGCCCAGTATCTGGGCAAGATCGCCCCCGGGCGCATCCCGGACGGCGTGCGGGTTCTCCCGACCCAGGTGTCTATCGCGGCGCAGCTGCCGCAGGCGACCGGGCTGGCGTGGGGGCTTCGACTTCGAGGTCAGGACTCCGTGGTGATCACTTACATAGGTGACGGCGGTTCTTCAGAGGGCGATTTCCACGAGGCCCTCAATCTCGCCGGCGTGGTTAAGGCGCCGATTGTCTTCTTCCTGCAGAACAACCAGTGGGCGATCTCGACCTCGCGGCGCGTTCAGTCCGCGACCAAGAGCTTTGCGCTGCGGGCGGCCGGCTATGGATTCGAAGGTGTCGAGGTCGACGGGAACGACGTGATGGCGGTCTACGATGCCGCCTGCGACGCGGTGGAACGCGCTCGGTCGGGTGGCGGCCCAAGCCTGATCGAAGCGGTGACCTACCGCATGAGCTTCCACAACACGACCGACAACCCATCGCGCTACCAGGATCCAAAGGAGTTCGAGGAGGCTCGCACCCGCGATCCCATCGAACGCGTCCAGAAGTACCTGGCGACGTTCGGTCTGTGGGATCCCAAACGCGAGGCGGCCTGGATCGAGGAGATCCGCGAGGAGAACGAGCGGGCGCTCGAGCACGCGATGGGCGCTGCAGCGCCTCAGCCGGAGGACGTCTTCGCGAACGTCTACCAGGAACCGCCGCCGCGCGTGCTGCGGCAGCGGGCCGAACTGGTCGACGGCGGCGGAGGCTGAGATGACGCAGCGAAACGTCGTCGAGGCGATCAACAACGCGCTCGCGGAGGAGATGGAGAGCGATCCGCGGGTCATGGTGCTCGGGCTGGACGTTGGCAAGCTGGGCGGTGTCTTCCGGACCACGAGCGGCCTGGTGCAGCGCTTCGGCGTCGACCGGGTTGTCGATACGCCGCTCGCCGAGGCGAGCATCATCGGCGCCTCGCTCGGCCTTGCGCTGGCCGGCATGGTGCCCGTGGCGGAGATCCAGTTTCTGGGCTTCACGGCTCAGGGCTTTCACCAGCTGGGACCGCAGCTGGGCAAGTACCGCCAGCGTTCGCGCGGCCGCTACCACTGCCAGGTCACCATCCGGGCGCCCTTCGGAGGCGGCATCCGCAGCCCGGAGTTCCACTCCGATGCCATCGAAGCGCAGTTCGTCCAATCTCCGGGGATCAAGATCGTGATGCCTTCCAACCCGTACGACGCCAAGGGTTTGCTCATGGAAGCGATCCGGGACCCCGACCCGGTTCTCTACTGCGAGCCTGACCGCCTCTATCGGGCGGGCCGCTCGGAAGTTCCTGACGGCGCCTACACCGTGCCGTTCGGGAAGGCGGCAGTTGTGCGGCAAGGAAAGGACGTCACCCTGGTGGCCTGGAGCGCCGCCGTCGAGCTCTGTCTGCGCGCGGCCGAACAGCTTGCGGACGAGGGTGTGTCGGCGACCGTGCTCGACCTCCGCACCCTGGTTCCGCTCGACGTGGAGACGCTCTGCGGGGAGGTGGTGAAGACAGGACGCTGCGTGATCGTGCACGAGGCGCCGCTCTCGGCAGGCTTCGGGGCGGAGATCTCAGCGACTCTGATGGAGGAGGTCTTCTACGACCTGGACGCGCCGGTGGCGCGCGTAGGCGCATTCGACGTGCCGTTTCCAGCGGCGTCCCTAGAGGACCACTACCTGCCGTCGCTGAAGCGAGTGCTCGCGGCCGTGCGCCGCACCATGCAGAGCTGAGGTCTCAAAGCTCGACGGCGGACCCAACGTTCCTCGCTACGGCTGCGCGGTAGACGAGACTCGCGGCGGCCAGGTCCTCGACGGCATGGCCCATCGACTTGTAGACCGTGATTTCTTCTCGCGATCGCCGGCCGGGCCGGGTGCCGAGAAGCACCTCACCCAGCTCGGTGGCGATGTCCGGGTCCATCCCCGCCAGCTCCATGCAGCCCGCGGGCGGAGGAAGGAACGCCGCCGCGCGCGACTCCACGAAGAGACGGGCCGCCTCGGCCAGCTCGCGATCGAGCTCGCCGGAGGGCGGCGCGAATCCCACTGAGGAGACGTGGGAGCCCTGGGAAACCCACTCGCGCCGGATTACGGGCGCGCCGGAGTGTGTGCACAGCGCGATGACGTCGGCGCCGCGCACTGCGTCCTCGAACCTTTCGACCGCGCGAGCCCTGGGATCGAGCTTTGCCAGCCGCCTTGCGCTGTCGGGCGTCCGCGACGCCACCCTGATCTCCTCGAAGTCGCGCACCCGGGGCAGGATCTCGAGGTGGGCGTGCCCCTGCACGCCTGCGCCCAGAATGGCAAGCACCCTCGCATCCTGGCGAGCGAGGTGCCGGGTGGAAACAGCGGCCGCGCCCGCCGTGCGAATCGCGGTGATGCGCGTGCCGTCCATCACCGCGACCGGCGAGCCGGTCGCGGGGTCGAACAGCGCGATCAGAGCCTGATGCGACGGCACAGCGAGCTCATGGTTGTGAGGAAAGACCGAAACAAGCTTCACGCCGAGGCCAAGGCCCGACCCATATCCCGGCATCGTGGCGAGCCACCCTTCGCGCTCGGCGTTGACGGCGGATCGCGCGGGGACCTCGACGCGACCGGCGCTGAGGGCCCGAAATCCATCTTCAAGCGCGTCGAGGAGACCGTCGAGGTCAAGGAGTCCTGTCACGTCGGCCTGGCTCAAGATCAGAACTTTCAAGTGCGGTCCTCCAGTCGCGCTGACGCGCCGCCCGGATCGTAGCGAACGTCAGGCCGCGCCGACCGGAGCTCGCGGGTTGTGGGACGCTCGGGATCTATGCAGCGCTCCGCGCGCTCGATTCTCGAGCGCCTGGTCCGGATCCCCTCGCCGACCGGCGGGGAGCAGGCGGTTGCCGAGGCCTGCGCGAGCTTGTGCTCGGACGCCGGCCTCGATGTAGTCCTGGAGGAGGTCGCATCCGGCCGGCCCAACGTCCTCGCCCGATGGAAGGTCGGCAGAGGTCCGCATCTTCTGCTCACCGGTCACCTCGACACCGTCCCGGTCGGAGAGGGTTGGACTCGCGACCCGTTTGGGGCGGAGGTCGGCGATGGACGGCTGTACGGCCGCGGAGCCTGCGATATGAAAGGCGGGTTGGCCGCGATGATCGGAGCTCTCCTCGACCTACGCCGGCGTGAGGAAGAACCGGCGGGTGACGTGACGCTGGCCGCGGTCGTCGGGGAGGAGGAGGACTCGGCCGGGACGCGGGCGCTAGTGGCGCGCGGGATTCACGCGGACCGCGCCGTGCTCGCGGAGCCGACGGCGATGCGGCTCGTCGTCAGCAACCGCGGGCTGCTGAACTTCCGCGTCATAGTCAAGGGCGTCTCCGCCCATGCCTCATCGCCGGCGCTTGGACGCAACGCGGTCACGGCGGCCGCGCGGATCGCGCTCGAGCTCGAGTTGATTGGCGAGGAGCTCGGGCGTCGACGTCACCCAGCGTTCGGGCCGCCCAGCCTGACCGTGGGCACGATCCACGGCGGCACGCGCCCATACGTCGTGCCAGACCGCTGCGAGATCGAGGTCGACCGGCGAATCAACCCGGGCGAGACGGCGGAGCAGGTGGTGGTTGAGCTGGAGACGGCTATCGCCACCGCCAGGCGGCGCCTGCCCTGGCTCGAAGCCGAGGTCGTGGCAGGCCCCGACTACCTGGCATTCGAGATACCGAAGAACCATGACCTGGTGCGGTCGATGTCTTCGGCGATGGCCGAAGCGGGCGTTCCGCGCCACATCTCGGCCTGGCGGGCAGCGAGCGACGCCGGCTTCCTCGTCCACGGCGCGGGGATACCATGCGTTTTGTTCGGACCGGGCGACATCGAGCAAGCCGCGCACCGGCCGGACGAGTGGATCGACCTCGATGACCTCGACACGGCTCAGCGCGTGTTCGAGCATCTTTTGCTCAGCCGGTAGCCGGCCAAGGAGGGGGCACGTGGCAGCGTTTCCAGACGACGAGTACGAGGAGCGGCTCGCCAGAACACGGTTGAGGATGGGCGAGGCGGGAGTCGACGTGCTTCTGGTCACCGACCCGGCCAACATGAATTACCTCACCGGCTACGATGCGTGGTCCTTCTACGTACCGCAGGCGGTGATCGTGCCGATAACGCAAGAGCCGCCGCTGTGGGTCGGGCGAGGGATGGACGCGCAGAGCGCGATCCTCACGACCACGCTTCCACGGGAAAACATCCTCAGCTATGCGGACGACTACGTCGAGTCGCCCGTCAAGCATCCGATGGAGCATGTTGCATCCGTGCTCGCGGACGGTGGGTTCTCCGGCGGCCGCATCGGCTACGAGGGCAGCGCCTACTTCTTCACCGCCCGCAACCTCCAGGTGCTTACGCGCGCAATGCCGAACGCACGGTTTGAGGACGTCGACCTCCTCGTGAACTGGGTCCGCACCGTGAAGTCGCCGCGCGAGATCGAGGTGATGCGACAGGCTGCCCGCATCGTGGAGAACGTGATGCGCGTGGCGATCGACGCAGTTGCGGTAGGCGTGCGCCAGTGCGACGCGGCGGCGCAGATCTCAGCGGCGCAGATCCGCGGCACCGAGCAGTTCGGCGGCGACGCCCCGGCGAATCCGCCCTCGATACTGAGCGCCGAGAACGCCGCGACCCCACACGCATCGTGGTCGGACAATCCTTTCCGGCACGACACCGCCACGTGCCTCGAGCTCAGCGGCTGCCGCCAGCGCTATCACACCGCGATGTCGCGGACGGTGTACCTCGGCAAACCGCCCGACGATATGCGGCGGGTAGCAGCCGCTACCGCGGAAGGCATGGCCGCGGCGCTTGCCACGGTCAAACCCGGCGCGCTGTGCCAGGACGTCGAGGCGGCCTGGCGCCAGACCATCAACCGGGCGGGCTTCTCCAAGCCGTCGCGGATCGGCTACTCGATCGGCCTGAACTATCCCCCCAACTGGGCGGACCACACCGCAAGCCTCCGGCAGAACGACACGACCGTATTGGAGCCGAACATGACCTTCCACCTCATGCTCGGCATGTGGATGGAAGGCTGGGGCTTCGAGCTCAGCGACACATTCCGGGTCACTGAGACCGGCCATGAGGTATTGGCCGACTTCCCGCGTCAGCTCTTCGTCAAAGAATGAAGAGTCATGGCTGAGCCGCGGCGGCTCGCCGTCATCACCGGCGGCTCGCGTGGGATCGGGCGCGCTTTCGTCCTCGAGGCGGCGCAGCGCGGCTACGACGTCGTCTTCAGCTACCGCAGCCGCGAGGCCGATGCGGCCAAAACCGTCGAGCTCGCGGCGGCGCTGGGCGGACAAGCCAACAGCGTGTGCGCCGACCTCGAGAACCTCGAGGGTGTGCACACGCTGGCCTCGGTTGCGCATGCCAAAGGAGAGGTGAGCCTGCTCGTGAACAATGCCGGCATCGGCGAGGAGTTCACGCTCGAGGAGCTCACACGCGAGGCGTGGGAGCGGTCCGTCGCGATCAACCTGACCGCGCCCACTTTCCTGGCCAAGGAGTTCAAGGCAGACCTCGTGGCACGGCGGGGCGCGATCCTCAACGTCAGCAGCGACGGTGGTGTGGCGGGCTCTCTGCATGGGGCTGCGTACGGAGCGACCAAGGCCGGTCTCATCGGGCTGACCAAGACCTTGGCCCGCGAGCTGGCTCCTCACGTTCGCTGCAACGCGATCGCCCCCGGCCCGGTGGCGACCGAGATGTGGTTCGCGATCGATCCCGCGGTGCAGCAGCAGGTGATGGAGCGAGAGATGCCGCTGAAGCGCATCGCACAACCGGAAGACATCGCTCGCGCGGGCCTTGACATCAGCTCGTGGCCGGACGCATCGGGAATCGTCGTCCTGCTCGACGGCGGTCGGATCATGTGATGGGGCTATGAAGGTTCTGGTCGTCGGAGCGGGCCTGTCCGGTCTAGTCGCCGCGACTGAGATCCAGGCCGCGGGCCACGACGTGGTGGTGTGGGAGGCGCGGGACCGCGTTGGCGGACGGGTGTTCACGCTCCGGGAGGGATTCGCCGGCGGTCAGTTCGCCGACATCGGGGCGGAGATCATCTACCACGGACAGCAGAACATCGCTGACCTCTGCGCCAGGCATGGCATCGAGCTGAGCGAGGAATTCAGCCTCGGCACCGACGTCCCCGACCTGATCTTCGCCGGCGAGCGCCTCGACCGCGCCGCTGCTGGCGAGATCGTCAACGAGCTTCGCGAGGCGATCAAGCGCACCCGGCCGAGCCACTACGAAACCGTCGCGCAGTGGCTGCGGCGAGCTCATGTGTCCGTACCGGCCGAGCTGCTGCTCGCCGCGATCGCTCAATCGACTCCGGCCGCGCCCCTTCGCATCGCCGACGCGCAGGAGCTCAATGTGGAGCTGTCGTGGGGCGAGGCTTACCGCAAGATCAAGGGCGGCAACGACACGCTGCCGCGCACGATGGCGCGAAAGGTCGACGTCCGGCTCAACCGACCGGTGCGCGTCGTGAGCTGGGGGACAAACGGCGCGACCGTCGAATCGGACCAGGAAACATTCCATGCGGACCGTGTCGTGGTCACGGTGCCGGGTCCTCTCGTGTCCGAGCTCGGATTCGAGCCGGCGCTGCCGGCGGACAAGGTGCGCGCGCTGCTCCAGCTGCGCTACGGCAACGCCACACGTCTGGTGGTCCAGTACGCGGAACGCGAGCTGGTCAAGCAGGCCATCGGATCGGGTTGCTTCACAGACCGGATGCCGGGTTTCATCATGGAGCAGACGGTCCATCAAGGCGGTGGGCCCATCATCGTGGCGGGCCTGGCGGCGGGTGACGTCGAACCATCGGGCCTCACTGACAAGCAGATCCTCGACAGCGTCGACGCCACGATGAGCTCCGTCGTGGGTCGTCCGATCAAGCGGCTCTTCGGAGTCGTCAAGAGCTGGACGCACGACCCCTGGACGCGTGCAGTCGTCAGGGCGCCGATAGGCGACCAGCGAGACTCGGTCCTTCCCGTCATTGCGGCGCCCCTCGACGGCCGGGTCTTCTTTGCCGGTGAGCACACCGACAACCGGGTCGGCCCCGGTGGGATGGAGGGCGCCATCAAATCGGGCTATCGGGTGGCGCGCGAAGTGTTGGCGCGGGCGTGAGCGCGGGGTTGCAGAGTTGCCACTGCGCTGGCCCCACCATCCGGGTCGGCACCGAGGAGCAGTTGGGGATCTACCGCCTGGACCGCTTCGAGCGTGGCGGCGTGGAGCCCGAAGGCGTGTGGGGTGGTTCTGGAATCGCCGCCGGAACCGCTTCGCCCGCGAAGGTCGAGGAGTAGGCGCGCCATCGACGACCGAGAGTTCTTGATGATCCCCGGACCGGTAAGCGTCGAAGACCGCGTCCTGGAAGCTCTGGCTCGGCCCGTGCGCGCCCACTACGGCGACGCCTGGACGCACCTCTTCAAGCGCGCGGTGGCCGGCATGCGCGAGGTGTTCAAGACCACCGGCGAGGTGCACTTGGTCTTCGGATCCGGCATGGCAGGCGTCGAGATGTGCGTCGCCAGCGTGCTGAGTCGCGGCGACCAGGTGTTGGTGGCCACCAACGGGCTGTTCGGCGACAGGATGGCCGAGGTCGCGACCGCGAACGGTCTGCACGTGCACACCGTTCGTCCAGGCGTTGCCGAGGCGATCACCGCGGGGCACGTCCGCGATGCGCTCGCCGCCCATCCCCAGGTGCGGGCGGTCTGCGCCGTGCATCACGAGACTTCGGTTGGCGTTCTGAACGACGTCGAGGGAATCTGCAAAGTCGCCCGCGAGCACGGCGCTTTGACAGTCATCGACGGAATCTCCGCGGTCGGCGGAGTCCCCTTCGAGATGGACGCGTGGGGGGCGGACCTGTGCGTGACCGTCGCCAACAAGTGCATCGGCGGACCCATCGGGGTGGCACCGGTGGCCGCCGGCCCGCGAGCCCTCGAGGCCCTGGCCGACGGCAGGCCCAAAGCAGCGGGCTGGTACCTCAACCTGGCGACCTGGCGACGTTTCGCGGAAGCCTGGAGCGGTTGGCACCCACACCCGACGACGATGCCGACCAACGTCGTCGAGGCCTTCGACGTGGCACTGACCGGTCTGCTCGAGGAGGGGGTCGAACACCGCTGGAGGCGGCTGGCCGCGGCGCGAGACCGCGTCCGCGAGGGGCTGGAGGAGATGGGTTTCCAGATGCTGTCCCCGATCACCACAGCGTCCCCTGTGACGACGGCGGCGTACGGCGTGCCCGGCATGCAGGTCGCCGATTACATGGCGTGGCTCCTGCGCGAGCACCGGATCCGCATCGGTGGAGGACTGGGCGAGCTTTCAGGCAAGATCTTCCGGATCGGCCACATGGGCCGCGCCGCGGAGCCCGAAGCCATCGACAGATACCTGCGCGCCACCGCGGACTACGTCGACGGACACGGGCTGGGTCGCGCTAGAGGCTGATCTTGTCCGGCGTCCACTCCTCGATGCCGGCCTGCACATCATTCAGAAACCGCGAAGCCGCCAGGCCGTCGATGATGCGATGGTCGAACGACATCGTCAGGTTCATGAGCGGACGAATCGCGATCGTGTCCCCGACGACCCACGGCCGCCGGCGGATCGACTCCGTGCTCAGGATCGCGGCCTGGGGCTGGTTGATGATGGATTGCCCCGCGACCGAACCGAGGGCGCCGGTGTTGTTGAGGGTGAATGTGCCGCCTCGCACGTCCTCCGGGCGGAGGGACTTGCCCCGCGCTCGAACGGCGAGATCGTTGATCGCTTGCGCCAGGTCCATGAAGCCCATCAGGTCCGCGTCCTTGACGACGGGCACGATCAGCGTGTCGGGGAGCGCGACCGCGATGCCCATGTTCACGTAGTGCTTGAGCACGATGCCTTCGTCCGTCCAGCTGGAGTTCAAGTACGGGTTCTTGAGGAGCGCCTCGCAGACGATCTGGACGAAGAATGGGACGTACGAGAGAGGGAAGCCATGACGCTCGCGGAAGGCATCTTTCTCCGCCTCCCTGTATTCGAGCAACCGGGTCACGTCAACCTCTCGCAGCGCCCATGCATGAGGCGACGTGCTCACGCTGCGCACCATGTGCTCCGCGATCTGGCGACGCACCGCGGAAATGCGCACGACCTCGTCCCCTCGCTCCGAAGGTGCACGAATGGGAGATGCGCTCGGTGGTGAGGGCGGCTGTTGCGCAGGCGCCGCGGCGCGCTGATCGGAGAGATAGGACAGCACGTCCTCGCGCCTGACTCGGCCGCCCGGGCCTGTGCCCCGGATCTGCGAAAGCTCGAGACCGTTCTCCTCGATCAGCTTGCGGAGCCCCGGGCTGATCCTGCCCGAGTCAGCCGGAGCCGGCGCCGGCTGGGGCCGCGACGGGATCTCGGCCGGCGCCGGGGGCTTGTCCTCGGTGGCAGGCGTCGCACCCTCGCCCTCCAGCTCGGCGAGGGCCGCCCCGATTGGCACGGTCTGTCCCGGAGAGACCTTGATGCGCACGAGCCGACCTTCGACAGGGGATGGGATCTCGGCATTCACCTTGTCGGTGACGACTTCGACGATCGGCTCGTCGCGCCGCACCATCTCGCCTTCTTGCTTGAGCCAACGGTCGACGGTACCCTCGGTGACCGATTCGCCGAGCTGCGGCATCTTGAGTGTGGTCAGGCCCATCGCTGGATTCTAGTGGGCGTCGGTGATGCGGGCTGCTCGCGCGGCTGCTTTACGATTCGGAGACGGCGAGCGTGCTCATGCAAGGAGGAGTCGAATGACCCGGCGATTCCGTTTCGGTATCTGCACCGACCAGAACATGACCTGGGAAAAGACGGTCGAGCGCTGGCAGCTCTTCGAGCGGCTGGGCTATGAGAGCGCCTGGCTGTGCGATCACCTTGTCCAACCAAGCCGGCCGGAGGGACCTTACTTCGAAGCCTGGTCGCTGCTCGCCGGGCTGGCCGCACGGACCAACAAGATCAGGGTGGGCATTCTTGTGACGTCGAACACGTTTCGCTACCCGCAGGTCGTGGCCAAGATGGCCGTGACCGTCGATCACATCTCGAACGGCAGACTGGAGATCGGGCTGGGAGCGGGTTGGTACGAGCCGGAGCACACGATGTTTGGAATCGATTTTCCCGAGACCAAAGAGTTGGTCGCACGTTTCCGTGAGGCCGTTCAAGTGGTCGACCTCATGACGCGCGAGGACACGAGCTCCTTCGACGGTACCTACTACCAGCTGAAGGACGCGCGCTCGCGCCCGGCGAGCGTCCAGAAGCCGCGACCACCTCTTGTCCTCGGCGCGTTCGGGCCGCGCATGCTCAAGATCGTCGCCAAGTTTGGTGACACATGGAACGCATTCGGTACGCCGACCGAGATGCGCGAGCGAAACCAGATGCTCGATGACTACTGCCGCGAGATGGGCCGCGATCCCGACACCCTGGACCGCTCGCTGTACTACTGGGTGCCGAAGGCGGACGAAGACCCGTGGGTTTCCAGGGAAGCGTTCTACGGTGTGATCGAGCCGTACATCGAGGCCGGCGTCAACCAGTTCATCTTCGACCAGCCGCGCGATGATCAGCTCGACATGCTCGAGTGGGCGGCCAAAGATGCGCTGCCGAAGTTCGCGAAGCAGACGCCCCGCGTGCTCGAGCCGGCGAGTGCAGCCAAGATCGACACCTCGGACTGGAAGCGACCGCAGGATCACCTCTAACCGTACCCGATAGTCCGGACTGACCGAACTCTGGCCTTGCGAGAACCCCAGATAGTCCGGACGATCCGAGCGGCTGCTAGCTGCCCGACGGCGGGATGTTCTGGTTCAGCCGAAAGAAGTTCGCGGGGTCGTAACGATCCTTGAGCGCGACGAGGCGGTCATAGGTCTCGTCGCCGTAGGCCTGGCGGACGCGTTCCCGCGTCTCCTGGAACAGGTAGTTGGGATAGGCGCCGCCTGACAGGTGCGGCTGCATGCGGGCAAAGCCGTCTCGCGCCCACCTAACGTTGTCGCCGTCTCGCGCTGGGTCGGTCCATTTGGCGTTGACGAGCAGGTTGTACTTGGCACCCGCAAAGTTCAACGCGCTGCTGCCGGGAGCGCTCCGATGCAGCGCGCCGTGGAGGTGCTCGAGCTGGACCTGGCTGAGCGGCGAGGCGGCTGCCGCGAAGATTTCGTCCACGGCCGTGATCGCCGAATGGCCGAGGCCGCCCATCGCGTTCGTCTTCCAGTAGTTCCGCCAGCCCCAGGGCGAGATCTGGTCGTAAAGGCGCTGAGCGTCGACATAACTTCGTGGAGCAGCTTCGTCCCGCAGTGGCGAGAAACGCGTGCGGAGGAGGTCATAGACCCTGACCGCGGAGCCGGCCTCGCCGCAGTAGCACGTCAGCAACGTGGCGAGGGGTTCACCTTCCTGGGATCGGCGCAGGACAAGGTCGCACGAGAACTCGTCCGGGATCGTGTCGACGAACTCGTCGTAGAAGCCCAGGAATTCGCGCGAGTAGCGATAGTCGAGCGGTCCCGACACCACGCCGCTCAGTGGGTGGAGCGCGAACTCGAACGTCGTCACGACGCCGAAGTTGCCGCCGCCTCCTCGTAGCCCCCACAACAGATCGGCGTTCTCGTCCGGTGATGCCGCGACGAAGTCGCCGGACGCGGTGACCAGCTCGGCTCCGGCGAGGTTGTCACAGGTGAGCCCATGTAATCCCCGCAAGACCCCGATTCCTCCGCCGAGGGTAAGGCCGGCGACTCCCGTGCTGGAGACGATCCCGCCCGGGGTTGCCAGGCCGTGCGCTTGTGTGGCCGCGTCGAGATCGCCCCAGCACGCGCCTCCCTGGACGCGGGCACGCCGCCGTGCGGAATCGACCTCGACACGCCGCATGCGGGTCAGGTCGATCACCAGGCCACCGTCGACGACCGCGTTTCCGGCGACGTTGTGACCGCCGCCCCGGACGGCGACCGCAAGCGCATGGTCGCGTGCGAACGCGATCGCCGTCGCCACGTCAGCCTCGTTTACGCAGCGCGCGATCAATCGCGGGCGCCGGTCGATCATGCCGTTGAACACGCGTCGCGCCTGGTCATACGCATCATCGCCAGGCCCCACCACCGAGCCGGCGATCTCGCGCGCCAGACGGTTCGCGGCGTCGGCATCGATCGCGGTCATCTGGCGACCGCGACCCGCGATCTTGTCAGGAGCCGCGGCGCGAGGGAACCGACCACCGCCATCAGGATCGCGCCCGCCACGGGCGGCCAGAAGGCGAGTTCGACACTGCCCGTGGCATCCACCAGCATCCCGGCCGAAAGCGGGCCCACGAAGGCAAGCAGGTAGCCGGCCGTGTACATGACCGCCGAATACGTGGAGGCCTCGCTTTCATCGCGTGCGATCAGTGGCGGCAGCGCGATCGACGCCACGAACGCCGCCGCCGTCCCGAGACCGACCATGAAGACAAGCGGCTGCACGAAGTCGGTCAGACCGAGGAGTAACCCGAGCGAGCCCGTGGTCGCAAGGGTGCCGGCGACCACATAAAACGGGGTGGAGAGTGCGTAGGGCCAGCGGACGAAGGACAGGGCAAACAGGGGGACGATGGGGAAGAAGTTCAGGAAGAGGAAGGTCGTGGCGACGTATCCGGCGCTTCGTCCTATGAGCAGGAATGGAACCCAGGTGGCAACTGTGTAGTAGACGAGGTTCTGGAACGTGAAAAGGGCGGCCACCTGCCAGACCCTCGGGTCGCGCAATACCGCCCCGATATGTGCCGGCGGTGCAGCCGTCCGGTCGCGCGGCGTGAAACGAATCCATAGCAAAGCGCCGACCGCCGCGACTGCCGCCCACACGATGAACATGGCGCGCCAGCCGATGGCCCGCGAGATGTACGGCGAGAGCGATGCACCGAGGACGTTGCCCATCAGCAGTCCGTTGCCGTACAGGTTGCTGGCTCGCGTGATCGCCGTGGGAAACCACCGCCGGATCAAAACCGCGAGCGGGGGCTGCGCCAGGGCGATCGAGAGCGTGAGCAGGGCGCTGCCGGCGAAGACCCAGAACACTCCCGGCGGTAGCGTGATGGTGATGGTGAAGATGGCCAGCCCGGCGCAGCACAGCGCGACCAGCCGCCTCGCACCGTATCGTGTCGCGAGCAGAGCGCCAGGGATCGACGCCGCGCCCATCATGAGCACGGCCACCGCGGTGATCGAGCCAGTGGCGGAGAAGCTGAGCCCGAGGTCAGAGCGAATAGCCGGCAGCGAAGGCGGAATCGCGAACAGGATCACGCGCAGGTTGAAAGCCGTAAGCCAGACGAGGCCGAGGGAGATGACGGTCCGGCGCAAGGACCACCATGCTACTTGTCAGATCTTCGACGAGTCCGGAACCGGGTTGTGTGCCCGCACCCAACGAAACACATCACTCGTCGCGAGCTGGCCGCCGGTCACGTAGAGCACGTTGCCCGATACCCAGGCGGCCTCATCGGAGCACAGATACACTGCGGCGCCGGCGATGTCGTCCGGCACCCCGACCCGATTCAGGGGATAGAAGGACGCCCGATCCGCCCTCTGGTCGTCGGTCCGCAGCCACGGTTCCGTGAGGCGCGTGTCGATCACGCCCGGCGCAATTGCGTTGACCCTGATCCGGTCCGTGCCCGCCTCGTACGCGAGGACCTTGGTCAGGTTGACCACCGCCGCCTTGGCCGATCCATAGATGCCTTCAGTCGGAGCCGGGAAGACGGCATCGATCGACACGATGTTCAGGATGGCGCCGCCGGTGCCCTGGCGAGACATCACCCGGCACGCGGCGACGGCGGCGAAAAGAGGAGTGCGGACGTTGAGTGCATACATGGCGTCGAACGCGTCGAGCGTGGCGTGGGCCAGTGGCCCGATCGACCCGGGCACCTCGGTGATCCCGCCCGCGTTGTTGACGAGGATGTCGAGCGATCCGAGCCCGTCCGCGGCGGCGTTCACCATGTTCACGGCGTGGTCGGTGTTTGCGAGATCCAGCACGTGAATGAATGCCTTGCGGCCGAGGGCTCGGATCTCTTCGGCGACTTTTTCGAGCTCAGCACGGCCGCGAGCGGCCAGGGCGACATCGGCACCTTGTCTCGCGAAAGCGAGCGCGATGGCGCGACCGATGCCGCGACCGCCGCCGGTGACCAGGGCCTTCTTGCCGTCGAAAGAGAACATCGCGCGCCCTCCCTTCGCTTCGAGAATCCGCTTATCGTAGGGACCTCGCGGAGATCCGAATGAAGGCAGAGCGAGTGGGGACGGCGATCATCGGCGGTGGCATCGCCGGCTGCGCCGTCGCCTACTACCTGGCTGCCGAAGGTGAAACCGACATCCTCCTTGTCGAGGCCGGCGAGCTGGGCAGCGGTTCCACCGGCGGCTCGTTCGGCGGTGTCCGCCAGCAGTTCAGCACACCCCTGGAGATCGAGCTGTCGCGGCGAGGGCTCGAGTTCTGGCGCTCTGCTGAGCGCGTCTTCGACGCCCCCGTCACGTGGCACGCCAACGGCTACCTTTTCATGACCGGACAGCCGGAAATCATGGCCAAGCTCGCCGAGGCCGCGGCGCTGCAGCGCGAGATGGGACTCACCGACGTGCACGTTCTTGATGCGGAACAGATACGCGAGGTCGTGCCCTGGGTCGCCACCGACGGCTTGCTGGGCGCAACGCATACGCCCAACGACGGCAGGGTGACCCCGACCGAGGGTGTGGCCGCGCTGGTCAAAGCGGCAAGGTCCCGCGGAGTCCGCTTTCGCGAGCAGTGGGAGGTGAGATCGCTCGAGCGCGCGGGCTCAGGGTGGCGCCTCAACGGGCCCGCTCTCATCGAGGCGGAGCGTGTGGTGGCTTGCACCGGGTACTGGAGCAGCGAGTTCTTGCGTCCGTTCGGGCTCGAGCTGACGGTCCGCCCGATGCCGCTCTACTCTGCGATCAGCGGTCCCGCGCTCGCGGGGCAGCGGGTCCCGCTCACGATCGATCTCGATACAGGCCTGTTGATCGAGCGCGAGGCGGACGGTCTCGTAATCGCGATCCTTTACGAGGACAACCCGCCGGGATACGGGCACGCTCGGATGCTCGAGGAGTTCGCCGAGCTCGCGCGGGTCCGCGCACCATCGCTTGCCGATCTGCGCATCGCAAGGCATGTGGTCGGCAACGTGGACGTCGGGGGAGATGGGCATCCTTACGTCGGATCGGTCGACGACGGTTTGTGGATGGTGGCGGGTTTCGGCGGCCATGGAGCAATGCATGGGCCGCCGGTTGCGGAGCTGCTCGCCAAGACCATTGCGGGCCACCCCGACCCGTCGCTGGATATCGCGGCGCTCAATCCATGGCGGCCGAAGGACGCCGCCACCGAATGGATGGTGGCCACGAAGAAAGGCTGAACGGGCTCGGAGCTTTCAGTCCCATCGGACTATCCGTTGGTCGGTATCTCGGCGTCGCCCGCCTCGTGATAAACGCGCGTGGCCTCGATTCGGAAGATCGCCCTCCGCTCGCCTGGAAACGACCACGGATAGCGGTCGACCTTCAGGTACCGGCGGCTGAGGGCGTCCATGTGCTCTCGCCATCCGTCCTCTGACCACGAGACGACCTTCCCGCTCACGGCCAGGAAGCGGTGTGGATTGCGCGGGTCGACAACCGACAAGGCGACCGCGGTTCGCTCGCGCATGTTGGCCGCTTTGACGCGGTCGAGGCGCACGTTGACGAGCAGGGTGTCACCGTCGTGGTCGACCCACAGTGGCGTCACATGGGGCGTGCCGTCTGCGCGCACGGTGGCGAGGTGCCCGAGCGCCTCGCCCTCGAGGAGGTCGATGAACTCTGGGGGAATCGCGGTCGGCATCGACCGAAGGTTAACCGGCCCGTCTCATACTTTTGCCGTGCCAGGTGCCGAGCCGCGCCCGCCGGTGCCGGCCGAAAAGCTGCGGGTCGGTCTCATGCTTCCGACCTGGACGACCACCGATGTGCGGTGGTCCGATGTCCTCGACATCGCCGGGATCGCGCATGAGGTGGGCTTCGACGCCCTTTATGTCAGCGACCATCTGCTTCTGCCGGGCAACAACGCGGAGCTGAAGCGGCACGCCGGGGTGGATTTTCCCGACGACCCGGACGTCGAGCTGGAAGGGTACATGGAGTGCTTCACAGTGCTCGCCGCGCTCGCGGTGGCCATCCCAAGGCTCGCGCTCGGCTCACTTGTCGCCAGCTCCGGGTACCGCAACCCCGGCCTCATGGCGAAGATGGCGGTCACGATCGACGACATCAGCGACGGTCGCCTCGTCCTCGGCCTGGGGGCCGGCGATTCCGAGGGGGAGCACCTCACGTTCGGTTTTCCGCACGAGCAGAGGGTCGGGCGTTTTGAGGAGGCGCTTCAGATCATCAAGAGCCTATTCAGGGCCGAGCTCACCGAGTTCGAGGGCGCCCACCACCGGATCCGCGCGGCGCGACTCCTCCCGCCCGCATCGAGGCGGGGCGGGCCGCCGATCCTGATCGGGACCCTCAATCCGCGCCCGCGAATGCGCCGCCTGGTCGCGCAGTACGCGGATATGTGGAACGGGTGGCTGGGCTACACCGACGCCACCCCGGAGTCCGCGGCCGCGCAGCTTCAAATCATCGACGATGCGTGCCGCGAGCACGGCCGCGATCCGAACACGCTCGTCGCGACGACGGCCGTACGTGGCGCCATGCCGGGCTCGGGCTACGTGCCCAGGCCGGATGAGCGGCCGCTCGCGGGCCCTCCGCGCGAGATGGCGGAGACTCTTCGCGGACACGCCCGGCTGGGAATCGCCGAAGTCCAGGTCGCGTTGACAATGGGGGGTTCCGAGGGCGTGCGCGCCTTTGCCCCTGTCATCGAAGAGCTGCGGTCCAGGGGCTGACTCGCTGCTACTGTAGCCGTCAATTTGCGCAGCACAGAGCTTGGCCGGTGAGGATGGACCACCTCGCGTTTGCGGTTTGGGACATGTCGAAGGCGGCGGCCTTCTGGGGCGATGTGATGGAGGGGCAGTATCGCCAGGGTGACGCGGATTGGCGCGGCTTCGCGTTTGCGCAGTTCGGGTTTCCAGGGGGTGGTGGCCGAGTCGAGATCCTCGCACCTGGAAGCGATCCCACGGGCTTCGTCGTGAAGTTTTTGCACCGGTTCGGAGAGGGCATGCATCACGTGACGTTCGTCGTCGACGACCTGCGTGCCCACGCGGACCGGGTCCGTGCGATGGGGCACCGCGTCTTCGGCGAGGACTACACGGACCCTCAGTGGATGGAGGCGTTCCTCGTCATCGACCTCGCGGGCAACCGCGTCCTCGTCCAGCTTGCCCAATCGGAGCTCACGGTCGAGGAGCAGGACGCGGCCTGGGGTCGCAAGCCGTTGGGCGCCGTCCTCGAGGCCGCGGCCCTCCGACCCGATCTTGGCTGATCGGTCGCGTGGCTAGCGGAGTAGATGCTTCTGGATCTTTCCCGTGGGTGTCTTCGGTAGCTCAGGCGCTATCAGCACGACGTCGGGCACCATGAATTTCGGCACTCGCCCCCGCAGAAAGGCTCGCAGCTCCTGAGGTTCGAGCGACATCCCCGGCTTCAAGACGACGACCACCTTGAGGTCGTCTTCGGTCGAGACCGACTTGACGGCCACTGCAGCCGACTCGAGGACCGACGGATGCATGTTCACCTCGCGCTCGACCTCGAAGGAAGAGATGTTCTCGCCCCTGCGCCGTATGTAGTCCTTGATCCGGTCGACAAAGTAGTAGTTGCCGCTCGCGTCCTGCCTGAAAGCGTCACCGGTGTGCAGCCAGAGGTTGCGGAACAGGCGCAGGCTCGCCTCCGGGTTGCGGTGGTACTCGGTGGCCATGATCCAGGGCTCGCTGCTTCGCACCACGAGCTCGCCCACATGGCCGACCGGCACCTCGCGGTCCTCATCGTCGACGATCCGGACCTCGAAGCCGGCCACCGGACGGCCTGCGATGTCGGGCTCGATCACGTCGTAGTCGCTGATGATCGGGACGTTCACCTCTGTGGAGCCGTAGCAGGTGCAGACGCGGACACCGAAACGCCGTCGAAAATCGTCGAGTGAATCCACGAGCGGGACCATCAACATGCGTTCCATCGAGTTATCGAGGTCTTCGGGTTTGGGCTTCTGACGCGCCAAGAAGTTGGCCATCGCTCCGAGCAGGAAGCTGACCGTTGCTCCTGACTCCTTCACTACCGCCCAGAAATCGGAAACGCTGAATCGGCGGCGAACGACGGCGGTGGCGCCGACCTGAAGGCATGCATACACCAGCGCCCATTGGCCCGCGATGTGGAACAGCGGCAGGGGCGCGAAGTAGACGTCGTTCTCGGTCAACTGAACGGTTTGCCCCGCGAGCCTGGCGTACGTGTAGGCGTGCGCGTGCGAGACGCGTACGCCCTTCGACTGGCCGGTCGTGCCTGACGTGTACATGATCGCCACGATCCCGCGCTCGGGGACATCCGCGATGTCGGCAGCCGGGAGTTCGCTGGAGCGCTCGTAGGCGCCTTCCCAGCTGTCGCAATGCATTCCCGCCGGGCATGGAGCATCGCCCGATACGAGCAGCATGCGGAGGCCGCCCCGATCGGCCTCCAGCTTCGCCACGCGCTCTACGTAGCGCTCGTCGACCAGCATCAGCCAGGCGTCCGAATCCTTGATCTGGTGGCGCAGGATCTCGCCGATGTATTCAGTGTTCACCGGCACCTGGACAGCACCCAGTAGAGCCAGTCCAAGCCAGGCATCGACAAACTGGATCGTGTTGTCGAGCATCACCAGCACCGGATCACCGCGCTTCACGCCTTGGCCGGCGAAGGCGGCGGCGGCGCGACGGGCGCGAGACCAGAGTTGAGAGTAGGTGTAACGATCCTCGCCGAAGTCGATCGCAGTCTTCCCGCCCCAGGCGGCGACCGATGACTCGAGAACCTTGCTGACCGTGCGTCCAGCATGGACAACGGTCGCCACGCTGGAATCGTAGCTCAGGTCTTGCGCGCGCCCCCTCGCGTGGCTCATTAGCCTTGTCTCGTTCGATTCGGCCGGCACCGGGAGGGAGGCATGAACGAAACGCTCGACGGTAAGGTCGCCCTGGTCACCGGCGCGAGCCGCGGCATCGGCGCTGCGATCGCCCGAGAGCTGGCAGCGGCGGGGGCTAGGGTGGCCCTTGCCGGCCGCGAGGAGGCGACTCTGCAAGAGGTCGCCGCTTCGCTGCCTCGCGCAAGCGCCGCGCTCGCACTGAAGGCTGACGTGGCCGAGGTCGCCGACCTGGATCGCCTGGTCGCCGACGTGGTCGACAGGCTCGGGGGCGTCGACATCCTGATCAACAACGCGGGCTTCCTGCCTCAGCCGAAGCAGATCTACAGCGCAGACCTCGACGAGTGGCAGTACGTGATGAACGTCAACCTCCGTGCTCCGTGGTACCTCTCGAAGCTGGTCCATCCGCACATGCGCGGCCGCGGCGGCGGAGCCATCGTGAACATCGCGTCGACTTCGGGCCTGCACCACGACATTGGTCTTGGCGTCTACGGCATCTCCAAGGCTGGGGTCGTGATGCTGACCGAGGTGTGCGCGAAGGAATGGGCGCGAGACAACATCCGGGTCAACTGCATCGCACCGGGCACCGTGAAGACGCAGCTGGCGGGATCGATCATCGAGTACCTCCAGGGCAAACAGATGAAGCCCAACCCGATGAATCTTTACGGCGAACCGGAGGACATCGCGAAGCTGGTGCGCTACCTGGCCGGTGACGAGTCGCGCTTCATGACCGGATCCATCATCCGGATCGACGGCGGCGAGCTCCTGTAACGACCCCTCGGCATCGGTCCAAAGCCGACGACGTCATAAGGCGCGACCTGCAAGATCGGCTGCGCCAGATCAGCCCCGCCTGGCGCGTCCATTCGGTGCGGCCAATGCCTCACGGACACTCGGGGTTCACCTATCTCGTGCGTGCGACCCAGGAAGAAAAGCCCCGCGGGCTGGTGTCGCGCCTCCCGCCGCCAGGCGCCCGGCCGCTCGGCCCGGCGGACGTCGTCCGTCAGGGAAGGATCATGACTGCGCTCGCGAGGCAAGGTTTCCCGGTCCCCGCGGTTCTCGCGGCATCGGACGAGCCGGTTGTCGATGGACGCCCTTTTCTGCTCCTCGAGCATGTGGCGGGCAGGCGCGTCGAGGACGTCCCGGCCGATCTCGGTGGCGGCCTGGCATCGTCCGCCGTGACCACGCTGCGGCGTCTGCACGGCATCCCCGTAGCCGCGATCGGCCTAGCCGAAGTGCCGGTTGAGCTCGCCGCCGACCTGGCGCGTTGGCACACGCTGCTGGAACGCTCTCGCGTTGACCTCGACCTGCCGTTTGAGGAGTTGCGCTCGGCGCTCGCGTCTTCCTTTCCAGAGCCGCGTGCGCCCTGCCTTGTGCACGCCGACTATCACTTCGGCAACCTCCTGTTCGATCGCGGCGGCTCGGTCGTCGCGGTGCTCGATTGGGAGATCGCCGAGATCGGCCAGCCGCTGATTGACCTCAGCTGCCTCGCGGTCGCGGGGATGAGAAGGGGCGCCGAGACGGTCGGGCCGGTGCCGGGTCCCACGATCGAAGCTCCGCAGCTCGCCGCGCTGTACAGCGCGGACACGACCGAGCTCGAGTGGTACTGCGCGTTCAGCTGCTACTCCGCGGTGTACGCGTACAACCTGATGCTGCACCGGCGCGCCAAGCGCATTGACCCGTTCAACGACCGCGTGGAGCCGTTGATCGAGCGGCTCCTGACTCACGGCCTCACAATTTTGCGAGGGCATGACCAGGTAGGCTCCGCCGGCGGCGGAGAGGGAGGCTGAGGGATGTCGATCAGATTCGAAGTTGACGGACACGTGGCGACGATCACCCTCGACCGCCCCGAAAAGTTGAACGCGATGGACTCGGACATGTACGAATCGATCTCCGATCGCTTGCGAGAGATCGATTCCAGGGACGACATCTGGCTTGGAGTGGTGACGGGTGCGGGCGACAAGGCCTTCACGGCAGGCGCGGACCTCGTGGGAATGCACGGGACCGCCGAGCAGGCGCAGGTGGCCTGGTCGGCCGTGAGGGCGACGCGGTTTGACCTCGGCCTCGAGGTCCAGAAACCGCTGATCGCCGCGGTCAACGGTTACTGCCTGGCGGGTGGGCTGGAGCTGGCGCTGGTGTGCGATATCCGGGTTGCGTCGGAAAACGCCCGCTTCGGTTGTCCAGAGGTGAAATGGAACCTGCTGCACGGCTACGGCGCGCAGCGCCTGCCGGAGATCGTCGGCTTGACCAACGCCATGTACCTGCTGCTGACAGGCCAGTTCATCGACGCCCGCGAAGCCCTTCGCATCGGCCTGGTCAACGAGGTGGTCACGCCGGAGCGGCTGATCCCGCGGACCCGTGAGCTGGCCGACACCATCTGCGCGAACGGCCCCATGGCGGTGCGCATGACCAAGGAACTGGCCCTGCGCGGGCGCGACCTGAGCCTGCCCGACGGGATCCGCCTGTATCAGGCGCTCAACCGGCTGGTCGAGCTGTCCGCCGACCTGGAGGAAGGGACCAGAGCCTTCGCGGAGAAACGATCTCCCAGCTTCCACAATCGGTGACGCGGGCGCTGCGATGAACCGAGGCGCGTCGAAAGCCGACGTCGTCATCCTGGGCGCCGGCTTGGCCGGGCTGACGGCGGCGTATCACCTGCGGGACAGAGACATCGTGGTCCTCGAGTCCAGCGACCGGGTCGGCGGGCGCACGCTGTCGGGTGAGCACGGCGCCTACTGGTACAACCTGGGTGCGCAGTTCGTGTGGGACCCGCGCACGATCGGGCTTTGTCGAACGTTGGGGTTGGACCTCGTCGGCGGCGAAGGCGCGGAATCGGCGGTCTTCGTGAACGGTCGTCTTGCGGTCGGTCGCGACCCCTACCGGCTTCTCATGAAGATGCCGATCTCATGGCGCGACAAGGCGGGTTTCGCCCTCACGATCGCCCGCCTGCGCAGGCTGGCGGCGGCCACGCACGGACTCGACCCCCAGCTCGACGCGAAGTCGCTCGCGGACGTGATCGGCCCTGCGTCCCCCGTCACGAAAGCAATCCTCGAGATGGCGACCACATCGGGGACCGGCCTCTCGACTGACGAGGTCTCCGGCGCGGTTGGTCTTGGCTACGCCATCCACCTGTTCGGGGGCAACGTCAACGACACCCTCAAGTCCGTTCGCGGTGGGACGCAGCAGATCGCGAAGACGATCTCGCGGGCGATCGATCCTGAGCGACTCTTGCTCGACTGCAAAGTCGAGTCGGTGGAAAGCGCCCCGGACCACGTCGCGGTGCGCTACCGGCGTGATGGAGGAGCTGTCGAGGAGGTCGAGGCTACCGCGTGCATCGCCGCCCTGCCCGTCGACTCCGTGATCGCGACGATTCCCGGTCTGCCGGCATCGAAGCGCGCGGCCCTCGACGAGATGCTGCCGTACACGCGCATCGTGTCCGTCGCCTGGCTCACGGACGAGCAAGAGTCGATGCCCTGGGAGCGGCTGCTGGCCGTTCCGGCGATCGGACTCTCATTCGAGCTGCTGAGCAACAACGCGTTTTTCGGCCGGCGTTCGGACGGCGTGCGGCGCCGCCAGGGTGGAAGCCTGGTCACCTTGTCGACGGGACCGCGTGCCGAGGCCCTGGAGGCCCTCGACGATGCTGCAGTCACGGACAAGATCAGGTCCGACCTGCTGAAGATGTTTCCCGGGACGCGTGACATCCTCGAGAAGGCGACGACTCGGGTTCAACGCTGGCATGGCCTACCTCGGTTTCGCAAGGGCTGGCTCGAGCGGCAGACGACGATTCGCGAGCCGTTCGGGCGCATCCACTTCTGTGGCGACTACACAGCGCAGCCCGGGATGCCCGGAGCCGTCGGCAGTGGTTACCACGCCGCGGCGGCCGTGCGCAGTCTTCTGGACTGAGCACGTTGGCAGTGCGTTTTCAGCCGTTCCCCCTGACCGGCAAGTCATACGCCGAGATCCACGGGAGGTTTCGCTGGCGCCTACCCGAACACTTCAACATCGGCGTTGCGTGCACGAACGCGCTCCCCGCGGACCGGCTGGCCCTGATCGACGTTTCCGCCAAGCCTGCGCGGCGCTTCACCTTCGGGGAGCTTGCGGCGCTGACCAACCGCGTCGCGAACGTGCTCTGCGGAGTCGGACTGGAACGTGGAGACCGCGTCGCTGTCGTGCTGCCGCAGATCCCTGCGACGGCCCTCGCGCACATCGGTGCTTTCAAAGCGCGGCTGATCTCCGTCCCTCTCTCCTCGCTCTTCGGTACGGACGCCCTGCGCTACCGGCTTGCCGACAGCGCGACCAGGGCCGTCGTGACCGATGCCGAGGGCATGGAGCGGATCGCGGCGCTCGACGGCGTACCGGACCTTCGCTGGATCTTCGTGACCGACGGCGCCGCCTCGTCCGATACTCGAGTTATCGACTTCTGGCGAGCGGTCGGCGAGGCGTCACCTCGATTCGCGGCGCCGCTCAACCGTGCCGACGAGCCATGCATGATCATCTACACGTCGGGGACCACCGGGCCCCCAAAAGGCGTGCTGCACGCGCACCGCGTGCTTCTCGGCCAGGCGTCGGGCTTTCGGGTCTGTCACGAATTCACGCCGCAGCGCGGCGACCTGATGTGGACGCCAGCCGATTGGGCGTGGATCGGCGGCCTGGTCAATACCCTGTTGCTGGCATGGCTGCACGGCGTGCCGATGATCGCGGCGCCCCGGCGCGGATTCGACGCAGAGTGGGCGCTGAACCTGCTCGCCGAGCATGGGGTGAGGAACGTCTTCCTGCCCACGACGGCGCTGCGGATGATGCTGCAGTGCCCGATCCCGCGGGGCATCATGCTTCGCTCGCTGGTCACTGGCGGGGAACCGCAGGAGGTCGGGCTGCTGGAGGATGCGAGGTCGAGGTTCGGGATCACGTTCAACGAGTCCTACGGGCAGACGGAAGCCGATTTCGTGATCGGCCAGTGCGCGTCACGCTGGCCGGTCAGGCCCGGCTCGATGGGGCTCCCATATCCCGGACACGACGTGCAGGTCCTGGGCCCGGACGGCGCGCGATCCGCGACCGGCGAGGTGGGTGAGGTGATGGTGCGTGCTCCCGACCCCACGATGCTGCTCGAGTACTGGAACCGGCCCGACGCGACTCGCGACAAGTTCCAGGGCTCGTGGCTCCGCACCGGCGACCTCGCGCGCGTGGACGATGAAGGCTATTTCTGGTTCGAGGCGCGCATCGACGACGTGATCAAGTCAGCCGGCTATCGGATCGGCCCCGACGAGATCGAGGAATGCCTGCTCAGGCACGAGGCGGTCGCGAACACGGCGGTGGTCGGGGCCCCCGACCCTGTGCGCGGACAGGTCGTGATGGCGTATGTCCAGCTCCGGTGGGGATTCGAGCCTTCGCCCAAGCTCGAAGCCCGTCTCCGGGCGCACGTCAAGCGGCACCTGGCCGCGTACCAGTACCCAAGGCTCATCGAGTTCGCGGAATCGCTTCCTCTGACGCCTAGCGGTAAGGTCGACCGCGGCTCGCTGCGGCGTCAGGCGGCCGGTCGGGCAAGCGATCGTCTCGGCAAGGATGCAGGCGCGCCAGCGCCATAGGAGGAACATGCTGGTCCAGTACGAGCAGCCAAACCAACACGTGGCGCTGATCCGGCTCAACCGGCCGGAAAAGATGAACGCCTTCTCGACCGGGCTCGAGCGCGACTTGCTCACGGCATTGCAGCGAGCATGCGGCGACGAGGAAGTCCGAGTCGTGGTCTTCGCCGGCGGCGGTAAAGCCTTTTCGGGGGGGTGGGACCTCGCCGAAAGCGACCTGACGGATCCCGAGCACCATCCGCTTTCGGGTAGGGCGGGGCGTCACACATGGCTCGAGGTCATGCGGACGCTGCGTCGGCCCGACAAGATCTTCATCGCCGCGGTGCATGGCTGGGCGGCGGGTCAGGGCGTCGAGCTCTGCGTCCTGAGCGACCTGGTCGTGTGCGACGAGACGGCAAGGTTCTACTTCGCGGAGACCCGCGTCGGTTTCGCGATGACGTCGGGGACCGCGAAGATGCTGCCGGTGCTGGTCGGCATGGCCAACGCGCGCAAGCTGGCGTTGCTGGGCCAGACGATCGATGGCCGCGAGGCGCATCGCATCGGACTTGTGGTGGAGGTCTCCGCCGAAGGCGAGCACGAGGCGGCCGCGCTTCGACTCGCGGACGAGGCGCTGAAGGGAGCGCCGCTCGCGATCGCGGCCCAGAAGTTGCTGCTGGACGCCGGGCTCGCCATGCCTTTGGAGGCGCTGCAGGATTTCGAGGTCCAGGTGAGCTTCCGGCTCACCCACACCGAGGACCATCAGGAGGCCAAGCGCGCTTTCGCTGCGAAGCGCCGGCCATCCTTCAAAGGCCGGTAAGCGCAATGAGCATCGTCGACTTTCGTGTTCGCCTTCCGACCGAGCTGCGACCGGCCGTCGACCTTCCGGCCGAGTACCTGGACCGGTACGACGCCGTCCTGGGTCTCGAAGAGCGGTGGGACATGAGCCTCGACGCCCTGGTCGCGGAGATGGACGTCGCCGGAGTCTCCCATGCGGTGGTTCACGCCGAGTACGAGTACGGCGACCCCGCCGACGACTTGAATGAGGCTGTCGCGGCGCTGGTCGCCAAGATGCCGGATCGTTTCTCTGGCTACGGGACCGTATCGCTCGCACCGCTCCGGGTAATGCGAGCGGCGGCACAGGTCACCCGCTCCGCCCAGCTCGGGCTCCGCGGCATCAACATCCAGCCGTCGTTCTTCGGGATGCCGATCGACCATCCCCAGCTGTATCCGGTCTACGCGAAGGCATGCGAGCTCGGCCTCGGTGTGGGCGTCCACACGGGGATCAACTACACAAGCCACCTGCCGATCAAGCACGACCACCCACTCCAGCTGGACCAGGTGGCATGCGATTTTCCAGAGCTCACGCTCATCGCGTGCCACGCAGGCTGGCCATGGGGAGCCGAGTTGGTGGCTGTCGCCCGCAAGCATCCCAACGTGTACCTGGAGTTCGGCGGCCTGGCGCCGAAGTACGTTGGCGCCGCCGGGACCGGATGGGAGGTGGTCTTCCGTTTCATGAACAGCCTGCTTTCGGAGCAGGTGCTGTTCGGCACCGATTGGCCGGTGTTCCCTATGGCGAGGGCGCTCGCCGAATGGCGAGACCTTGACCTCAAGCCCGCGGTGCTGGAGGCCCTGCTGGGAGGGAACGCCAACCGCCTGCTCAGTCGACCGGGAACGTCACTCCCTGGGCGAGCGGAAGCTCATCGCCGTAGTTGATCGTGCATGTCTGCCTGCGCATGTAGCCCTTCCATGCGTCAGACCCGGCCTGTCGCCCACCGCCGGTGGCCTTCTCGCCGCCGAACGCACCGCCGATCTCGGCGCCGGACGTCCCAGCGTTGACGTTGGCGATGCCGCAGTCGGACCCGACCGCCGACAGCCACCTCTCCGCCGCCGCCAGGTTGGTGGTGAAGAGGCCGCTGCTCAGGCCTTGCGGCACTGAGTTGTTGACCGCGATCGCCTCCTCAAGACCCTCCACCTCGAACACATGCACGATGGGCGCGAAGACCTCTTCCTTGCAGATCGGCATGTCGACGGTCGAGCGCACGATGGCCGGCTCGACGAAGTAACCGCCCCGGTCCGCGAGGACGTTTCCCCCGTAGACCAGCTTTCCGCCCTGGCGCTGCATCTCCGCAAGCCCTTCGCGGTAGTCCTCCACCGCCGACTGCGAAACGAGCGGGCCCATGAGCGTGGCATCGTCCAGCGGATCTCCGATCCCGATCGTCCTGTACGCGGCGGTCAGCTGCTCCATGAAACCCTTCGCGATGGGGCGGTGCAGGATCAGGCGGCGCGTGCTGGTACAGCGCTGACCGGCTGTCCCGACCGTCCCGAACACGACCGCTCGCAGGGCAAGCTTGAGGTCCGCGTCGGCGAGGACGACGACAGCGTTGTTGCCGCCCAGCTCGAGGATGGCGCGCCCCGATCGCTTCGCCACCGCGACCGACACGCGCTCGCCGAGGGCGCACGAACCGGTGGCCTGGATCAAAGCGACACGTTGGTCGGCCAGGAGCGCTTCGCCGATGGAGCTTCCGCCGCCGATGACGAGGCTGAAGACACGCTCGGCCTCGGTTCCCGCCGTGACCTCGTGAAAGATCTGCTGCGTGGCGATCGAGATCAGCGGGGTCAGGCTCGATGGCTTCCAGACGATCGTGTCGCCGCAGACAAGCGCGATGGCCCATCCCCAGCCCGGAACGGCGACAGGAAAGTTGAAGGCCGAGATGATCCCGACCACGCCCAGCGGATGCCACTGCTCGACCAGCCGGTGATCGCGCCGCTCGGAGGCGATCTCTTTGCCGAACAGCTGGCGCGACTGCCCGACGGCGAGGTCGCAGATGTCGATGACCTCCTGGACCTCGCCGCGCGCCTCGCTGAGGATCTTGCCGTTCTCCAGGCTGATGAGCCTTGCGAGATCCTCCTTGCGGGACCGGAACCCATCGCCCAGCCGGCGCACTATCTCGCCGCGTTGAGGAGCGGGCACAAGCCGCCACCGCACGAAAGCGTCGTGCGCTTCGGTGACCGCGCGCCTGCAGTCCTCCGCGCTCGCTGTCTTGACATGCGCCAGGACCTCACCGGTGGAGGGGTCTCGCGTTTCGGCCTGCGGACCTGACGCATCGTCGTGAAATTCGCCGCCGTACGCGACGCCGGTTACGGTGCCGCCTGCCTTCATGCCGAAGGCGCCGAGGATCTCGTCGACTTTGATCTTTCGATCAGATGCGATCTTGATGCTCATTACCGTCCCATCCTTTTGAATTGGCAGCTCAGACGACGTTATTTTCCGGTTCGACAGTACCGGTCGCGAAGCGGCGGTGCGCGAAGACGTCGAGGGGCACCTGAGGTGGCTCGCCCGAGAACCACTGCGCGAGCAGGTATCCAACGGCCGGCGCCTGCTGGAAGCCATGGCCGGAGAAGCCGCAAGCGCACCAGAAACCTTCGACGGAATCCACCGGCCCCAGGATCGGCTGGTGGTCGGGTGTCATCTCGTACAGACCCGCCCACGCGGTCTGGATCCCGGCGGTCCCGAGTCGCGGCGCGCGGCGGTCGATCACGTCGGCCATCGCATCGAGCACCCCCCAGTCGACGGCGGTGTCAAAGCTGGGCTGTTCGTCTGCCATTCCCATTCCGAACAGGAGCCCATCGCCCTCGGGATGGAAGTAAAACGAGGTCGCGAAGTCGATCGTCATCGGGTGCCGGCGCGACACGTCGGGCATGGGGTTGGTCACGAAGATGTTGCGCGGGTAAGGCTCGATCGGGATGTCGACCCCGGCCAACGCGCCGACCTTGCGCGCCCACGCTCCGGCGCAATTGAATACCGCAGACGTTGAGATCTCGCCGGCCGTGGTGCGCACGGACTGCACGCGTCCCGCCTGCTGGACGATGCCGTCGACCTCGACGCCTTCGATGAGCTTGACCCCCAGCCGCCTCGCAGCTCCGGAGTATGCCAGCGTGACCGCATGGGGGCTGGCGATCCCGTCGCTGGGGCAGAACGTGCCGCCCAGGATGTCGTCGCCCTGGATCAGCGGAGCGAGCTCGCGCACCTCGCGGGGCTCGAGCCAGCGGGCATCGGTCACACCGGTCTCATGCCACATCAGTAGGAAGCGCCGGAAGTCTTCGACCTGCTTGTCGCTGGTGAGCACAAACAGATAGCCGATATGTCTGAACTCCGGATCCACGCCCGTCTCCGCCTCGAGGCCGGCGAGCAGCTCCACCGAGAGCTGCTGCATGACCACGTTTGCGCTGGACGAGAACTGGCGCCTGACTCCGCCCGCACACCTGCCCGTCGACTGCGATCCGAGCGTGTCTCTCTCGACCAGCACGACCGTCGCTCCGCGCCGTGCGAGGTGATATGCGATGGAGCATCCGACGACCCCGCCTCCCACGACCACGGCATCAGCCGAGTCCCGACTCATGACCGGAACTACACTCTGCTCGGGAATCGTGTTGGGACGCGATGCGGGCCAAGATCGGCCACTTTATGGACCATCTGATTCAAAGGTTTCGCCGCGATTCTCCGGCATCCGGACCTACGCGCGGCTTCCCCATGTGACGGGCCGCCTCGAGGGCGTCGACGTGGCCATCGTAGGCATCCCGTTCGACACCGGTGGAACGTATCGCGTCGGCGCTCGGTTCGGCCCGGAGCACATCCGCAGCGCCTCGGCGTTGATGCGCCCATATCACAGCGGCAGCGGTGTTCCCATCTTCGACCGTCTGTCGGTCGTCGACTACGGCGATCTGCCCGTGGTCCCGGGCTATGTGGAGGAGTCGCACGGCCGGATCGCCGCCGGCCTTCTCGAGGTTGTCCAGGCTGGGGTCATCCCGATCGACCTCGGAGGGGACCATTCGATCGCTCTGCCGGAGCTGCGTGCGCTCGCGAAGGTGCATGGCAAGGTCGGCCTCATCCAGCTCGATTCCCACAGCGACACGTCGGAGGAGTATTTCGGCCAGCCGCACACGCACGGCACTCCCTTTTACCACGCGGTGAAGGAAGGGTTGGTCGAGCCATCGCGATCGATCCAGGTCGGGCTGCGCGGACCCGTCTACTCGGACCGCGACTACGCAATCCCGCGCGAGATGGGGATGGAGGTCATCACCGGTGTCGAGGCGCATGAACTGGGCATGGAAGCCGTTGCGCAGCGCATCGTCTCGCGTGTCGGCAAGAGCAAGGTGTTCTTTTCCTTCGACATCGACTTCATCGACCCGGCGTACGCCCCGGCGACGGGGACTCCGGAGATCGGCGGCTTCACGACCTGGGAAGCCCAGTCACTGGTGAGGCGCCTGGCCGGGTTGAACTACGTCGCGTTCGACGTGGTTGAGGTCATCCCCGCCTATGACGTCGCCGACAACACGTCCTTTGTGGCGGCGAACATCGTGTACGAGTTTCTCGCGCTCCTCGCCCGAGCCCGGTGAGCGGCCGGCTCGCCGGCAGGATCGCCGTCGTCACTGGCGGCACGAGTGGCATCGGGGAGGCCACGGTTCGCCTGTTCGTCAGTGAGGGAGCCAGGGTCGTCATCGTCGCCCGGCGAAACGGACCAGGGGAGAAGCTGGTGGCCAACTTTGGCCCGGACCGGGCGCAATTTTTGGCGGGTGACGTGTCCAGCGAAGCGACCGCCACGAATGCCATCGACCTCGCCGAGCGATGGGGCGGAGCTGACATTCTGGTGAACAATGCCGCCATGGACTGGGTGAGTCCGATCCTCGAAACATCGGAAGCGGACATGAGGCGCGTGCTGGATACAAATTTCATCGGATCGTTTCTCATGCTGCGGGAGGCCGGCCGCAAGATGCTCGAGCGCCGGCGTGGATCGATCGTCAACGTGACCTCCCGCAATGCCTCTGTCGGAGTGCCGACGATGGGGCTGTACGCCGCGGCGAAGGGAGCGCTGCTCGCACTGACCAGGGCCGCTGCGATCGAGTGGGCGAGGGAGGGGGTGAGGGTCAACGCGGTCGCTCCTGGACTGACGCAAACCCCGCTCATCCGGACCTGGATCTCGGATCAAGATGATCCTCCGGGATTCGAGAAAGAGGTCGCGTCCACGATCCCGCAGGGGCGGATGGCGGAGCCGATCGACGTCGCGAGCGCAATACTGTTTCTTGCAAGCGATGAGTCCATGCACATTACGGGCGTCTCTCTCGCGGTCGATGGCGGCTACACGGCGGCGTAGCCGGTGACCGATACGTCCGCCACCGGATTCTCGGCGAGCGAGTCGAGCCGGCTTTCGGAGCTCGACCGGACGCACTGGCTTCATCCGCAGGGCGACCTCGAGGCGGCTCCGGGCACGATCCCGCAGCTGATCATGGTCAGCGGCCACGGCGCGACGCTGACCGACATCGAAGGGCGTGAGTACATCGATGGCATGGCCTCGCTGTGGAACGTGAACGTCGGCTACGGCCGCGACGTCCTTGCGGCGGCGGCCGCGGAGCAGATGAAGACTCTCGCTTTCAGCTCGGCCTACGGCGGCTTTGGGACGGCGCCGGCGATCAAGCTTGCGGCCAAGCTGGCGGAGCTCGCTCCGGGCGCCCTCGAGGTGACTTATTTCGCGTCGGGCGGCGCCGAGGCGAACGACACTTCCTACAAGATCGCTCGGCTCTACTGGAAGCTGCGCGGCGAACCCGAGCGCGTGAACATCATCTCCCGGCTCCGCGACTATCACGGCCTCACCTACGCCGCCACCAGCGCCACGGGGATGGCCAACTTCTGGAAAGGCTTCGAGCCGCTCGCGCCCGGATTCCTCCACGCTCCCGCGCCCGACCCGTACCGCTTCGCGGGCGAGGGCTCCGCCGGAGCCGCCTACGTTCATGCCCTCGAGAAGATCGTGCTGGCGGCCGGCCCGCAGACAGTGGCCGCGGTCGTCGCGGAGCCGGTGCAGGGCGCCGGTGGTGTCATCGTGCCGCCGGCTGATTACTTCCCGCTGCTCCGCCGGGTGTGCGACAAGTACGGCCTGCTGCTCATTGCGGACGAGGTCATAACAGGATTCGGGCGCACGGGGCGCTGGTTTGGGCTGGAGCACTGGAACACGGAGGCCGACCTGATGATCTTCGCCAAGGGAGTTACGAGCGGCTATCTGCCGCTGTCGGGCGTCATGCTGACCCGTGCTGTCCACGACGTGCTGCGGTCGGTAAAGGGCGTGTTTGCCCACGGGTTCACGTACAGCGGCCACCCGACGGCATGCGCCGTCGGGCTGCGCAATCTCCAGATCCTGGAAGACGAGGGGCTCGTCGAACAAGTCGCCGAAAGGGGCGCCTACCTGCAAGCAAAGCTGCAAGAGCTGCGCGAGCACGACATCGTTGGCGACGTGCGTGGCCTCGGGCTTCTCGGTGGCGTAGAGCTTGTGAGCGACAAGGCGACCAAGCGGTCCTTCGAAGTCTCTGTCGGGGCTGCCCGACGCGTGTGGCTGGCCGCCCTGGAGAACGGAGTCATCGTCCGCCCCCTGGGCGGCGATGTCCTCGCGATCTCGCCACCATTTGTGATCAGTGAGCAGCAAATCGACCGCATCGTCGCTGAGCTGCACGCAGCCATCGATCGCGTCGGGAGTCAACTGAGCGCGCAGGTTTAGGCTCTCCTCGAGCACTCACCCATTGCGCGCGACGATTTCTGAGAACCTGCGCGCGTTCGAGCGGCAAGGCTCGGCGCGAACGCTCACGCCCGCGGCGGTAGCCGTAGTTCTGCTGCAAAACGAAGGCATCCCAAGCGTGCCGACCTTCCAGCGGCCCCTGAGCATGACGAGGCACGCCGGCCAGATGGCCCTTCCGGGGGGCAAGCTGCACCCGGGTGAAGCAGCCGTCGAGTGCGCGTTGCGCGAGGTGCATGAAGAGCTGGGCTTGGTGGTCGACAGAGCCGATGTGCTGGGAATGCTCGACGACTTTGACACTGCGTCGGGTTTCACGATTACGCCAGTCGTGATGTGGAGCGGGTCGGAGATCGCAGGCCTCCGACCTTCCGAGTCGGAGGTGGCGAAGCTCTTCGTCATCGGCACGCCCGAGTTGCGCAAGACCGTCGCCGCCGCGACCCTTGTGCCAACACAGCAGTTTTCGTTGAAGTTTCGCCGCGTTGAGATGTTTGCTCCGACCGCCGCGATCCTCTTCCAGTTCAGCGAAGTCGCGCTCGACGGACGCTCTTGCCGGGTGGCCGATTTCTACCAGCCGCCGTTTACGCACCGGTGAAAGAGGCTGCGGCGATCTGCTGATCGCCTCATGGGATACTTCATCTTGACTGCGAACCTATGATGCGGCCGTGAGGGCCTGGGTCGTCCGAGAGCTTGGGCCACCCGGGAACATGCACCTGGAGGATCTGCCGCTCGGTGCCGCGCCACGCGACAAGGTCCGGGTCAATGTCAAGGCTGCCGGCATCAACTTCTTTGACTCGCTGGTCGTTGCCGGAACCTACCAATCCAAGCCCGAGCTGCCCTTCATTCCGGGCGCCGAGGTCGCGGGCACGGTCGTCTATGCTCCGCCCGGCAGCGGCTTTGTCGAAGGCGATCGCGTGATGGCCCGACTCAAGCCCGACGGCATCCAAGGCGGTGGCTACGCGGAAACCGCCCATGCAGATCCGGACCACACGGTCAAGATTCCGCAGTCGATGTCATTCGAGCACGCCGCGGCATTGTTCATCACGTATCAGACGGGTTGGTTCGGCCTCCACCGGCGCGCGGAGCTGCAGTCGGGTGAGTTCTTGCTGGTTCATGCCGGCGCCGGCGGCGTGGGCAGCGCCGCCATCCAGCTTGGTAAGGCCGCCGGAGCGATTGTGATCGCGACCGCCGGCTCGCCTGAGAAGGTGCGTCTGTGCGAGGAGCTCGGCGCAGACCACGCGATCAACTACAAGACAGATGACTTCGTCGAGGCGGTGAAGGACTTCACCAAAGGCCATGGAGCCGATGTCATCTATGACCCGGTCGGAGGTGACGTGTTCGACCGTTCCACCAAATGCATCGCGTTCGAAGGTCGCCTGGTCGTGGTGGGATTCACGTCGGGTCAGTTTCCGCAGGCCCGGGCGAACCACGTGCTGATCAAGAACTACTCCGTCGTCGGGCTCCACTGGGGACTCTATGACGAGCGCCGTCGGGACCTTGTCGCTCAATGCACAGACGAATTGCTGCGCCTCTCGCAGGAAGGACGCATTAGGCCGTTCGTGACTCGTCGAGTGCCGCTGGAGCAAGCCAATGTGGCACTACTCGATGTGGCGACGGGCCGATCGTCAGGAAAATCCGTCCTGCTTCCGGAGATGGAACCGTCTTGACCCTCGACGTCAGTGATCTTCCCGCCACGGAACGAAGCCGACTCAGCCAAAAAATCGTGGTTTCGCCTCAGCCTCCGAGTTCTCGTCTTTGCTCCCAGATCTGATCGGCGCACCTGAGTGCGAGCGCCTGGATGGTCGCCGTCGGGTTCACCCCTCCGCCGGTGGGAAGGCTGCTGCCGTCGACGATGAAGAGGTTGCCGACGTCGTGGGCCCGATTGGAACCATCCACCACCGAGCTTGCCGGGTCCGAACCCATGCGAGCGGTCCCAAGAAGGTGCCAGCCCCAGATCGGCGACAGACCGAAGTCGCGCACCGACGTGGCCCCCGCAGCCCGCAGCACCTGGTGGGCATGGGCGATCATGTCGTTGCCGAGTCGTTTGCTGTTGTCGCTGAGCGTGTAGTGAGTCCGCACGCCGGGGAGGCCGAACCCGTCCTGGTGCTCTAAATCGAGCACCACTCGATTCGACTCCTCAGGTAGATCTTCGCCACAGAGATACATGACGACCTCGCGGTTGATTCGTGCGTCGAGCGCGGCGTGGTGTCCTGAACCCCATGGAGCGACCTGCAGTGCCAGGTTGAGCGGGGACCAGCCCCTGCAGCCGCTCATGATGAATCCGCGCGCGTAGCCGCGCGCCGGGTCCGTTTCGTAGAACTGGCGATTGGAGACGGTGCCGCCCCAGGTGCCGTGCCAACCCTCGACTGTTTCGGCGAACATGCCCACCGCGAAGCTCTGGACATGCGTCATCAGATGCTTGCCGACGAGTCCGCTCGAGTTGGCGAGTCCATCAGGATGCCTCGACGAGGCCGACATCATTAACAACCGCGGCGTTCCGAGACCCCCGCAGGCGACGACCACCACGGCTGCCTGCACCTCACGGATGACCCCGGACTCGTCGTAGTAGAGCGCGCCCCTGGCGCGCCCGTCGGGCGCGAGCACTATCTCGCGAACGCGCGCGTTTGTCCGCAGTTCGACACCGTTCTTCAACGCCCGCGGCCAGTACGAAACATCGGCGGTCGAAAGCGAGGCGTGGGGGCACCCGAACCCGCACCATCCGCGGTTGTCGCATGCCGCTCGCCCGGCGTAGGGCGCGGTCACGATCGCCTGCTCGGTCGGCCACCAATACCATCCGAGCTTCTCGTACCCGTCCCGCAGCAGCTCGCCCGGTCGTCCCAGGGGCGCCGGCGGCAGTGGCAAGGGATCTCTCTCTGGACCACATGGATCTCCGGCAAGCCCTGCGACTCCGGTGATGGCCTCATTGATTGTGTAGTAGGGCGCGAGGTCGGCGTACGTCAGCGGCCAGTCGACACCCACGCCGTCGAGACTCCGCACGCGAAAGTCAGACGGCGCCAGTCGCCAGTAGTTGCCCGCGAAGCCGATCGTGCTGCCGCCGACCGCGTTGTACATATAGATGTCGACCGGGTTCTCGCCGTCGCTGCCGACCGGGTAATCGGAAGTCCATCGACGCACGTTCGGGTTGGCAGCCCAATGACGCCTGCCGCGCACCTCCCAGTCGAGGTGTGCCTTCGGGAGCCTTGAGCGATCGACCCAGTCGCCCTGCTCGAGACACACGACGTTCGCGCCTTTCTCTGACAGCCGCAGGCTGAGGGCGGCGCCGGCAGCTCCAGAGCCGATGACCAAGATGTCGGGCATCGGTTCGCCGATCATGCCTTTCGCCAGCGCGGCGGCAGCGAGCGAACGCGCTCCAGCCGCGCGGAATCGAACGGCGGCATCAAGCTGCCTCTTGTCGGCGACGTGCTGCTCCAGCCAGTTTCTTCCTCGAGCGCAGCGAGCACGCGTGGATGGCCGTAGTACGCCTCGTAGGTGAAGTCGCGCACCATGTTGAACGCGTCGCTTTCGTCGCTCGCCTCGAGCTCACGAAGCAGCAGCTCCCTCTCGTCAGGGGCGCATTCGGTGAAGGCCTTCCCGGCCTTGACAGCTGCTAAAAGCGATAGCTGATCGATCGCCTGCAGCAAGACGGGCCGCAGCGCCGGCACCAGCAGCGCGGTGGCGTCCACATACTCGGCGGCGCCGACGGCCGCCGCGTCAGGTCTCTTCCCGGCGGCGGGGACCAGCGTTGCCACCCACGCCTTGAGCGTGGCGGCACGAGCTGAGTCGAGCACGGAAAAGTCGCGTGCCTGGCCGACCGCTACTTCGGCGCGGCCGATCAGGAGGCGATAGTCGGGTCGGTCAGCCTGCGCGACATGATGTCCAGCCTGCTTTCGGTCGTAAGCCAAAGCGGCACGACTCTAACACCGCACTTAACGCCCATTTGCCGGCAACCGGGCGCGGTTCTTGACACCGTGGTCAGGGCTACCTAGGCTACCCACTGTCTTGGGGAGGGCGTGGAATTGTGGCTAAGAAGTACGGAGTAGCCATTCTCGGGGCCGGCTGGGTGGCCGGTGAATATGTCAAGGCCTTTCGCGACCACCCGCTGACGGAGGTGGCCGGCGTCTACAACCGGACGCCCGGCAAGGCCGGCCGCCTGATGAAGCAGCACGGCGTCGAAGCCCGTGAGTACGAGACTGAGGACGAGCTCTTTGAGGACGACCGCGTCAAGATCGTCGCCTCGTGCACCCCGCCCGACGTACGGCCGGCGCAGCTCGAGCGGGCAGCCAAGTCAGGCCGGCACGTGGTCATCGAGAAGCCGATCGCCCTCGACTACGCGGGCGTGCGCCGGATCCACAAGGCGGTGACCGACGCCAAGGTGAAGAGCGTCACCTCGTTTGTGCTCCGCTGGAATCCCCAGTTCGTGACGGTCAAAAAGCTCCAGGCCGACGGCGTGCTTGGCGACATGATTTACGCCGAGGCCGACTACTGGCATCCGCTCAAGAAGGAATACCCGAGCTATCCCTGGTCGGTCGCGATGCCTCTCGGAGGAAGCGCGTTCATCGCCGCGGGCTGCCATGCTGCTGACGCGATCCGCTACTTCGCGGGCGAGATCACCGAGGTCGCGGCATTTTCTGCAGGTCCGAAGCTCGACATGAACTACCAATACGACCCCGTGACGGTTGCTTCGCTCAAATTCGCCAATGGCGCCGTCGGCAAGCTGTCCACGGTGCTCGACGCCGACACACCCTACATCTTCAACGTCCGCCTCTTCGGCACCGAGGGCACGATCCAGAACAACCGTGTCTACTCGAAGAAGCACTATCCCGGATCGCTCGACTACTGGACCTTTCCCACCATCGAGCCTTCCTCGGGCGATGTCACGCACCACCCGTTCGTGCCTGAGATCGCCCACTTCATCGACTGCATCGAGAACAACGTCGAGTCTCATGCGTCAATCCACGATTCGTATCGATCGATGGCCGTCTGCTTCGCCATCGACGAGTCAGCGGCCAAGAACGGCGCACCTGTGAAAGTCGATTACAAGGTGTAGCGCCGCCGTGGGGGGAGAGGCTCCAACGCAGTCCAAGAACACGTCATTACAGGGAGGATAAAAGTGGCGGGCGATTCGATCAGTCAGCGCGAGATAACCCGGAGGCAGCTGCTCGCAGGAGGCGCGGGCGTCGTCGGCGGACTCATCATCGGCGGCGTGGCGGGCAGTGCCCTCGCCCCCAAGTCATCGACAGGCACTGCAAGCGGGTCCCGCGGAAGCGTCAAGGTCGTGGGTATCTTTCCGACCGGCGGCTCGATCGCGTCCGATGGAAAGGAGATGGCCAACGGCGTGAAGATGGCCGTCGACGAGATCAACGGCCGAGGCGGCCTGGTCGGTTATCACCTCGACTACGTCGAGATCGACGACAAGGACTCCTCCACCGACCAGATCACGACCGCCTTCAACCGCGCTGTCAGCGTCGAGAAGGCCGATGTCATCTTCTCGGGCTACCACCTGGCCTCCGGCCCGGAGTTCGACATCGTCGCCAATGCGGGCGCCCTCTACTACAACGTGAACACGCAGATCGCGTGGGTCCAGCGCTACAAGGGAAACCCAAGCAAGTACTGGGGCATCTTCCAGTGCGACCCCACCGAATCCTGGTACGGCCAGGGCTTTGCGTACTGGGTGGACGGCGCCCTGAACGCAGGCCTGCTCAACTCGAGGGTCAAGACCTGCTCGATCATCAGCGGCAAGAGCGCGTACGGCACCGTGATCGCGACCGGCTTCGAGACCCAGATCAAGCAACTCGGCTGGTCTGTGCTCACCAACGACGGCGTTTCGGAAGGCGCGGTGCCCGACTGGGGCCCGGTGCTCTCCAAGGTCAAGCAGGCAAGGCCGACGGTGCTGTTCACCAGCGACTTCTCGCCCGCCGATGACGCGGCCATGGCCAAGGCCTGGGCGGCGAGCCCGACCAAGACCCTCGTCTACCAGCAGTACGGCCCATCGGTCCCCGAGTATCTGAACCTCGCCGGACCGGCCGCCAACGGCATCGTCTGGGCCACCGTGCTCGGGTTGCTGCCCGACAAGATCGGCAACGACTTCCGGTCCCGCTACCAGACCAAGTTCGGCGCCCAGCCCGGTTGGGCCAACGCGGGCGGCTGCTATGACGAGGTCAACGTATGGGCGGCGGCGGTCGCCATGTCCGGTGACCCGAAGAACTACAAGGCGGTCGCCAAGGCCACCGAGTCGGTGATCTGGCGTGGCACGACGGGTTCGATCTCGTTCGTAGACCACACCGGCGTCCAGTTCCCAGCGCAGACCGCGGACGCGTCGATCGGGCAGCCGCACATCATCGTCCAGATTCAGGACGGCGTGCAGAAGGTCGTCTCGCCGACGCCCTTCACGAGCGGCACGTTTGTGTTGCCCACCTGGATGAGGTAGGCCTCCAGAAAACCGCCAGACTAAGCCCAGGAATGCCGATCCTCGAGTGCCTGAAGGTCAGCAAGGCCTATGGAGGACTGCTCGCGGTAAGCGACCTGAGCTTTGCCGTCGAGCCCGGCGAGGTCTACGCCATCGTCGGGCCCAACGGCGCTGGCAAGACGTCCCTGTTCGACTGCATCTCCGGGGTCAACCCGGCCACCAGCGGCACCATCAAGTTCAAGGACCGCGAGATCCAGGGTCTGCGAGCCCACCAGATCAGCCGCCTCGGCTTGGCCCGCACCTTTCAGACCACCGTCGCCTTTAACAGCCAGACCGTGCTGACCAACGTGCTGGTCGGCGGCGCATTCGGCCGCGACGGCGACAATCCGACGCTCTGGTTCAACAACCAGGCTCAGGAAGACGCACTCGACGCGCTCGCCCTGTGCGGGCTCGGCAACCAGCAGCGAAAGCTCGCGGGTGCGCTCCCGGTGCTGGCGCGAAAGCGTTTGATGCTGGCGACCGCGCTCGCGATGCGGCCCCAGATGCTGCTGCTCGACGAGCCGTTCGGCGGCCTCAACCCCGTGGAGCGGGCGCAGATGATCGACCTGATCCGGGTCGTTGCCAAGACCGGCGTGACGATCCTGATGATTGAGCACGTGATGAAGGCGGTCCAGGCACTGGCCGACCGCATCCTCGTCATCCACCATGGTCAGCAGATCGCGGTTGGCCCACCATCGAAGGTGCTTCGTGACCGGCGGGTGATCGAGGTGTATCTCGGCAACCTGATGCCGATGGGACCAGAGGAGGCGGCGCCCGCCGATGCTTGAGGATGCTTGAAGTCAGGGGCCTCGTCGCAGGCTACGGCGGCGGAGAGGTCCTGCACGGGATCGACCTTTTCGTCAACGAAGGCGAGGGCGTCATCGTCCTCGGCCCGAACGGCCACGGCAAGACGACGCTGCTGCGGGCCATCACCGGCCTGCTGCCTCCGCGCGCGGGCCAGGTGCTCCTCGACGGCAAGGACATCACGCACTGGAAGGCGGAAGCGATTGCCGCGGCCGGCGTCATCCACATTCCCCAGGGCGACCTGCTCTTCGCTGAGATGACGGTGACCGAGAACCTTCTGATGGGTGCCTACCACGGCCCGACATGGTCAGAACGCAACGCGCGGCTCGGCCGCGTCTACGAGCTCTTCCCGTGGCTCAAGGAACGCGGCGGCCAGCTCGCGCGCACGCTCTCGGGCGGCGAGCGCCGGATGCTGGCGCTCGGGCGCGGCCTGATGTCGAAGGCCAGGCTGCTGCTCATCGACGAGCCGTCGCTGGGCCTCGCGCCAATCATCACGCAGCAGATATACGCCAGCATCCACAAGGTCAAGCAAGGCGGGATGTCGCTGTTGATCGCGGACGAGAACGCGAATCACGTCGCCGGCCTCGCCGACCGCGTGTACCTGCTCGAGACCGGGTCGCTGGTGCGTGAGGGCCCGGCCGACGAGCTCCTCCGCGACAAGGCGCTGCTGGAGAGCTACCTCGGTTGAGCACCCAGCTTGTGCAGGCGGTCTGGGGTGGAATCCTCTTTGGCTCGGTGTACGGGCTGATGGCGCTTGGGCTGACCCTGGTCTGGGGCGCTGTGCGGCTGTTGAACCTCGCCCACGGTGCGATCTTCGTCGTCGGTTCGTACGTCGCCTACTTCTTCGTGTCGAGGCTCAACCTGCCGATCCTGGTCGCGCTGCCGATCGGCGTGCTCGCGGCAGCCGCGTTCGCGTACCTGATGCACCTGACCTTCATCAGGCCGGTGATCGGCAAGCCCGGGTTCGACAACTCGACCCTGATCGCCACGGTCGGGATCTCGATCGCGGTCTCCGCTGCGGCGATCCTCATTTTCAACCCCGAGTACAAGGTCATCCCGCCGGTGATCACCGGCAACTTCACCGTCAGCGACGTGCAGATCACCAAGCAGGGTCTGCTGGTGATCGGGACGTCGCTGGCCCTGTTCGGGCTCGTCTACCTGTTCCTCACCTACACGCGGCAGGGGATGGCGATCCGCGCCGTCTCCCAGCAGCAGGAGGCGGCGAGCCTGATGTCGATCCCCGTGGTGCGCACCTACGGCATGGTGATCGCGATCAGCGGCGCGCTGGCCGGGCTGGCCGGGGTGCTCCTCTCGCCGTTTTTCTTCCTCAATCCAAACTCGGGTTTCAACCCGATGATCCAGGCTTTGATCGTCACGATCTTCGGCGGCCTGGGCAGCGTACGGGGGGCCCTCGTGGCCGGGTTCGTGCTGGGCATCTTCGAGTCGTTCGTCGAGGTCTACTACGGCGTCGCCTGGGCGCAGCCCGGCGTCTTCCTCCTGATCATCCTCATGCTGATCCTCCGGCCGAACGGCCTCTTCGGGATCGGCGAGGTCCGGCGGCTGTGAGCGCACAGGCTGCGGTCACGGCCGGCGTCATCCGTCCCAAGCTCGACGAGGCCGCCGCGCCGTGGCGCCGCGTTTCGCTGTACACGGTCGGGGCCGTGGCGCTGCTGCTGCTGGTGCTGCCGTGGGTGCTCTTGCGGCTCGACATCGGCACCTACCTGATGACGCTCTTGATCCTCTTCTTCGTCCAGGCGGTGGTCGCTCAGTCGTGGAACCTGATCATGGGTTACGGCGGCATCTATTCCTTCGCCCAGGTGGCGCTGTTCGCGGTCGGCGGGTGGACCTCGGGCGTTCTCGTGCACAGCCTTGGCTGGAATCCGTTCATCGCCATCCTCTTCTCTCCGATCGTGGCTGTGATCGCGGCCCTCGGCATCGGCCTGCCCACGCTTCGGCTGCGAGGCGTATACGTCGTGCTGCTGACCCTGGCCTTCCACGAACTGGCGCGCGTGTTCGCGGTGACCGGCCCGCGGTTCATCAGCGGCGGCGGGTACGGGCTCGTCACGGTCCAGACTTTCCAGTTCGGCAACGCGATCGGCGACCAGCGCACCATCTACCTCTATTACCTGGCCGGCCTGATCTTCGCCGTCGCCACGTTCGTCATCTGGCGCGTCATCCACTCACCCCTCGGCGTGGCGATGACGGCGCTGCGCGACTCGGAGACCTACGCGGTGAGCCGTGGCATCAACCAGTTCCGGGTCCGCATGGTTTTGTTCACGATCAGCGCCTTCTTCACCGGCCTGGCCGGCGGGTACAGCACCCACTACAACGGCGGCATCTCGACGACGATCTTCGATTTCCCGCGCATCATCGACCTGCTGGCGATGATCGTGATTGGCGGCTGGGGCACCTTCGGCGGCCCGATCCTCGGCGCCGGCCTCGTGATCGGCATCGACCAGTACCTGGTCGCGCTCGGCGACTACCAGACGCTGCTTCTCGGCCTGGTCCTGGCGACGATCGCGGTCTTCGCCCCGCAAGGCCTCTGGCCGCTGATCCGGCGGATGTACGAGACGTACCTCGCGCCCGAGCCCCTGGCGCCACCGGTGGAGGTCAGCCCGGCGGCGCCCCACGACACGAAGGATGAGCTGTGACCACTGGCTTCGTCTGGCACGAGCTGTACGCGTGGCACGACACCGGGACAGGCGCCTGGGTGATACCGGCAGGCCTCACCGTGCAGCCCCTCGGGCACCTCGAGAACTCGGAAGGCAAGCGGCGGATCCGCAACCTGATCGAGGTCAGCGGATTGATCGACCACCTGGTGATGCTGAAGCCGCGCGCAGCGACCGAGGAGGAGATCCTCGGGCTGCACACGAGCGAGTACGTGGATCGCATCCGGCGCGAAAGCTCGCAGCTTGGAGGCGACGCCGGCGAGCTCACGCCATTCGGTCCGGGCTCCTATGACATCGCGTTGCTGGCGGTCGGCGGATGTATCACCGCGGTCGACGCCGTGCTCGACGGGAAGGTTGACAACGCGTACGCGCTCGTGCGGCCGCCTGGACACCACGCCGAGCGAGACACGGGTCGCGGGTTCTGCATCTTCGGCAATGTCGCCCTGACGGCGATTCATGCGAGGCAATTACGCGGGCTGTCCCGCGTCGCGGTCGTGGATTGGGACGTGCATCACGGCAACGGCACCGAGCATGCCTTCTACGACGACCCGAGTGTGCTCACGATCTCGATCCACCAGGACAACAACTACCCGCCGAATTCCGGAGCGATCACCGACACCGGATCTGGCGCCGGCGAGGGATACAACATCAACGTCCCGCTGCCGGCGGGCTCCGGCGTGGGCGCCTACGTGGCTGCATTCGAGCGGGCGGTGGTGCCGGCGCTGCGCGCCTATCAGCCAGAGCTCATCATCATTGCCTCCGGTCTCGACGCGAGCGCGATGGACCCGCTGGCCTCGATGATGATGACGAGCGACGGCTACAGGAAGCTGACCCAGCTGATGCTCGGCGTGGCCGATGAAGTTTGCGCCGGCCGGCTCGTGATGTGCCACGAGGGCGGCTACTCGCCGGCGTACGTTCCTTACTGCGGACTGGCGATCATGGAGGAGCTCGCCGGGATGCGGACGGAGCTTGCGGATCCGCTCCTCGACCTGCTCGCGTCGTTCGGGGGCCAGGAGCTCCAACCGCACCAGGAAGCCGTGATCCAGGAAGCGATGAAGCTGGCGGCGGCCGTACGAGCGCCCGCCGCGCGCCATACATAAATAAAGGAGAGGCATGGACTCTGCCCGGTTCGGCGCCGAATACCTCGACCGCATCTCGGAGCATCTCTACTCGTCGGTGCTGGCCGACATCCTCGATGAGGCCGGCCACCGCCAGCAGGTGATGCGGCCCGAGGTGAGGCCGCTGTATCCCGGCGCCAAGGTGGCCGGTCGCGCGGCGACCATGCTCGCGGTCGAGGTCAGCGAGCTGCCCGCCCAGCCCTACCACCTTCTGATGGAGATGCTCGATGGCCTTCGTCAGGGTGAGGTGATCGTGGCCGCGGTGCAGGCCCAGGTTCGAGCCGCGCTCTGGGGCGAGCTGCTGAGCACGCATACCCGCGCCAAGGGTGGTCGCGGAGTGGTGATCGACGGCCTCAGCCGGGACAGCTGGGGCATCGAGGAGATGAAGTTTCCTGTCTTCGCCACCGGGCTCTCGCCCGCCGACTCCAAGGGCCGCCTCGAGGTGATCTCGATCCGGGGCACGATCCCCGTCGGTGGCGTGTCCGTCGCGGACGGCGACCTGATCGTCGCCGACTCGGACGGGTGTGTCGTCGTGCCCGCGGCGATCGAGGACGACATCATCGCCAAGGCCATGGAAAAAGTCTCGGGCGAGGACAAGATGCGGGATGTCCTCCGCAAGGGGGCGAGCATCCGCGAAGTCTTCAAGGACTACGGCATTCTCTAGGCCATGGAGAGAGCAGTGATGACTGAGAGCATCGTCCAGGAAACCCTCGAGGCGACCATGCGTGACGGAACGGTGCTGCGGTCGGACGTGTGGCGGCCGTCTGGTGGCGGCAGGTACCCGGTGCTTTTGATCCGCCTGCCGTACGACAAGAGCCAGGGCGAAGACCTCTGCTACGCGCATCCGTCGTGGTACGCGCGCCATGGATACGCCGTCGTCTCGCAAGACGTTCGCGGGCGCTGGGCGTCGGGTGGTGAGTTCGTCCCGTTCGAGTCCGAGGCAGACGACGGAGAGGACACCATGGAATGGCTCGGCTCGCTGCCGTTCTCGAACGGCCGCATCGGCATGTATGGGTTCTCCTACCCCGGCCATACGCAGCTTCAGATCGCGGTCCGCAAGCCCGAGGGGCTTCGCTGCATGGTCCCCGCGATGACCAGCCCCGACCTCTACGAGGGTTGGGCGTACAACAACGGCGCTTTCGCGCTCGCCTTCAACGCCTCCTGGGCGACCTTCCTCGCCGATGATGTGGCCCGCCGCCGCGATCCTGACTCAGAGCCCCTGCTCGCTGCGCAGTACGCCAAGGTCAACGATTACTACTGGTGGCTCCCGCTGTCGGCGATCCCGAACCTCACCCCCGGTTCTCCGGGTGGTTTTTTTGCCGATTGGCTCGCCCATGAGACCAAGGACGATTACTGGAAGCGGTGGGATGTCACCACGAAGCTGCCTTCGATCGATGTGCCGGCGATGGCGGTCGGCGGCCTGTACGACGTCTTCCTCGAGGGCACGATGGCCAACTACAGCGGCATCCGGCGCGGTCCCGCGTCCGCCGACACGAGCCTGGTCATCGGCCCCTGGTACCACATGCCGTGGATGCCGGCTTTCGGCGATGTCGATTTCGGGCCCGAGGCCAAAAACCAGGTCGACATGTTCCAGCTGGCGTTCTTCGACCAGTGGCTGCGCGATGCCGATCCGGTGAACGGGCCGCGAGTGCGGGTTTTCGTGTCCGGGGCCAACCGCTGGCAGGGCTTCGAGGACTGGCCACCCGCTTCCAGGCCGTGGAAGCTGCATCTTCGCGCGCACTCGCGCGCCAACTCGATCAGCGGCGATGGCTACCTATCCGAAGAGGCGCCCGCATCCTCCGAGGATCCCGACTCCTACTCCTATGACCCGGCGGCGCCCTCGTTGAGCCGGGGCGGCCGGTCGTGCTGCCTGGACTTCGTAGCGCCGATGGGGCCGATGGACCAGCGGCCGGTCGAGTCGTGGAATGGCGTCCTCGTCTACAGCTCGGAGCCACTGGCGAAGGAACGCCTCGTCGCTGGAACCGTGATCGCGCACATCTTCGCCGCCACGAATCAGCCCGACACCGACTGGGTGGTCAAGCTGTGCGACGTCGACGATTCGGGCCGCTCCATCAACATCCAGGAGACGATCCAGAGGGCGCGATTCGCCGGCGGCACCGATCGTTCCCGGCCGATCCCGGCCGGCAAGGTGACCGAGTTCGTGATGGAGCTCGGGACGTGCGCCCACATGTTCAAGGCCGGGCACCGAATCCGGGTCCAGGTCTCCTCCAGCCATTTCCCGCACTGGGACCGCAACCTGAACACCGGCAACCCCGTTGGGACGGACCGGCTGAGCGATCGCCGGGTGGCGATCCAGACCGTCCTCCACGACGCCGCCCATCCGAGCCGCGTCATCCTGCCGGTGCTGTCATGAGCGAACGCATCCCAATTCGCAGCGAGGAAGCGCCCGCTCCGGGCGGCCCCTACTCGCAGGCGATCCGAAGCGGTGGCTTCCTGTTCCTCGCCGGCCAGGGCCCTTTCCGGCCGGACGGCTCCAAGGTCGAGGGACCTTTCGAGGACCAGGCGCGCCAGACGTTAGACAACCTCCAGGCCGTGGCCGCCGCGGCCGGCGCGTCACTTGCCGATGCGGTTCGCGTCGGCGTCTATTTGCGTGACATGTCGAACTTCGCCGCGATGAACAGGATCTATGCCGAGTTCTTTCGCGACCCGATGCCGGCGCGAACCACCATCCAGTCCGATCTCCCCGGCTTCGAGATCGAGGTGGACGCCGTCCTCGCCATGGCGGGCTAAGCGGCTGATGGCGACGCGGTTCGCAGACAAGGTCGTCGTCATCACCGGCGCCGGCTCGGGGATCGGCAAGGTGATGGCGAAGAGATTTGCCGCCGAGGGCGCCAGGGTCGCGGTCGTCGACTGGCATGGAGATCGCGCAGCTGAATGCGCCGGTGAGATCGCGCAGACCGACGGTCACGCGGTCGCAGTCCGGGCTGACGTCAGCGTCGGCGCCGACGTCGCCACGATGGTCGGCGAGGTCACCTCGCGCCTCGGCCCCGTCGACGTGCTGGTCAACAACGCCGCGATCGCCGATGGCGATGACGTGCTCGAGATCGAGGAGCCCACGTGGGATCGAGATGTGTCCGTGGTGCTGAAGAGCGTGTTCCTCTGCAGCAAGGCCGTGCTGCCATCGATGATCGAACGACGTGCCGGCGTGATCGTCAACATCGCCTCGGTCAACGGTCTGTCGGCGCTAGGCAACGAGGCTTACAGCGCAGCCAAGGCGGGGATGATCAACCTCACCCAGGGCATAGCCGTCCGTTACGGCGGGTACGGGATTCGGTGCAACGCCATCGCGCCGGGCACGATCAGGACGCCGATCTGGCAGGAGCGGGTCGACCGCGACCCCGTAGTCTTCGAGCGTCTCGTCAAGTGGTATCCGCTCGGCCGGGTGGGTGAGCCTGACGATATTGCGAACGCGGCGATGTTCCTGGCTTCGGATGAGGCGGCGTGGATCACGGGCACCGTGCTCCGGGTCGACGGCGGCTTGCTGGCCGGCAACTACCGCATGACGCGGGAGCTGCTGGCTCAGGCGGGAAGCGAAGACCTGGAGCCGTGAACCGTAACGGCCGACTGAGGACCATCCGACGCCCCAGACGGCCGGGAGCCCTACGGGCTCTGATGCGTGCGTTGCGGGGCCCGGCGCGCCTCCTCACCCATCTTGAGATGGGATCGTCGTTGCGCCACCCGCGCCTTCGCACCGACCGCCTGGGACGCCGGCCTTCGGGCCTTCGGCCTGGTCCCCATCCGACCATTACGGTCCACTGAACATTGGAGCTCGACATCCTCATCGCCGGCGGCGATGTCGTCGATGGCACCGGCACGCCTCGGTCCCGCCTGGACGTCGGCATCGTTGGTGGAAAGATCGCCGCGGTCGACCGCATCGCGGACGCCACCGCCGGGTGTGTCATCGACGCGAAAGGCCGGATCGTCGCCCCGGGGTTCATCGACGTGCACGTCCACTCCGAACTGGCGCGACTTGGCGGAAGCGACCAGTTCGCGGGTGTTCTCGACGGCGTCACCACGGAGCTGATGTCGCCTGACGGCTTCAGCTGGGCGCCGCTGCAGCCTGATCGGCTGCGCGAGGTGAAGGACTACCTGCAGGTTTTCTACGGAGATCCCGACATCGGTTGGGACTGGACCAGCGTGGCGGACTATCTCGCGATCTTCCGCGACCGGATTCCCAACAACCTCGTGCCGCAGGCGCCTCACCTTGCGATCAAGGCCGGGGCGATGGGGTGGGGGGCGGAGCCGTCGTCCTCGGAGCAGATGGCCGCGATGATAAGCAGCCTGGTCGACTGGCTCGAGGCGGGGGCCGTGGGCATGGCCGCGGGCCTCGAATATCAGCCCGGCGCCCTGTCGCCTGTGGACGAGCTCGTCGCCCTTTGCCGCGTCGTCGCGTCGGCCGGCGGGGTGTACGCGCCCCATCAGCGCGGCTACTGGAGCCGGCTGGCGCGCGGTTCCGGGGAGAGCTTTCAGATCGGACGCGAGTCAGGCGTGAAGGTTCACATCTCCCATCTCGCGGTGGACGACACGGCTGCCGAGCTACTCGACGAGGCGCAGCAGAAGGGCGTCGATGTCACCTTCGACATGTACCCGTACACCGCCGCGTGCACCCACCTGCTGATGATGCTGCCCGAGTGGTCGCAAGCCGGCGGCTACGCCTCATCGATGCGTCAGCTGACCGATCCGCCGCAACGCGAGCAGCTGCGTGCCGAGACCGCGGAGCGCATCCGGGAGCGAGGGGACATCATGCTCAGCTCGGTCGAGGGTGGGGAGGAGCTAGAGGGCCGGCGCCTTGGCGACCTCGCGCGCGAGGCCCGGCAGGCGGACGTCGATTGCCTGTTCGAGCTGCTCGCCCGACATGCGGGACGTGCGCTCGCCGTGTACCACTGGCCCGACTCCCTCGACGGCGAGGGGCTGATCCGGCGCACGCTCGCGCATCCCCTCTACATCGGCTCGACCGACGGCATCTACATGGGCACGCGTCCCCACCGTCGCGGCTTCGGCACATTCGCGAGGATCGCCGGCGAATATGTGCGAAGCGGCGCGCTCACGCTGGAGCAGGCCGTGCGCAAGATCACCGGCTTCCCGGCCGAGCGTTTCTCGCTCCGCGATCGCGGTCTGCTGGTCGCCGGTCGTGCCGCCGACGTCACCGTATTCGACCCCGACGGCTTGGCGGACCTGAGCACCTGGGACAACGGCCGCGTCTCGCCATCCGGGATTGCCCACGTGATCGTCAACGGCGAGGTCGTGGTCCATGACGGAGTCCCTACCGGCAGCCTGCCGGGAAAGATCGTAGGCCGTACCTAGCGAAGCTCCAGGGCCGACCTGATCAGGTCGAGCGATTCCAACCGCATGAAGCCGTAGTGGTAGAAGCCCACCTCGACCGCGCCCGCATCACGCGCGATCGCAAGCTTTGCGGCCAGGTTGTCGGCGGAATCGCAATCCGGCGCCATGGGGCGCAGGATCACCGACAACCTGTTCGAGTTGCCCATGCTGGATCCGTAGGCGCCGAGGTCGAGGCTAAGCCGCTCGGGGTCGGCCGCGTAGCCGATCGCCTCGACCTGCCCACAGGCAGCCGCCACCGCGCCGACGTCGATCCCGAACTGCCAGGCGATCGTGGGCGCAGCGTCACCTGTCGGGCGCCCGGTGGCGTAGCCCTTGACGGCTCCCGAGAGATCGATGAAGGCGAACGTGGCACCCTCGTTGGCGGCCGCGTCGGCGGCCTCGCCGGCGAGCGAGGCGACGGTATCGGCTCTGGCCTGGAGGTAGCCGCCGAGCTCGCCTCCGGCGAAAGCGGCCACATCGGCCTGGGCCAGTTCCGCATCGTCTGGCGCGGGGGCACTGGCGAAACGGCGTTCGAGCTCGCGGCGCGCTTCCTCGCGCAGCGTTTTGGCTTGCACCCCGCGCCTTTCCGCTGCCGCCAGACAGTGGTCGCAGAAACAGAGCCCGAGCAGGTAGCGGCCGAACGCGCCGAGCTCGATGAAATAGCGCTCGTGATGGAAGCCATGTTCGAGCCCGTGAAAGTGGAGCGACTCCGCGACGACGGAGGCCACGCCCCTGGACGCGATGTCGCTGGTGAGCGCTGTGACATAGGCGCGCACTCGCGGGTTGGAGGGGCAGAGGTCGGTCAGGTGGCGGTCCCCGAAAGCGTTTCGGCAGGCGCACTCGGGGTGGGCCTCACCGAGGGTGTAGTTGTGGAGATATACGGTCCAGGCACGGACCCGGAGCCGTCGCGCGTCGCCTTCACGGCAGAGATCGGCGAGGACATCGGATCGCTGCGTGAGTTTGCTGACCACCGGTTCCAGGCCGACGCCCTTGTAGCGGTCGGGATCAGGCCGGAAGAACACAGCGCCGCCTTCCAGGAATTGGACCTTGCGCGTTGGGTTGTGCGGGAAGATGTCCCGTCCGTGGTGATAGGCGGCGGCCATGGTGACGCCGCCCAGCCCTCCGCGGCCGGCGATGTTGTCCAGGACGGTCGCCATCCCCTCGTCCACCAGGTCGCCGGCGAATGCGAAAGCGGACGTCTCGATGCCGGGGATGTTAGCTTGCTGATCGTGTTCGAGCTGCGCCAGGACAGCTCCGCGCTCATCGTGGTGGACATGCAGAACGACTTCGTCAGGGTCGGCGCCCCGCTCGAGGTGCCCGACGCCCGCGAGACCATCGACGTGCACCTGGTGCTGTTGGAATGGTTCCGGGCCCGGCGCCGGCCGATTGTGTTTACGCGGTTCTGTGCAGGACCACAACCGACGCTGATGTGGAAGTGGTCGCCGGTCATCGCGCCACCGACTCGCTGCTGCTGGCCAGGGTTCAAACGTGCGTACGACGACATAGATGGCGAGCGCGAGTGCATCGCCATCATCGATGAGCTTGCACCTAGGCCCCAGGAGCATCAAGTGGACAAGTACGGGTACAACGGCTTCCACCGGACCAGGCTCACGGACCTGCTCACCGCGCACCATGTGGACACCGTGTTGATCACCGGGACGGTGACGCAGATCTGCGTCGAGGACACAGCGCGTGGGGCTTTTCACGAAGGGTTCCAGGCCGCGGTGGTGTCCGACGCCGTCTCCTCTGACGCGCCCGAGCTGCAGAAGGCTAGTCTGCAAACGCTGGCCATGAAGTACGGCCGCGTGGTAACCGCGCGCGATGCACTGGCGGAGATGGAGGTGTAGATGGCCTCGACGTCAAAGGCCCAGTCGCTCGACCTCGATCGCATCCTCGACGAGCGAATCGACTGGCGCTACAAATCCTTCCCGGAGAAACCAGCAACCACGATTCGCGACGTTCGGAAGCGCGGCTGGAACCTGCTCGACGGCGAGTTCATGTTTCCAACCATGGTCCTGAAGGAGTCGGCCTTGCGGCACAACGTCGATGAGATGGCCGCGTTGTGCAAGCGGCACGAGATCTCCCTCGCTCCGCATGGCAAGACGTCGATGGCGCCTCAGCTCTTCCAGATGCAGCTCGACGCCGGCGCCTGGGCCGTCACCGCTGCGACGATGTGGCAGGTCCGCGTCTGGCGAGCTTTCGGTGCTCGCAGGGTGATCCTCGCGAACGAGCTGGTGGAGCCGGCCTCCATCCGGTGGGTGGCGGGCGAGTTGCAGCGCGATCCCCAGTTCGACTTCTACTGCCTTGTCGACTCGGTGCCTGAGGTGCGCCTTCTCGAGGGCACGCTCGACGGCACCGGGCTGGAGCGCCGTATCCCGGTGCTGCTCGAGCTCGGTCTTGCCGGCGGACGCACCGGCTGCAGGACGCGCAGTGAGGCGCGCGAGGTTACGCGGGCAGTCGCCGCGTCGCGCCACCTGTCGCTGGCCGGGGTGGAGGGATTCGAGGGCATCATCGGCAGCCCGGACCTGGGCGCCGACCTCGTCAAGGTCGATGGTTTCTTGAGCGAGATCCGATCGCTCGCTGTTGAGCTGGACGCTGCGGGTCTCTTCGCTCAGGTGGCGGAAGTTATCGTCACGGCGGGCGGCAGCGCGTTCCTCGACCGGGTCATCGCCGACCTCGCCACGCCATGGCGGCTGAGCCGTCCCGTGCGCACGGTCCTTCGCAGCGGCTGTTACCTGACTCACGACGCCGTCCACTACAAGGAGGTCTCACCCTTCGGCAGCCGGCTGGCCGATACAGCGCCGCTCGAAGAGGCGCTCGAGGCGTGGGGGGCCGTGCTGTCGCTGCCGGAACCAGGCATGGCCCTTCTCGGGTTCGGCAAGCGGGACGTCCCGCATGACCTCGAGCTGCCTGTGCCGCGACTGGTCAAGAGGCAGAGCGTTGGACCGCGACCACTTAAGGCCGGCGCCTCGATCACCGTGATGAACGACCAGCATGCGTACATGAAGATCCCGGGCGGCGAGGAACTTGCGGTCGGCGACCTGGTCGGATGCGGCGTCTCGCATCCGTGCACCGCGTTCGACAAGTGGCGGCTGCTTCCTGTCGTTGACGACGACTACAACGTGCTCGATGCCGTGCTGACGTACTTCTAGGCGCGCGCGCATTGCCCACGCGGCAACTTGTCACGCTCGGTGAGGCGATGCTGCGATTGTCGGTGCGCCCTGGCGATCGTCTGGAGGAAGCGCTGGCCTTCGACGTCCACGTCGCCGGGTCCGAGGCCAACGTCGCGTACGCGGCCGCGCGCGTGGGCCTCAGCGCTGCCTGGGTTTCGGCGCTTCCCGAAAACGCGTTGGGCCGCCGGGTCGTCCGCACCCTCGCCGCGGGCGGCGTTGACACGTCGCTGGTGCGATGGGAGAAAGCCGGACGACTTGGCCTGTACTTCGTCGAGATGGGAGCCGCTCCCCGGCCGATCGATGTCCTCTATGACCGCGCCCACTCGACGATGGCGCTCGCCGCGGCCGGTGCGTTCGACTGGGCCGGACTCGCGGACACGCAGTTCTTCCACGTGTCGGGAATCACGCTCGCGCTTTCCGATTCGAGTCGCGAAGTTGCGCGGCGGGCAATGGAGGAGGCCAAGGGCAGCGGTGCTTCAGTGACCATGGACGTGAACTACAGACAGCGGCTGTGGGGCCGCGAGGCCGCGGCAGAGGCAGTTCGGGATGTTGCGCCTTTGGTGGACGTTCTGGTCGCCACGGCCGAGGACGCGCGCGACCTCTTCGGGGCAGACGGCGTCGAGCAGCTGCAGGCCGCACTTGGCGTCGAAACGGTGGTGTTGACGTTGGGTGCCGCGGGCGCTATCGCATCACGCGGCGGCACCACCGTCCGCCGCGGAGGGCACGCGGTCGAGACGATCGACCGGGTGGGGGCTGGCGACGCATTCGTGGCCGGGCTCATCTGGGGCCTGGTCGACGGATCGCTCGAGCTGGGCCTCGAGCGCGGGCTCGCGATGAGCGCCCTGAAGATGACCCTGCACGGGGACCTGTTCCGGCTTGATGCGGGGGATGTCGCCGCGCTGCTGGCAAAAGACCACCGGGAGGTAGGGCGCTGACCGATTCCAATGTTGCGGTTGTCGAGCTGCTTGGCGCACGGCTCATCGGCATCGTGCGCCTCGATGATGTGGAGCTTGTGGTGGCCGCCGCCGCCTGCGCGATCGAGGCCGGACTGGCTGCGGTCGAGGTGACGTTCACGCTCACGGGCGCGGCCGATGCGATCCGGCGGCTCCGGCGCGACCACCCGGACGCTCTCGTCGGCGCCGGGACTGTGCGGAGCGACGCGGAGCTGGACGCAGCTGCGGAGGCGGGTGCGCAGTTTCTGGTCGCGCCGGGTCTCAACCCCGCCCTGCTCGAGGCGGCTCAGCGGCGAGGGCTGGTCATGCTCCCAGGGGTTTTCACTGCGACCGAGATCGACCTCGCCCTCCGGCTGGGGGCTCGAGCTTTGAAGCTGTTTCCGGCCGAGCCGAGCGGACCAGCCTATCTCGCCTCGATGCTGCAGCCGTTTCCGGGCGCGCGGCTGGTCCCTACCGGCGGAATCTCTGCGCACAACGCGGCCGCCTACCTGAAGGCAGGCGCCGCGGCTCTCGCCATGGGATCGTCGCTTTTCCCCGCCCGCCGGATCGTCGACGAAGGGCCGGACGTGGTCGTGCCGCTCGTCGAGCAAGCGCTGGCCGCTGTCCACGGCGCCGGCTGAAGGAGGAGGAACATGGCCGCTCAAGACGAGCTTGCCTACATGCCGGCCACCGAGATCGCCGCCCGCATCGCGCGGCGCGACCTGTCACCGGTCGAGGTCGTGGACGCTTTCCTCGACGGCATCGCTCGGCGCAACCAGACTGTCAACGCCTATGTCCTGGTGCTGCACGAGGAAGCGAGGCGGCTCGCGCGCGAAGCCGAGAAGGCGGTGGTTTCCGGAGCGACGCTCGGACCGCTGCACGGTCTCCCGATCGCGATCAAGGACCTCTTTGACTTCAAGGCCGGCGTCCCCAACACGTTCGGTTGCAAGCCGTTCAAGGACTGGACTCCCACCGTCAGCGCGACCTACGTGACGCGGTTGGAGGAGGCCGGCGCGATCGTCCTGGGCAAGACGAACACCCCCGAGTTCGGACATCGAGGGATCACCGACAACTACCTTTTCGGTCCGACGAGCACCCCGTTTCGGATCGGCAAGAACGCAGGTGGCTCCTCTGGTGGAAGCGCTGCCGCGGTGGCAGCGGGCCTGGCGCCCCTCGCGCAGGGCTCCGATGGTGGTGGCTCGATCCGGATCCCGGCCGCGTGGTGCGGCGTGTATGGGTTCAAGGCATCGTTCGGCCGCGTCGCGGCGGTCGCGCGACCGGACGCGTTCATGCTCGCCGTCCCGTTCGCGCATGCCGGCCCGATTGCCAGGTCGGTGGCCGACGCGGCCCTGATGCTCGGTGTGATGTCCGGGCCGGACGACCGTGACCCATACAGCCTGCCCGCCGAGGGGGCGGATTACGCCGCCGCGACGCGGCGTCCCGTGGCCGGAATGCGCGTCGCGTGGAGCCCCGACCTGGGCGTGTTTCCGATCGATCCCGAGGTGGCGAGGGTCACCAGGGAGGCGGTGGCGGCCTTCGAGGAAGCAGGCGCTCACGTGGAGGAGGTGCGCGTGGGATTCAAGCGCAGCCAGGAAGAGCTCTGCGACGCATGGATGCGCCAGAGCGCTGTCCGTTCGGCGCAGACCGCCGACGGCTTCAAGACCGAGGGCATTGACCTTCTGGGATCGCACCGGGATCAGATCTCACCGGAGTTCGCGGCCAGCCTCGAGCTGGGCTGGTCGCAGTCCGCGCTGGACTATCGCCGGGACGATGTGATCAGGACAGAGGTCCTCGACGCGCTACAGGACGTGTTCGACGAATGCGACATCCTTGTCTGTCCGACGCTCGCCGGGCTTCCGGTCGACAACGCAACCGATGGCAACACCCTCGGGCCGGCCGAGATAAATGGCCACAGCGTCGACCGGCTGCTTGGCTGGTGCCTCACCTATCCCTTCAACTTCACTGGCCATCCGGCGGCCTCCATACCGGCGGGGTTGTCAGCTGACGGGTTGCCGGTCGGGTTGCAGATCGCCGGTCGCCGCTTTGCCGACCAATCCGTGATCGCGGTGAGCGCCGCCTTCGAGCGCGTGAGGCCGTGGACCGCCACCTACGCACGTGTTTCGGCGAGGCCGGGGTCAGCCGGCGGCGTCTAGAGGCGGACGCATGGTGTGCCACGGGGTCGCTTGCTGATAGGCGCATGCAATCGCTAGCAGGTCGGCGTCGCCGCCCAGACGGCCGGCGAGTTGGAGTCCGATCGGGATGCCCGCGGCGCTCATCCCCCCGGGAACAGAGATTGCAGGGTGGCCCGTCAGGTTGAACGGGGCGGTGAAGATCGCGGTGCCGCCGGTATGCGGTCGTGACTTGCTCGCCCGGGCATCTTCGGCCGTGACGACCGGCACCACCGGTGTGGCCAGCACATCGACCACGGCGAGGGCCTGCTCCAGACGGTGCCGGACGACCTCGCCGACCCGGACCGCGGCCGTGTAGTCCGTGGCGGAAAGGAAGGCGCCCTGCGTGTGGTAGGCGCGCGCGCTGGGCCCGTAGTCAACGATCCGCGTGCGAAGCCACTCCCGGTGGACCATCGGCACGATCACGCCCGCGGCGCCGGAGTCCGCCGCCGCGGCGTCCGCGAGGCCTTCGACCTCCACCTCCACGATCTCCATCCCGAGCTGGGCGAGACCAAGCAGCGCCTCGGCAAACGCCGCCGCCACCTCAGGGTCGGGTCGCGCCTCATCGATGTGCCTACGCGGCACCCCCACTCGCGCCCCGCGCACTGGTTTCTTCACGCGATCGACAAAGCCGGGCATTCCAGTCATGCCCTCCAAAAGCAGCGCGACATCTTCCACGGTGCGTGCTATGGGTCCGACGTCACAGATGCTTGGCGGCCCGAACGCGCCGCTCGAGTCGATCAAGCCGTGCGTTGGTTTCAGACCGGCGACACCGCAGTTCGATGCCGGCTGCCGCACCGAGCCGCCCGCGTCGGTCCCCAATGCCGCCGGGCAGATGCCACTCGCAACTGCGACGGCGGAGCCGCTGCTGGATCCCATCGCGAGGTGGTCTGGACCCCATGGGTTTCGAGGTGGGGGGCAGAGGTCCTCCTCGCTGGGGATGCTCCACGCGAACTCGTTCAGGTTCAGCTTCGCCAGCACGATGGCGCCTGCCCGTCGAATCGCCGCCATCGAAGGGGCATCTTTCTCGGGCACCCAATCGATGAGCAGGCGCGAGTTGGCGGTGGTGCGGAGCCCGGCGGTGGCGATGCAATCCTTCACGCCGATCGGGATGCCGTGCAGGGGGCCGCGCCAGGTGCCATGCAAGATCTCGTGCTCGGTCACCTGCGCGTCGGCCAGCGCGGTTTCGGCCGCCAGGGTAACGATGCATCTCAACAATGGATCGAGCCGGCGGGCCCGGTCGGCGAGGGCCTCGACGTACTCGGGTGGCTTTAGAGAGCCGTCGCGGATCCTGCTAGCCGCCTCGGTCACGGACAGGAGGTGGACCTGGTCCGACTCCGAGTGGTTCACGACGATCGCGGAATCGGTCGCTCTCTTTGATCCTTGAGGCGCAGACGCCGCCCCACGGCGAGCAGGTCCGCGACCATCGGTCGCAGGCGCGCCAGATCCTGGTTGCCCAGCTTGAGGCCGAGCTCATCTGCTATCTGCCTCAGCCACGCGGTTGACGGCGCGTTCATCGCCTCATCGTGTCCAGCATCTCCGTCGCGGCGCGGCGGAGGAGAACCATATCGGAGGGTAGGGCGAGCATCGTGTATCCAGCGTCCCTCCATCGCGCCGCCAGCTCGCTGCTGCCGCAAGCGATGCCGGCGATGACGCCGTGGCTCCGGCACACCGCGGGCACCGCCTCCAGCCGTCCCCTGTGCTCAGGCTCGTCCGAGCGCGGCGGGAATCCCATCGAAACAGCGAAATCGCTAGGGCCGATGAACACCGCGTCCACGCCTTTGACGGCGACGATCTCGTCCAGCCGATCGAGCGCGGACACCGTCTCGACCATCACTGCGCAGATCACCGAGCGATTGGCGAGCTCCGGGCCGTAGTCGGGGACTCCAAGCGAAACCCTGGTGGGTCCCCAGCTCCGGTATCCCTCGGGCGGATACCGGCAGGCTCCCGCGGCGGCGGCGGCCTCCTCCGGGGAATTGACCATCGGCACGATCACGCCCGCGGCGCCGGCGTCGAGGGCTTTCATGATCCAGCCGGGGTCGTTCCAGGGCACACGGACCATGGATGGAACGGCGGTCGCGGCTACTCCCTGCAGCATGCCGACCATGTCCTGCTGTCCCATCAAACCGTGCTGGATGTCGATGCAGATCCAGTCGAAGCCCGCCCGGGCCATAACCTCGGCGGTGAAGGACCCGGGAACGACGCACCATCCGCCGAGAGCGGCCTTGCCGCCGTCGAGGATCTCTCGCAGCATCACCGCGCCAGAGTAAACCGGCGAACGAAACTCGTCCCCATTGATTGGGGAAGTACCCGGCGCAGCCGGGGGATGGGGCGCACCGGCCCCTCCGACCCTTCGGGCCACCTCCCCATGAATGGGGAGGAGTTTGCGATCAGCGCGGCAGAGCCTGCGCGATCGGCGCGTGATTGAAGCAGGCGACCGTATGCTCGCGCTCCGTCGGCTTCAAGCGAGGCACCTCCTTCCAGCACACATCGATCGAGCGGAAGCAACGCGTGGCAAAGCGGCAGCGGGCCGGGACGTCGATTGCGGTAGGGATCTCGCCGGTGAGCACGATCCGCGTTCCCTTCTCACGCTTGCTCGAGATCACGGGCACCGCGGACAGGAGCGCCTGGGTGTAAGGGTGCCGAGGGTTCGAGAAGAGCAGGTCCCTGGGCGCAACCTCGACCAGGTGGCCCAGGTACAGGACAGCGACGCGGTCGGCGATGTGCCTGACCACGCCGAGGTCATGCGAGATCAGCACATAGGTGAGATGAAGCGTGTCCCTGAGATCGGCGAGGAGGTTCAGGATCTTCGATTGCACGGACACATCGAGCGCACTTACGGGCTCATCGAGGATCAGGAATTCCGGTTTGACCGCCAGCGCTCGCGCGATGCAGATGCGTTGGCGCTGACCGCCGCTGAACTCGTGGGGGTAGCGGTCGACGATGTTCGGCGAGAGGCCCACGAGCTCGAGCAGGTCCTTGATTCGCGAGCGTCGAGCGGGTGGCTTCAGGCCGCTGATGCCTTCGCCGACGATCTGGTGCACGGTGTGACGTGGGTTGAGCGACGAGTACGGATCCTGGAACACGATCTGCACCTTTCGCCGGAGCCGCCGAACCTGCGGTCGAGAGAGCGCGAAGATGTTCTTGCCTTCGTAGCGAATCTCGCCCCGCGTAGGTTCGATCAGCTTGATCAGCAGTCTCGCAAGCGTCGATTTGCCGCTCCCGCTCTCACCGACCAGGGCCAGGATCTCCCCCCGCCGGACACTCAGATCGACATCCTCCAGGGCGCTCAGCCAGGATCGCTTCTTGCCCAGCCAGCCGGCTTCCATCGGATAGAGCTTGGTCAGCCCTGAGATCTCGACCAACGGCTCCGCCGCAGGCGACCGCTCGGCCGGTCTGCTCAGAGCCGACATCATCGAATTCACAGCTTAAGCTTCAAGGGCAGATGAAGCTGTCAGAGCGGGTCTATCTCGTCGGCTCGGGCAGCAACGGTTTCGACCTCACGGACCCCTTCGACTGCCACGTCTACCTGCTGGACGGTGGGGACGAGCTTGCCCTGATCGACGTCGGCGCCGGGATGGGGGCCGAGGCGATCATCGCCAACGTCAAGCAAGATGGATTCGACCCGGCTCGCATCCGCCATCTGATCCTCACCCACGGTCATGGCGATCACGCGGGGGGCGCCGCGCGGTTCAGCAAGCTGCTCGACGCGCCGGCGATCCATGTCTCGGGAGTCATCGCCGACAGCCTTCGCCGTGGAGACGAGAAAGCGATGAGCATCGATGTAGCCAAACAGGCTGGGATCTATCCACTCGATTACCACCTCGAGCCTTTCCCCGTCGACCACGAGCTGGAGGAGGGCGCAACCATCGAGGTCGGCCAACTGCGGTTGTCGGTCTTCGACACGCCCGGTCACTCAGACGGGCATGTATCCCTGCTGCTCGAAGACGGCGGCCGGCGCATCCTGTTCGCCGGCGATGTGATCTTCTTCGGCGGCAAGGTTCTTCTCCAGAACATTCATGACTGCCGCCTCGATGCCCTGATCAGCTCGCTGCGGAAGCTCCGCGGCCTCTCGGTCACCGACCTGCTGCCGGGCCATCTGACCCTGTCGCTGAAGGAAGGTCAGCGACACATCGAGCGCGCGAATCTGGTCCTCGACCGCCTGCTGATTCCGGAACAGATGGTCGCGGCCTGGTAGTCAGCCCTCGTGCATGAGGTGCGCCAGCACCTTTTCGCGCGCATGCGACCCCCACTCGCCGGCCAGGAGATATGTGCCCTCCGCGCTGACCGGGAACTGGGTGAGCTCGCAGTGCCCGATGGCGCCCCGATAGAAAGCCTCGGCCGATCCAACCGCGCCTGGGTCCAGCGCGCCGACCAGGATCAGCTTCGGCGCACGCGCTTCGCGCACATGAGCCAGGTCTGCCACCCGGTCGTCGATGGTCGGGGATAGGGCGACGATCGAATCCGGCTCATGCGGACCTCGTGCCGCGGCGGCCAGCACGGCCAGCGCACCGACCTCGGCTCCGATCAGATGAATCTGCCGGGCACCTCCAGACCTCGCAAAATCGACAGCCGCCAGGACCGCCCGAGCCGCGAGCTCAGGCTTCCACTCCGCGTCGGATGCGCCGTGGCCAGGCATATCGAAAGCCAGGACGCACAGCTCGCGGTCGGCGAGGAAGTGGGCCAGCGGCCGCCACGCATCCAGGTCCTGTCCCTCACCGTGGACGAGAACCACCCAGCGCTCGCCCGCGCCGAAGATCAAGCCTCGCAATATCTGGTCGGCGGGGCCGCGGAACTCGACCGGGAGCACCCGCGGGAGCGGTGTTAGGATCCTATGAATTATCGACTCACGCTGAGATTGTTGTGAGGGAAGCAAAGATGGACGGTGCCAGCAGTCGGCCGGCGGTGCAGGGTCTCGTCGATCAGTATGTAGGCGGCAGGCTGTCGCGGCGCGAGTTCGTGAAGGGCGCCCTGGCGCTTGGACTCGGTATGACCACCATCGGCGGAATCCTGGCCGCCTGCAGCGGGGCCACCAACACGACTTCCGGCACCCCCAAGAAGGGGGGTACCTTGAAGGAAGGCTACGACCTCGACTTCTCGCGCCTCGATCCCATCAACACCAACTGGTACGACCCTGCCTTTTACGCGGTCTACGAGTCGCTGGTGACCAACGACCCGCAGGGCAACTACGTGCCGCAGATCGCCTCGAGCTGGACCGCCGCCTCAGATGGCTTGTCGGTCACGTTCAAGATTCGCAGCGGCCTGAAGTTTCAATCGGGAGTGCCCCTCAACGCGTCCGCCATCAAGGCCGTGTACGACGGCATCGCCGACCCGAAGAACGGCTCGCCCTTGGGTTCGGTCTGGGTTCCAGTCGCCAGCACCGAGGCCCCTGATGACACGACGCTCGTGATCAAGCTCAAGCACCCCTATTTCGACCTTTTCAACATCGTCAAGACAGGCTACTGGGACATCATCAACATGGCCTACCGAACCCAGCTCGGCGACAAGTACGGCCAGCAGGGCGTCGACGGCTCCGGGCCTTTCACGCTCACCGAGTGGGTGCCAGGAAGCCACACATCGGTCAAGCGCTGGGAAAACTATCCAGGCACCGTCACACCGTTCATCCAGAACAAAGGCAAGCCCTACCTGGACGGCATCAACTGGCTGACCATCCTCGATGCTCCACAGCGCGCGATCCAGATTCAGAACGGCGAGATCGACACACTGCGAGGACCGGCGTTCCAGGACATCACCCGGCTGCAAGCGGACAGCAACCTGACCGTGACCCAGCTGAAGGAATGGTCCGGTTATTTCTTCAGCCTCAACTTCAAGCGCACGGATCTCGGCTTCAACGACGTCAACGTGCGGCAAGCGCTGTCACATGCGATCGACCGCGCGAGCATCGTCAAGGCCCTGCTCTTCACGCACGGCGAGCCGCTGTATGGGCCGATCACTTCAGCTGACAAGTCGTACACGAAGGACGTCGAGCAGTTCAATCAGTTCGACGTCGCCAAGGCCAAGAGCATGTTGAGCGCGGCCGGCTGGCAGGCCGGATCGGACGGCATCCTGGTCAAGGGCGGCAAGCGGTTCAGCTTCGAGATGATCATCCAGGCGGAGAGCTTCAACCAGCAGCTCGGGTCAGTCATCCAGGCGCAGCTGAAGACCGTGGGCGTGGACCTCAAGGTCTCTTCTCTCGACCGCGGCACGTTCTTCAACAAAGCCTTCGCCAACCCGGACTCGGTCATGTTCTTCTACCTGTGGCCGGTCCCCATCGATGTGGTCACTCTCTTCGTGAACAGCGTCAACGCCAACGGCAAGGGTCCGAACTGGGGCAACGCCGTGGTCCCGCAGGTCGACGCGGCGATCGCGGCCTGGCAGAGCGCCGCGAACCAGGACCAGCTCATCGCCGCCGGCAAGCAGTTCCAGCTCGCGGTTGCCGAGCAGCTGCCCTTCGTGCCGGTGATCAATCGAGATGCCTTCTGGGTCAACCGCAAGAACGTGCATGGCTGGCATCCCGACCAATGGAATCTCTACCCGTACTACAACGACGTCTGGCTCGACTAGGGACCTGACCGCGTAGAAGTTCACACTGGGTACCGGATAGGTGGCTTCGTACCTCGCGCGCCGGACCGGTTACATGGTGCTGATCCTGGCGATCTCGTCGGTCGTGATCTTCTACGCGCTCCGGTCGGCCCCTGGCGGCCCGAGCGGCGGTGGTGTGCTCAGCCCGCTCTCTTCGCAGGAGGTTCGCCAGGCCTACGAAAAGCGGTTGGGCCTGGACCAACCCATCTACACGCAGTACTTCATCTACCTCGGCCACATCGCGACTGGAGACCTGGGCACGTCCCTGGTGAACGGCACGCCCATCACGGAGCTCCTCAAGGTTCATGCACGGAACAGCCTCATCCTCGGCTTGAGTGCGCTGCTGCTCTCCTACTTGATCGCCATCCCGCTTGGAGTGCTCGCCGCGGTGAAACGCAACACGTGGGTCGACCAGCTCGCAATGGGCGGTGCGATCCTCGGCATGGGAATCCCAAACTTCTGGTTGGCGCTCATCCTCGTGTACTTCTTCTCGCTCCGCCTCGGCCTGCTGCCCTCGGCCGGCTGCTGCGATCCGCCTCAGCTCATCATGCCGGCTCTGGTGCTCGCGGCCGAGGGCACCGCGGTGACCATGAGGATGACGAGGTCCTCGATGCTCGAGCACCTGCGCGACGACTTCGTCCGCGCATTGCGCGCCAAGGGCTTGCCCGAGTGGCAGGTGATCATCCGCCACGTGCTCCGCAACGCACTGATACCGGTCATCAGCCTGACGGGCCTTCGCCTGGGTTGGCTCGTTGGCTACGCGCTGATCGTGGAGACGATCTTTCGCTGGCCGGGCGTCGGTTACCTTCTGGTCGACTCGATCATCCGCCGCGACTACCCGGTCGCTCAGTTCTTCTCGCTGCTCCTCATCGTGTTCGTCCTGCTGGCGAATTGGTTCGCTGACATCGCGTACGGACTCGCCAACCCCCGGATCCGGGTGGCTTGATGGCGGACCTCACAGTCCTCGACGAGAAGGCGCAGTGGGAGGCGAAGGTCGAACGCCTCTGGACGACCCGTCCTTCACGGTGGCGGGACGCCTGGTACGAGCTCGCCCGGAACAAGCTCGCGGTCGCCGGCTCGCTGATCGTCGTCTTCTTCACGTTGGTGGCGATCGTCGGTCCGGCGCTGGCTCCCTATGACTACGCAAAGCAGGTGCTGAGCGACGTCCTTCTCCCTCCTCTGAGCAAAGGTCACCTGTTGGGCACCGACGAGCTCGGACGTGACCTCCTCAGCCGCCTCCTGCTGGGAATCCGCATCTCGATGTTGGTCGGCCTGGGCACGACGGCGATCGCCCTGAGCGTCGGCACGGTGGCAGGAATGCTGGCCGGCTACTACCGAGGTTGGGTGGACAGGATCATCAACGGCTTTGTGGAGCTGGTATGGGGATTTCCGCTGATCCTGATCGCGGTGCTGCTGATCGGCGCCATCGGGCCCGGTCTCACCGGGGTCGTCATCGCAGTCGGGTTCGTCAACTGGGCCGGCTTTGCGCGCATCGTCCGGGGCGAGGTATTCGCTCTGCGCGAGAAGGAGTTCGTGGCTGCGGCTCGTGCGCTAGGCAAGGGCGATCTCGACATCATGGCGCGCCACCTGCTGCCAAACGTCGTCGGTTCGGCACTCGTCATGGGTTCCTACTACATCGCCATCGCGATCATCGCCGAGGCCGGCCTCTCCTTCATCGGAATGGGCGCCCAGCCGCCTCTGCCGAGCCTGGGGCAGATGATCAACGAGGGCAGCGGGTACATGCTTCTGAACCACTGGCTGAGCACCATCCCAGGCTTCGTCATCGTCCTGCTGGTCCTCGGATTGAACGTGCTGGGTGACGGTCTGCGCGATGTGCTCGACCCGCGCCTCAAGGGAGTGAGTTGAGCGCGGACGTCGCTCTCGAGGTCAAGGGCCTACGTACCACTCTGTTCTTGAGAGAGGGGCGTGTGGACGTCGTGCGAAACGTCTCCTTTCAGCTGAACGACGGCGAGACTCTCGCCCTCGTCGGCGAGTCGGGCTGCGGCAAGACGCTAACCGCCTTGTCGGTCATCCGCCTGCTGCCGGACCCGCCGGCTCGAATCACGGCCGGCAGCGTCGTGCTCGATGGCAGCGACATCACGGGCGTGCCCGAGAGCACGATGCGTTCGCTGCGCGGCGATACGGTTTCCATGGTGTTCCAGGAGCCGCTCACCTCCCTGGATCCCGTGTTCACGATCGGTGACCAGATCGAGGAGGCGATAACCGCTCACCGCAAGGTGAATCGCCGCGAGGCGCGAGACATGGCGGTGGAAATCCTCAAGGAGGTCCAGATTCCATCGCCTCGGCAACGGCTCGACGACTACCCGCACCAGATGTCGGGCGGTATGCGGCAGAGGGTGATGATCGCGATGGCTCTCGTCCTGGATCCCAAGGTGCTCATCGCGGACGAGCCAACGACCGCGCTTGATGTCACGATCCAGGCGCAGATCCTCGAGCTCATCCGCGCCGAGCAGGAGCGACGGCAGCTGGCGGTCCTGCTCATCACCCACAACCTGGCCGTCGTGTCGCAGGTCGCCGACCGCGTCGCGGTCATGTATGCGGGCGAGATCGTCGAGGAGGCACCCGCGTCAGAGATCTTCGCGAACCCTCGCCACCCCTACACGCAGGGGCTGCTCAGCTCGATCCCCTCAGCCGCCGGCGACAGCAAGCACCTCTACACGATTCCGGGCCGCGTGCCGGACCCGCGGGTCCTGCCGCCGGCATGTCTTTTCGCTCCGCGCTGCCCCTATGTGATCAGCCGGTGCTGGCATGACCACCCCGGTCTTGAAGCATCGAATGGTCACCTTCTGCGCTGCTGGAACCCGCAGCCTTTCATCGCGCTCAAAGCGGTCGAGCCCGAGGTCGATCGGAGCGTCGCTACTTCGGAGTGACTTCTCCGCCGAGGTAGCGCAAGGCCGTGAGGGCGTAGATCCGAGCCGCCTCCACGATCTCAGCGACCGCCACGCTTTCGTTTGGGCGGTGCGCCACCAGGAGTGTGCCCGGGCCGAAGGCGGGGATGCAGGCGCTGCCGGCGAGGTGCCAGTGGGTGCCATCCGTGAAGGCAGGCATCGTCCCCACCGGGACGTCGCGACCGAGCACGTCTCGAGCCGAGCTCTGCGCTGCCGCCACCAACGGGTGTTGGGGATCGATCGACGAAGGTGGAAACCATTCCAGATCCGGTACCGCCTCCGCGGTCACGTCCAGGTCGGGATCCTCCCGGCGCATCTCCTCCAGGAACGCAGCCAGATCGGCCTGCAAGCCGGCGAGCGTCATCCCCGGCAGCGTGCGTATGTCAAGGCCGAACTCGGCATGTCCTGGGTAGACGCCGAAGAAGACGCCTCCGCTCAAGGTCACGCCGAGGTTGACAGTCGGACCGCCGGGCACGAGCGGGTTTGCCGGGTACGTTGGCTTGAAGCCGGCCGCCATCCGCGTAAGCACCTTGGCCAACTGGACGCTGGCGTTGACTGACGGCACCTGGTCGCTCAGGCTCGAATGCATCTGGGTGCCGCGAACCTTGACGAGAAAGCAGGACAGGCCGCGGGATGCGACGGCGACGTACGCCCAGGGGACCTCCATTCCCGTCGCCTCGCCGACAAGCACCGAGTCCGCCGCGAGCTCAGGCCGTCCGGCGAGGAACCGGGCTCCATATCGGCTCCCCGCCTCCTCATCGGCGGTGAGCACAATCTTGAGAGTCCCCGGCGGAGCGCCAGCCTCGATCAGCGCGGCTCCGGCGTACACCATCGCCGCGACTGCGCCCTTCATATCGGCCGAGCCAAGTCCGTGGAGCCGCCCGTCGCGGAGGACCGGGTCATACGGTCCGGGTGACCATTCCGCCACGTCGCCCGCCGGCTTGGTGTCGATATGGCCGTTGAGCATGAGGGTCGGCTCGGTGGAGCTTTCGAATGCGACTCCAACGACGTTGGGCCGCGCCGGGTCCATCGCGATAGTTCGCGTCCCGGCGTAACCGAGCCGTTCCATCTCGGCTCGGGCGAGGTCGGCGACCTGGCGCTCGTCACCGGGTGGGTTCGGGCTCGGCGCAGCGACCAGCGCCCGCGCGAACTCGATGAGCTCTTGCTCGCGTGCCGCGAGGGCCAGCATGACGCTGCGCTTTCGGGCCGACGCCGGACTAGACGGAGGCGTGGGCCTCCTCATACGACGGCCCGCCGGTTTCCTCGACCCAGTAGCGGCGCGCCCACCCGACGCCCTGCCATGTCTCGAAGCTCTCCGGCTTGATCCTGAAGAGCCAACGGGGTTGCTTCATCGTGGACTCCAGGTACGTGGGCCCGTTCTCACCAAGGTACCGATAGCTCATACGGGTCGCGATCGGCACCCATTCGCCCCCGATGTTGGGACGCTCGATGAGCTCCGCCTCGCCACTGCCAAGAACCTTGCCGAGCGTCTTGGGCTGCTCGACGACAAACGACACCCTGGGATCGTTGGCGAGGTACTCCGCCCATCGCGAGTGCTGACGCGGGATCACCCAGAACACACCGTCCCGCCATTCGTGCCAGCACACGGTGATGTAGGGAGTGCCATCCGGTTTGAGGCACGCGAGGTACATGTTGACCCCGAGCTCCAGGAATTCTTCGACCTCTTCCGGCGTCATGCCGCGGACCTTCCCCCGCCACGTCTCTTTGGCGTCTGACATGGGCACCTCCCTCACGAACGACGACGGCCGCTTTCATAGTAGCCGGGGCTAGTCTTAAGCCGTGATCATCGACGCCCACAATCACGTGCTTGCGGCCGGCCTCTATCCCGGTTACGAGCGCTTCATCAAAGAGATGACGATGGGTTACTTCCAGTCGCACGGCTCGCTGCCCGAGGACCGCGATCCTGGCGACGAGGACTGGAAAGGATTGGAGTACCTGTGGGAGCCGATCGACCCGGACACGCTGATCCGCGACCATGCCGGTGTCGGAGTCGACAAGTGCACGATCCTCGCCGTCGCCCCGTCCGAATACACGCGATACGAATCTCGCGGGACGGTCGACATCGCCGGCGTCACCGGTGTCGAGGGTCCTCCGAGCATCGACAAGGGAAATGATTACATCGCCGCGCTGGTCGCGAAGTATCCCGAGACGTTCATCGGCATGTCGGCCGTAAACCCGAAGTTCCGTGGCGTCAAGGCGGCGGTGGCCGAGCTCGAGCGAGCGATCACGAAACTCCAACTGACCGGGCTGAAGCTCTATCCGATGTACGACCATTGGGCGCCCAACGACCGCGACCTCGCCTTTCCGATTTTCGCCAAGGCGGCCGAGCTCGACATTCCGGTCATGGTCCATCTCTCCACCACCCCGGTCGGCGACACAGTGCTGCTCTACGGTTGGCCGGTCCTCCTCGACGACGTCGCGCGTGCGTTTCCCAACCTCCGACTGCTTGTCTGCCACGCCGGCCATCCCTGGGTCGACGAGTGCCTCGTCCTCATCTCGCGCCACCGCAACGTCTACCTCGACATGAGCTTCTTGAACAGCACGCTCGACCAGCGTGAGACGTACGGGTTTCTGCGCCGCGCCCGCCAGCTCGGCTGCCCGTTGAGCCGGGTCTGCTGGGCCACCGACTACCCTGGCTTCGAGTTCCCGGAGACGCTGCTGCCCAAGCTCGCGCTGGTCAATCGCGCCGCCGGGGACGATCCGCTGGTTCCTCAGGCCGACATCGCTCGCATGCTCGGTGGCAACTACGCACGCTTCCTCGGAATGGATTGGAGCCAGGAAGAGACCCTCGAGCAGATGCGCGGGCTCGAGGAGAAATGGACCGGGATCCTGACCGGCAGAAAGACCAACCCACCGCCCGCGCGGCCCCGCCACACCTGCTAGCCCGCGCCGACTCCGGCGACTGCCATCACCGCGCGCATCCGATCGACAGCAAGTTTGGCGTCGCGGAGCAGACCGGCCTGGTCGGCAAGCACGAAGGTCTGCGCGAGGTGCATTGCCGAGCGGCCGCTCTCCAGCCCGCCGACCATCCGAAAGTGATCCTGATGTCCGTTCAGGTACGCGAGGAAGACCACGCCGACCTTGTAGTAGAAAGTCGGATGCCCGAAGACATGCCGGGAGAGCGGAACCGTCGGCGCGAGGATGGCGCGGAACGACTCCTCATCGCCTCCATCCAGGGCGAGCAGGGCGGCCGATGCGGCCGGCGCGATCATGTCGAAGGCGCCGAGGAGAGCGTCGCTGAAACGCTCGCCGTCGCCGGCGATCGTGGTCGGATAGTCGAAGTCGTCGCCGGTGAACATCCGAACTTGGCGCGGCAACATCGCGCGCATGCCGATCTCCCTCTTCTGATCGAGCAGCGACAGCTTCAAGCCCTCGACCTTCTCCGCGTTCTCCGTGATGATCTCCAGGCAGACGTTCATTGCGCGATCGATGTCCCGGTACCCCCAGTAGCCGGCGAGCGCCGGGTCGAACACCTCGCCCAGCCAGTGGATCAACGCCGGTCGCCGCAGCTGCGAGAGCACACGGCCATAGACGCGGGCGTAGTCATCAGGGCCGCGGGCGATCCTCGCCAGCTCGCGGCTCGCCATGAGGACGACCTGGCCGCCCTGACCCTCTACGAATTCGCACTGCTCCTCGTACGCGGCCTCGACGTCGCGCACGGCCCGCGCGGATCCCGGGGCGAGATGATCGGTCTGGGCGCCGCACACGATCCTCCCGCTGGCAGCCTTTGCCTCCGCGACCGAGCGGCGGATCAGCTCTTTGCTCGCGTCCCAGTCCAGTCCCATGCCGCGCTGCGCTGTGTCCATCGCTTCGGCGACCCCGAGTCCGTAGGCCCAGATGTGCCGCCGGAACGCCAGCGTGCGGTCCCAGTCCACCGCGGCCGGCCCGACAGGGTTGGTGTCGGCCAGAGCATTCGCGACCACGTGGACGGCGGCGTACGGGAGCCGGGTGCGAGGCGGTGGGCCGCCTTCCGCGTAGAGAAACCTGCCGGCCGGCGTGTAGTCGTGCACCTCGCCGTTTGCGCCGGGCAGGCGGACGCTCTCAGGCATCGAGAAGGCCACCATACAATCGTTTCGACTTGAAGCTCGGCGTCTTTCTCCCGTCCTACCTTCTCCCAGGCCAGGAGCGCCACCACGCCGAAGAGCTCAGACGTTTCGCAGCCCATGCCGAGGAGCTTGGGTTCGAGTCGCTGTTCATCACAGACCACCTGCTCACGGCCCGGCGCTTCTACCGCGTCAGCTGGACCGAGCCTCTGATGACGCTGGCCCACGCGGCCGCGGTGACCTCGAAAATCAAGCTCGGGACGTCGATCCTCGTCCTGCCCACTCACAACCCCGTTGTGCTCGCCAAGGAGATCGCCACCCTGCAGCACCTGTCAGGGGGACGCTTCATCTATGGCATCGGGACAGGTTGGTACGCGCCCGAGTTCGAATCGACAGGCGGCACGATTCAGCAGCGCGGTCGCCGCACCGATGAGGTGCTGGAGGCCTCGATGCAGCTTCTGCGGGCGCCGAACCAGAGCTTTGGAGGCGAGTACCACAAATTCGCCGGCATCACGGTAGAGCCGCTCACCACCGTACCCCCGGTGTGGGTGGCGGGGGGTCGCCAGCTGGCGCACTCGGCCTCGCCGGAGCAGCCGACGATGGACGCCCGTGTGCTGCAGCGGATCTGCCGCTGGGACGGATGGATCGCGCGGCCGACCTCACCGCCTCAGCAGATCGTCCAGGACATGGCGGAGATCGACGGGGAGCTGGAGCGTCAGGGCACGTCCAGAGCTCGCAAGAATTTCACTGTCGCCCACGAAAACTTCTTGTGGCTCACCGAAACGACCAAGCGCGACGACGCGATCGCCGAGCAGCAGGCGAAGATGCTCGCCGTGGTCTCCGACGAGAGGCCCTGGGATTACATCGAGGCCGTGTATCTGACGGGGACGATCGACGAGGTGCAGCGCAAAATCCAGGAGCGGATCGACGTCGGCGTGGAGGAGCTGTTCTTGCACACGATGACCGCTGACCTGAGCCAGCTCGACCTGTTCGCCAAGCACCTGCTCGAGCCGTTCCGCGTGAAGGCATGACCGCTACCTGACCTCTCGTATAAAGCGCGGTTCAATCCAACGCCGCCATGATGGCGTCCGCCAGGCGCGCCAAACGACGATCCCGGACCGGCCAGCGCGACGCCCACGCTTGATTGGTCAGAAGGACCACCGCAAGTTCTTCCTCCGGATCGGCCCAGGCGATCGTTCCGCTGGCGCCGAAGTGGCCGAACGATGTGTCGTGCGCCGCATCGCCGAAGTAATCGCCGGCGCCGCTGCCCTTGACCTCCCATCCCAGCCCCCACGGGACGCTCGCCCTCGGCTCGCTCGTCGGGTCCCACGTGATGTCGCGTTGCGAGGCGGCGACGGAAACCGGCGCCTCCGCGGGGGCGACCTGCGACCGGACCATCTCCTCGAGGGCCGTTTGCGATAGCACCCGAGACGAAGCGCGCCGCCGGCTGGGAAGGAAGGCCTGGATGAATGCGAGCACGTCCCGCGCCCTGGTGAAGAGCCCACCCCAAGGCATGCCGAGCGACCGGTAGTAGCGCGAGTTTCCGATCTCCCAGTCAAGACCTTCCTGCCCCGTGGATTCCACCCAGGCGCTCCGGGCCTGTTCCGGGTCGCCCGGCCTGAACGCCGCATCGGCCACGCCCAGCTTCTCAAGGAGATCCAGGGTGAACGACTCGTGGGCCTGCAGCGAGCGGGTGATGCCAGGCGCAGCGCCGGAGGCGATAAGCGCTCGGCCCGCCATCTCGGCCGCCAATCCGTAGCCGACCGAGCTGTAGAGGTGCCATCGACCGGGTTGGAAATGCAGATCCTCCTTCAGGAACGACGTGATGAAATCGTCGATCGGCGCGTGACGCTGACGAAGCGTGATGTTGTCGCGGCTGAATCCCGCCAGGCCGGATGTATGCGTCAGCAGGTGTCGCAAAGTCACCTCGTTGCGCTTGGGCCGGACATCACCGGGCGCGCTGAATTCGGGCAGCATCTCGACGATCGGCGCATCGAGGCTCAGCAGGCCACTGTCCACACACGCCATCACTGCGGCTGCGGTCACCGGCTTGGTGATGGACGCGATGCTCCACAGCGTGTCCCGCGAGGCGGCACGTTTGGTCTTGATGTCGGCGAGCCCCCGGTAGCCCTCGACGACGAGGTTGTCGCCGCGCGCGATCAGGAGCGAGGCACCTGGCACGATCCCGGTGTCCACCCAATTGCCGACCAGACCGATGGCCCGTTGAAGTCGACCCTCATTGATCGAGCTCGAAGCCACGGCCTCCGGATCGACATCAAACATCCTGCGGCTCGTCATACCGCCAGAGGCCCGTCACCGCAAGACGTTCTTGACGGCAGCCAGGCCTCGTTTGGCAACCTGGGCAGGATCCTCGCCCCAGTACGACGGATTGAAGGTTTCGAGGCTCCACGGGCCAGAGTATCCACGTGAGCGCAGCTCGTTGATCAATTCGCGGAGGGAGATGACACCTTCGCCAGGAAGGATGCGGTCGGCATCCTGGATCTCCGAACCTGGCTTCGCCTGCGGCGCGTCGTTCAGGTGCACGAGTGCAAGCCGATCCACTGGGTAGTCGCCAAGCGGCCGGCCGCCGCTCGCGTGCCAGTGACACGAGTCGAGGACCATCTCAATCCCCTCCACGCGGTCGACCACCTCCGCCGCCAGTGCCGGTGTGTTGACTGGGCAGTCTCGGAAGCCGAGGAACTCGAACGCGACGCGGATACCCGCCCGACGAGCGCCCTCCGCCACCAGCTCGAGCGCGTCTCGCAGGCCCACCATCGCGTCGTTGACGCCGAGGCCCGGAGCACGAGGCGCAACCGCCAGCAGATAAACCGCGCCCAGTTCATTGCAGATCGCGACGCGTGGCGGCAGGTCTGCTTCCAGCACACCGCGATCCATGTGGCCGTCGGGCCGTAAGGTCAGCGAAATACCGTTTAGCGAGAACACTTCACCGGACGCAGCCGCTAGGGCGGCTGCTCGGACCTCATCCGTGTGGTTGAGCAGTCGCTCCGCACGCGCCTCGATCCCCGCGAACCCGGCGTCGCGAGCTATAGCCAGCACGCGTTCGGTCGGCGTGCTCATCACCGTCGCGCCGTTGAGGTAGATCGACGGTGCTGTCACTTTTCACGAATGACGCCGAACGTCAGGCCCGCGACGATGTACCTGCGGCCGATGATCATGAGCACAAGCGGCAGCGCCATCGCGATCACCCCTGAGGCGGCCATGTCATTCCAGATGATCTCGAACTGGGTGACCAGGCCTTGCACCCCGACAGGAAACGTCTGCGAGTTCGGCGTGGCTGTGAGAATGAGGGCGAACAGGAACTCGCTCCACGCGAACGTGAAGATGATGATGCCGGCCGCCATGATTCCTGGAGCGGCAAGGGGAAGCAGGATGCGCCAAAACGCGATCCAGCGGCTGGCGCCGTCGACAAGCGCGGCGTCCTCCAACTCGAGCGGAATCTCAGTGAGGAACCCCTTCAGCATCCAGATGGCAAAGGGCAGGTTGAACAGAGAGTAGATCCCGATCAAGGCGATTGGTTGGTCGTAGATCTGGACTGTGCGGACGATCGCGAAGTAAGGAATGACGACGGCGATCGGCGGCAGGAAGCGCAACGACAACGCCCACGTCAGCACGTTCACGCGCAGCCGTGCTGGAAGCGGCAGCCTCGTGATCGGATAGGTGATCAGCAGACCGGTTGCCAGAGTTATGACCACCGTCGAGACGCACACGAATACGCTGTTTTTGAGGAGCACCAGAAATCCGCGGTCGATCAGGACGCTGGTGTAGGCGGCCAATGTTGGATTGTGCGGTACCAGGTGCACGGTGCTCGCGAACAACTCGCCCTTGCTCTTCAATGAGGTGACCACGAGCCAGTAGAGGGGAAAGCCATAAACAACCCCGGCTAGGGCGAGCGCAATCGCTGCGAGCGCGCTTCGCAGAAACCGGCCGGAAGCCATCGCGCTCATGCCCGCTCCAGGGGAAGCGCGCGTGAGATCAACGAATAAAGGAGGCTGAACGACACGAGCACGAGCACCGCAAGGGCAGCCGCCTGGCCGGCGTCGAAGAACTTGAACTCGACTCGGTACATGTAGAGGCTCAGCAGCTGGGTCGTGGTCCCCGGTCCGCCGCCCGTGAGGATGAAGACGTGGTCGAAGACACGCAGGACATCGGCGAGTCGGAAGAAGATGATGAGCACGAACAGCGGTCGCAAGTAGGCGAGGTCGATGTAACGGAACTGCGCCCACCAGTTCGCGCCGTCGATCTGGGCGGCCTCGACCGACTCACGAGGGACGGTCTGCAGCCCGGAGAAGAGGACGAGGTACACGAACGGCGTCCACTGCCAGACGTCGACGCTGGCCACGGCGAGCATGGCGAGCGTCGGGTCGCCCAACCAGTTGACCTCCTGGTGCATCAGACCGAGACGTTCGAGGATCACATTCAGCACGCCATAGCCAGGCGCGTAGATGAGCCGCGCGACAACGCCGATCGCGACCGGTGGGACAACAAGCGGCAAGATCGCCAGTACGTAAATGGCAGCCCGCAATCCAGGACGGAGCACCGTCCGATGCACTAAAAGCGCGAATGAGAGGCCGAGCAAGATCTCGACCGGGAGCACCAGTACGGTGTATTCGGCGGTCGCCCGGATCGCGTCGTAGAGCAACGGGTTTTCAAGGGCGCGGGTGAAGTTGCGCAGGCCGATCAAGGTCCCGTCTTCCGAGCTGATCGACTGGATGACGACGAGGACGAATGGGATTGTGACGACGACAAAGACAGCGCCGAGAGACGGCAGGATAAGCAGATAGCCGAGGCGCTCGTCTCGGCTGAGACGTCGCCTACCGACCCTCACCGAGGAGGTGCGGGCCGGTAGGACGTTCACCGACGGGTCAGATCGTGACTCAGGACGGGTAGCCGGCCTGCTTCATCGCGGTCCGAACCTGGGCCGCGGCCGCGGTAAGAGCGTCTTTTGGAGACTTCAGGCCGGCAACAGCCTGGTTGACGGCGGTGCCATAGATCGTCTCGACCGCGTTCCACTGGTCCGTCCGCGGTCGCCAGTTCGGCTGGGCCGCGAGCGACTGCGCAAGCGCTGGAAAATACGGGTTGGCCTGGCCGAGGGCAGGGTCGTTCAACAGGCTCGTCCGGGTAGGAATGCCGCCGTTCTGGACGTACGTCTTCATGTTGTCGCTCTTGATCAGCCACTTGATGAAGTCAGCTGCCGCCGAGCCGTTCTTCGAGCCCTTTGGGATCCCGAGCAGCCAGTTGCCCATCATGCCGAGACCTTTGCCGCTGGGGCCTTTCGGGATCGGGATGTAAGCCATCTTGCCGATCACCTGGGAAACGCCCTGGGCCTCGACGACGCCGGTGACCTCCGCCGGCCAGGTCGTGGACTGGAACGCCTGCCCGATGGCGATCAACCTGTCGCGGTCGGCGGCATCGATGTTCGCGGCGCCAGGCTCCGCGTACTTCTTCAACGATTGGGTGAGGAACGTGATGGCGTCGATCGATTCGGTGGAGTCGAGCATGACCTTCCAGCTCGTGTCGAATATGTCGCCACCAAACGACCAGAGAATGGGCAGCGAGTCACTGCTCGCCGGGTTGGTCGCCTTGCCGCGGATCACATATCCATAGAAGTTCGGTTTGTTGAACTTCATCGCGTTGGCGAGCACGTCGTCCCAGCTGCTCGGCGCGGTGGTGGCGAGGTCCTTGCGATACATGAACATCTCGACGTTGCCCACGATGGTGATCCCGTAGAGGTGCTGCGATTTGCCCTGCTCGGACGGAGGCACGGGACCGTGTGGGGGCGGCCACGTTCCTACGTCGTAGACGATGCTCGGTATATCGGAATCGCGAGTGAACCCGAAGTTCGAGTCGAGCGGTTGAAGCGCGCCCATCGTGCCGAACTTGGGCATCCACGGGTCGTCCATCATGCACAGGTCGTATGAAGAGCCATTCGCCTGGAATGTGGTGACCAGCTTCTCGAACAGCTGGTCGTAGGGGAACTCGACGATCTCCATCGTGATACCGCTCTGTGATTGATACATCGGCGCGACTTTCTTCAGCGGCCCATCCTCGGCTCCTTGAACCGCGGCGATCGTCAGCTTGGTGGTCTTCGTCGTCGTCGGTGTGCCGGTGCTGCACGCCTCGAGGATTGCCGGTATCGGGGTCAACAGCGCTCCCGCCAGGGCTGTGCGCTTGACGAACTCACGCCGGGTGATAGATTGCATTCCGACCTCCTCTGAGGCTGAACATGCCCTCCCTCAGGAGCGGCTCCGCGAGCAGAAATTCGTGGCGCGATCGTATCAGGTTCGGTCGAGGGGCCAATTTCGGCGACCCGTCCTATTTGCCCGCCTCTCCCTTGAAGAAACTCCTCGCTTAATAGCCCGGAAAGTGCTCCAATGGTTCGCGCGGGCCGGGCGGCTGGTAAGCCGCGTGGCCCTGGTCGACCCGCTTTTCCGGCAGCGGGTTGGCACCAGCTGTGATGTTCTCTGGAGGAAGAGCCGGAAGTTTTGAGTCGGCCGACGCGAGCAGCCGTTTCCCTGATCGCGCTCCTGGTATCGGCCCTGGCACCCCTCCACAACGACGGATTCGCAGTCGCGTCCCTGCCCTCCCTGGGGACACCCATCAAGGTCGCCGCCGCAGCTCCGATCCTGCTCCGTGATCCGTACCTGACGGACGCCACCGGGTCGTCGGCGATGGTCAACCTGGCGACCGATACCTCCTCCCCTGCGCCAATCATCTCGTGGGGTCCCGCCGCGGGCAATTGCGCGTCGCCGCCGAGCTCGGTCACCGCAACATACGTGACCTCGTTCGGAACCAACGACAAGCAGTTCAAGGCCCAGTTGAGCGGCCTCCAGCCGAACACCAACTACTGCTATCGGGTCGCGCAAGCCGGCGTCGACCTGCTCGGAGCGGCACCGATATTCACCAGCGCGCTCGGGTCAGGCGCCACCGACCCCTTCAGCTTTGCTGTGATAGGCGACTGGGGCGCGGGAACCACGGATGAGGCCAACGTCCTCTCCCGGATAGCGGCCGCCAAGCCCGCTTTCATCGTCACGGTGGGGGACAACGTCTACAACTCGGGCACGCAAACCGAGTATGGCGACCTGCGGGGAGGCAACGCGTTTGGTCCCCAATACTGGCCGCAGGTCGGACGGACAATCCCCGCGTTCCCGGCGACGGGAAATCACGGCTTCAGCGGCAGCGTGCCCTACTTCCAGAACTGGCCCCAAGACGCGACCATCGCAGCCTGCGCGCAGAGCGGCTGCCGTTATCAGCGCGACACCTACTGCTGCACCGGGACGCTGGGTACGACGACCAAGACCTACCCGAGCAGCTGGTATGCGTTCGATTGGGGCGGCACCCGGTTCTACATCCTCGATGGGGCTTGGAGCGATTCGACGGGTGCTTACCTGGGCGACCGGCAGGCGCACTTCAACGGTCCGGTCGCAGGCTGCGCGATTTGCGGAGCCGAGCTGACCTGGCTCACCAACGACCTGGCCAGTCACCCCGCGGCGCACAGGTTTGCGTTCTGGCACTACCCCCTCTACGCGGACAGCAGCTCGCAAGGCTCGGATTGGTTCCTCGATGGCCCAGACAACCTTGAAGGCGTGCTCGCGTCCTACGGAGTGAACATCGTCTTCAATGGCCACGCTCACTTCTACGAGCGGAACTATCCGCAGATCGCAGGCAATCCGATGTTGAGCTACGTCACTGGCGGGGGCGGCGATCCGCTGGGAGGAGTGTCGGGACACAGCAGCTTCGACGCTTATGCCAAGGCGATCTACCACTATCTCCGGGTCACGGTCGCCGGCGCGTCGGTCACCGTGACGCCGACGGATGAGAACGGCGCCACCTTCGACGTTCAGACCTACAACTTTTCTCCGCCGTCGGGAACCAATGACTTCTCGATCAGCGCCAACCCGAGCACCCTGAGCGTCATTCAGGGTCAGGGGGCAACCAGCACCATCAGCACGGCCGTGGTCAGCGGTGCGGCGCAGACGGTGACGCTCAGCGCCAGCGGGCTACCCGCTGGGGCGACGGCTACCTTCAGCCCGAGCGCGGTTACAGCCGGCGGCAGCTCGACCTTGACCATGACGACGGCGTCCTCGACCCCCGTCGCGAGCTACTCGATCACGGTGATGGGGACGGGCGCCTCGGCGAGCCATGCCACCACCATCTCGCTTGCCGTC
>Ga0209802_1000010_pt1 | contig 111835 bp, 105 predicted proteins | sample GraSoiAngelo_129_FD_185886 | JGI IMG/M metagenome (GOLD analysis project Ga0209802, IMG submission 185886) | Grasslands soil microbial communities from the Angelo Coastal Reserve, California, USA - 14_0927_12_40cm (SPAdes) (version 2) | ecosystem: Environmental > Terrestrial > Soil >...
ATGAATCGTCCGAGATTGCTAAAGAGCTGAGTGAACAACAAGAGGAAAATTATTGGCTGAAACAGAGAGAAGAAGACCAATATTGGATTGCGTACGAGCTTCTTCATTGAACGGACGAACAAGTGAAACGCGTCTGAGAAGAATGATGTCGCTTATCGTCTCCTCCGCCCGAACATGCCTCGCGAATTTGCACTGCTTACCTCTTCGACCCTGATTCTCTTACCGGTATGCTTTAGGAAGACGTCGTCTAGAGTTGGGGAGGACACCCCGATCGTTGAGAGCCTAATCTGCGCTTCATCGAAAGCCCTCACTAGTTCGGGAACCATGTAGCTTCCGTTCTTAGCATACACCGTCAGTCCAATGTCCGAGTCTACAATGTTGGAAACCCCATCGAACCTCTGCTCTAGGACCTGACGGGCTTTCGTCCTTGTGTCGCCCCCGTTCATGCTTGAATTCTCGAATCCCAATGAAATCGAATCAGCGCCTATTTCCTGTTTCAGTTCGCCCGGGGTTCCTTGGGCAACGATCTCTCCGAGGTCAACGATTGCTAATCTACGACAGAGTCTATCGACCTCCTCCAAGTATTGCGTGGTGATGAATATCGTAATTCCCTGTTCATTCAGTTTTTTCAGATACGCCCAGATCGCTGCTCTCGACTGAGGATCCAGTCCCGTGGTGGGCTCGTCTAGAAACAGAATCTTCGGGTTGTGAACGAGCGTTGTTGCGAGGTCAAGTCTCTTCTTCATACCTCCCGAATAGAAGCCTGCACGCTTGTCCGCGGCATCTGTAAGATCGACAATCTTGAGAAGTTCATCTACTCTCTCCTTGATAGCGGGTCCATGCATCTGCTGCAATTGTCCCTGGAGAATCAGATTCTCGCGGCCTGTGAGGTCCTCATCGACCACCGTATCCTGATCTTATCTTCGCTGCATCGGAGTCCACGTTGAGCCCTGCTACTGAGGCGGAACCTGAGGTCTTTTGAAGCAGGGTGGTGAGTATCTTGATGGTTGTGCTCTTTCCGGCACCATTTGGCCCTAGGAACCCGAAGAACTCTCCCTCGTTGACGCTGAACGTGATTCCCTTCACGGCTTTAGTCCCGTCGCCGTATGTTTTGACGAGTTGGGACACGTCGATTATTGCAGACATTTGACCAGCTTTGAGAGGGGGTTGTTGGGCTGGATATAAACTATATCGTATCAGATACAGAATCCGATAGTACCCTATTTTCTGAGCCTGCTCAAGAATGCAGACCGGGGAATGTAACTGAAAACCGGCCTCTGAGGAGAACAGGGAACCTATCTTTCCGTTCCGTCAAGAATGCCTCAACAGAGGAAGAAGCCAGCTCGTTAGCTCTCATTCGGGTTCTGGAGGTCGACTCTTGAAGACAGCCGTTGGAATTGATGACATTGCAGTCTACGTTCCCCGACTGTACCTGGAGTTAGCTAGTGAAGAACATCCGGAAAAACCTACTGAGTTTTCGCGCGCGCGTGAGTCTGATCCTGCAAAGTATTTGCATGGAATCGGTATTGCGAAGATGTCTATTCCAGATACGTATCAGGACAGTTCGGTCTTGGCTGCCAACGCGATCTTCGAACTAATCGAGCGGAATAATCTTTCCCCTGCGAGCATTGCTAGAATCGATATTGCTACCGAGACAGGGGTTGATGAGTCCAAACCTGTTGCAGCCTATGTTCATGGAATGCTGGAACAGAAGTATGGCAAGGGCGCGTTCAAGAAAACGTCAGGGGTTGAATACAAGTTTGCTTGTGTTAGTACGGCTGATGCTCTAGAGAGCTCATTGGACTGGGCATGGGCGGGGCGCGCCAACGGCAGATCCAGCATTGTCTGTTCAACAGACATTGCCAAGTATCCGCTGAATACTCCGGGAGAGTCCACTCAGGGAGCGGGAGCGGTCGCCCTGTTGGTAAGAGAGGAACCAAGATTGTTGAGCTTCGACAACGTCATCGGCACTTACATGGAGGATGAAGACGATTTCTGGAGACCATTATTCTCCACAACCGCAGTAGTTCATGGTAAGCATTCGGAGAAATGCTATTTGAAAGCCATGGAGGGCGCGGTTGATGACTGGGCAGAGCAGGCAGAGGCCGCCAAGCTGATCAAGGCTGGACCCGGAGAATCATTAGTTGACCATGTTGGGCCAATGTCGTTTCACGTTCCGTATCCGAAGATGGCTGAGAAAGGATTCGCCTACCTTCTGAGACACTTCTGGCGGGGACTCCCTCGTTGGACAGAAGTCACGCAAAAGATTGGACATGAGCCCAAGGTTGCGAGTTTCAGGAAGAGGGAGGAGTTTGAGAAGGCCGAATCGGATTACATGAGGCGCTTCATGGAGACGCCGCAGTTTCAGAAAGAGTACCTGGACAAAGTGGCGGATGGTCTCATTCACGCGAAGGAAAGCGGGAACAGTTACTCAGCTTCTGAGAAGAGCTGTCTCTCGATGCTTCTCGAAACAAAGGCGAAGAGAGGCGCTGATCTCGCCGGGAGAAGGGGAGGCTCAGGGAACTATGGCAGCGGCTCCAAGGCAAAAGTCTCCAGCTGGGTCTTCCAGGAAGGATGGAATGAGGTAGCGAAAAAGTTTGGTCACTCAGAGAAGCTGCAACACCGCAGACCAGTGTCTTTGATTGAATATGAGGCACTTCACGAGGCCGGACCCTTGCCGGATGGGAGAAAGTTTGTGGCAGAACCGGAAAACGAGTTCGTTCTGATCGATGTGACTCCTCAAGGCTACCGGCATTACAAGTTCGCGGATTAGATCGAAAAGGCCATGCGGGACAGGGTCAGACGAAGCCTCTCTCAGTGAGACGATATGCAATTCCTCGCCAGACGCTTTTGCTTAGCATCATAATCAGTGAGAGGGTCCCAAGGACTCCAGCAATAGTGATGGAGGCTATCAATGATATCTCAGAGACTACAATGAGTATGATTACAATGTATGTGGGGATGATGGCAAGAAGTTGTTTCAGGTCAAATTGTCCAGGCATCATTCCTTCTTCTTTGACTTGCTGAACGGCGCCCAGCCTCGCCACTAGGTATGTTGCTAGTATCGATGCAGAGGAAACTGTAACGAGAAGCACAATTGAGGAATTGACAGCGGGAGGGACGCCTCGAAAAGCAAGGACAATATTCGCAACGGCGAACGGCCCTGTTATGGCTAAAGTCGAGACCGCTCTCGAAAGAAGAAGATGTCGCAAGTATATCGCCGGGTCCATCGCAGTAAAGGCGAGCCAGCCTCTCTCGTTTGAGAACGTTCCCTGAGACATCAAGACTAGAGTGATGATCCCCATGAGAATTGGCAAAACGATGACGACGGGCCTAGACAGGAGATCGGCAAATGGTGATAGCCCGGTCAAAAAAAGAAAGATTGCGGCCAGAGCGCTGGAGATAATGAGTACAGTAGATGTTCTTACACGCGCTGCTCTGTAACTGGTGGAGCCCGCAAGATTGACTCTCCCCACCAGTTCCAAGAATGACAAGTGGTAAGAGTAGATTGCTCGCACAGGGCTCTTCCCAGCGAAACTCATGGTCTTCTTGTACTCGGAACTGGTAGCTCTCAAAAGACTCCTCATCGATCCCAGTTCTAGATAAGCCAACTCCTTCAGGGCAACGGGCACAGTTACTGCGGCGAATCCAAACAGAGTAATGCTGCCGTACAGAAGGTCCCCTGTGAAAGGAGAAACCGGAGTAAACGGGTCTCCAAAGATCGAAGAGAGGCACCAGATTCCTAGAATTGCTGCAAGCCCCGCTCTAACTCGGGTTGAGAGAATATTCGAGACGACGCCGAGCGCAGTGACCACAGCAGCCAGAATCGCCAGGTCTGCCCCTAACACGATCGTGGTTTGAAGAGTTCCAGCGCCTGCAAGATAGAATCCGAAGAGGAAGAGGATCGTGATGCCGGAACCGACGAATTGAGCGGTAAACAAAGAGATGCTGAGTTCTCTACGCTTTAGCGGCAGAGTCAGCAGGTAGTCCCTGTCCGACTTTAGGATGAACAAACCTCCGAAGAGAAGACTCACGGCGATGAAGAAGATCGAAGCGCCCACGGCGTAGTAAGAGAATCCTCCCGAGAATTCCGGAGAGCTTCCTGTCGTAACCGCCCTTATCACGACGTCATAGACTAGGAAGAAGGTTACGAGGCCAAGGAGCGGCTTGGAGAACCTTGTTAGGAGGACGAACTTTACGAGCTTAGCCAGCATTTGTCATTAGCCTTGCAACGACGCTTTCTATCGGCTCCTCACCCTGTTCCAGACTCTTTAGAGTGTCAATGGTCCCGTTCCAGACGATCTTGCCCCTTGAGATCATGATGACCTTCTCTGTTAGTCGGGTGGCGATTGACATGATGTGGGTTGAGACTATCTGGGTCGAGTCGAGAGATCTTAGCATCTTGAAAACTCTCTCTTGAGTTGGAATGTCGAGATAGTTTAGCGGTTCATCAAGGAGGACTATTCTCGGCCTGTGAATGAGTGCCAGGGCAATTGCTAGTTTTTGCATGTTCCCACGGGACAGTTTGCCGACCTTGGCCCGTTCGTATTCTCGGAGGCTCAAATCATCCAAGAATCTGTCCGCCGCTTCGCGCACATCTTTTACTCCTCGAAGAGCGGCGATGTACTCCAAGTTCTCCCTGACAGAGAGTGTCCTGTATGGTGTTGCATCTTCGGGAAGATATCCCAGGATCGACTTAGCTTCCGAGCTGAATGGTTCGTGTGCGTTGATCCTGATCGTCCCGGTATCAGGTTTCAAGAGGCCTACGAGAAGTTTCAGAGATGTTGACTTGCCAGCTCCGTTTGGACCCAGAAGAGCATACCTCTCGCCGCACGGTATACTGAATGAGACGTCATCGAGCGCGACAGTTTTGCCATAGGATTTCGTGACAAACTTGACTTCTATGCACGCTTGTCCGGACGATGCCATTGGACTGGTCTAGCTCTCACGCACTGAACTGTTTTGAAGGATTGATTTAGACGCGAGTTGTTCTCATTAATAATCTACATCACAGACCTCTAGTGAGTCGACGCGGGATAGGCAGCAATCTGCGAGACGACCGTACTTAACATTCAATTCTCTCGGCTTACTCATGCTGAGTGTTCACGGTTTCGACTAGTTATTCAGCAGAGTCTTCGAAGTAGCCTAAGCGATGAGCAAGCTCGGCGAGAGCAGGCCGAATGGAGAGGATGAGCTCGTCTTGGTTTTCAGGCCTCCCGAGAGCCCCGCCGCACAGATGGCAGCGGACACCCCTTTCAAAGGACATAGGATAAGCGTAGACGAGCTTCTGGACTGGTTCAAGGACTTCAAGATTGATTCCATCGAGCTCTGGATTGAGGGCGCGTGGAAGTCTGGAAACCGTACCGAGCTCTTCCTTTCTATAGAGGGCAAGACTGGTGCCAAGGTCACCCTAAAGCCACTCCAGAAAACCGAGCCAATCATGCCCTCACCGGAAAAGCTAGAGTCTCCCTCATCTACTATTGCACAGAGATCCTCCCAGATTCAACCCGAGAACTCTGCTCCTAAGCTAGATGATCTGAATCCGAACCCGATGAGTCCCGTCGTCGATGCCTACTTTTCGCCGCGGGGTCGAGTTGAACAGCAGATCCTCACCCTGATAGATGGTGCTGCTCAGACGATAGAAATGGCGGCCTACGCGTTCACCAACCAAAACATCGCTAGAGGTCTATCTGACGCGGTTAAGCGCGGGGTCAAAGTCGTTTTGGTCATGGATAGGAACGAGACTGTAGGAGCTCAAGCCGCAATACACGACGAGCTAGAAAAAATGGGAACTGCAATCCGATTGGTCTCTCCGCCCGGAGGAATCATGCATAACAAGTTCATCATCGTTGATGGGAAGAAAGTGGAATGGGGAAGCTACAACTACACCGACCGGGCAGAGAACGTGAACTTCGAAAACGCAACATTTCTAGCTGATGACAAGCTAGCCCTCCAGTACCATGCGGACTTCATGGCCATTTACAACCAGGCTACGCCTGAAGTTCACGGGATAGGACGCCCAATACGACGGTTCCTGAGAAGCCTAGTTTCACGCCAGAGCGAATAGACGAATTCTAGCTTTTAGACCGAGGATTTCTTGGACTTGCACCAGGACCCAAGTTCTTGCGGTTAGCCCAAGGCAATAAAAAGAGCTAGCAATTTGGCTATGGCCGCGGGGCCCGTAGTCGAGCCAGGACCAAGACGTGGGCCTTCGGAGCCATCGAATTTAGAGTGGAGAGAGCCCAAAATCGTGGGTTCGAATCCCACCGGGCCCGCCATTTTACCTCGCCAGCAAAGCTAGCTTGAAGTGAATTGAAGCATTCTGAATTATGCGTGAGTAGCATCTCTTTAATTACGGAGCCGCCGCTCACGAAGTTGCATTACTCATGCCACGTACAAGGCTTTCTGAGAAGGCAATCAAGTTGATTGATGGCAAGAATTTTGGCAATCTTGCCTTTGTGATGTCTGACGGTTCACCGCACGTGAGTCCGGTCTGGGTCGATCGTGAAGGAGACTTGATTCTTGTGAACACAGCCGAGGGACGTGCGAAGGCGAAATATCTGAAGGCCAATCATAGGGTTGCCTTGAGCATTTTCAGTCAGCAGAATCCCTACGAGAAGGTCGTAATCAAAGGGCGTGTGCTGGACATGACGAAGAAGGGAGCGGAGGAACACAACAGCAAGCTATCGGTGAAGTATCTCGGAACTAGTAACAATCCTCATCGCCAACCGGGCACTGAAAGGGTACTGGTAAGAATAGAGCCAGAACGGGTAGTCAACGAATAGACCCGAAACGAATCCTCGCACCGATGGTTCATCAAATCAATCGATGTTGAAAATCGCATGGGCCTAGGACTCAGTCGAGAAAAATAGGAGGAAGCCGGAAGGCTTCCTTCGCGGGTTTCTACGGTCGGTTGGTGGGAGTCCAGGTGATGAGTGTCTCGCTGGCAGTTACTCCGTTGATTCTGCTGATCTTTTCAACGGAATTCTCCATGAGTTCATCTTGGCTGAAGCCGTTGAACGAGGCGACAACATCGAACTCACCAGGAATGAGGTGAGCCTCGACGAGGTTCGGGAATGACTTCAGCTTCTGGAGTACGCTTCGGAACTTGCCCCTGACTTTGACTAGCGCATAGGCGAGCGGAGGCTCAGAGGACTCTTGCCTGTTCTTGGCGTTTGTAACGTTCTCGATGGAGAATGCTGTCTGGGTGGATGTGATGCCGCTGATGCTCCTGATCTTCTCGACGGTGTTGAATGCCTTGACAGGCTCGTTGGTATTCAACCGGATCACAAGGTCGAAGCGTCCGGTGACTGGAGTGACAGACTCTATGTTGCTGACTCGCTTGAGCTGGCTGGCAATGTGTCCGAGTTCTCCCTTGGCGTTTGCGAAGACAAAGCTGGTTGAAGCAGATTTGGACATTTTCTCTCTGAAATCGATAGGGCAAGATGCATGCTATTTGTCAGCGTCTGAACCCGGCAGAACGCCCGCTAGTAACACTCTTCTCCAGAGAAGTTTTAGGAACGGAGTCCGATGGTGACCAGTTGTTATGAACAGATGACTCTTGCAAGAGGGTCAATGTTGTGAGTTTACCCAGTCCTGCAGAGTCTGAACGATCTCTCTTAGAGTCTTAGAATAAATCTCTCTACCCTTATGCTTGTTGAAAGTTCGGTCAGCGCCTTCTACCCAGTGAATTTGGGCCCTAGCTCCCAGCCTCAAGATAACTGATTTCATAGTCTTGGTTTCAGCGTAGATATCCTTGGTCCCAGCGACGAAGATCATCGGCTGGGATATTTTGTGGAGATGCTCGTCTCCCGGTTTATCGGGACTTCCCGGGCGATGAAGTGGATAACTGAGAAAGAAGAGCCCCCTGATTCCAGGAATGCCGCCCCCATCGGCCACTACATGCGAAGCAACCGCAGCGCCCATAGAAATGCCGCCAAGGAAGAGACCCTTAGGCTTCTCGCTCCTGCGAGTTTCTTCCACAACTCGCTTGTAACAATTGACTAGATGCTCGGTGCGATCTGGTTTGCGAGCGAAGCGCCATCGTCCTTCTGCGTAAGGGAAGTTGAACTTCACTGTAAGGAAACCTTGAGCAGCTAGTCCTGAATGAAAGTAGCTGACGAGTGACGAGCTCATTGAGCTCTTCACGCCATGGGCGATAAACAGACAGTCTGTCGGGGACGTCCCAATTGGTTGAGCATAGACGGCGCTAACTCTGCCCGAGTCTAGTTCTATCGACTTACATACGACTCTGAAGTGTAAACGCTCTTCCTCTTCTGAGCCTCCAGAGATGTTCGGACCCGTCAGTTGTCCCACATCTCTTCAACCGAGACCGCGCGAACCTAAAGGTTCTCTCTCCCAGATTCAACTCTTTGACTCTCCAGAGCAGACATGGTTGCTGTTGGTCACAGCGATTAACGAATCAAGACTTACAATCCGGACGGGTCTTGAGCTACCACTTCGCGGGAGCTTCAGGCTTCTCCATACTCTTCCACAAGTAAAATGTCGATATTGAAGAATACGGATGCCATTTCTCGGCTAACTGTTCAAACCTATCTCGCCTCGGAAGCTTTCGAAGCCTGTAGGCCTTCTGGGCGGCCTTCCGCAAACCGAGATCATCGACCAGCAGCACATCCGTCCTGCCCAGCTTGAAGATCAGAAACATTTCTGCAGTCCATCTGCCAATTCCCCGTACGCTGTCCAGCTCGTTGAGGGCCTCTTCATCAGGCAGACTCTCCAACCTTTTCAGGTCTAGGGTCCCATTCTCAAGTCGCTCAGCTAGATCTCTGATGTAGGAGATTTTCTGCGGGGACAACCCGCTCCCCCGCAACTTCTCTACATTAGTTGACAAGTATTCTCTCGGACTAGGAACTCTTCCCCCGTAGAGTTGCTTGAACCTGTTCAGAATCGCTCGAGCAGCCGAACCAGCCAGCTGCTGGTAGATGATCGAGCCCACAACCGCCTCGTAGTGATCATCATCCAATTCGAACGTGATCGGACCAACTCTATCGATTATCCGGGCGAGGATCGGATCATTCCGCTTCAAATATCGAACCCCCCTCTGCCAGACTCTGCGGTCAGCCAAAGACCCTACAGATTTGCTGCGATAGGGTGCCGGACGAGAGGAGGTAGCTTTCTGGACGACCGATCTTCCATTACGCATCGATGTGTCCGCTGTCCTTGGAAGCCTTTTTGAGAACGTCGTTATCGAGTTCAACAGTAATGGCTCTCTCAGACAACGAGATCGTCAGTGCAATAAAAACCGGCCAGTTTCACATCATTCCTCGAAACCTGAAACTGAATCCTGCCGGTATGGACCTGCGAGCCAATCGGAGTCTGGTACTCAGACCTGGCCAGCAGAAACTAGTGGCTACCATTGAACGGGTGGAACTTTCGGAGAATTTTCTCGGAATACTCCACATTCGATCATCTCTGGCAAGGGAGGGAATCGTTGCAAGTCTCGCTCTAGTCGACCCTGGCTTCCGCGGACAACTCACGATCAGTCTCCATAATGCCGGAGATAGATTGGTTAGTCTCAGGAAGGGCGAGAGGTTCATCCAGCTCTCTCTGTTAAGACTCGGAATGCCTGCGACACATAGGTACTTTGGAAAGTATCAGAACAGTCGGGGAGTTGTCAAGAGTCGCCGGAGAAAATGATTCGGTCGCGCAAAATGGAAAACGTTATACAGGGTACAGAGGGCTAAAGCGCGAATACAAGCAATGAAGGACACTTCGCGCATTCTAGATCTCAAGTACAAACTCCAGACGATCGAACTCTTGAACTTGGCAAAAGAACAATACACCTACAGAGAACTCTCCGGCATTCTGCATCTGCCCGAGACGGTGTTGAGTCGCTACGTGAAAGGCCACGTCCTGCCGACCGCCGAACGCGCGGAAGAGATTAACAGAACTCTTCAGAAATACATGAGCCTAGAAAAGGAACTTCACGAGAGAATAAAATTTGACGACCTAGGCTATTTTGACAACACCGGAATAATCAACGACACGATGCTACTCGAAAGAGCGGTCCAGCAGGCAGTTGGAAAGTTTGCGGGCAAAAGAGTGAACAAAGTCATGACCGCTGCTGTCGACGGCGTTCCACTTGCAACGTTGCTAGCCCACCGTCTAGGCACGAGACTAATCGTCGCGAAACAATCCAGGGAGGTCGGCGTCCGGGAATTCATCGAAGAATTCTACGTTCCCCCCAAGACTGCAATAATGAAGAGTCTCTACGTCTCTAAGGACGCGTTCAAGAAAGGCGAAGGCGTACTCATCGCAGACGACATTATCGACAGCGGAGAGACTCAGCGGGCAATGATGAAAGTCATTCTCAAAGCAAGAGCGGAAGTGATAGGCATCTATGCGCTCGTAGCTATCGGAAATGAGTGGAAGTCTAGGATAGAGTCAGCAGGCAATGTTCCCGTCGAAATAGGCCTATCGCTCGTCAAGATGGTGGCATAAGACTACCTTTCAGCGTAGAAAAAGTAGAATAGTCAGCGAAGAAGCGTCAAACTCACCCGGACAAAGAGCGTAGGCTCTCCACGAGCGGCGGACCAACCACTCCCCTATCCGTAACAATGCCCGTCACTAACTCGGGCGGAGTAACATCGAATGCCGGATTCAGCGCCTCGACGCTCCGCGGCGCAACTCTCCTCCCGTCAATATAGAGGACTTCTCGCTGGTTTCGCTCCTCAATAACAACCATCGAAGGATCAGTTGCCATGTCAATGGTGGAGACTGGAGCAGCCACGTAAAACGGAACGCCGTAGAACTTGGCAGACAGAGCGATAGGCAGAGTCCCAATCTTGTTCGCAACATGACCCGTCTTCAGTATGCGATCAGCGCCCACGAGAATCTTGTCCACTACACCTCGCGACATCATCTGCGCCGCCGCACTGTCAACGATGATTCTCACCGGAATCTTGTCGTACGCCAACTCGAACGCGGTCAATCTTGATCCCTGCAACAACGGACGAGTCTCGGTCGCAATCACGCTGATCCGCTTTCCCTGCTTCACGGCAGCTCTAACAACGGCGAGGGATGTTCCGTAGCCAACGGTCGCGAGGGTGCCAGCATTGCAATGAGTAAGAACCGTGTCACCATCCTCCAAAAGCGGAGAGCCATACTTACCGATTTTTCGAGCGGCCTCTAGCTCAGTATTGAAAATTGCTTCTGCTTCGTTCGAGAGTACCTCTTCAAGGGACGAGACGTCTCTTGCTTTGGAGGAGGAGTCGAAGACTCGTTCTACTGCCCATCGAAGATTCACACCGGTGGGCCTGGTCTGAATTAGAGCGTCGGCCCACTTTCGGAGCTGAGCCCGAGCCTTGGCCAAGTCACGGGTCCTAATCTTTCTCACGGAAAGGACGAGCCCGAAAGCACCAACCACCCCGATCAACGGGGCTCCGCGAACTTTCATTGTCTTGATTGCGGCACAGACCTGCCCGACATTTCTCAAACGGACGTAGGTTAGCCTGGCAGGGAGGAGAGTCTGGTCCACGACTTCCAGTACACCGTCACGCCATCTCAAAGGTTCCAGATTCTTGACGGCCATTGGATTTCTATGCCTAGATAATCGTCTTTCTATTTGAATGGCTTTATAGCCGCCCGACCGCGTGCTCGACTTTCTGGAACCCTTGGAAGCTAAAAGCGAGCAAGTCCCTGTAATCATTGAAGCTATCGAGGCCTATCTCTCCAGGGGAGGAGTCTTTCTCCGAGAACCTGAGAAGCTGATGGACCTCCGGGAGAAAGCGTTTGGAACTCTAGTCGAGGACAAGATCACACTCAACCCCTACGAGACCTTCTACTTAGTCGAGAAGAAGAGAATCAAGGTCTTGGACGAGAAGACAAAGCAATCGAGATCCCTACAGCAGCTGGTGACGAAGCTGTCAGTGGGGAAGCCCACTATTTGGACAAAATATCTTGTCTACAGGGACCTTCGAGACCGGGGATACCTAGTCCGGGATGGTGAAGCAGGGTATGATTTCGAAACCTTCGGTAAGGGAGCCATGAGAAGGCTTGTTACTATTGTGTTCGAGGGGGGAGAGTCTACACTCGAAAAATTGGCAAGCTTGTCAGCGAAGGCGAACAAGGATGGGAAGGATCTTGTCTTGGCAGTCATTGATCGGCGCACAGACATCGTCTACTACACATTGAACCCTGAGAATTTCCAAAGCCAATAACCCCGAACCTTGAAGGTTCCTCGTCTTGTCTGAGACACAATTCACGCTCCCCCGTGGAATGAAGGACATAGAACCGGAGGAGATGGTCAAGAGAGTCTGGCTCGCTGACAAGATCCGGCAGGTACTATGGAGCTACGGGTTCCAATTGCTCGAGCCCAGCCCAGTGGAAAATCTTGAGACTCTTGAAGCAAAATCTGGTCCCGGAATTCGGGAAGAAATATACTGGTTCAAAGACAAAGCAGGCCGAAACCTAGGCCTACGGTTCGACTTGACGGTCGGCATGACTCGGATGATCGCCAACCGGTTCGATCTTCCTGAACCCATCAAGATCGGATGCATCGGAGGTGTCTGGCGATACGACGAGCCACAATACGCTAGATACAGATACCACACCCAGTGGGACGCGGAAATCTATGGAGTAGCAGAGCCCTCTGCCGACGCGGAGATCATCAGCCTCGGCTCCGACATTCTAGACAATGTCGGGTTGGAGGATCACGAAGTCCGAGTCAGCAACAGAAAACTCGCCGAAGGATTTCTCCAGAGCTTAGGCGTCCGCTCACAAGAAGAACTCGAGAGATTGCTACGAATCATAGACGGAATGGGAAAGAAGAGTCCCGAACAGATCGAAGGCGAACTCGGCCGAGCCGGGCTATCACAAGACAAAGTGAAACGCGTCATGGGATTTGCAGACATCGGAGGCGACGCAGACAAAGTTCTGCCCGATCTAGAGAAGAAACTCCCGAAAAATGACCTGATCAGCAAAGGATTACAGGAACTCACAGGAACCATTGACAACGTCGACTCTCTCGGAAAAGGATCCAAGGTCCAAGTCGACCTAAGAATTGTGAGAGGGATTAGCTACTACGACGGAACAGTTTTCGAAGCGTACGATCAGGCTGGCGAGGATGTCGGCGCTGTATTCGGTGGCGGCCGTTTCGACAAGCTCTGTAGAATATACGGAAAACGAGACATGCCCGCAACCGGCGTGGCAGGAGGCTTCGAGAGGCTCATGATTTCCCTCGAAAAGAAAGGGCTCTTCCCAGATCTGGAACAGAATCCACAGGTCTACGTGGCAATGGCAGGCGAGGAAGTGCGAGACGAGACCATCAAGGTGTTGCGAGCGTTGCGAGAGAGTGGACTCCGCGCGGATAGAGATCTCAAGGAGCGTCCATTGAAAAAACAGATGGATTATGCCGCCTCAGCCAGAGCAAGAATCGTCGTAATTGTCGGTCCGAGAGAAATCAAGGAAGGTAATGTCCGGTTTAGAGACATGAAGACTGGAGAAGAAAGAAACATTCCGAAGAGTCGGGTCGTGGACGAAATAGCAAAGATACTTGCTTAGGCTAAGAGCTCGATCCGATTCGTCTTGTTTGCTTAAGTTTTCAGGAAAACTTATCAGACGGACCCACAAAGCAAACGGTATCAGCGAAAAGTAGGAATTGTAGATGGTTGAGACGAGACCGAATCGTAATGAAACTCTGGATCTTCGCTCAAGAACCAAGGCGTTGAAGCGAAGGCGGACGAGGAGAGAGTTTCGGACACGCCTGATTCATGTTTCCGCAGCCGCAGGCTGAAAGTCATTCAAAGATGTCATGTCTAGCTGGTTACAGCTTTCGATGCCTAATGGTCAGAGATTCACTCTCGAGGGCTCAGGTCGTAGTAACTAGGAGGGTATTTGGAGAGTTTGTAGTGAATGAATCCGTATCCATATTTTTCATGGAGCTTGTTGGCTTCATCCACAGCGTTCCCGTAGGCATGCTGGAATCTTTCCCAGTCTTTGGCTTTGATGCTTTCGCCCAGAGGATGGAGATGTGACTGGATGAAACTGGTGATGTCCTGATGGAATTTTGGTCTCAGCGTAGCCCCTACTCTAAGGATGCTGATCGTCACCTTCTGTTCGTGTTCGGCGAGTTTCCAGTTTCCACCTTTAGCCGCGTGATAGAGTACGTGAAATCGGTCGCCTATCTCCTTCATCAACCGGGCTAGCCCGGGCTGGACCTCAGCCAGCTGCTCTAAGGTGAGTTCTCCATGCTTCGTTTTGACTACGATCTTATCGTCCAAGCTTCCCACACGTTACAAGAATGTGTTTTCATATAGATTTCACCCTCGCAACTTGGTTGCTTCGGCTGTTAGAATGATCGAGGAAGGTCCCCCATTTGTCGGTCGACTTCTTTTGCCCGGGGTCAAGGGTTAAAAGTTCCAAGAACGGTCGGCCAGTCTAGAGTATTGCGTCTTGTGGGTGGAGTTCAAGTGTCCAATGTGCGGCAAGGATCTTGACGACGACAAGACTATGGCTAACTTTCTGGTTTGCGCCGATTCGTCGCATGGGCTCCTCCGGTTTTTCACCGGAGACGGCTGCTACTTCACAACCAACGAGCACGTCGCGGAAGAACTCATGAAAAAGGGAAAGAGGGTTCACGTTGTTGATCCAAAGGAATTCTTCGGAAATCAGACAATCAATCTCGAATAAACGTGTCTTCGTTCATCAGGAATCATTAACTATCCTTTCACTCCGAGTCTGTCTCGGGCCCGTAGCTCAGCCTGGATAGAGCGGCAGCCCCCTAAGTGGGGTTTCACATCGGAGTCAGCTGTAGGAGAATGCGAAAGGTCTCCGGCTAGAGGTCCGGGGTTCGAATCCCCGCGGGCCCGCCACAGATTTTCAATGAGACTCGCAAGAAGGATCTAGCTTGTGGAACCCGGGTCCTGCTTTGGGAGGGCTCGGTGTACTGATTTCGCACGCGTGAGATAGAATGCAAGAGAAATCAAGAGTATTATCGAGAAGCCGATTAGACCAAGCCCAATGTAATGGGTGTATGAGCCTATTTTGAGCCCCGAGGCTACGTAGGTTGGGTCGGGTTCGCTTACATAGAATATTCCGACGCCATAGATGAGTCCTATCAAGACCGTCAAACGTGTACCGAGACCTGCAAGAGAGGCAGTGTAAAGTGCAATCACGAAACCAAGGGCGCTTATCGTGTCCGCATAGGGGACTAGCCATAACTGTGTGAGGCCGTTGCCGATCTCGTTCAATACTAGTCCGAAGGCGTAGAGGACGATTCCTATCATAGCATAGCTACGAATCGTGCTACTCGGAAGGGCCGGCCTCGCCACCTCGGCCACGCTCATGGTGACTCAGGATTGTTCGAGTGCTCTTTAAGCGAATAGTAACTTGCCGAGCGAATACCACAGGGTACTAGGAATGAGGCTCAGCTGTCTGCTTCGTCTCTTCATTCACTCGAACCGAGCGTAGGGTTGGTGCCGATGAAGAGGGAAGAGATGGTCCGGATGTCTGCGGAAAGAGACGTGCCATCGTCATTGCCGCTCTGCTCTGACGAATCTTTGCTATGATTCCCGGTTCCAACCTACGATAGAAAAGAGTCGGCGCTAGAATACAGGATGGTAGAAGAGAGATCACTAGCGTAAATCCGAGCGAAATGGCTCTGTCAAGACTTCCCCCCATCGCAACCGCGAAAGAGACGAACGCGCCTATGCCTCCGAGAGATGACAGCCATCTTGATGTCCACGCGGCGGGTACTGTGACTGTGAGTCTCGTCGTGTTGTGGCATCGGAGTCCAGAATCTTCGAGGACCCAGAGAAGGACATGTATCGAAGAGGGTATGGCGAGCAGGAAAATGGCTACGTAGATGAACGCGTTGCTGACGATCACGAGATTCTGCGGGTTGACCTGCGTCACTTGGGGCACTATTAGCGCGGACAGAAAGAACACAAACACCAAGACGCGGATGTCTCTCAGAAGTCTACGTGAAACTCCTGGCTTCCCCACTTGTCTCTCGAAGTAGTACTGGTGTCCCGAGGACTCACGGATTCGGCAAATTATCCTCAAAACCAGAGATGCAAGACGGTCCACCACTAGACTCCAGATGAGAAGCGGAATACCGACATACACTACGATGATAGTGACGAGCCAGCCTGTGCCCTTAGCGACGCCGGTAGCCAAGAGAGGCAGAAGGGCCAGGAAACCTAGAGTGTATTCTGTCCTGTAGGTCAAGGCTCCATTTGAGAAGACTTCTCGTCCCAACTATGAGTCTTCTAGAACTAACAGACTCAAACTCTAGGCATCTTTTGACGGTTGTGGTTCGCTCTTCTGGTCGAATCTAACTCTTCTCAGCCGATCGGGACCCCACCACGCTCTGGGGCCGAGTAGGGACATAATTGCTGGCACAAGATAGGTCCGCACGACCATTGCATCTAGGACCACTGCCAGGGCAATCGCGAAGCCGAACCCTTCGAGAAGACGATTAGAAGAAAGCAATAATGAGCCTAGCGCTCCCGCAAGAATGAGTGCTAGGGCTGTTATGATTCCGCCTGTTCTGTCGACGGCGTCGACTACTGCCTGGCGGGTCTCCTTGCCCTTCTGAGCTTCCTCTCTAATACGGGTTAGAATGAAGATGTTGTAGTCCATCCCGATTCCATAGAGAAGCAGAAAGAGCACGAGGGGGATGATGAAAAGGACACCCGATTGGAGTACGTTGTTGAAGAAGAGAAGAGTGGCCGCGTAGGCCCAGATTATGCTCAGGCCTATCGATAGTATCCCGGTTATTGCCAGCGGGTAAGAGCCGAGAACTACCAGCAAGACGACGAATATCGCTGCTACCGTCAATAATCTGATTGTATTGAACTGGTTGACCGTCTCATTGGCGAAATCCAGTGTGGATGCGGATGCGCCTCCTACCAGTATAGTGTCCTGAGCCAGCGACGGATCGGAGTTCTGAAGACTTGCGAAGAGGTTACGTAACTGAGTGACTGTGTTGAGAGAGTTCTGAGTGAATGGCTCGTCACCAAATAGGACAGTCAGCATGGCAGTCCGATTGTCGCGTCCTATGTTTGCCAGATTGGTCCCGTTTATCGGGATTCCATTTGGCCGAGTAGGTCCCGTGACTTCCTTGACGTTGGTCAAGTTGGCGATGGCCTGGCTCAGCTTTTCTAGGCTTGCACGTGCGCCCACGGTGAGGTTTCCGTTTGCGAGAATGGGCGTTGGGAATTGCACGAGTACTTGCGTAGGACCTATCTGACCAGCGCCGAAGCTCTGTTCCAGAGCAGTGATACCCTTGACGCTTTCGGCCGCGGGAAGACCCGCTGCAAAGTCGTACGAGGTCGACCCTGTTAGTGATACGTAGATCGCTGGGATGGATATGATCAGAGCCAATCCTAAGACTAGGACGGGTCTTTTGACGCTGAAGCTTGCAGCTCGCCTGAAATAACCGGGCCTTTCAGTTCTTCTCTTCCGCGCACGAGCCGAATAAGCCTCGAATCTCTTCCCGGATGTAGGCCAAAATATCCGGTCTCCCGCGATCAGAATGAGTGATGGGATTAATGTCAGACTTACCAGAAGAGCAATTAAGACGCCGAAGCCCAGGCCGACGCCGATGGACCTGAGGAGGGTGAAGCTGGTTAACGTCATTGCCCCGAAGGCAATTATGACAGTAGTTGCGCTAGTGGCGATGCTCTCTCCTGACCAGGTGATGGATGTCTGGACAGCCTCGGCCTTGTTGCGGCCTTCCACACGCTCTTCGCGGTAACGGGCCATCAGAAAGATGGCGTAATCGGTGCCGACTCCAAGCATTATCGTGAACAGGAATGTTGTGGTAGTGTCTTGGATTGGAATGATGTACTTGCCGATGAGATAGAGTCCCCCCTCCGCCATTAGCAATGCCATTCCGACAGTGGCTAAAGGAACGAAGGGAGTCACGATTGCAAGGAAGAACAGTCCGGCCAAAATCAGGATAGCGCCGATGGTGACGGGTTCGATACGACCGAGGTCAGCTGTGCTACCAAGAGAAGAATCGGCAGTGGTGGCCAGGTCACCCGTAACGTATGTCTGTAATGGTTCACCAATGTTAGCTTTGAGTTGCGAGATAATGTTCCGCATGGTCACAACATTCTTCAATATTGGGTCCGTATCCGCGGAACCGAACGAGCCTGGAGCTCGCGAGAAGCTCACTAGAATAATCATTGCGTTCTTGTTTGGACTGATGAAGTTCTGAAGAATCGCCGGTGGGATTAGTTGGGGAGAATACTGAGAGAGGGTTTCATGCCATACTGTCTGATTTGCATGTGATACAGCCAATGGGTAGCTTTCGCCTCTTTGCAAGTAATATCCTGTGAAGACTGCTTTTTCCAGGTCGTAAATCGTTGTAACGTTCTCAAGGCTGTTGAGGACTCCTAGGGCTTGGAGACTTCTTTCTAAGTTGAGAGTGAAGATTTTTGTCGTGTTGTCGGTGATGTCGTTTCCTTGGAGGAGAATTATGGCGCTGGCGTTGGATTGTGGATGTGGAAATTCCTTTGCCATGAGATTCTGGGCCAGGGCGGACTGGGAGGAGCTGGACTGGCCGCCACTAGTGCTTGAAGTGGTGACTTGGGAGAGTTGCTGGGATAACGGAAAGCTCGCAGCGAAGAGTAGAATCCAGAAGACAATTATCAGCTTATATCTTCTTCCTACAAATGCCCCGATTCTCGCGAATGTAGGGACGCGGGAACCCTGAGTCTTTGGGACCGCAAGCTTCCTTGAGACCCCGTATGCCGCTGTGCCTGCGACTATGAACAGGCCAATCGAAGCCACGACTATCATGCCAAGATTATCTGAGACGTATTGGCGGAGGTACCGGTTATTCTGGTAATCGAGGATCAATGCCGAGAGTTCAGCGAGCGATATTATGAGGACTAGGACTAAGATTCCTATCGAACGAGCCTGAGAAGAATCACTCTTGCGCATCACGGACTCACGGCATCATGTTCATGAGGGATCTAGGACCGGTGGAAGTGTCAAGAGAGGGATATCGGAGTTGATTTTGCTAGACTATTTACGCATGATTTGCTTCCGACGAACACCTTCCAAGTTGCCTCTCGTAACTCAGATTTTTTACATGGCGGAGTAGAAATTCGCCATTGCTATGTTTGCTTCTAGGTCCTGTTACTAGGATTCCCTAGAGGAGTAGGGGACTTGAACTGAAGAGTCTCAATGACGTTTCTTAGGGGGTGTATTGTTCAGCCGTTAGTTAGTCGGAGAATCGCTGGCATGTCTCTCAGGCGAAGGAGTCTTCATGAGACTCAGGCCGTAGACGAGCTTCGACGCTTGCTTTGCTATGCCCATTATCCGAGACTTCATGTTCCCCATGTCCGCCATGGAAGTGAGGCGCGAAGAATTCTATCATTGGAGTCGCGTTTCTATCGTTGTTGGTCAGTGGAGGTAGCTTCCATACACTCTCCAGAGTCTTCAAGAATGAATAGTGGCTGTACTGGTTCGATGATTGGAATTTGGTCTTGACAACAGGTCCAGCCCAGACTGCGTAAATGCAATCTTTGGAGCTTCGATTGAGCGGGCAGTAGCCGTTGCCTTCGTCAAATGTGACGAACAACGCTGCCTTTTGGTGCCTGAAGAGAGAGCTGTTTAGGATGTTCGGAATGACTTGAGAGAGATAGCTGTCGCCCTGGGCAATTTGGTTGCTGTTGTAAGGCGCAGAACAACTATCGTGCATGTCATTACAGAGATTAGGTGTTAGCCACATGAAATTTGATGCGGTGGAAGGTGAGGCTAGGTCTGAGAGAAAGAGGTCGTCAGGGGCACCTCTTCCTCCCGAGTTGGCTGGGACAATTCTGGAGCATCGGGCGGTGCTGTTGGCTATGTCGTCGAAATAGACGAAGGGATTGTGTCGGGCTGCATAATGGCCAGGTCCAGTATTGTCTAGGAAGCAGTTTCCGGGGGAGCAGTGGGACCCGCAGCTAGACGGATAGTCTTCCATGTACGCCTTCCATGACAGTCCTCGGTTCTCCAAGCTGTCGACTATGTTCGACGCGTTTCCGGCACTGCATGCGGGATTCGGGTTGCAGTCGCCTTTGCTCCAAGATGCGAAGTCCTGTCCAGAGACAAGGGATAGGTAGTTTGGCAAGCTAGGGTGGGTGACTGCAGTATAGTTAGTCGCGAGTGCATACGAGGAAGCCAGTTGGTTCATAAAAGGCGCGGAGGGATTGTTGATGGTGTCCCCGATTCCTTGGTTTTCCATGACGATGACCACCACATGATTGAATGGGTGATTCGGTTGATCATGCAATCCTGTTGTTGTGGTGGCACCCAGAGAATTCGAGAAAGCTAGGGTCAAGACTAGAACAGTTAGAAACTCCATACGCCGGTCTTGGCGCAGGTCGCTAAGATTTGCTCATGAAGGTTTCGCATCATTAGGATGACTAGGGCTGACGTGGATTGCCCGGGCTACACGTGTGTATTCTTCTGCATAGACGCAACGGGCTAAAGCGAAAGAAGCCGGTTGGATTGCTATAATTTTGTTCGCTGGGCTCATTTTATCAATGGAGCCTCGGTGCTGATGGCGTCGCCCCGCCGCAGGAGCAACGCTCTTCATGAAGTCTTCTAATGGACCGTGCGATAGCGATCATCGCTGGAGCCTCCATTGCAATGGAGGCATCAGACATCGCACCGTTCTTGAAGAATCAGGATCTATGGCTGGGACTGCTACTTCCCAACCGCGAATCAATCAGTAGTTATGGTAGGTGAATACAAGTGAATCAAAACGCTAATATTTTCAATCATCAAGAGGGTAATATTTGCGATAAAGAATGCCTAGCTTTGTAGCTTTGCTGAAGATATCGGGTAGAGTGGAAGGAGCAAAGCTGCGGCTTCAGAAGCTCCCGCAGAGATGGCTAGGATGCACGACTGAGAAGGTGATCTTCGGAACTGGTGGATACGATGCCGTGGTCGTCTTCGTCGCCCCCGACATCGTGGAAGCCAATCAGTACATTTTGACAAGTACCTACGCGACTCAGACCCGCTGACCATGATCGACACTGTGACAGGCGAGAGCATCAGGCCAGCCTAGCACATATTCCACCCACCACTTTTTTCTTCCCGTCCCTGATTTCACAAAACCTTGACGGGGGCTATAGGGGATTGGCTTCAGATAGCCAGAGTTGTGAGGAGAACGCTCCTACTTTCCACGAAACGATCGGTAGATAACGCTGAGCCAACGCAACCAGCATTCCGCACGGGCGCCCTAGCGATTCTTCAAGACCAGGCCCATTTCGGTCACCGCCGAGCTATCAATCTCTGTTCACTCTGCCCATGCTAGGGTCGACAAATTGTCCATATCCGGCTCAACACGATTCTCGCTGAACTAGGCAAGTCCTATAACAATGCAATCCTGTCCATCTCGCAGATACTGTTCTTGGAAAGACGAACGCGTCGAACCTTCACCATTGACCCGGACGTTAGTGAGAAAATAGACAAGATGGTCGATGGTCATAGTCTAGAGGTCAACGTGCTCGTCAGCAAGGCGATAAGACGATACATAGAATGGGGAAGGTATGTCGATAAACTGGTCACAAGCGATCCTCGTCTGATGAAAATGCTCTGGTCCCATGTTACCGTTGAAGAAGCGAGAGAGATGGGAACCCAGAATGGGAAGGACACAGTCGTTGAGTTTATCCTCTACTATTTCCGCAAGTTCGACTTGGATTCTGTTTTCAAGACCTTCGAGATGATTGGCGGACAATATGCAAATGCCTATGTCTATTCAGAGTTCCGGGATAAGGACGGCCGTACCATAATCCTAAGGCACACAATGGGACTTAGCGCATCAGCATATTACGGTGCCTCTTTCAAAGCACTCTGTGACCGTCTAGGTGTAAAATGCGAATTGGATGAGAGCGAAGATCAAATGATATGCAAGATCATTGGCGCTGGCATGCTGAAGACGGTAGCTCCAAAAACCCTCAAAGAGCAACTGGCCAAGCAGTCAATTGAGAGAACAGTCGAATCGTAGGCCTGTCCGCTGAAAGACGGAGGCCTTGTCTCACGGTTTTGTCGGGAGCTAGGAAAAGTATAACCCTCTTTTGGAAGCGCGCTTTCCGACGCACTCAAATAATAGAATCTGCCTAGGGTAGAATCTTTGCCAAAAAAGCCGAACAAATCGCCCGCTGAGGTCAAGTTGTCAGCGAAAGAGATTGATTTCCTAAAGAATAATGAGCTGTGCAGATTTGCGACAGCTTCACGGAAGGGCGAGCCTCACGTGGTCCCCGTCTCGTACATCTGGGACCAGGACTACGCGTATATCGTTACGGACTATGGCACGCGTAAGCTAAAGAATCTCAGAGAGAACCCTCACGCAGCGGTCCTCGTTGATTCTGGTGGAACTCAGAAGCTTCTATTGATGAGTGGACCCGTGGAGATTATTGAGAAGGGAGAGGAGTACCGGCGGCTCTACAAGCTGTTCTATTCGAGGCTGAGCTGGGTTAAGCGAGATCCTTGGAAGGAAGGCGAGGCACCTTTCATCAAGGTCACACCTTCTTTCAAAGCGGGTTGGGGTCTCAAGGGCTAGGCGGACAGATAGTTTCTTTCCTGTCAAAAGAGTGTCCGATACTGGTTTTCCACGGCTAAGGTTCTTGCATCATCGGATGACCGGTCATTGTTATGTTTTCATTTCTGATCCATTCGGGAATGACTACTGCTCTGAGAAGCGCTTGGAGACTTATGTTGCGGCTTTTCGCATCCTTGTCGAGCTCTCTGAACACTTTCTCGTCAAACGCTACCATGAACTTACGCAAGGGTCAACCCCTTGAGGTTTCGATGATAACGGGGCACTGGATGATAATAGGCTAGTGTCTACAATGTATTAGACTCGAACACATTTGAGCAAAGTTCGAGGATTGGCTATCTCCGGCATGCTTATGCTATTTAGTGTAAACGTTGGAGTTATATCAAATCGGTGAGTGTCTATATCTGAAACGCTATGGAAGAAATAGCTAACGTGGGGTATCCGCCTGAAACCACCGATCAGACGGTCCCGCAAGACACCATGACCGGCGACCAATTGAAGGATCTCCTTGCAGAGCTGATATCCTCATCCGCAAGCCTGAATGTGAGGGTCTGGCTCGACGGAGTCTACACGGATATAGAGAGTGCGGGAACACACCGAGAGTGGATGAAAGGCCGAGAAGTCTACTTCAAGGTCGAAGGAAAGGTGGACGGCCAGAACAGTCACGAAGAGGCAGAATCCAGGAGCGTTTAGCCATGGAGACTCGTAAATGGAAGGCGTTCCTCAGAATGAACGGTGAGACGAGAGTTGACATGAGTCAGGATATTCTGACGGAGTTCAAAGCCATGGTCGAATATCTCAAGTGCATTGGCGTTGACTACTCAATGGTCGTGCAGGTCGAGGCAGGCCAAACAGGTCGCTCTCAATCTTTTGCTTTGGAGCAAGTTCCCCGTCGACGAGGATCACTGCAGCTAGGAGAGTGATACCGACAAATGGCCAAGTTCATAATGTCAATCGGGAACACTGCGTTCGAGATTCTAGCAAATGAGGCGAAGAACCGGGACGTTACGGTGCAGCAGTTGCTCAGAGCGGTCGTGGTGCCTGATTGGATAAAGCAGAACGCAGACGGAGAGCCTTCCAAAGAGAATCGTTCCAATCTGATTCAATCCTCGATCTACGATGGAGATTCCCGCAGCTCCCGGATGCTCGTGTCCCCAGTAGCCAGGCTTAGACAATAGCCCGATCCTCCGATCGCCTATCGCGGGTCACCGTTCCACTGCTGGTTACAAGACTCTTTAATAGCGCTCCGAGGCTCAATCGATAAACGGAGCTGACAGCGCAAATTGGCAGATTTCTGTTCGAGATGTGGAAAGACGCTCAGCCTGATAGACCCTCTCCTCGAGCTCAAGGGCCTAAGGTTCTGCGAGGATTGTTATCCAGATGTCAAGAGGGAGCACGCCGCCGCGAGCATGTCAGATAAGATGGACCGTCGGCAGCGTGTTGTCTTCGCAGATGACTCTAGTGATGAGAATCTTCGGGGATCGATTATCAAGGGAAAGCAGGCACTCGCGGTCAAAGAGAACGAGTTCAAGTGGGATAATCCGTCCCTATCGCTAATCGCGAGCGCGCTGCGAATTCTCACCGACCAGAACAATATCATGATGAAGCAGAACGAGCTCATCCTTCGCGAGCTTGAGTCAAGACCTGCAACGGTTAAATCGAAATAGGGCCTGTGGATCCCGGGTCCCGTTCAGGGTTTTCGACGTAGCAGAGCTGGTCCCGGGGGCCGGAGTTCCATAGAGGGAAAACCTCTACTTTGAACTCGCCGAACCGGTTGTGTCCGATTCTCCGGCGACACTCCGTGGAGCCTTCTCCACTCCGGTATCTGTACGCCTGGTCGGCTGGCTGACCCGCACATTGAGTGCAGGACTACAGCCGGAAGCTCTTCCAGGCTGAGCTACCCCGGGACCGGTTGGTACCGGGCTTTTTCGCGTAGTTAAGATTTCTCGGGGGAGGACTGGTGATTCTCGCGTATCCACTGAGCCAAGTCCCGTAGAGCGATATTTGACGAGACGTCGATGACAGGGACCTCCATGTTTCCCACCCGGATGAGGTTGTTGTACTTGGCCATGGGGGCGTGTGAGACGTTTGACGCGTAGATCTTTCCCTTAACATACTCATCGGGCAGAGCTTCAGGTTCGACAAAATCGGCTAGGAAAACGACTCCTTCCGCCCAGTACAGTGCCATGGGCTGGCCGGACACGTTCATGACGAAAGCAATCATCGAGGCGAGGTTCTGCTGAGAACTGAAGCTGGTAAGACCGGTGACCACGATCTCCTGAGGTGGTGCGTGAATGATCGAAACCATACTTGAGCCAAGGGTGGCGTTCGTCGTCTCGGAGTGTTAAGCTTTGGTAGGGTGCCCAATGCTGAGTCCAGTCCCCTTAGGACCCCCTCTCAGCCGAGGATGGATTGAGACGGAGAATGTTCTTCGTACCGAGGATATTCGCCTCACCTAGCTCTGTTAGTGCGCAAGTAGGGGTTCCCTGCTTCCTCGGTAGGAGAATCCATCTCATGTGGCTCGACTTGGATTGGGTAGAATGCAAAAGACTGTGAGGGGTCTCAACTCGCATATGGGTGGTTAGGTTTGGTTCGGTTCTATCACACCTTGATATATCGTAACACAATAGTTGTCAAATGTGCACCAGAATGGGAACGAGGTCAATCAGAACACAGACGAGGTCACATAGCCACTTTAGGTACAACAGAGCACATGTATCTTCAATGCGAACACAAATGATGAGTTATGCATATATTCTACGCCAAGGCAGTCTTCTATAACCATGTTGAGAAGCTATCAGTTCAAGAATAAGACAAAGAGCGTTACTAGAACCATCCGAATCGACGAGGACATCGACTTCCAATTGGAGAAGCTGGCCCATGAACAGCGGGTAAGCGTCAACTATTTCGCGAACCAGGCCCTACGGAAATTCGTTGAGTGGGACGTCTTCGCGGACCGCCTCGGCTTCGTCACCCTACCGTCTGACATTTTCGAGAAGCTGGTAGGCTATACAACTGATGAACAGGCCAAAGAGCTTGGCAGCTGGTTCGGCAAGAACCTGGCTAAGGACCTGATAGCCTTTCTCTTCAAGAGGGTTGATCTTGAAACTTCAGTCCGAGCCCTGGAGCTACTGGGTCCCAGATACGGTAAGGCATTTCGTTTCGAATACACCAATGACGGCCACCTGACAACTGTAATACTGAATCATGGATTCGGCCGAAAAGCATCACTGTTCTACGCCGAAGCCGTGAAAGCTCTACTCAAAGACTTGGTCAACACTCAGGTCGACATTGGAATGAGCGAACACCAAGTATTCGCGCAAATCGTGGGTCCCAACGAGTTCCGGATCACGATGCCCGCACCAGTATCTCCTCTGGCCACACAACGATAGTCCAATTTAGATCCATAAGGCTTCGCCCTTTCTCCGCGAAGCCATCTTTCTACAAAGCTAGTGACGTTAGTCTGCGAGCTAGACCTTGACGAAGATCCTAACGAACACTTTCAAAGACAAATAGACAGAGAGTTGCAACGGCTACCAACATGTCTGTTCCTCATATTTCCTGGCCGGAGGATTTCGTTCAAAACTTCGCTGTGGTTCGCCTTCGTCTACTAGGACAGCGCCAGATGATTTGACGTGAATATCGAGTTCATGTCCAATTTCTACCACTTCTCCTCTCTCGTTCTTCTCGTAGGTAATTACGAAGAAGCGGTGGCATTTGTCGCACATCTGAATGGTTGAGCGGGTCAGACTATGCGAATGCTTTTCATCGGCTGATTCTAACGCACGTCATGACCCCTGTCATGAGCTCCTCAGCTCTTGTCGCTATTCCGGTAGTGACTTCAGATGCTCCCTATACTGGGCGGCGATGCGTGTATTCCGGGTATCGGTTCACCAGCAGGTATAGGTTCGCCGCGAGGAATTTCAACTTGGATCGTGCGTTCCTCCTCGAGAGATTTTTTCGTTGTCTCGAGGACTCTAACGACATTGGCTCCGAGGGTTCCGTCAGCCCGGTTGGGATAGTGTTCAGTAGACGAGTTGTACTCGATGCATCTGGCAAAGTGAAGAATCTCCTCTCTCAGAGTGTTGTTCGGGACGACCATCACGCGTTCCACAGCTCCCTTCCGGTGAAGAACTAGTCTCTGTTCGATGCAGTCGAGCTCCGCTGTCCCATCGCTTCCAACTACAGCGACGTCTCGATGCTTCTCCATGTCTAGCCAGCTTAGCTCGATGCCTGCGTCGTATCCGCCGGCGTGCTCCGCATAGATGGAGGCCATTTCATAGCCGGCGCTTGACCTGTATCCTCTCCCTTTGCAGGAGATTTTCTTGGGCCATGTTTCGAGGAGATTGTTGCAAATGTCGAAGGGGTGCGGTCCGAGATCTGTGATTACTTCTCTGTTATTCTGAATGGCTAAGTAGCCTGTCCATTTGAGGCGTAGGTAGTAGACGTCTCCTAGTATTCCACTAGCCATTAGTCGTCGTAATCCTCTGACGCCATTGTTGAATCGATGAACGTGACCGGTGCAGAGGACACTTCCATGTTCTCTGGCAAGTCTGACTAGTTCGTACGCTTCTCTCGATTTGATAGCGAGTGGTTTCTCGACTAGAACATGTTTTCCCTGCCTCAGAAATTCGGAGGCTATTTCAAAATGGGTGTGGTTCGGGGAACAAAGATGGACCGCTGACACTTTAGGATCTGAGAGTAGCTCGTGATAGTCTAAGCGATAATTTAGGGGGCCGAATTCTTTTCTGCACTGTTCGAGTGCGATCGGTGAACTATCCACTATAGAGTGGAGGTTGATCTCGTCTCCTGTCCGTGCTATGTCAAGAATCTGGGCTATGACCTTCTTTCCCCAGTAGCCTGCGCCTATCACTGCGATGTTGAGCCTGCTCATGATGAAGAACAATACATGCAGCTTTTCATATAACCGGCACGTCTACAATCGATCAGAGTGCACCACTAATCGGAAATTCTAACACACTTCAACGCGAATGAGTTACTGAAGCACACAAATGGGTACATCTGCCCCACACGATTCAAGTAGCCTTCGCGTCAATGACTTCCTGAGTGCGGTATGAACCCGTCGGAAATCTCCGCTCAATTCGCCCGCGCCGCGTTAGCACATAGCTCATGACCGTAAGAGCTTCGAGTTCCCTAGCGCTAATCATGCTGGCGCTGGTCGTCCTTGCGACAATCCCAGACCATACTCATTCAGTTCCACAATCGTCCACCATTCTTGGTTGGGGCGGTTCACGACTAGTCGAGAACACCGTTTACAGCAATACGACGATTCCAAGCATCGTCTTTCCCTTCGAAAACGCAAGTGACCAGGAGGTCCTTGCGCGTAGGATTGTAGAGATGGGCCTAAACACGATTAGGATCAGCTTCGCGCCATACTGCACCAATCCCAACGGATTCATGAGTCCTTACAACTCTACTAGGCTAGGCAGAGCGATTAGAATCGGAGAGACCCTTGGAATATGGATGATCATCGACTATCACGGCTACGAGGATATGTCGAACAGTACGGTTGCAGGGTGTTGGCTGGGCTTCTGGAGAACCGTCTTGACCAATTTCAGCTCTAGTTATGAAAGGATAGTCTGGGAACCGCTAAACGAACCGATGAATATCAACGGAAACGTAACGCTTCTGGGAAATTATTATCAAGATTGGATAAACCAGGCAAGATCAGTGGGAGATACGCATTGGATCGTCGTCCAGAATTTGTGCAGTTACGGGTGCAGTCTCTGTCCAAGCGGAAATGGAGATTGTCCAGCCGCCGTAAACGGCTATCCCAGAGTGACAGACCCTCTAGGCCACATCTTCATCAGCCTTCATACCTACATGTCGTACAAAGTCTATCACAATTCCTGGAATAATACAGCAGCCGAGGACCTCGCGCGGAACTATTACTTCACCATGATCAACGGAACCAGCCTGACGGGTTTTCCAATCTTGAACACAGAGGGAGGCCCCGGCCCAATTCAGACAACGTTCAGCAATGGGACCAAGATCAACTGCCCAGACCTAGTGACCACGGGAGCAGCTGGCTATTGCACGACTAACCTCCACTTCATCAAAACGTTGACAGCGCTCTTGAACGCGCATACGCCTCAGGCAATCAACTGGATCTGGTGGCCTGCCGGGGACTGGTCAACTACCCCAATGGCAACCCAGCTCGGCGCGATCTCTCCCAACTCATGGGGCACCATGATCCCGTGGCAGCCTCTTCCGTCATACTTTCTCTCGATCTCCAGTACGACTGGAGGAACAACCTTTCCGCTTGCGGGAAGCTACACTTACATTTCGGGTACGGAGGTAAATGTCACCGCGATCCCCGAAGCCGGCTACAAGTTTAGAGCGTGGCAGAATAATGTCACAGGACTTCCAACAGTGGATCATGCGGAACTGTTAATGAGTGCGGATCAGAACCTAGTCGCCGTCTTCTCTCCCATTTCACATGACGTAGCTGTTGAGAACCTGAACATAGAGGGCAGCCTCACCATATCCGGACCCCCTATCCAGGTCGTCGTGACTGCCAGGAACCTCGGGGACGTGGCAGAAACCTTCAATGTGACATTCTATTGTAACAATACCAATGTAGGGTCACAGTTGGTGCGGAACCTAGGAAACGGAAGCTCAGTCAACTTATTGTTCTCTTGGGACACAACGGGTCTGAGACCCGACACGTATCTGCTCGAGGTTGCTGCAGGCCCTGTACCCGGGGAAACCGCTCTTGCGAATAACAACCTCACGATCGCGGTTAACCTCTCTTCCCACGCAAACACGAACACTCCAACCGCGTTACTTGTCTCATTAGGTACAGTTATTTTCATGGGAACAGCTGGGTGCACGACAATAATCGTCGGATTGTTTCTGGCTCGCCGCCGGCTCCAATAGAATGTGATGGCCCATTCTAATATCGCGTTAACCGTCCCGTTGTCGAAATGTCGATTAGCCGGGCATCGTATCTGCGGGATCGGTATCTGATGAGCAGTTGCAGCATCGCAGGAGGCAGAATGCGCAACGGTAGCAGATCACTTCAGTGGGCTCAAGGCAGTTCTGACATGCCTTTCCCTGCATGTTCTGTTCTTGAGTCATTTGGCAGTAGTTGTTCGTGGATTTCGGAATATTACCTCGACGTTTACATGTGTTGATTCTGACGGGTGAATTAGTCCAATTGTACACTAGTGGTACATGTTGTGTGCTTCTCTAGGGTTGTTATCATTAGGTGATGCCCCTAATTCAATTGTAGACGTGCGACCCAAATATCTGAGCGAGAAGCTCTATACAGAAAACTATTGATGCAACAAGGTAGAAACCCAGTCTGTCGAACCGCGCTTTTGGGGCTCTTAGTTCTACTGCTTGCGGTCGGTATCGGAAGTGCACCCCAGGTTGCAAGACCCGTGAGTGCCGCCTCCACGCCCTCAAATGGAGTAATGACAGGCGCTTACTTTGATCATGCTGTGGTTATCATTATGGAGGACCATGGCATGTACCAGATATGTGGGGATAGTCCACCTCCCTGTCTCAGCACCATGGGGGCTCCCTACATGGCGGGCTTGGCAAACAACTATGCTATCGGCTCACAGTATCTGGGCGTGACCCATTACAGCCAGGCTGACTATCTCGCGATGCTCGGCGGAACAACCGACAACTGCAGCTCAACAGGCTGTCCGTGGCCATTCAATGGTACAAATCTCGTCGACAGGCTTGAAGCGGCAGGATTGACCTGGAAGGGTTACATGGAGAACCAGGCTGTGGCAAGCGGCTGCGACCTGACGTATCACCAGCCGTATACTCCTGAGCATAACCCGTTCGTCGGGTTCACCGACATCGTCAACAGCGCCACCCGCTGTTCCCAGATTGTTCTCGCCAATCCTAGCGGCTGTTCTGTGACTGACTGTCCTCTCATCAACGACCTGAACTCGGGCTCGGCTCCTAGCTTCATGTGGCTGACACCCAATAACTGTGATAACATGCACGGCGTCACCGGAATCTGTGCTACCTCCGTCTCATTCGGCGACGGCTATCTCAGCAGTCTAGTACCCAACATTCTCAACAGTACAGCGTTCACGACGCAGAGGTCTGCGCTGTTCGTCGTCTTCGACGAGGGGAACGGCTACTGTCCCCTCAACGGGAGCACCACAGAAGACTGCGTTTATGCCGTCTGGGCAGGTCGACAGGCCAAGAATAACTTTGGAACAACTAACCTCTACAACCACTACTCTTGGCTTCGAACAATAGAAGTAAACTGGAACCTACCGACTCTAACCAGCAACGATGCCTCAGCGACCCCAATGACAGAGTTCTTCACAGCGAACCCACTCTCAGCCAGCTTCACCTACAGCCCCTCTAATCCGGCTCCTATACTGGCGGTGACGTTTACTGGCAACGCGACCGGTGGGGCACAGCCCTATAGCTACAGCTGGAACCTTGGCGATGGATCGACTGGCAACGGACAATCAGTAAGCCACTCCTACCTGCTCCCGGGAACATACACGGTAGCGCTCACGGTTGGCGACGCGAGTGGGGCGAGATTCTCGACCACGCAGACAGTGACAGTCAGCATTCCGCTTCTTTCAGGACTCGGACTGTAAGTATCGAGTCTACAACGTGAACCCCATCACTATTTTTTTCCAGATTATCATGATCTAACGACGAACGACACTGGCTCTCCCTGTTTTCAGGCGATTACGCATCGAACCATGAAACAGTATGATTTCCTGCTAGAAGACTTGGAGAGTAGCCTTGGAGAACTGGCGCCCAGGGCGGGATTCGAACCCGCCGTGCGCTCGACTACACTCGATCGAGTGTCGCACGGGTGACAGCCGTGCATACTCTCGGCCGGCTCCCGCAAGCCGTGGACCGGGCTATACTACCTTAGCGCGTCCGGGTTTGACGGACGGGGCGCGAGCCCGGATACTCATTTCCTGGGCAATCACGCTACCCGAACGCGTGCAAGCTTAAACCTTCCTAACGACATCGAAGAGCAATTCCATTTACTATCGACGAGTAACGAGGGTTTCGACAAAGGCTAAACCGAGAACTATCATGAGACAAGACTCAGGAGAGCCTGTCGATGGTAGAGTTCGCTGCTCCCTCTCTTGGCACCGGGCTGATCAGCATCCTCATCGGCTTTCTGGTTGTATTCATAATCTATCTCTTGATCATCGGTTTCGTTCTCTGGCTCGCTGGAGAGATTGTGGTTGGCCGTCGGGTCACTTTTGTCGAAGCCTTGGGCATTGCAGCAGTGGGAACATTTCTGGTAGGAGCCTCGATAGCTTTTCTTCCGGGGCTGATAGGTCTACTAGTCGGACTTCTAGTCTTTCTATTGCTCGTGAAGCACTATTTCAAAACGGGATGGTTGGGCGCGATAGGCGTATCAATAATGGCCATTGTCGTAGGTATTGTGCTTATTTTCATACTGGGAGCCCTAGCCCTGGGTGCTATTTTCGTGCTGCCGAAGATACCTGGGCTCTAGACCACAGGAAGAACTTGTCAGGCCGAAAAGATGGAAGGAGCTTTTACGGGCTCCTTCGTTGGATTTTTGGGAAGTGTCAATACCCCAGCAGGTATAGGGCTAGGCTTCCTCTGGTTGACTCGTCTCTTCCTGCTCTGAAGAACAGCCACAGCTGTCGCACATTGTTCTTCTAATTGCCAGACCCTCGCACGTCTCTAATAAATGTACAGTATTGAACAGGAAGCTCGCTCAACTTGCAGATCCCTAGCCTATCGTTTGCAACCAATCCACTAGAGACGCTAGGGCCTCTTGCAAAGCGCCTGCGTTGCCGGTCTTCGTATCAGGAGTCTTGAAGCTATGGTCTCCGTTCTGTATCCAATGGATCTGGGCGTTTGATCCTATCTTTGAAACGACCTTTTCCAGAAGATCTCGCCTCGCAAAACTGTCTCTCGTCCCCGACACGAAAAGCATTGGCTTCTTGATCCGGTAGAGGTGCTCATCTCGTAGCTGGTCAGTCTTGCCTATTGGATGGAGAGGATATCCGAGGAAGAACAATCCGTCCACGTCTACGCCGTTGGCAGCGATCTGGGATGCGATCCGTCCCCCCATCGACTTTCCCCCTATGAACATTCGATCTGGCTTGTGGTCGCCATTCTTTGCTTGGTCGACGATCGTACGGTAGCTTTCTTCCAAGACCTCTTTCCGGTCAGGCACTCTCCTGCGTGCTTCCATGTATGGAAAGTTGAACTTGAGAGTTATGAAGCCCAGTTTTGCAAGTTCTGTGTGGAAATATCGTATGAAGGGTGTGTGCATTGGTCCGCCTGCCCCATGGGCTATGATGAGGCAGGTTGATGGATTATGGATCTTGGGTGGCAGAGCAAAGACAAAGCTGGTCTCACCGCCTCTGGTCAGCTTGATCTTCGCCTGTTCTAGTTTGTACGAGTTAAAGGGGTCTTGCAATGTTTTCCTGTCTCATGATTCTGGTTCGTGCTTGCGCTAAAGCTCTGGGTTGCCGACGAAGATTGCCAAGTATCGTAGGGGTTCGAGGCCTTCTCTGATCGAGCTATGTACGGTACCAGGGGGAACTACCACCATTGTTCCCGGTTTGACACGTACTTCTTTTCCACCGACCCGGGCCAAGCCTTTTCCTTCAACATAGAAGATTGTCTCCTCAACATCATGGGTGTGTGGCGGGACGATTCCGGTGAGTTCAACGTATCGCAGGGCTAGTGAATGACCTCGATCGGCTCGGGAGAGATACCATCGTGTGAAATCGCCTTCTCTCTCAGGCACTACTTCAGAGAGATGCTTGACGATCATGCCTGGCACCAGACTGCGAAGAATTCCATTCTAATGTTTAAGCTAGTGCATGCTGGCGGGAGGAGGAATCTCTGGATGTCCACTCTCGATCCTTCCTTGGCTCTCCAAGTACTTTCTTGTTTCTTGAGCTAGCCATTCGAAGTTTTCATACGGGTTCACCGGGACCTTGTATCGTTCCATGAGATGTTTAACCAGAGGTTCGAATCTCTGCCAATCAAACACGAGCAGGTACCGCAAGGAGTGAATGGCGATCGTGAAGTCAATTATTCGCTCCCTGACAAGCTCCCCGATTAGCTCGTAGATGTAGCCGAAATTTCGGGCTTCGAAATCTTCGAGACTGTCATCGAATCCCTCCCAGTTGATCTGGCTGTACTTCTTTATCGCGTCGTGCATGTTCTTCCTTCTGCGGGCGAAGGATTCTTCCGTGATAATTTCCAGAACTGAAAATGACATGTTCGCCTTGGTTTCGAAATTCGCTGTTTTGATCAATCTCGCGTTTTGTCTGAGCTGGAAAATTACGAATACTGCACCTAAAATGACCGCGATCGAGCTAATCGCACTGAGGTCGGCGACTAGGAAGCCGAGGTCGACCATAAGCCCCCGACGCCTCTTTGATGCTTAATATTGACTGTATCGAAGCTCGGTCGAAGCCAAAACACGGACCGGACTCCCTCTATGGTGGCTGAGTCAGAGATGACTGCGTCGAGTTGCTGACAGTAACGTGACTCTTATCTCGGTTCTAACGCTGCTATCTCCTTGAATTTTGGTTAGAGAAGTTGGTAAGGTCCCATAGAATTGGGTGATGAAGCCAAGAACAATTTCGACAGGGCTCTGGTAGACTCTGTCAGCGCAGCTCTCGACGCGCTGGGACCCACAGTCAAAGAGTCAATATTTCTCCTGCTCCAAAGGCGAAATTCCATCTCGCCCGATCAGATTCCGAAACTGGTTGGAGAGTTCGTAAAGGCCTTACAAGACGTACTCGGACCAACTTCTAGGGTTGTCGAGAAGCTCATTATCGCAGGACTGATTGCAAGGAAGCAAGTACCCGCAAATATTGCGCAAGGAAGAAATCTCTTAGAGGTCGTCGGTTCAGTCAGACTGAGCCAAGTTAGCCAATCGTGAGCAACGGCCTCGCGGACCAGGCGTCTTGCGTCTCATCGAACGCATTGATCTGCTTGGAAAAATCAGCTAATATAGATCGGGTCAAACTCGGCCGTCGCGCGGGCCCGTAGCTCAGCCAGATTCCTAACAGGGATCCTGAAGAGGTAGAGCACCGGAAGAGCCATCTCTGGTGAAGCTTTTACCTCGCCGGAAGACACCCGGCTGTCCCGGGTTCAATTCCCGGCGGGCCCGCCACAAACTAACACTATCTCAAAAATCGAGAAGCTCACACAGTTCTCTGTCTTCGTGCCTGTCAGCAGTACCTTACTGCTTTTGCGAGCCATTTGACTTGTGTCGGGCTGATTTGATGTGGTGTTCGACTGTCTCGGTCGAAGACCGATGCTCTTCCGGCTTTGTCAGAAACATATCCCTCGAAGAAGAGTCCATTGTTCAACTGGCCCACCACGTTAGTGTTGAGGAATCTCCTCAGCTGATCCATTCTCATTCATAATTCACCTCTGGGCGCTGTATTCTTGTTACTCGAGCTTAAGGGCACAGGTTACACCACCATCAACTGTCCTCAACCATGTCGTAGTGAAAAGTGCGTATCGTAGTGTAGTGTGATGCGTGGCTTGACCGTTACAATCCCATACTCTGTCAGAATTTCGAGGGAGCTGTTGGACGAGATGAGGCGGCTGTATGATAGGATGGAGCCTCCGAAGCCAACGTTCTCCGCTGTTCTGAGTCATATTGTCAAGCTGGGATGGGACTCATACAAAGCTCAGAAGAACGGCGAAACGAGTCTTCAGAAGGTAACTGTAGCAGCGTATCCTAAGAGGATGCACGACCAAACCTTCCAGCGCTAGACAATGGTCTTAGGAATCTCCTAGAAAGCGGTTCTTAGAGGACTGGTCTCCGCGACGACGGTGTTCCGTAATCTTCCCAAGTTCTCGATCTTCGACTCGATCATGTCTCCCGGCTGTAGCAGAAAGGGTGTCTTGTCAGGCTTCCTGTAAATGGCCACGCCGGAAGGAGTGCCTGAGGTGATGATGTCTCCCGGTTCTAGGGTCATGGATGAGAAGAACTCGACGAGCTGTCGCACTTTGAAGACCATGTTCTTTGTGCTGGAGAACTGTCTGGTCTGTCCGTTGACTCGGAGTTCCATTCCTAGATTGTCTGGGTTCCCGGCCTGGTCGGGTGTGACGAGGAAGGGTCCCATGGGGGCGAATGATGCGAAGTTTTTGCCGAGGTTGCAGAAGCCCCTCTTCATCTCTGCGAACTGAATGTCGCGGGCACTGATGTCGTTGAAGACCGAGAAGCCAGCAACATGGTCTAGGGCGTTCTTCTTCGAGACGTCCTTGCATCTCTTGCCGATGACGGCAGCAAGTTCGACTTCGTAATCTAAGAGTCTGACTCTTCGAGGATAGAAAACTGGAGCTCTATGCCCGACGAGTGAGGTGGGAGATTTGAGAAATGATATTGGAAAAGGAGGAAGACTTGTCGATCCTTCTTGAAGATGGTCGGAGAAGTTTCCCCCCATACAGATGATCTTTGTCGGACGTGAGATAGGAGGAAGAACAGTAACTTTGTCGAGGTTGAAGACTCCCTTCGGAGTCTTTTCTACTGAGTCAGCAATTTGTTTCTTCGCCGCCTCAAGAGTCTGGTTTGCTTTGGCCTCGCGCTTTGGGTCTTGAAGATAGTCCAGTATCGGTTCCGAGTTCTTTGAGGCGCTTAGCTCAACCAAGCGAGCTGAGTCGATCATAATTCCCATCCGGTTCTCGGAGGGTTTCTGTTGGAACCTTACCAGTCTCATGAACTAGCGACCTATGCTTAGGCCGCTCTCGAGTGCGTGATGATGTAAACTGTTCTCTAGCCGGTCACTATAGGACTCGAACTGAGGAGTCTAGATTACACGTTTGCCTTCGAGAGATTTTTCATGCGATACTGTTCTACCTCGTCCAGGATCGATAGGACCTGCCGAATCTGGTCTCTGAGCCTCTGGCTATTTCGGCGCATCTTCCGAGTCGAAATCAAGGTCCATCGAGTCTTCTCGTCTAGGCTGTTAGAGCGGAGAGATGGACGAAACTGAGACTCCAGAATGAATGGTACTATTTTCAGAGTTGTTAGGGAGTGTTTTTTAGTCCCAGTTCTCCGGGCTTTCTTCGGCGGCACAATCATGGTTGCGGTTGAAGAGTATCGGTTGGATAGGGACTCTATGGGCGAGGTCAAGGTCCCTAGTTCTGCGTATTATGGAGCTGAAACCCAGCGTGCGGTTCAGAACTTTCCCATATCGGGCCTGCGCCTGCCCAAGGAATTCATTCGGGCGATGGCCCTAATCAAGCTCTCCGCTGCGCGAGCCAACATGCAGCTGGGACTCTTGGACCCGAAGAAGGGTGAGGCCATTGTCTCCGCAGCCAAGGAAATTATCGAGGGGGCTCTTTACGACCAGTTTGTTGTTGACGTCTTCCAGACTGGTAGCGGGACTTCTTCGAACATGAACATGAACGAGGTCATCGCCAATCGCGCAGTTGAGCTTCTCGGGGGCAAGAGAGGTGACAAGTCGATCATCCATCCAAACGATCACGTGAACATGTGTCAGTCTACGAATGATGTCTTCCCCTCCGCAATTCAAGTCTCGTCGGCGGAAAAGATCGTTCGAAAACTCATCCCGAGTCTACGTGTTTTGGCTGAGGCTCTTGAGAAGAAGACGAGGGAGTTTGAGGACGTTGTCAAAGCGGGACGGACTCATCTACAGGACGCTGTCCCGATCACTCTAGGTCAAGAGTTCAGCGGCTACGCGAGTATGATCAGACATGGGATCAAACGCGCTGAACAAGCTAGGGACGTTCTCATGGAACTGCCGTTGGGCGGGACGGCGGTGGGAACAGGTCTCAACGCTCACCCGAAATATGCGGAGCTGGCTATCGCAGAAATCAACCGTCTAACAGCATTATCGTTTCGAAAGGCTGAGAACACTTTCGAGGCGATGCAGAGCAAGGATGCTTGTGTCGAAGCGAGCGGCGATTTGAAGACCCTAGCTACGAGCCTGATGAAAATATCCAACGATCTCCGTCTTCTAAACTCGGGTCCTAGAACTGCGCTGGGGGAGATCGATCTTCCCGCAATGGAACCAGGGTCGAGCATAATGCCGGGCAAGGTCAACCCGGTGATCCCTGAGGCTGTCAATCTGGTGGCCGCTCAGGTGTACGGAAACGACGCCGCCATTGGCATCTGTGGATCACTTGGCCAGCTGGAGTTGAATGTGATGATGCCTGTAATCGCCTACGATCTGCTACAGTCAATCGAGATATTGGCAAACGGGGCCCGCGTTCTAGGAGAGAAGTGTGTCGCTGGGATCACCGCGGACCGGAAGCGTTGCTTTGACTACGCGGAACGGACTCTGATGATGGTGACGAGGCTCACTCCAAAGATCGGCTACGACAACGCGGCGAAGATCGCGAAGAAGGCCATGGCTGAGAACAAGTCCCTCCGAGAGGTTGTCTTGGAAGAAGGAATCCTGCCCAAAGACAAACTGGACGAGATTCTCGACCTCAAGAAGATGACCAAAGGTGGACGGGCCTAAGCCTCAAGAACCCTATCTGATGTGCCGGGCACGCCTTGCTTGATACCCAGCAGATAATGAAGACAGCTCTCAAACTCGCCCACTTCAACAGTATTCCTGCCGATAGCGAGATTCACGTCAAAGGGCGCAAGCTTCGAAGGGTCTTGGTTGCTATTGATGTGGGGGTCAGCGAGTTATTGCTAGCTCGGAATCTCAACTGTGATGGAGTAATCGCCCACCATCCAGCTGGAGGAAAGGCGCAGCTTGAAGGCTACAAGGTCTTCCTCCGTCATATCGACCAGATGAAGGCGGCCGGGGTTCCGTCGGAAGTTGCTCAGCAAGCTGTGAAGAACAAGTATCGAGTCCTCGACATCCAGCATCATCCCGAGAATTACGATCAGGTCCCGAACGCCGCGAAGAAGCTAGGTCTTCCGCTTGTTACAATTCACAGTCCCTGTGATGAGATCGGTCGAAGAATGATTGTCCAAGCCATCAAACGACTGGATGAAGACGCCACGGTTGGTCAACTTGTTTCTAGGATTGGCGTGTTTCCTGAGTTCCACGAGGCGGAGACTCGTATCGAGGTGCGACTCGGTTCTCCAAATCGCAAGGCCGGGAAAGTTGTAATCTCTCACGCCTGCTACACGAATGGTGGTTATGATGTTGCCAAGGGATACTTCCAGAACGGAGTTGGAACTTTGTCCTACATCCATATCTCAGAAGCTGACCTGACAAAGTTAGCCGCAGAGAATTTTTCCAACCTAATCGTCCTGGGACACATCGCGAGCGACTGGCTAGGAATCAACCGGCTGCTCAAAGAACTGGAGAAGAACGAGATTGAACCAGTCGCCACGACAGACCTCTACAAGACGACGTGAACAAGCGCGACTCGGCAAATGTACACACGCGCATTTCCTGGACTCTAAAGAGCCCCATCTTCTCACCGAGAATCCCGGTCAGATTGCCCAGTGCCTCTTCTCCAAGATTTCCCTCAGCTCATTCATGGACGAAACTGTTAGGTCTGGATTCTCTTTCGAGAAGTCATTATGCGAAGCGAAACCCGTCTTAACTAGGACCGTTCTGACCCCTAGCTGTTTTCCTGCTCGAACATCCCACCACGAATCGCCGACGAGAAACGCCTCATCGGGTGTGAGGTGGATTTCTCTGAGGGCTCCAGTTACAAGCCGGGCTCGTTGATTTACCGTCTCTTCTAAGGACCCTAATGTGCCCCTTACGCCGAGGTCTTGCCGAGTCAACAGGAGGTCGATTTGGGGAGCGACTGCGAGATGTTTCAGTTCAGACTCGACAACCCATTTTGTGTACCTCATCGTTGCGACGCCGATCTTGAATCCTGCTCGTTTCAAGGCTTGGAGAATCTCGATAGCCCCTGTCTGGAGTGTCGCCCTTTCCGCTGTGGCTTGGAAGATTTTCCTGTAAGACTCGTAAACCGCGTCGATTATCGGCTGGCTCTTTCCTGCTAGTGCTGTCTCCAGCACCATTCGGGGCCCGGTGCCTTCCTCGTAGGCGCGCAGATAGTAGTTCTTCACATAGAACTCGTTATTGATCGGGTCTGAGCCGTGTTCTGTCAGTGCGTGATTAATGCAGTAGAACTCACGTTCGTCGATGCTGGCGAGTGTCCCGTCCCAGTCGAAGACAGCCCCCTTCAATCGGTCTCCCCAAAGCCCTCGGCCAAGCAATGTAACCATATGGATTGCGTTGGGGTTACGCACAGAATATCACCGCTGATAAGGAGTCTGCGTCTGCAGGCCGAAGGATTCCATGGCCAACAAGTTTCCCAGCTCATCTCAAGACAAGGCTGCAGATCTTCTTCTCGCGATAGGCGCGGGATTCCTCATCAATCTCGTTCTTGGCGCAGCCATACCTGAGGTTGGGCCGTTCGTAGCGGGGCTGGTTGCTGGGGTCATAGTAAAGACCGGACCTTTCAGAGGAGGAGTGGCCGGCTTTCTCGCGGGCACTCTTGGAGAACTAGCCAGCATCGCGCTCTGGGTCCTAACAAACCTGATTGTCTATCCCAATGCGTTAGTACCATACGCGTTTCAGACCGCGTTTGCAATCGTTACAGCCGTCTCCGCAGTCCTTGCCTTGTCTGGCGGCATAATTGGTGGTGTGGTCTCACTGCAGCACTGGCCCAGAATTCATGAATTTCTGATGAGAGGAAGAATTGGTTTTCCTCTCCATCTGCATCATCCTTCGCAGGCGAGGCTCGAGAAGAACAAGGAGGAATAGATCATGGCGGGCATGTCAGTTCGTCTCCTCGACACGACCCCTCGATGGTTAAGACTCACCCTTGGCTGTTCCGCAGGGGTCTTGGTAGCGACTGGAATCGGGTTCTTCTTCGGCCAGATATCTCAGTTTGATATTACCCCTTTCACGCTTCTACTTCACCTCGCCCTCGCCCTTGCGGTCTCTTCTTGGATCCTCAATCTTCGAATCAGGATCAGTCCAGACCGGAAGCCCCTCCTCGGAATAGGAGTAGCTGTGGTTGTTGGGTCGATCTGGAGCTCCATTCAGCAATGGATTGGTTACTTTCAGACCGGAGTCGTTAGCGACATCATGCTGGTAGCTGGGGCTGCCCTGATGGATGTCGCTGGAGGTTGCGTGATCTATACTCTTTTCCATCTCAACATTCTCAAGAAATAGAGCCCGCTCGCGCAGTTAGGGGCCCAGAGCTAAGACGCACTTCAAAGTGATCTTCTCGATAGTTCGCTAAGCCGTAGCTCAGTCAGATCTAGCTCGGGCCTGGACAGCAACAGCCTCACGGATAACAGTCCCTTCCTTAGGGTCCTGCGTTATTCTCTGGAAAGCTCTGATGATCTCCTTAGTAACAGGTCCAGGCTTTCCATCAGCAATCGGGACTCCTTGGATTCGGACTACGGGGACGATCTCTGCCATTGTTCCGGTCAGGAACACTTCGTCAGCGTTGAGCAGTTCATAGGGTGTTATATCTCTCTCATGGACCTCGTAGCCAAGCTCTTCCGAGAGCTTGAGGACTCGTGCGCGGGTGATACCGTGAAGAATGCCTGCAGCAGAGGTTGGCGTGTTTAGGATTCCGTGTTTTACAAGGAACAGGTTGGACCCGTGAAACTCTGAGACCATTCCTCGATGGTCAAGCATTACGACCTCGTCTGCGCCTGCATCAATCGCCTGGAATTTTCCGAGGACGCTCTGGATGTAGTTGAGGGACTTCAGCTCGTGGGTCGTTCCGTCGACCATGTCGCGTCTGTAGCTGGAGATTATCGCGGTTACTCCTTTTTCCCGGGCCTCCTTGCCGTGGGCCGGTGCGACGGGCTCGCACATTATGATGGTGGATGATCTCGGGGAGCTCCGAGGGTCCAGTCCAAGGTTTCCCCGTCCCCGGGTAACGATGAGCCGGATGTAGGCGTCCATCATGTTATTTTTTCGTAGAGCATCAACGACCGCGTTCGCCATCTCCTCTTTTGATAGTGAGACGTTGATCCTTGTGACTCTTAGGCCTTCGAATAATCGTTCGATGTGGTCGCGTAGGTGGAAGACTATGCCGTTGTAGGCTCGTATTCCTTCGAAGACGCCGTCGCCGTATAGTAGTCCGTGGTCGTAGACTGAGATCTTTGCGCTTCCTTTGGGGTGGTATTCACCGTCGATGTATACGAGCGGTTCCTTCCCCGCCATACAAAATGCCCAGAATGAAAACTAGCGACTCGCTCTATAAAAGGACAATCTCTCAAAGATTGCGAGCCTGGGTAATCTCGACCTAAATCATAATCTACCCGAATACACCCGACGACTCTTTCTCAGTGGGCCGGTAGTTCAGCCCGGTTAGGGAATGCCCCGGAGAGAACGTCCGCCTTACACGCGGAAACCTTTTCGAGGCCGCATGGTCGGGAGTTCGAATCTCCCCCGGCCCACCATAGTTCCTCTCTCGTCGAGTCGAACGAGATTTCGAAGAAATCGCTTAAACATTGACTGAAGATAGACTGCGCTCTCGTGTGATCAAAATGAGTTTGGACCAGTCCAGCATTCCAGGTCTTGGCAAGGGAAGACTGGAGGCTCTGACGGACGGGATCTTTGCAACTGTAATGACCGTTCTGGTTCTGAGCCTCAGCGTTCCTGTTATCGCGAGTAATTTGACAGGTTCTCAACTTTCATCTGAGGTTGTAACGGACATCGAAGTCTTGTGGCCCAATATTCTGGGCTACGTTCTCAGTTTCTTGTTGTTGGCTGTTCTCTGGATAAGCCACCATAGCGTTTTTCACTATGTCACAAGAGTCGATCGGCCACTTCTCTGGCTCAACACCTTCTTCCTACTCACGATCGGATTTCTCCCATTCTCAACCGCTCTAATCGGGAGATATCCTCAGGTGCAGGTGCCTGTGATAATCTACGGAGTCAACATTATTGCCACGAGCTTCTGCATGCTGGGTATCCTATCGTATTCTACCCGAAACGACCTCTTGATTGTTCCCGAACATGACAAGAGGGTCGTGCAAAGAATCAGGACACGCTGGAGAACAGGACCCTGGATATATTTGGCTGCCATCATCTTATCATTCGTAAGCCCACTCGTTAGTTTCGCAGTTTACGTCGGAGCCCTGATCTTTCTGGTTATTCAGAGTAGCTTTGGGTTTAGACACCGTCACAAGACGGGAGACAACTTCTAGATGTTCAACTCTCCAAAAGGTTCAGAGTGGACAGCAGGCCAACAGCAGCAGGTTTCGAGCGTGTAGCTAGGACAATTGGCTGGTGTTTCTGAGATCTGACACTCGCCAGGACTGCAGTTGCAGTCAGCACAGCGGGTATTGGTGGGCCTCATGTTCCGATCGTCTAGTTGTTGCTCTCCCCTAATACGTCTGTCAATCGGTTTAGAGTCATGGAGTGGAATTTCTAGGCAAACTCGACGTCGCCTTGAGAAGCTGGTCTTACATGGACTGTCAATACTGCTAGTTACACTATTGTTGTCTTGGGTAAGTCCAGCGATACAACAAATAATAGGTGAAGGCGAGATGAATGAGAATCGTTCGTCTAATACTCTCTGCTGCGCTTGGAATATCCGCACTGGTTGGAATCCAGATATTGGCGACAGACTACTGGCTATGGTCCGCGGCGCTAACACACACCTATGGACTAATTGCCTTCGTAGGGCTGGATCTCGCGTTGATTTTCGCTGTCTGGAGAGTAACGCGAGTCGCTGTCTTTGGAGCACTGTTGACGGCGACATTCCAACTAGTGGCTATGCTCGGTGACATTGTCGGGGGGCAACCAGCTGGTCTCCCGGCATCGGTCTTCAGGAATTACCTCTTGGCTGACACGGCCTACGTTGGCCTGCTCTTCACTCAGGGCCTCATCATGGCTATCACAGTTGGAACATGGGCTCTGCCACACCTGCACGGTCACTGGCCCGGGGCATTGAGAATAGTCAGACATTGAGTCTAGAGATTCACTTGCCAGTCTTACGTCTGCATTCTTCCAGCGTGTCAACGGCGTAGCGGAGGTGTGGAATCGTGATGGAGCCGCCGACAATTAGGCCGATGTTGAATGCTTCGAAGAACTCTTCATCCGACACCTTCGTCTCCACACACTGGATGATATGATAGGTTACGCAGTCATCGCAGCGTAGAACCAGTGATGCTACCAAGCCCAGCAATTCTTTCGTCTTTCTCGGCAACGCACCGTCATTGTAGACTTGCGTATCAAGATTGAAGAACCGCTTTATCCCAAGGTTTCCTCGGGACAGAATCTTCTCGTTCATCTTCTCCCGATAACGTCGGAACTCTTCCAAAGAATGCTCATGGGCCATGTTCACTACCATTGCAGTCTGGGGCGGAGAGTGATATTAGAATAACATGGAATTACAATGATTCGATTTCAAGTACGTCTCTTCTTGCTGAGTTGCTTCTTGGAGAGCAAACCTACTGACTATCTGTCTAGAGAGTACTATGTGAAAGTAGGGACCCATTACTGGTGCTGCTTGAGGAATCTATGTCAGGCCCTGCCCCGAATAGAGAAATGGTCAATAATTCACTTCAGAGAATGGTACACGCCAAGCCTCGTATCCCCAGCTTTCCAAGGTCATAGGAGACTACATTTCGCCATATCTATCCAAAGGATACTTTCTCTACCATTGCATCCGAAACACTTTTTATCGACTTTAGGAAAGCTACACGTGCAGTTGATTTCTTATTTGGTTGGGTCTCCTGGTTGGAGCCTCATGCGTCTCTCGAGTCGGAGTTGACCTTCGGGAGCTCATGCTAACTCAGAAGTTCCGGGAGAGAACTGATACTGTCTCCTTTAGGATCGGGAGTGGCATTCGCCTAAGTCTCGAAGAAGAAGCTAAGAAGAGCGGCGTCAGCTTGAACACGCTCGTTTCTCAGATCTTCACCTATCATACAGGCTGGGGACGGTATGCTCGGAGACTGAAGCTAATTCCTCTCAGCAAGGACCATCTCAGGGAACTTTATCAGTTCATGCCGAGAGACAAGATACAAGAGATTGGCAAGCGGCTGGCGGAAACAGCAGGGGTTGAACACGTACTGTTTCTGTTTCAGCGAATAGACCTACCCAGCCTGATGGAATTTATCGAAATATGGGGCAACCACTTCGATGCCTACGAGCACCGGTACAATGGAAAGACGCATTTCTACACTCTCCACCATGACGTCAACCTGAACTTCTCCCATTTTATCAAGGAGTACATGACGGCCCTACTTCAGAGCACCGTTTCCAAAGTTGCCCGCTTCGAAAACATTTCTCCGAACGCTGTGACCTTCAGCTTCGAAGCATGAAATCCACAGGCCGATAGATAGCAGCAGATCTTTAATTCCATGCTGCCGTTTTTTATTTGTCGTTTGTGCGAACGGCTACAGTAGAAGTCGCGAGAGAAGACATCGTCAGAAGACAGATTGAGTCGATAGGGCGAGACGCCACCCGTGCCCCCCCATGCCGACATAAAATCATCGCACCAACCGTTTGATGCATCTAGCCCTGATGATTGGAATTACCTGAAGCCCCAATAGGGAAGAACAATCATTTCTGAATACACCGACGAGAATCTGAAATGGTGATCGTGGAAAAAATATTTCCCAAAAAAAAGGTTCGGGGTTCGTTGCTAGCAATGCCCAGCGAAGCGTTGGACCCGGGTCGCGACGATGATAAGTCACTCCTAACCCAGGTTAACGCTTGTTCTTGTATGGTTAGCTAGGGGGTTACGGTGCAACTGACGTTTCCTGAGGGCACGGGACCGCCGGTGGTGGGTGGGCTGAAGCTGCACGACGCGGTTAGTACGACTGTGCCTGGCGGCTGCTGGACGGTTACTGTTGCACTGACGAAGGCCAGATCCGTAATGGTCTCGGTCCAACTAGAGTTCGGACATTCGGGTGCACCAGGAATCGGATTTGTTGGCGGCGAGGTTGTGACGCTGAACGCGACGTTTCCATTCTTGACCTCGTTGGCCGGGATGCCTATGCTGCCTGATACCGTGACCAGAGCGGGGTTTTGTCCGGGGGCTTGGTTTGTCTTGGTTCCCGGGTTGCCGCATGTAGCTGTCGGCTGCGCTGTTGCGGTGATTGTGACGTTTACGTCGCCGAACCCTAGACCTGAAATCGCACCGGAGGTGGTCAGTGTCAGGGGGTTGGGGGTTCCGGTGTTATCAGTAAACGAAGGAACCGAGTGGTCGCCTTTGAAATGAACGCTCGACGCGAAGGCTGGAGTGATAACGCTAGCAATGGCCAGTATTGATGTGAGGGCGATCAACCATATTTTGCTCATTGTTTATCCTCCTTCATTTTGGGTACTTTCTGTCATGGCGCCCCTCCTCGGCGCTCTAAACATACTGCCAGACAACCCGCGTTCGTTTTGCCGAGACGGGAATGCACTCTCAGCTCTGAAGGTGGGTGGTCAAGGCGCTTCGGGCTTATGCTGCCATTCTGCATTAAGCCTGTAGCAATACACTGCAGGAATTCGAGAGATTTGTGTGAAAGAGTTACTAAACGATGCAGTTTCTTATTCGGTAATTCGCTGAGTCGAATTGGATATCCGCAGTTAGCGTGACCATCAGCCTTCAAAGCTGAAACTGACCGAATTCGGGGAAATGTCGAATTCAGCTGGTCTAGGTGCCACAGCTTCCAATATTGATAACACGTACTCTTTGACGAAAATAGAATAGTTGAGGTTCACGTCGTGGTGCATTGTGAAAAGGTGTCTCCTCCCGTCGTAGTGGTGGTCCCAGGCCTCGAAATGACCTCCCCAAAAATCAAGGAATCGAATGACGGTTGCTAAGGTAGCCTGGCGAAAGAGGAATAGAATATGTTCTCGAGCCGAGTTCTTCCCGAGGGTCCTAGCAGCTTCTTCAACCGCCTCCTTGCTCATTCGTTGAAACACCTCCCTTAGAGCATCTTTGCTCACTGGCACGAGTTTCAGTTTTCCTAGATGACGGCCCGTGGTCACATATCTGGTCAGTATCTGGGTGATGAGCGCGTTGAAATTAACTCCGGCCTTCTTGGCCTCGTCCTCTAGTGACGCCCGTAAACTGCTTGCAATTCGAAGTGATACGGTCTCGGTTCTTCTCTTGGGACGAACGAGAACCTGGCTCAAGGTGTTGGGCTCAAGCAGATTTGGGAGAGATCCAATGAGGATTCACGAAGAAGGCGAATAAAAACCCACCGAAGGGCCAACGACTTTCTTTCTTTTTATATCCAGTGGTGGTATCTACCCCAGCGCTCAACTACACTTTTGTGATGACCTGATGACGTGCGGGCATGGCTAGAAACTGCCTACTGTAAAGATACCTCCGTTGAGAGGGTGCGCGTCCTGCTGTGGGCAAACGAGTATGTGAGAACCGACGACGTTACATGAGGATGCGAGGGGCAAAAGTAGGGATGCGGCTTCTTTATCGAATCCAGAGATAGGCTGGATAAGAAAACATTGCCTCAGGTGCCCTCTGGACTCTGAAAACCGGCAATCCTTCAACTGGGTTTGCTCGGTTGGCTGGCTGCCTTCGTAAGAAGGTTTCCAAAAAGGAGGGGGAGGCGTGGAACGCACGCCTGTTTCTAGATGTGTGTTTGTATGGTGAAGATGTATGTTGTTGGGCTTCCAGAGACTGAAGCGGTAACGCTGTTTAGGTCCGTGTACATTGCAGTTATGGTTGCTTGGACAGTTTGTCCCGAGGTGCCGCTGTAGGTGCAGCTCATGTTGAATGTTGCATCAGCGCCTGCTGCCAGGGAACCCGACAAACTGGGTGTTAGAACGCCGCAGGTGGTCGAGGCTGTTCCTGAGACTATGAGTGAGCCGCTGAGTGTCACAGCTGAGCTGCCATAGTTGTGAATGGTGAATGAGTATGTGATGGTGCCGCTTCCGAGAGTGGGATCACCGCTGGTCGGCGTATTGGTGAAGCCGAATGCTGTTATCTTCGGGATGCTTGAGACGAGCAGAGTCTCGCCTGTGTCACCGCACGTGGTGGAGACAGTGTTACCGTTAGCCGCGCCTGCTGGATGGTAGGTTGCGATCCAGAAGTAGTAGCCCGGAGATGATGGAGTGAAGGCGCCAGAGGTGGCTGACTGTGGAGACAGACCCGGACCAATCACTACACCGAGGAAGGATTGAGCCAGATTACTGCAGGTTGGAGTGTTAGTCGCCACAGGACCGTAGACTTTGAAGTCGACAGTGCCAGAGACCATCTGACCTGGCGGAAGCAACGTCACAGTCGCAGTGTCAATCGCCGAACCGCCGAAGGTTATGGTTGAAGGTGAAACGCTTGTCGTTATCGACGCCGTTACGAAGAGCAGAGTCTCGCCTGTGTCACCGCACGTGGTGGAGACAGTGTTACCGTTAGCCGCGCCTGCTGGATGGTAGGTTGCGATCCAGAAGTAGTAGCCTGCAACCGACGGAGTGAAGGTTGCACTAGCCATTGCCCCTGTTCCAGGACCACTAATCGCGATCCCAGAGAAGGTTGTAGCAACCGTGGTGCACGTCGGAGTGCTGCTGGCGAAGGGACCGTAGACCGTAAAGTCCACCGTACCGAAGACTGTAGCAGTGCTAGGAGTCAGAGTCACAGTCGCAGTATCAGTCGCGGAACCGCCGACGGTTATGGGCGAGGGTGAAACGCTTGTCGTTATGTGTGCTCCTACGACGAGTAGAGTCTCGCCAGTGTCACCGCATGATGTCGAGTTAGTGTTGCCGTTCCTCGGGCCCACTGGATTGTAGGTTGCAGTCCATGCATAGTAGCCTGGATCTGACGGAGTGAAGGTACCGGATGTGGCCGACTGCGGCGACACGCCCGGACCGATAGCTACCGTATTGGGGCTGAAAGGCGTGACGAGAGTGTTCAAAGTGCACGATGCTGACGTTGGAGGCGAGCTGAATGGACCATATACGTTGAAGGTCACATTACCATTGACAGTCGAACCGCTCGGATTCAACGTCACAGTCGCAGTATCAATCGCGGAACCACCCAAAGCTATGGTTGAGGGAGAAACGTTTGTCGATATGCTTGCTGTTGCGCAGGTTGTCAGCGCGCCTTCGGCGTAGTCCTTCAGAGTAGCGTCGAGTGAGAAGGAGGTCCTCGTATCGAAGAGGAACCTGTTGATGCAAGGTGGGTTTGACCCGAGCAGACCGGTTAGGTCTATTCCCACTTCGAAGAACTCTGCTGTGGCCAGTGTGTTCGCGGCTGAAGTCTTGTCTTGGGTAGACCATGGTAGCGTTGAGATAGAGCCAGTGTTTGACCTAGCGCAGATATTGGCCGTGGCAGAAGCGATCGTACAATCAACAGCGCCCGTAGCGGTAATGTTCATCAGTCCGCTTGGAACAGCTTTGCTGATACCGACCCATTGGTACTCTTTTAGAGTCGTGACCGATCCGCCGGTGGAAAATTCGCCCACCACGAGAATGTCACCTACTACGTGTGCACCGGTAAAGCTCACAGCACCTTTGGTGCTGGAACAACCGACAGTCGAGTCCTGTAACAGCCAGAGGCCTAAATCGGCTGCACCGTTGTTCGCAAAGCGTTCGAATCCTGCATAGACCAACAAGTCGCCCGTCCTGGGGCCAGATTGGGGTATTATGGCGAAGCTGTAGGAATGTAGTATGTCGTCCTTGGGAGTAAGGTTGCCCGACGGCGCACACTGCCATCCCGCGTTAGCAATGTCCAGTGTGTCCTTGCTGCCTGTCGTGAATGTGGTGAGGTCGGTCGTAGCATGAGGTCCGTCATTGACCCAGTGCGCGTCCAATCCACCAAGAGGCAACGGGTTCGTATTCCCGTTGGCATCAAAGAGTCCTCGCCCTGTCGCACAGGAGACGTTCCCCGTACATCCTCCCCAGTCTTCGGGAAGCGTCGTTGATGTTGCACCGGAATTATGGTAGATGTTCCCGTCCAGCTCGAAGGCTCCCGCATTACCCACATCGGTTAGCGCGAAAGCCCTGGTAAAGAATGGTACCGCGATCGCCAGCGTCATCAGCCCTATTACTATGATAGCTTGTATGTATCGCTTCGAAAGTATCCATTTTGTTTGGTATGAAATATCTCCTATAGTAGACATTGTTTTTCCGGACTTACCGGGCTCCAAGGAACGCTAAAAGGAGGACGCAAACAACTGCATACAAAACGCGATTTCTGTCTTGGATGCAAAATGTTGCAGGGTCAACAAGTCTATCTTCGTATACCCAAGGCTACAGAGAGCTACTCCGGCGGCTGTGGATTAAGTCCTGCCCTCAGGTTTTGGATTTCAGCCATCACCTTCCGACCGGCTCCGTGTTTCTTCAAAACACCACCGAAACCCATAGGCGATCTTATCGTTTCGATGAACTTTCTCGATGAGTATGCTTCATCAATGCGGCCGCTAGCGACGTAGCGATTGTTCTCGTTATGGCGTTCTTTGCAGTAACAACTATGCTAGCTCGCAATCCGAAGGACTGATCATCGAGAATGCGACGAAGAATCGACCTCAAGAACTACAGGGCTGGCAGGCTCGGATTCAAAACGAGCAGATAGTAGGCAAGAAGAACTATTCCAACGAAAATTATCAAATAACCTACAGCTTCCAGCCCCCTCTTCAGCCTAAGGAGTCCCACCTCGGTGAGTGCTGATTGAAACCGGAATATTCCGTGAAAGAGCGAACCTGCTACTGTCACGAAAACAAACAACATACCAAGTAGTGTACCGGTGACCAAGAAGCTTGGATCCCTACTACCATTGAAAGGCCACAGTCCTAACGGGTAGGCGATTCCGGTCAGATAGATCATAACGGGCAGGAGGAACGCTGCGATCATTCCTCCGAGTGAGAATATTCCCCAGAGGATAGCGTGGAGCCTTGCGACCTTGCGGGTTTCTCTCATCTTAACACCAGCAGCCAAATGACCAGATACGAGACTATGAGCATCAGAATTAGATTCGCCACGAGCGCCTGCCAGGGCTTACTAGTGGTTTTTCCAATCTTAATCGGCACAACTTGGCCCAAGAGATAGAACCAGGTTACGGCATGGTATAGGGTGAAGACGAGAGCGATGAAGCTGAACGCGATAGTAGCGGGGTTCTTGAGCAGGTTGAGGAAGGCGCTTCGGGACCCTGTGACCCATAGTGAGAGTCCGTAGATGTAGACGAGGCTGAACAGGGCGACGAATAAGCTGGTCCATTCTCGGACCATATACTGGACATAGTGGCGGTTCGCAGTCCACCATCCAGGGTTCAGCTTTCTCCTTAGTTCGGGGAAGCTCTTGTTCTCAGTCATCCTATCGTCCTCCTCTGGGCATCAGGATGGAGCGTATGGCATTCGTTGCTCCGAGGATCTTTGTCTTCTGAATGGCAAGCATAGGGTCAACGCCCTTGGGGCATACTACGCTGCATTCGCCTACGAGTGTACATTCCCAGACGCCCTCCATTTCGTGAACTATTGGGAAACGGACGTTCCTTCCTTGGTCCCGGGAATCCTCAATGTAGCGGTAAGCGAGAGCCGTTGCGGCTGGGCCCAGGAATTTTTCGTTGAGGCCGTAGATGGGACAGGCTGAATAGCAGAGCATGCAGTTGATGCATGATGAGAACTGCTGGTATCGTTCCAGCTCTTCGGCGGACTGTTTGTATTCGCCCTGTTCTGGGGGGGTCTCTTTCTCACGAATTATCCATGGCTTGATCCTTACCAGTTTCTCCATGAAATCTTCCATGTTCACAACGAGATCTTTGACCACGGGAAAGTTCGGAAGGGGATCTATCGTGATAGTTCGTCCTTTGAATTCGTGAAGGAAACTGGCGCATGTCAACTTGGGTGTCCCGTCAACGCTGGCTCCGCAACTGCCGCAGACTCCCATTCGGCAGGACCATCTGTAGGTCAGGGTTCCGTCGAGGTTGGCCTTGATGTAGTTCAGAGCATCAAGAACGACCATGTCGTTTCGGTATGGGACCTTGTACTCTTGGAAGAACGGTTCAGGTCCCTTTTCAGGGCGATATCGCGTTACTCGTATTGTCGCAGTATCCATACTCAATGGCTAGTATACACGCTCCTCTGGCTTCCATCGAGTTATCGTCACGGGGCTGTAATCGATTCTCGGGAGCCCGCGATTCAAGTATGCCATTGAATGTTTCAGGAATCGACTATCGTCTCGCTTCGTGAAATCTGTCCTATAATGTGCCCCTCTGGATTCTTGTCTTGCAACGGCGGAGTAGGGTATTGTTTCTGCTACATCGAGCATGAAGTCCAGCTCAAGCGCGGCAACAAGTTCGGTATTGTAAACGTGATCCTTGTCCTCGACTATTCCATTTCTGAGACGCTGTTTCAGCTCTCCAACTTCTCTGCAGGATTCTTTGAGGGTGTTCTCGTCTCGGAATATTCCGACGTGCTTCTCCATTGCGACTTGCATGTCTGTCCTTATGGTCGAAACTCTCTCTCCCGTTTCGTGTTTGAGGAGCTGGTCGAAGATTCTAGTCTCCTCGCTCATTGCCAGTCCTTGCACAGGATTGCCGAAGTCGGGGCTTTTTTGTTTCAGAGCGAATTGGGCGGCGGCTCTGCCTGCTTCTGCTCCGAAGACGAGACACTCCGTTAGAGAATTGCTCCCTAGACGGTTGGCCCCATTCATGCTAACACAGGCGACTTCTCCAGCTGCATAGAGACCTGGCAATCCTGTGAATCCGTGAATGTCGGTGTGTACTCCGCCCATCTGATAGTGCTGACCAGGCCTGACAGGAATAGGTTCGTTAGCCGGGTCAATCCCAACATACCTATCGGCCAGCTCTTTCACGAATGGCAATTTCGTTTCGATGACTTCTTCGCCGAGATGTGTCAAATCAAGGTGGACGTAGCTACCATAGGGTCCGTCGAATCCTCTTCCCGCCTTAATCTCACTCATCTCGGCCCGGGACAATATGTCTCTGGGTCCCAGTTCCATCTTGCCTGGGACATACCGTTTCAAGAAACGTTCACCGTCCTTATTCAACAGGTGACCGCCTTCGCCCCGCGCCGCCTCCGTGATCAGAATTCCTGTGTTGGGAAGTAGTGTGGGATGATACTGCACCATTTCCATGTCCTTCAACGGCACTCCGGCGCGATACGCGAGGGCCATCCCATCTCCCGTCTTTATCCACCCATTAGTTGTGAATTGGAAAATTCGCCCACATCCTCCCGTCGCTATGATCACCGCCTTGCCTAGGATCGTGACTAGTTCGCCGGTTCGTATTTCGATGGCTGTGACGCCGTCGACCCGGCCGTTGTCAACTAGTAGGGATGTGACGAACCATTCGTCGTATCGGCGGATGTTCTCGTACTTTAGAGAGGTCTGGAAGAGGGTGTGCAGGAGGTGGAAGCCGATCTTGTCGGTCGCGAATAGTGTTCTCTTCACCGTCATTCCTCCGAAGGCTCGCGAGCTGATTCTTCCATCTGGATCCCGGCTGAAAGGGCATCCCCAGTGTTCCAACTGGATTGCTTCTCGTGGTGCTTCCTTTACGAAGAACTCCACCGCATCCTGGTCGGCGAGAAAATCGCTGCCCTTGATTGTGTCGTAGGCGTGAGAGTCGAAGCTGTCGTAGTCTCGTAGTACCGCCGCCATGCCTCCTTCGGCGGAGACAGTGTGGCTTCGCATAGGGTAGACTTTCGAGACGATGGCGATGTCTAGCTTGGGCTCAAGTTCGATGGCAGCTATAGCCGCGCGGATGCCTGCTGCTCCGCCGCCTACAATGACAATGTCGTGATTGTGATGCTCCAAGCCCACAGTCTCCGCTGGATCTAGCGGGTTAATCAGTTGGACCGTACTTTAAATGATCTAATTAGAAAGCAATTGGCTCGACTGATTCAGCCGCCTAACACAAACGACTGTGGTGTGAGTAACAGGTTGTTTGAGAGCAAGATGTCAAGTGCTTGTTTAGGCTATCTTCGATGGCTGCCGCATCTGAACACAATCTTGCCGACGCGGAGTTTCAGAATGTTGAACTTGAAGACATTTCTACACGGCCGTTTGAAGATGAACTGCTCGGCCTCATATGGAAATTTCTAGAATCACCGGGTAACGTTCTGCTAGTTCAAGGGGCTCCCGGTACTGGAAAAACTACGCTCGCGCTTGAACTCCTCAGAAGGGTGAAAGGGACTCGTATCGGGCCTCGTGAAATTTCTGCCAACAAGGTGTACGTGTCAAGCCGGGTCTCACCGATAAAGTTCCGGCGACACTTCCCAGGAGTTCATGAGGTCATCGATTCTATGTCGGGAAAGGGGCTCGCAGGCAATTGGACAGAGAGTGAGGACAAGGCTCGTCTGTCGGGAGCCGCCGCGAATATTGTGCATAGAATTCTCGCTCTGAAACGGGCGAAGCAGAAAGGAATAGTTGTCATAGATAGCTGGGAAGGGGCCGTACGGAACTTAACCGAGGAAGAGCGTCGCTCGCTAGAGTCAGCAATCTTTTCCGAGCTCGACGACAGCAAGCTCGGCGCAGTACTTGTGAGCGAAGGTGAACGTGCCCCAGGTCTAACGCATCTTGTAGACGGAATCACCACACTGTCAATGTCTCGACTGGAAGGTAGGGTAGTCAGGAGCATAATGGTCGACAAGCTCCGAGGATTTAGGCTGCGCAGGCAGGGAGCGCTCTTCACTCTTGACGGTGGGAGATTCACGTCCCTACCTAGGGTTGGATTTCATCTCGACGGTGACTTGTCGGAAACTCGTAGAGTTCCTGCGATTGTTCCTCACTCGGAAGCGGCCTATTCGACAGGCAGCGAAGACCTTGACAAATTGTTGCAGGGTGGAGTCAAGAAGGGGTCCTCTGTTCTAATAGATCTCAACAGCACAGTATCTCCCCGGGTCGGCATCCTTCTCATCGACATCATAACCGCTAATTTCATCAACCAGGGTGGCTCTGCCTTCATAGTTCCATACAGCATATTCAACTCACAGACCGTCGCCGACTCTATGAGGAGCTACGTCGGAAACACCGCATTGAACGAGAGAGTCCGCATCGCAGAGTACAACCAAGGGCTTCCAGAGGAAAAATGGCGGGTGAAGATGAAAGGCAAGATAGAGGAGGATATCCCAATCCTCAACAAGTACTGGAACCAGCTTGGGGCCATCTCAACATCAAGAATGATGAAATTTGATTTCGACAAACTCGCACAGGTCTACGGTGAAGCTATCGGGGTTCCAAGTCTCGCCGAAATAGGGGCAGGCATACGGGAATCGGCAGCTTTCATGATGGCGGTAGTCTCCCGACCTACGATGATGAGAGAAGAACTTCAAAGAAGCGTCGACTACTACTTGAAGACACAGACGCTTGACGAATCCCTCCTCATCTATGGGATCAAGCCGTTTAGTAACGTTCATGGTGTGGAATTCACTTTTGAACGAGGCTATCCTCGCCTATCGTTGATGGAAATCGTCTGACCGGTCTACCTACGACCCAAGGACCTTTGCTAGCCATAGGCTAGAACTCCATCAGACTGCTGCCGGGTAATGGCGTCCTTAAGTCTGCCAAACGCGAAACCACGGTGGCCGCCGATGTTCGAAGACCAGACGAGAGACTCTTGGAAAGCGAAGTGCCGCGCGTTGTTCGCTGATCCAGCGAATACGTCGTCAAGGACCGTTGAGGGACCGACCAGAACCGACGCCAAAAAGCCGTCGGCCGGACGACCTTCCCTTGAGAGCCTAAGATTACAAGCGAGCCGGAATGCCATGACTCAAATCCAACCTGAAGCACGACAAGCCGAAGCAGACGCCAATAGAACAGCCTGAGCCTACGAAACCGCTCCGGAAGACAACACATCGAACGATACCCCTTGATGAGGAGGTGGTGGACATCATAGCCGAGCAAGCCCGACAGGAGCACAGTTCTGACATCCAGGTGATCCAGCGGGCAGTGGACCGGTATGCTCATTGGCATCTCTGGGAGGAAAAATTCGGGTTCATCTCTGTCCCTTCGTCAATGGAACACAAGCTCATGAGCCTTCTTACCGACGGACAGGCGCGAGAACTGGGCAGGCACCTGGCTGAAACATTCGCTCGGGATTTTGTGCGCTACGTGTTTAAGACTCCCAACCTCGCCAACGTATTGGCCGCTTTCCGTTACCTCGCTCGTCCCTACGCCAACTTCTTCTCGTTACAAGAACACAGTCTAGAGGACCATACACTGTCGTTTTTCCACGACCGGGGGGTCAAGGTTTCCATTCTCTGGGAGGAAATAATTAGCTATGCCCTACGGGATATAGCCGGCGTGGAAGTGCACATCGAACATTCGGAGAATCGGATTACTGTTCGTTACACAATTCCGGAGTAAAAACCACTGGAATCGTCAGAGTGCGCCATGGTGCCGGCTGCTATGCCGAGCTTACAGACGATCTATCCTAAATCGCAGACCGTTACTAGCGATTGACCTAACCAAGCTTATCTGACGAGAAGCTAGCTGAACCTAATCGGGAGAAGATTCTGGGGGAGCGGAATGCCTCTCCACGTCGTACGCTTCGCCCGATTCTCCTGTATCTGGATAGTTCGAATGAGCATTCATACTCTAGTTCATCACCACCGATTCGTTGAATAGAGAGGGGAACTTGACCCTCACTGAGTGTTCCTCTGACAGAGATTCTCTCGCAGCCTCAAGGCAAGTGACTACGTGTGCGCCGAGCAGTCCATCATTGTCATTGGAGAAGGTTTGCGAAAGCCGATTACGATCAATACACTTCGCAAAATGTTCGATTTCTTCTCTCAGAATATTGCTTGGAATCTTCACGACCCCGTGTTCGTGCTGGAGAACCACTTTCTGATCTAGAAGGTCTAGATTCGCGTTCCCTTTCTCAGCCACAATCCTCAGGTCTCTGCGCTGCCGGAGATCAAGCACGCTTACTTCGATCTCAGCACAAAGACCACTCTCGTATTCGCACGTGATGAAAGCAACCTCTTCATTCTCTCTGTTCCTATATCCTCTCGCAACGCAAGAAATCTTGTCGGGCCATAACCCAGTGAGGCAGTTGGTGATGTCGAAGGTGTGTGGCGCTAGATCGGTTATGACGTTTCCCTGATCTTGTGGAGGTGAGATGCCTGTCCATTCTAGACCGAGATAGTGGGGCTCTCCCAGTATCGTCGGCTCAAGCGTGCTCTTTAGTGCTCTGAGTCCGTTGTTGAACCTATGAGAATGCCCTGTAGACAGCACTACTCTGTGAGCTCTTGCTAGCTCTACGAGCTCGTAGGCTTCTCTGGGGCTGAGGGCGAGGGGCTTCTCTACCAAGACGCTTTTGCCCGCTCTTATGAACGCAGATGCTATCTCGAAATGGGTCGAGTTTGGCGTGCACACATGAACTGCTGAGAGGTCCGGGTCGGACAGGAGACTCTGATAATCTGTCCTGTAATCCAATGGTCCGACCTTCTTGCGACACCTTTCCAGCGCGGCCGGAGAACTATCAACAATCGAGCGCAGACTGACCATGCCAGTCTTCTGGGAAATGACCAGAATCTCTCTGATGACCTTCTCTCCCCAGTAACCCGCGCCAATAACTGCGATGCTTACAGGTACCGTGAAAGATCCCGCTTCTAGAGATGCGCAGGAATGCGGAGTGTTTCAGGTATTCAATGGTCGCCGACTGTCTCTAGACAATCGAGTCAATACTGACTCTAGAGAATGATCTATTTTAGGAGATGGGGAAACTGGCGTCCAAGTAATCAGTGCTCTCTCATACATGTCCCGTAGGCAGCTAATTGGCCGGTACCTTTACGGCCACAAGACCCTGATTGTCCAGTCTGAGCTGAAGCGCGAAAGCTCCGTGGAGGGCTCCCAGGAATCTAGGCTCCATAGTGTTGACGTTAGCCAAGAAGAGCGCTGTGGCGTTTGGGACGCTGAGCAGATCAATTAACTGTTTGATTCCAGAATAGACTTGTTCCCAACGTTCCCCCCGAATGAGTTCAGTGATGCTGTCAAAGACGAAGCTAGCCCCCGAGTTCTTGCTGTTGTCTAAGAAGTCCGATAATACTGCTGCAACGAGTCCAAGCTCCTTGTCCGGAATTTGCATTTCACCATCAGGTAGCTCGTCAGGGACAGAGATCATTGAGGACGCGGCGATGATCTTGATCATTCTCTTTCCTTTGATGGCTCTGTAGAGCTTGCTGGACTTGGTTGTGAACAGTACGGAGAGCTCGGCGTTGCTGATTCCCTCGGCGAGGAACTTGTCGACTACTACCTCATAGTCGGAGTTCGTGTCGTATTCTAGTAGTATAATTGATCCTCGTATTTTCTGGTGGTCGAGTTCGACCATTGATGAGAATGGGTCTGTGGATTCAGAAAGATTGAGAAGCTCCATGCCGCTGTTGCGGCGCAGGAACTCGGTGAGTTGCGGTCTAGGCGCCTTACTGCTTTCCAGCAGAAAAAGCTCGGCTGGCTCCTGATGTTTTTCGCCAGTCGTGTTGTCTAGAGGCGAGACTGTGCCTTCTAGATTTTCTTGGCCCAGTTCGTTGACGAAGACGGTGGATGTTGGTCCGAAGCTCAGCCTCTCCGATAATCCTTCACGGGGGAAGTTGTGTCCGACCCAGTTCTCCGAAACAACGAGTCTACCATTCTCCTTCCATTCGCTAAAGTGAGACTCGTGCTGGGACAGGTTTCCTACGAGCCATCCATTGCTCGACGCGCTGATTACGACTCTTGCGCCAGAATCAATCAGTCCCTTGAGCGTCGACGAGAGAAACGAGATTGCCCTCCTTCCCGAGTCGTGGAGAATCAGGTACCGATGCCCCGGTTTGACGATGGTCTCAGGGAGAAGTTGTCCGGATGAGAATCTCACCGAGCTCAGCGTAAACGCGTCGGTCGTTGACATCAGGAAGAATAGTACTGAACCTGTGATGAACCCTATCTCCCATCCGTACGGGAGAGATATCGGAAGAACTGGAGGTTGCGCACCCAGCGCGAATAAGACAGTGCCTAGGGTTACAAAAAGGGCCCATGTCACCGAGAGCATAGCCAGAGAATTCTTAACATGCGATGGTTTCGCTCGTCTTCTGGCTGACAGGAATAGGCTCGTTGGGTAGACTATTGCGGCTGAGAGCAAGACTATGGTGAAGGGGAGGAACAAGATGGGAAAAGATAGATTGAGCCCCACCCAGGCGAAAACTACGCCCTCATAGACGAGAATGGATCTGCGCGATTTCAGCCTTGACCAAGCTTCTCGGAGTGTATTGCATTCCGGGCAGAAGTATAGGCTTGCGGCAGTTAGCCCGATAACGGCGAAAACCAAACCGGAACTGATTTGGCTACCGTAGTTTGCCCACACATAGCCTAAGTTGCGAAATATGTCGAATGTGACAGAACATAGAAAGTAAATGTTGAGTCGAACTATGTTTCCCGCTCTAACTCCTGTTATGGACGCTTTGTGATGGAGAAGGCGCCAGAGTCCAATAGAAGGAAGAACTAGTGCCGCAGCGTCGAGGTAGACTTCGATGTACGTCGGGCACTACACTCCATCTGGGAGATTGTAGTGTTTACGGACGCCTGCTGGCGGTTTCAATCTGGCGTAACTGTCAGCTCTTGCTGAACGGTACTGTTCGACGAAGAAGTTAGTTTAGTTGCTCTGTTTGAGGTGGGATTGAACCTGTTTCACAAGGCTCTCGTACTCTTCTCTCGCCAGCCTCTTTCTGCGTATAGACCCTGTCCATATTGGTCGTCCCCAGATGGGGTCTGTCTTGTAGCGTGGAACTAGGTGCCAGTGAAGATGAGGCATTCCATTACCGAGCAGTTCGTAGTTCATCTTGTCAGGATTGAAAGTCTTGGCAAGAGCTGTGGCCACTCTGGACATGTCCTCGAGGAAGCTTTTCCTATTCTTGTCTGTTAGCTGGTAGAGCTCTTCGTCATGCCATTTGAGCGTGACGAATGAATAGCCCTTGAAGAACTGGTCAGGGTTGAGCTTTCCAACAGAAGTCCGCGACTCAAAAAAGACCAAGTGAGCTGGTTCACGCAGACTCTTACAGATCCAGCAGTCAGGCTTGAGTTCTACCAAGGAAGACAATGCCATTTCAAATGGATCGAATTCGCATGTTTCTTGGAGTTCGATGCAGAGTTCTCTTGCAAAGCATCGTAATGACGAGCTGTCATTGCTGTCGTGATATGCCCATGCGGAAATTGTTTCCCTCTATCTTCCAATCCTCTTCCTGTGCGGCGGAAGGCCTCGGTTGGTCTGGTCTAAGTACAACGAACGCCTTGGCCCGCACTTCTTCCATCAGATAGTCCTTCTCGTCCTCTAGCCATCCAAGTTTTTCTGGGTCAGAGGCTGAGACGTATGCGTCGACGAACGCATCTACTGGAAGGTCTAGTCGTTTTCTCATTTCCTGTAGCCGGCGAATTACTTCTCGGACGAAGCCTTCTCTGACGAGCTCGCCTGGAATTGTCAGGTCTACGTAGACGCGTCCTTCCTCGAAGCTTCCGATAGCATGGTTCTCAGGTATCTCTTCTTTGAAAGAGACCATTTCGTGCGTAATCTTGTGTTCTTTCTCGTCTAGCTTGAGCAGGAAATGTCCTTCTTCCTTGAAGGCTCGCATCAGTTGCCGACCACCTAGTGAGCGGATTTTCTCGGCGATCTTGTTCGCGTCTCCGCGAAAAGCGGGACCAAGAGCTTTGAAATTCGGCTCAACAATCAATTTCTTCAGTCGCTCTTCTTCGGTTAGGCTGACCAGTCTGACCTCTTTCGTGTTGGCTTGTTGAAGGAGCAGCTCGCGCAATGCCCTGATCGTCCGCCTCACTATCGGTTTGTCAGCTACAATCAGGATAGTGGAGACGGGTTGACGAAGCTTGATCTTCTTTGATTGTCGTGCCGAGGCTGCGGCGTCAGCGATATGCTGTACGATACGCATTTCCTCCTCTAGTCTCTTGTTGATCCACTTCTTGTCCGTCCTGGGCCAGTCGGTCATGTGGATGCTTTCAAGACTCAAACGTTCAGCACTTCTGAATGCATCTCGGTAGATTGTCTCCGTGAGAAACGGCATCGGGGGTGCTGCGAGTCCCAGCCAGCTCCTGAGGGCATGATAGAGAACAGTGTAAGCGGCGAGCTTGTCTCGGTTTGTCTTTTCAAGCCAGAATCGTCGACGGACGAGTCGAATGTACCAGTGGCTAAGATCTTCAATAACGAACTCTCTGAGGGCTCGAACAGCCAAGTGGATCTCGAGTCGGTCCATGTGTTCTGTGACATCCCGCACCAGCGTCTCGGTCTTTGAGAGCAACCACTTGTCTTCGGGGCGGAGGGACTTTGTCAGTTCTCGTGTCTTCCATTTGTTAGGGATGAACTTGTCGAGGTTCATGTAGAGGGTTGCGAACGCGAATACGTTCCAGACGATCTGGAGTTCTCTTGCTGCAGTCTCTGCAGCGTTCCATGAGAACCGGAAGTCTTCCCAGACTGTTGACTGGAGGGAGTAGAACCGGAGAGCGTCCCTGCTGTACTTTGAGATAACATCTCCGGGCGTCACGAAGTTGCCCTTCGACTTGCTCATTCTCTCTCCCTTATCGTCCGTCGTGAATCCGTGGACTAGGGCGGACTTGTAAGGTGCCTTGTTGAACGTGAAGATGCTTGAGCCTAGTTGACTGTAGAACCATCCTCTTGTCTGATCGTACCCTTCCACTATCGTGTCTGCAGGCCACCAGACCTCAAGCCCTTTCGAGCTGCGTGGGTACTCTAGGTCTGCCCATGAGGCTACGCCAGAGTCTAGCCAGACATCGAGCACGTCTGGTTCTCGGCTTGCAGTGCCGCCACATTTGCACCTAATCTGGATCTTGTCGACGCCGTTTCGGTGTAGGTCGAAATTCTTCGGCGGCCGGATCGCCAGTCTCTGCAGCTCAGTCCTTGAGCCCACGAGTGTGTAGTCTCCGCACTGCTTGCATGTCCAGACCGGCAGCGGGACTCCCCAGTAGCGCTGGCGGGAGATGACCCAGTCTCGAGCGCCTTCAAGCCAGCCTTGGAATCTCTTAGACCCAGCCCACTCCGGGGTCCAGCGTATCTTCCTGTTTTCTCTAAGCATCTTGTCTTTGAACGCGGTGACCTTGATGAACCACTGGTCGGTTGCTCGTAAGATGAGTGGGGTCCCGCACCTCCAACAGTGAGGGTACGAATGCTCGATGGTCTCCTCTCGGAAGAGCAGCTTCTTGGCCTGAAGGTCGTTGACGATCACTGGGTTGGCCTCTCGAACAGCCAGGCCAGCGTATTTTCCTGCTTGCGAAGTGAAGCGTCCGGATTCGTCTACTGGGGAGAGAATTGGCAAGCCATTCCGCTGACCAACTTCGAAGTCTTCCTCACCATGACCCGGTGCCATGTGAACTAGTCCGGTGCCTTCGGTCATGTTGACATATTCTGCACTGAGTATCACTCTGTGGAGTTTCCGCCCGGTCTCGGCGTGAGTCTCCTCTAGAAGGGGCGGGGTGTATGAAACGCTCTCAAGCGCCCGTCCCAATAGCTCTTCTAAGATTCTATATTGTTTCTCTCCGAGTACTTGCGCAAGTCTCTCTTTCGCGATTATCAGTCTCTCCCCATCTACTTCCACCCTCACGTAGATCTTGTCGGGATGGACCATCACTCCAAGGTTTGCTGGAAGTGTCCAAGGCGTAGTTGTCCAGACAAGAAGGAATTCTCCAGGCTTGTCGACGATGGGTAGTTTCACGTAGATGGAATAGTCTCTGATTGTTCTGTATTGGTCTGTTACTTCGTATCCGGCGAGAGCAGTCTCGTCGTGCGCGCACCAGTGTACGACTTTCAATCCTTTGTAGAGGAGGTCTTTCCGATAAGCCTGTTTGACCGTCCACCAGACGGACTCGATGTAGCCATCATGGTAGGTGATGTAGGGACGGTCCCAGTCCATCCATATGCCGAGGTCCTTGAAGACTCGAGTCTGAGCCCCAACGTTTGCCGAGGCGTAATTCTTGCATTCGGCAATGAACTGGTCTATTCCGATTACGTTCTCGATGTCTTTCTTTGATTTGAGATTGAGTCTTTTCTCGACTTGGACCTCGATCGGCAGTCCATGAGTATCATACCCAGGCTGGTCACGTACATTGTACCCTTTCATCCTCCAGAATCTTATCACCACATCCTTCAGTGTCTTGTTCCAGGCCGTACCGACATGAGGCTCATTTGTCACATATGGCGGACCGTCTAGAAAGTAGAACTTGGGTTTTTTCAGGAGTCTTCTTTTTGTCTTCTCGTAGGCTCGGCTAGTCTCCCACCAGTGGAGAACCTCTTCTTCGGTCTTTGACGGTTTGTACTCGCGGCTGATCTTGCCTACCGTATTTGTCGTCAATCGTTCTCCAGCCCCAGGAAAGGGTCCGTGGAATCGAAGATCTCCGGCCTCGCTCTCGCCCCGACGATTCATGTTCCCTAAAAAAGTTGGGGGAGTAGCTCGATCGAGTTAGGTCAGAATTATGAAACTTATTACAGTCTCAAGAACGCTCTGAGGTTCACTGACGTTGATTTCTCTAACGCTTCTCAAATCTACTGGCCACGGCGCACCTGCTCAGACTGTAAGCGTCTTTCCTGATCAGGTTCACGAAGGCGAAATGCTCTGGGTCGACGCTGAGAGTCCAACAGCCCAGGAGCTTGCTGATCTAAAGAGTAGATTTGGCCTAGACGACTACGCTATCGAGGATGTTGTTCACAGGAATCAGAGACCCAAGTTGGAGGAGTACGGGAAAAACGTCTTTGCAGTAATCCACGTGCCTGACGTAAGGAGTCACAAGAGCGGGATCATCGAACTCTTCGTCTTCTTCCAGAAGAACTGGATCATCACTATACATTCAGATGATTCAGAACTGATCCATTCAATAGATTCCAGAATTAGAGCCAGGGGTCTCGCTCCACTAACAACCTCTCCCTCACCTGACCTGTTCTTCTACGTCTTTCTCGACTTCGCGGTTGACGCCTACTATCCAATATTGGACGAGGTGGAGGAACGACTTGAGAATCTTGACAAACAGGCAATTACGACCTTCAAGACACGAGTCAGGAGAATGGAGAACGTAGTCTCCATCGTAACCACGATTGGTGGGGTACGAAGAAAACTGATGAATCTTAGACGATCTCTTACTCCGACAAGAGACATGCTCGGAATGGTGATGCGCGGCGCCGTGCCTTTCGTAGCTGACTCAAATCTCAGAAGCTTTAGAGACGTCTACGACCATTCCTTTCAACTCTTGGAGACGATCGACAACGACAGAGACAGGACAAGTGATGTCCGAGACCTCTACATCAGTCTGCATTCGGCCTCGACAGACAACACCATCAAGGTTCTCACACTTGTCGCCACAATATTCCTTCCGCTCACTCTTCTCGCTGGAATTTACGGAATGAACTTCAGCCCAGGTTTCTTCCAGCCTGGAAGCGGTGATCCTCGAGGATTCTACGTCATGATTCTAGCAATGATCATCATATCATTAGGGCTCGTCTACTGGTCCAAGAGAAGCGGGTGGATCTGAAAATTCCGGATCCGACTCTTTAGAGCCCAGAAAAGAGCGTGGTCAAAGGCAAGAGGGGATGACGCTGTGACTTTCAGCATTAGCCACTTGGCCAAGCGCTTACACTTGAGGGTTGTACGATTGAGAAAGCCAATGGAGGTGGAGATTCGCTCTCAACATTCTCCTTGCGCCGTCTCCTTGCAGATTGCCTCTGGTATGGCATCACACGACGGGCTAGAGTCTAGCAACCGTTCGCAATTGTTAGGCCTCAGAATTATGGATAGTTGAGGCTGAGGAAGTTTCGGGTTGGCCAAGAACTGGGCAGATGTTGATCCAAGAAGACCATTAAATGCCGTCTCACCTTGTGTTTTCTTATCTCTCTCTCGTTCGTCCCATCAACGATTCTCTATAAATGCGGAGTTTCATTGACTTCAATTTTGAGCGGGTGAAGCTACACCGTCTGCTTTAATCACGATTATCTCTACTAGTCAACTTTCAACCCTCCACCTTCAGAATCCTTCCGCACTGTAGGACACGCGTGGCGTCACGGGGATGCCTCGGCTTTGCTCGTGTTTGACTTCGATCTTTGGCCCGTTCTGTATTTCCTCTTAACCCGTCATGAATACTGATTTCGCCTCGTCGTCTCTGTCGAGCTCTTTCGGCTCGTCTAACGAAGCTAACGAGTGGTGAGTAATTCCGGAAGATTCATCTGACTGGATCACACGTATAGGAGGCTGAACGGGGGAGTCTCACTGTACATGATGTGCTATGGTCAAACCGTGCTGGATTTCGCTTGAACAGCTGGAGACACCGGAGCCTGGGTTTGAATTCGCAACCTGAAAAGCCAAAGGGCTCCCATGGGAAGAATCTAGCCCTAGCCGTAACGACACTTGCAGTAGTACTTCTCGTAATCGTGAGCCTCCAGCTAATCCCCCATAGCATCACCGTCGACAAGACTCCAAGCCTGGGGGTCAAAGTTGGCTCCACTATAGACTGGCAGGGTCTTGCTTGGGGCGAGACTCGGAAGCTGGCTCTTGACAGTAAGGGGACGATCTACCTGGCGTATAGAACACAGGTGCCTGGCATGGTTGGAGACAAAGCCTTTGTAGATTTCTCTACAGATAACGGCTTGACTTGGTCGCATCTGGGAGGTGGACCGATCGACACTATGACGCCAGGAACACAGATGCAACGGGTGCCGGCCATATCCGTTGGCGGTAATGATGTCTTGCAAGTGGTCTGGAACGAGGTGCCTACTGACCAGTCAGGGGACCGCCAAATATGGTACTCGCGCTGGGTCGCAGGTAATTCGCGATCGCTGGCGGGTCATTGGTCAACCCCGGAGAACATACCAGTCTACATAACCGGATTTCAACAGGCCCCGGACCCTAAGCACTGGCAGGAACACCCCGACATTCTTGTTGATGGGCTCAATTCGAGTCGCGTATACGTGGTCTGGGAGGGCACGGACCTCTCCAACTTTGCAGGTGGAAGCTGCGGCTCGTCTAATTGCAGCACGCCAATGTTCACGGAATCTGAAGATGGAGGAGTCCACTGGTCGAATTACAGCAAGCTTTTGCAACCGAACGGAGTAGTCAATTCTAGACCTGCAATTACAGAAGATTCCTATGGCATATTGTACGTAGCATGGTACGCAACCAACCAGACGGTTCAAGGAAACGCTCAGATACGATGGGTGTCCTCCAATGACCATGGAAAGACTTGGTCCCAGCCACAGCTAATTCCCGAGACTTATGGAATAGACCAGCGCGACCCGAGCCTAGCAGCGGACTCTCACGGAAAGGTCTACATGGTATGGAAAGAGAAAGATCCCTCTTCGCCACGGAATCAGACTATGTACTCGGTGCTGTCAGGGGGGAGCTGGTCGGAACCCGTACGTGTATATCCAGATGGGCAGAATCAGTTGTACCCCACTGTCCAGGTCGACAACGCGACCAACGTATATGTTGGATGGCACACAGGCGGGCCTTACCAATGGGGGGGAGACCCGCCAGGCGCGTATAATGGTGCACAGATATGGTTGGCCAAGTTCAATGGGACTTGGTCAGCCAAGCAATTGACTTCATACGCAACAAACAGGTTCATCAATTTTCCAGCTAACCCGATGCAATCGCCGAGCGTTGAAATAGCGTGGGTTGAGGGGGACTCGCCCCATCCATACAACATCGAATTTGCGACGCTCAGGTTCTGAACGCTGAATATGATCTGTTTGCAGGCCCATAAGCGCTTTCTCAGAACCTCGCGGATGGAAGCGTCAGCTTTCGGGAGAACTGGGTGAGTAGGGGAAACTCAGAGTTGAGGAGACGATCTGGTTCCAACCCAGCCTTGGCTATTCATTGTGATTAGGGAAAAGATCTTCACGGGAAACATTACGAATAGCATTAGAAATGTGATGATAACCGCAAGCGACAGGTCGCCGGGTACTTGTCTCAAGTGGCTTAATCCCTTGATCGACCGGCCGCTGATTGATAAAATGACCCAAAGGAGGGGAAAGTTGAGGGCGATCCCGAGTACTGTCGTCTGGGTCCCTGGGTGAGTCAACGCGAGATATAGCGTCGCAAGGGCTCCGAGCGCGAGAGTATATGGGGTCACTGTTGCGTGGAATATGCTGACTGGTAGAATCCAGGGTTTTCGCCAGATCCAGCCCTGCCAGAGCGCGCGTAAGTTGGCCCTGTAGCTGTTTCTGCTCCAGCGGATCTTTCTCCTGACGAAGTTGCTGAATCCGCCAGAATAGACGGTTTGCGCCCGAGCCGTGCTCTGGTAGACCGTCTTGTAGCCACGTACCAGCATCAGATGCGTAAGCCTCACATCATCTCCTCCGATGCATGCCTTACCGAGAAATGTTTCGCCGGTGAGCTCATCTAGGACGGGGAGTAAGAGTGATCGTCTGTAGGCCGCCGTCCTGCCTGAGAGACAGTTTACAACTCCGTCAACTGACATTCCTGGGATAAAGTCCATGTATCTTATATCGAGAAGCCAGTTCTCGATCCTCCATATCATCGACTCTTTGTTGCTCTCCACGTTCTGCCGCGCAGAGACGCCTGCAACCTCAGGGTCGGCGAAAGGCTTCAGAATTTCCTCGAGTAGATTCTCAGCCCAGGAAGTGTCGCTGTCGGAGAGAATGACTATGTCTCCAGTGGCCTCCATTATTCCGCGGGCGAGGGCGGGTCTTTTTCCCGGCTCCTTCGTCACTATCAGCTTGACGTTAGGAAAACTTGTTCCGGGGAATTTCTTCTGAATGCTCTCAATGTTTAGAGTGTCCTTGTGGTCTACGACGAGGATTACTTCCCCCACCTTGTTCGCCAAATATGACCCGATAGCTTGGAGGAGAACCTCGGGGTCTTCCATATAGACCGGGACAACGACGGAGGTCGTGGAAGTGAAGGATTCTTGGAAGGGCTTGTAGGTTGCTCCGTAGAACCTGCGGACCGCCCAGAGGCTCCAAGTTATCGACCCAACAATCCCGAGTGGTATGAAGGGAAGAATTTCAGTCATGGACCATGAGCTCTGGGGCCTCCACTTCCTTTTGGACCATAATCTGGTTGACTTTCTTGACGGCAGACAGTAGAGGAACATCCGTTCCTCGGCTTAGCATGACTGAAATGAACGCTTCCAAGTCTTTGGGAAGACACATGCCACCGAATGGGCGACCTCCGCTGAGCCCCCACTCTTTCAGATCATCGCGTAGCCCAAGAGCAAGGAGGGGCATGGCCCGGCTTACTGTTTCTGGCTCTGCGCCCAGTATCTTACATGCATGGTCAATCTCGTTGAAGAAGCTAATCTTCGTCGCGTTGAATAGGTTAGCAGTGTACTTGATCATCTCCGAGGTTTCGGGACTGCATCGGATAGTGGGGGACTTGAGCGAAGAGTAGACCGACTGCAGCATCGCCCCAGCTTTTGCGTCCATCTCTCCAATCACGATACCTCTAGGCTCTAGGAAGTCATCTAGGGCGAATTTTTCTCTCAAGAACTCAGGGTTGTGACAGACTCCCACCTTATCGGAGTCTGATGGCAGTTCGGCAGACTCCTTGATACGTGGAATCACGAGACCCCTGGTAGTTCCTGGGGGGACAGTGCTCCTGACGACGGCGAGATGATAGGACCTTCTACCGCGAAGCGCTCGTCCAACCTCGACACATATCGAGAGGAGTGGACGAAGGTCGACGGTGGCATTCCTAGTTGGGGTTGGTGCACATATCATTGAAACATCGCTCCGTTTCACGGCGTCTCCGACGTCGGAAGCAGTTTGGTGCCCCTCGTGCGCGAGCTGCGCGAGCCTTATGCTGTCGATGTCGTAGAAGACAACGTCGTTTCCCTTCTTCTCTAATCCAATGCCTGTGGCCGTTCCGACAACACCTGCGGCTATGATTGCGATGCGCAATCTAGGCTATTCCTCGCATTCCACGGATTCCTTCGTCTGACCGTAGACATATCGTTGGGGCATCCCCCTTCGCACAAGAACCGTTGTTAGCACTGGGCTGGTCATATAGAAACTCTAGGATAATAACGTGGCTCTCACATCCGATTACATTTGAACACACCGGCAAGAAGCCGATATCGACCGCGATAATTTTATTCCTCTCTTCATCTCTTCGTTCTTCCACGACCTGTGATGACACTCGCCAGAAAGGTTGTGAATATGAAGAGGAGGAGAACGATCAAGATCATGCTTACTACAGATATCAAGAACAATGAGATAATGCGAAGGGGAAGGACGAGGACGTTTCCGATTCCAGCGAGCCGCTGTAGTAGTTGCCCTGTTTGAGTTCCTTGTAGGAACGAGTCGATGTACTGCTTCATGAAAGGATTGCTCACGTATTCGGAGTATAACCATCCCGCAAGGATGATGATGATAGATAGCTCGATTAGGATTGTTGTGGTCTTGAAAGATGGTTTCATGTGGAGACAGTCCGCTCTTGAAGCTGTGAGATTCTCTTGTCAGCTCCTATTTCTTTGTAGATAGCCACCTGGGCTTTCGTTTGGCTCCACTTCGAGCCGACGAGCCCTGACCTTGTCTCGAAGACCTGAGCTTTCTTGCGGCTTCGAATCCTAGGGATGCGATCACGAGGATCAAGATTCCGAGGATACCCATTGAGGTGGGGTCGAGCGTAATGGAGCGTAGTGCGGGGGCTGGTTTAGAAGCGGAAGACCCTAGATTGACGTCGATGTTTACCGGACCGTGGACTATGAATGTAAAGTAGACAAGGTAGCTCCTTCCGGCTAGATCCATCTTAATGTCTACCGCAGCTGGGGGGAGCTGACTCTTGTCCACTATGATCTGCAGATTATCAAGGCTTGGGAGCGATGTTAGAGGGATCGTGAGGTTCGCGTAGCCAGTGATTCCATGCGGGCCCTCCGCGGTGAAGTGAATAGTATTTCCTCCGGATTTGATATTTGAAATCGTCACGTTGGTTATGATGTAGCAAAGGTCCCTTCTTCCGCATTCGATTTGGATCGGGCGGATCACTATCACGGTGAAGGTCGTTGCGTGGGTTATTGGACCGTTGGTCGCCGTAATAGTGACGTTGAAGCCACCGGCTGGCGTGTCGGAGGCGGTTGAGACGGTCAGAGGAAAAGAGGTGTTCATGTAATCTGGACCAGCGGTAACCGTCAGTGTCTTGGGAACTGGCCCCATAGTGGGTCCTGAAGGCGAGAGAGTTGCGGAGAGGCTAACGGTATCTGCAAAACCGTGTAGGCTTGAGAGAGTGACGGTCGATGTTCCGGAGAATCCCGGCTGGACCGCTAATAGGCTTGGCTGACTACGCAGGCTGAAATCGGGGAGTCTTGTGGTAGTCCAGAGGTTGGTTTCACTGATTCTAAAGTGAGCCGAGGCTGTTCGCGAGTATCCTTGTAAGATGGCCGCGTTTTGGTAGGAGTATTCTAGCAAGATCCCGGTGGCCTGGTCATATATCGCAACACTGTTGGACGAGCCTGTCAGATAGTCTGAAAATGTTGACGTGAGGTTCAGGATGTTGACCCGTCGATGCACTCCCAGGTAGACCCTGTTCAGGGTTTGATTGATCGTTGGGGCTGCTGGAGAATATGCCGGGTCAAAGATTGGGTCCCCGGCTCTAAGGTTAGCGGCTATGATGCATGAGAGAGGGCAGAAGCTGGTTAGATTACCGTTCCCTGTCCGCAAGTTGCCTGAAATCTCATAATTCCTGGAGCCGGTCGCGTTGGAGAATACTATTGTTGACTCGAGACTAACGTTGTTGCCGGATGCGCCTAAGATATTGTTGATCTGCCAGTAAGTATCCTGGTAGGACTCGAGGCTGTTCTGGTCGCCAGGAATGTTGGACATCCAAGAGGCTGAGAAATCTCCGTATTTGGCCCACTGGCCACTACCTACACCTGGGGTGAAGCTCTGCCAGAGATTCGTCGAGATGATCCGAGCGCTGATTGATTCAAGCGTCGAATAAGTGTACCCATTGCTGACATGTGTCGAATTAGTGTCTGTCCTCGTAGCCAACAGGAGTCCCGTTGCTCTGTCCCAGAACCTTACCGTTCTGACCCATCCGGTATACGGTGGCTGGAGCGTCTGGGTCACGTTCAACACACTGACCTCTCGAAGTGTTCCCAGATAGCTTATCAATCGTGTATAGTTGATTGACATCCCTCGCCAATTGGGGATAGTATTTCCGTTTCGCAATCCAGCCTCGATAACGAAGGGCCCTAGGGATGCCGGTGGTGGAGAACCCGTGGATATGTTGGTTGTGTTAGTTATGATGGACTGCGTTCCATTCTTGAAGCTCGAAACGACTGCAATAGTCACGCTGGTCCCTGTAACATTCTGAATGTTAGCCTGTATGGAATTTACGGCCATGAGAGTGGACTGTGCAAGTTCGGGGGTAGTATCGTTTGATTCGTAGTTGACCAAGATTTCACCTAGGCGGACGAAGTCGCCGGGATTGACTCCGACTATCCTGTAGGAAATCAGCTCGCGGGAGTCGGCGATTCCCCCCGTACTGTCGAGCGATACAGACTTCACAGATGTCTCTGCCTCAAGGCTGAACCACGAGTATCCGTCGAGCACTGTTCCGCTCAGGCCATTCTCGGCAACCAGAAACGTGTCAAAGCTCCCAGCTTGCACAGTCACGGATGTCTCATTGATCACCGTTCTAAGAGTGGAAACTGAGTTCGAGAAACTTACGTTTCCGTAAACATTCGAGGTCCAGCCAGAGGCCGTGCCATTCCACCACCATGATTCCGCGGGCTGTAGCGGAAATGCAAAGAGCTGCCGAGGGGGAGTGTACACCGTATTCGTAATAACATTGGAACCATCGCAGCCGACACAGTATTCTCTGACAAGAGACCAGCTTCCCGGCAGGATCCATAATGTGTCATTGTATGCGGCGTTAACCTCGTTGCTCACAATGCATTGAACACTACCGCAAGATGCTGTTCTACGAATGCTTTGATTGCTGTTTCCTTCAATTCCTAGATGGTAGTGCCAGATATCGCCTTGTCTGAGGATAGGCGCCGCCGGCGATGCAAGTGGGACACTTGAATGCTGAAACGCTTTGACAGGCATGCCTCCCGAGTAGGCGTAAGGCAGAAACAGGAGTAGGACCGAGAGGGCAACAAGTCTCTTGAAAGTCGGTTTGAATGCTCCGTGTTCCCTCGGACTCATGAGCACCTTCTCTCTTGTTGTCGCTCCGGATCTCGGACTTTAAGGGCCAAAAACAAACAACCATTTCGAAATTGAGACATACATCATTCTTTTCGGCGGGATTTATCGTTGTCGAACACAACACCCCAATACACAGGATCGTGGAAGATATCAAAATGAATCCGCGGAATGCCCCAGCGACAACGTTCCCATATTGTTAGACGAGCCTTCTTGAGGAGTAGACTCTTCTGGCATCGAGAACGAACCGGAAACAAAGGGGGATCGATGGGATTCAACCATCATGAATCTGATTTACCCAAGCCCTTTCTTTCAAAGTCCTGTGCGCTTGGTTACCGTATCTTTTCATGGTCTTAATTCGTTTGGCGCGAAGATTCGGCGTTGTTCTGTTCATCTGATTGTACCACTGAAGCTCGGCTGCCAGTCGACGATTCTCGGCATGGTATCTTGACAGGAAGATGCCGACGCTCAGAGATCCACCCGCGAACAGTCCGATCATGAGTAGGGATAATGTAGAGACCAGACGCGATGTGCTGCAGAGAATGCATATTCCTCCACTGGGCTGCTTGGTCGGGGGTTGTGTAGGGGGTGGGGGTTGAATCGTTGACGCGGGGTTGATGCTGACTGTCTTTGATGAGATAGTCGTATCGCCTAGGTAGTCCGTTGCGGTCAGAACGACTGTGTAGTTTCCCGCTTTTCCGTACAGATACCCTATGCTGGTTCCAGTGGCTGTGCCACCGTCTCCGAGATTCCAGTTGTAGCTGTAGGGTGCTGTTCCGCCGCTAGCGGATGCCGTAAAGAGGACCGTCTGCCCTGATTGGGGAGCGTTGGTATTGATTGATATGATTGCGGTCAAACCAATATTTCCGCCTGTAATAGTCACGCTGTTGAAAGCTGTTGCAGTAGTTCCAACTGAGTCGGTCGTGAGCAGTGTGATCATGTAGCTTCCCGGGGAACTATAGGAATAGGTTGGTGACTGCGCACTGCTAGTTCCTACCCCATCTCCAAAGTTCCAAGAATAAGTGTACGGCAGTGTTCCTGCTGAGCCTGAAGCGGAGAAAGAAATTGACTGGCCCGCGGGTCCGGTGGGAGGCGCGACGGTAAAGGACGTTGAGAACGGCTGTGTGGTACTCATAGTAAGCTGGTAGTAGAGTTGGATCTGAACATTGTCGAGACGGAGTCCCCAGAGGTTACTGTCTATTGGGAAATTGTTGGATGGATCGTAGGCTTCAAAAGCGAACATGCTGTCGGTATAGAGCCGCCATCTTTCTGGGCCAAGTTTGACGACCGTGAAGTTGTGCCAATTACCGTCCATTATGTTGGTGTTCGACGAAATCTCTGCTGGCGTTCCGTCTGGCTGGGAAATGGTCGAGTAGCCAACCCCGGCGCAGGCTATCAGGTCGGAATGGTTGACGTCTAAGCTTGTTATGGTGGGGTTCACCTGGACCTTCGCCCCGACCACTGTCGTTCCCGCTGGTTTAGTGCTGTCAGTTCTCCAGAAGAGAAAGTAGAGATTACACGCGTTCTGCATGTTTACCCAGAAGACGACACCCTGGCGTGTGACACCGTCCGAGTCAGGCCCAACCGTCGGTGAACTGCCGAGGATCTTGAAGTAATAACTGGCTGATACGACTCCGGGCTCGGGAGATGTCATCGCTGCTCTTACCCGATCGACATTAGCGTAGATCGAGCTGTCTGCGAGCCCGCTCATGCTACCCGATATGACCGAAAAATTGTTCACAGGCACGGTGAGGGTTTTAGTTGTCATCGGCGCTGATTGAGTGTTGGCGACACTGGCCATAGAGAGATTGGAAGTTCCCATAAGAAGCTGATAGGTCAGGGGGCTAGTGAGGAGTATTACCGTGCAAAGAAGGAGGAGTCTTAGCTTGAGGATTGAAGTCTGATTGAATAATCTCAACTCTGGATTAGCTCCAATGAGCCGGAGACTCGAAAACTCGTTCTCTCATCCGTGAGAAACCAGGGGTGAGAATAGGGTTTCTTTTCGAGGGTACATCCAACTATGATTGGTTCCATTGTCTGTTTCCCCTATGTTTCGGGTCGCGGCCAATCCCCCTGCAGAAGCGAGGGATTCTTCAAGCTCGGGAATGAAGAACTACTCTTTTGCTGAGCGAGTTCCCCGACGTTATAAGATAATTGACTCAGTCGCGAATAGGTAGCGCCTAACTTGGTCTCGGTTCCACCCGTTCATGTGCTTAGTATTGCGTGGAGAGTTCACACGTCGAGCGGACCCTCTGAGAGCAGACGCCGCAAGTGCTCCGGAGAGATTTGTGGTCTTGTCTGTTGCCATGGTCCCGTTCCGTCGTGTCTAGTTGTACTCGCTGATTTTTCTCTGAAAGTATGCTTTCTGGAGAAGAGCTGAATTCTCTATCCAGCCGCGTTTCGGTATTTCGAAGATCGTGCTGGCATAGTTCATCGCTCCGTCCATGGAGTCGAATTGCTGGAATCTTGTCTTGAAGAGCGCTCGTAGGCTCTCTCTAACGTTCCAGACGCCAACTGGCATTATGTAGCCCGGATGAATCTCTCTCAGCATTATCGCGCCAGCTTGTCTTCTAATCGTGTCGAGATATTCAGAAACCGCTAATCTAGCTGAGTAATAGCAGCCGCCTGGCTTTGCGTAGGTCTTTCTGTCGCGAAATCCTTCCGAGTCTCCTAGCATGACAGGTCTATGTCCGTCTGGAGAGACATAGCTACTATTCTCGACATCCGTGGCCATGTTTACGTCCGGGAAGCTAGTTGCGAGCAGTTCGGGTTCAAACCACGCCTCTATCCATTCGAATCTCCAGTTCTCGGGCGTAAGAATTCCCACGTAGATATTGTCTAGATAGGTGTACTTGTATACCCGGTATTTGTCGATGAGTGGATGCTGCCTCACCTGTGCCATTAGTCTGAGGCTGAGATTACTGTCAACTGCGGTGATGCTCCATCTTGTAGGGACAAGCTTCCGTCTCTTGTTCTCGCCGAACATGCCGAGGCTGAACGATCTCTGAATTCGCGTTACCAGGACACCATCTCGGTACAGTTGCAGAACCGCGTCGTCCGCGGGAAGGTCTCCATCATAGAACGCTTTCTGGATTCTGTTATCAGCTGTAGAATTGCCTGTCTGGAATGAGGCTAAAGGTGCGATGGGGCCGAATGGTTGAGAGTCCTCCCGCAGGTCCAAGATTTTTCGCGGTGGTCGTATGAGAATGAGTTCAGCGTCAACTGGTCTCGTCATCATTGCAACATCTTGTAGTGTCTCGATCAATCTGCCTCCCTTGCGAGCGTCGAAGACGTTGGCCTTGCTGTAGCCTCGAAGTAGGCTGTACCGAAAATCTACAATCTCGTCGAATCCCTTGCCCATCCACCATTCTGGAGTGTCCAATATCTCCGTGTCTCCTGAAACTGGTGGGACCATTGGTCCAACGAAGACCTTGGGGTAGCCGAATCTGCCCACGAAGACCCCAGGGGGACTGGACCCTGAGATTCGTTTTGTGTCAAACTCTTTGTGATGGGCTGCCAGGGTTGTAGCCTTGACGTGTATCGCACACCTCTCCTCACCCGATAGTCGTTGGACTCTCCTGCACATCGGGCAGAGCCTCTCCGGAGTGGAAACGATACGGTCCCGTCGCAATTGTCTCGCGCTCAATGAGACAGGCACGTTCGTCAAGGCGGTAATTGTGGCCTCCTAGGATTCAGATACCGAGGAGCTTCCTCGTCTTAAACCTCAGAGGTAGACAACGGAACGCCCGTTTCGGGTCCGTGATTTACAAATTCGCAGCGAACCTGTAAGCTAAACAACAGAATTGTACGCGTCTATGATGCTCATCATATCGTCTCCGTCCAGGTTACCGAGAACCCTCGCATGGGCCGCGAAAATGGCGAGGCTGGTGCCCGAGGCTTCAGCACCACCATATGAGGCCTGGCTCCAAGTTGCGGCAATGACACTCTCATTATAGTAGCGGGGATAGCTTGCGAAGGACTGGTCGGTCCCTCTCAGAGCATACGTTAGCTTCACAGACAAGAGTATCGATTCACCTCGCCCCAGAGGATGACCTATGGGGGTAGCTGTCAGATTGGATATGGCCAGGTGGACAGTCTCAGGGTTCCCAGTGGATACGGTGATTGTCGAGGGCTGGGTAATCTCAGGGTCAGTAGCCAGACCGGTCGTATTACCATAGTAGACGTGTATCGAACCCCGAGCAGGCGGCCATGACGGGTCGACCGCCCAATCAATAGGCAACGTATCGTTCAGTCTGAGGGACTGAACGGATGACCCGGAAGTGTTGGTGATGTTGACCCAGGCAATGATCTGGCTAGGACTCGTATTCCTGACGATGCCGCGGGCAAGAGCGACATTTACTTCAGGATGCCTCTTGGAGTCCAAAGGAAGCGGGTTAAGGTTCGAATCAGTGAAGAAAGTGGACACCTCCAACGGCTGGGCGACTTGCACAACCCTTGTTCTGGACCATGTGATGCCGTAGCTGTCCTGAACCGTCAAAATGACCGTATAGTTCCCGGGATTAGTGTAGACATGAACGGCCGTGCTATTCGATGATACAGTGAAGATGAGAGAACCGAAGAAAGCGAATTCCGCCCACAGCCATGTATACTGAACAATATTACCACCGATGTTGGTTTCACGACTCGATGAGGCGTTGAATAGGGCGGGAGCCCCGGCAGCGATGAGAGATGGGTATGAGAAGTCCACGACCAGCGGTTTGCAAAGATCACTACTGTTGACGGGGCAGTCCATGTTGGTGAAGTAACCATCAGAGGGGACAGGTTGTAGAAGCTCCTTTCCTGCGGTTTCAAACACCCATTGAAATAAATGTAGCTGGGAGAAGCCTGTCCCTGCAATGTTGAAGGTTACGTGAAAGAGAAGGCCGCTGGTCAGACCGTTGGGTCCTACCTGACTTGCAAAGTTTCCAAGTTCGGCTAGAGCGACATCGACTTCGCCGTATGGTGGACGGTAAGCGAAAGAGTTCGTAAAGCTCTCACACCCGATGCCCTGCAGGTCAATACACTCGGCAAGGACGGAGATGTGAGAATCTGGACCTAGCACATTGCCAGTCGTGTCGACAGAGACTCCAGGATTTTGCGGAGCGGGAATGCCTCCGAGCACAGACAAATTGTACTGGATGATTACGTCAAACCCGATAATAGGCGGCGCATCGGTCACGTTTACCGTAAACGTAACGCGAGAGCCCACGGTATAATTGAGACCTGCCTTTGCAGGCGGGTCGACCGCCACTTTGGCGGTTGGATTTGCGTGGGCAATCATAATCGGCGGGTGAAACGCAAGCACGGTCAAGAGTAACAAGGATAGTGATGTGATACTTGCTGGTAATCTGAGACGTGATCCCGTGAACAAACACCACAAAATGTAATTATTGCTAGACCTTTGTTCAATCTGTCCTATAAAATCGTATACTGATTATTCTGATTAGAGGAATGTGCTATTCCGCGTCTGCCCAGATATTCTGCAAAGGTCGAATATTCTTGAGATAGCCTCTAGACGCTCTGAGAGCGTGCGGGAGCTCCAGAAATCCCGCACAATCTACAAAAACTGTTGTTTACAAAAAAGAGAGGGAGTTGGGCGAGTGTTGGCTTGTGTTAGCAGTCGTATCCGGCGGGGCAGCTTACGAATCTTGTTGGGTTGAGGGTTGCTGTTCCCTAGAGAGTAGGGGTGGAAATGCTGCTATGCCAAGTGGGGGTTTCTCTGCCAATCCTGTGGGGCTAACCAGTTGAGACCGAGGAGCATGCCGACGGTCGTGACCGAAAATGATGCTCGGAAATTCCGATGCCTGCCCAGCTGGGACCGCAAGCCGCTACGTAGATCCGAGCAACGGTGTGCACGTAGATGGACTCCTCAAGGGACTACACGATTCAGACAAGTCATCTTGCAATGCTCAGCGCTATCGTGGGCCTATAGCGAGTAGAGTTGGCCTACGCCGAGGCGATCGAGCATCGGTATCTCTGGCACGAATTCGGCGACAGCCATCTCATCTGGCGGCAACCTCCGAACTGATTCGGGAAGTCTTGCTATAGGATCTTTGTGAGGGCGAAGGCGAGGAGGAAGCCTGATATTGGGGAGATTATCCAGCTGGATATGATCAGGAAGACGTTTCTGGCATTCATCATTCTCATCCGTCGCGCGAGGCCTGACCCGATAATTCCAGAGGACACTGTTTCGGTGATTGATAGGGGCACTCCGAGCTGGTTCGCAAGCTCGACAGTTGCGGATCCTATTAGCTGAGAGAAGAACGCGTTGGGATAGCGGAGGCTGAAGATGCCTTCTGTCAGTCTTCGCAGAGCTCCCCTTCCTAATACGAATGTGCCGAGGACAGCGCCCAAGCCTACCGTCAGTGTAGCGTAGAGTGTCTGGTTGTAGACGACCCCCGCGATGAGTCCGAGAGTATTGCTGCCCAAAACATAAGCTGAGAGGAACGAGACCAATAGGAGACCTGTCTTGAACAATGAAAGCTTTAGCCAAATGTTTCGTGGGCTAAGCCGGTCGTCCAGTCCTACCAACAGGATCCCGAGCGCGGTAGCAGCGAGAGGAACGAGAAACCAGAAGGCTAGGATCAAGCCGAGATATCCTGAGCTATTGAAGGTGCCGAGGGCAATGCTTACTCCGAGGATAGCGCCTGTGAGCGCTTTGGAGAGAGATAGTGGAATCTGAGAGAGTTCGCCGCCGAGGAAGACTATGAGTGAGGCTAGGAGGATGGAGAATGTTCCTGTCGCGGTGTCGATGGGTAGGAATATTTCTCTGACCCGGAAGAGCTTCGGCCCTTCCAATGCGAGACCGAGGATGTAGCCGGTGATGGCTATGAGTATGCCTGTGCGTCGGTTGACCATTCCGCTGCCTATGAGGGGTCCGCAGCAAGCTGACAGGTTGTTTCCCCCGACCGCCATCCCGAGCAGGCCAGCTAGAATTAGTGAGACGATGTCTAGGGTGGCGATCATTGCCTTGCTAGGCGCCCAATGCTTTCATAACGGCGATGACTAGATCCGAGGCATCCTCACAGAGGTCGAGAATGTCGTCTGCTTCGATTGTCGTTTCTAGATAGTTGTGGAAGGAGGCATAGTCCAGCTTCTCCCAGGACCCATAGAGTTCGTCCAGCATTGCATCCTTCACATCATCCCCTTCCTCCTCCAGCTGCTCGATCTCTCTTGCAAGTTCGATCGCTTGGTTGCGGTTTGTCCCGGCGACCGTCAGCAATGTCCTGAAAGCTCTGAGCTGAGTCAGACCAATCTCGATGAGGTGAATCATCTCCTTCCGGTTCGCTGCGTCAAACTCTTTCGCCTCACGCAAAGGCCGGCGAGTAACCCGCCGTAACTGTCGCGACAGAGCGTGGGCCCGATCTAGGATGCTGTCTACATTGTCGGCCAGTCGGCCGAAGTCGTATTCGATCGAGGCCGTTATCGATCCGCGTCCCAGCATCTCCTCAAAAGACTGGGTGATTTTGTCCCCCATCTTCTCTAGGATATTGATTCTCTCAGTACAGATCTCAATATCGTGAAGGCCGTTATGGGCGCCATTACTCGTGCCATTACTTGATGATGAAAGGATCCTTACGAGCAGTTCCAGCGATTCTTCTCCCAGGCCTGCTAGCTCTTGGATTCGTAGAAATGCGTCCTTCTCTCCTGGGACGAAGAAGCCTCTAACGCGACGAAACAGATCGCTCAAATGGGTTGATCAAATCCGCGAGAAGTTGGTAGGGAGACTCCAGTCTTCAGAATCCAATAGAAAAGAATAGTGTCCCTGAGCGGCATGACCGGATGTTTGGTCCGTCAAAGTATATACCTCTCAGGGATCACTCTAATTGAAGACAATTCATGGCGCAAGCCCAAGTTGACCTGACCAAGGCTGATCCGGTAGAGTTTTCGATGAAGGACGAGCCTTGGGTCAAATACAAGCTTGAGGACGGGACGTCGTTGTTTGGTCGATTGATCATTACCAAGATTTTTCGCGGAACCGATTATGATCCAACCGGTCAACCTGTCTACGCTTGGTCGTCCCAGAACCTCTTCACAACCATCGCGCCGAAAACACTCAGGAGCACTCCGACAAATCCTCCCCCGACAACACTCGACCCGAACAGCGTTCACACCACGCACGTTGACTTTGAAAGGGTTGGAGTCGAGAAATGGAACGTGTACGAACTCTCGGACGGCAGTGTGTTACGAGCCAAACTAGAGATAACGGGAATTCTAAGAACCGACAAATACGGCCCCGACGGGGAACCGCTCTATGTTGTTAACGCTCAGATGATCCCCCGAATAAAAGTCCCACAGACCCTGATCAAGAAACAACCACAAGTATCGGCCAAAGAACGAGACCACAAAGGACTGTACGGTTAACCCTCTTTCTGGTTTATGGAGGCATTAGGAGCTGGAGGGCAGATGACTAAAGAGACTTGGATTCACATCTGTCCCATTCATGGTGAAGAAACGTGTCTGGCAGAGAGAGTACCGACGGAACAGGTGCATATGTGCCGGTCTGGACCGGCTGAGAGACACTTCTGGAGAGGCACCTCTCGAAATGTCGATATGAAAATTCCCGAAGTACAGACTTCTAGAGCCGGACTAGCAGAATAATATTCGCGATCAGCAAGTCAATAATTGTCAGCGGGACAGACCGCTTCGCAAACCTGGAGAAGCTCAGTCTCTTCTTCTCCTTGTTGAGAATGTTCAGTGCGACCATGTTCGACGCTGTCCCTATAGGTGTGGCCATTCCTCCGATGCCCGTGCCTACGGCCAAGGCCCAGGCTAACGGTGCGATTGACACCCCTGAGAAGCTGGACATCGCTCCTATCACGGGGATGAAGACTGTGACCAATGGGACGTTGTCGACGATCTGGCTGATCAGCGCGGTGGTCCAGAGGACTAGTGTCACTGCGAGAGCTAGGTTTCCGCCCGACTCCTGAACCATCCAGCCGCCCAGCTGAACCAGTAGTCCGGTCTTGGCGAATCCTGCGACTAGGATGAATAGTCCTCCGAAAAAGAAGAAAATCTGCCAGTCGATTCTGCCCAGAACATCGCGGACCTCGCTGGACCTGGACGACTCGTAGACAAGAATCAGAAACGCAGGAAGGAGCGTGGCTAGGGCTGCTGAGACCCCGAGAAAAGTATGAACAATCAGGAACGTGACCGCTAGCCCTAGCGACGCGAGACTGACCCGCAAGAGGCCACGATCCTTAACAGCGCTCGACGGATTCGGAAGCTCCAGCCTTCCATGTTCGCGGTGTCTCTTCATAGCATCTCGGTGAAGAAAGCCATGGTTTCTCAGGTAAAGAATCGAACTGTTGACCGCTAGGACCGCCAGCGCAATCGGCGCAGTATTGAACAGGAATTGATTGAAAGAGAGGTTGACCAGCGGGGACGAGCCGATGATAACATTCGTCGGATCACCCACCATCGTCGCAATGCCACCAACATTCGCCGCCAAAACCTCAGCAATCACGAAGGGAATCGGATCGATGCCAAGACCGTCGAACACCTCCACGGTCAACGGGACGATGAAGAGGGCGACGGTGACGATGTCGAGGAGCGAAGCCATACCGGCTGTCAGTAGTGGTAGTAGAACATACATCAGAACCGGATGAGCATCAACCGACCTAGCCAGACGAAGACCCATCCATTGAAAGAACCCCGCCTCTCGGAGACTAGACGCAATAATGAACATGCCCAGAAGAACGCCGAGAGCTGTCCAGTTGATGGCAGAGACAAGATCCGTCTCACTCAATACACCCGTTCCAACCATCAGAGTAGCGCCAAGAACAGCAGCTGAAGGCTTGTGGAATCTGTCTGAGAGTATCAGGCCGTAGACTCCGAAGAAGACCCCGACCACTATTACAGTCAGGGCTGTGGGCAGAGCCAAATCTGCGGCGAGGTCACACTGACCTCATAAAAAGTCTCTCCAAAAAATTGTCAGCGAGGACAATCGTCGAAAACGATTTTTGTACCGGCCAACAGAGAGGCCGATAGCAACATGGTTCTGTTGATGGATTCGTCTCAAGAAAAAAGAAGGAGGTTCATTTCAGCCGTGCCATTTGGGCTAGCAGTCGTAGTACGAGTTTGGTGTTTGGCAGACAGATCCGCCGGGGTTCGGGACTAGCGTCGTAGATCCATCGAAGGGTGTTAGCGCATAGAGTAGCGGCTGGAACGCACCAATGCCCACTGGGGGTCCATTTATGACGACTGCGACCGAATGCGTTATAGTGAATGTATTGGCAGGAGTCGCCGAGTCAGTCATTTTCAAGGTGACAGTATAGGTTCCGACATTTGAGTATACATGCGATGGAGCTTGGATATTCCCATGGGGCGATCCGTCTCCAAAGTCCCAGTCGTACGTATAGGGGCTCGTTCCTCCAGAAACAGCTGCGATGAAGCCGACAATCTGACCAGGAGTGGGATCCGCCCGCGTGTATGTGAAGTCTGAGGCTAGCGTCGTTGTTGGGGAACCGGGTAATACTGTGAACCAGTGAATTACTGATCCTGGTCCGTTCGGGCCGGTGAATGATAGAATTACGCCATAGGTTCCGGTCGTTGCATACTGATGCATCGCACTACTGCCGCTTGACAGTGGTGATCCATCGCCGAAATTCCAAGTGAAAGACCCATACCCACCTGTGGTGCTTTCCTCGAAGTCCATTACAGTATTGGGGGTTGGGGACAGTGGCGCCCAAGCGAAATCTACGGCTGAAGATGTCTTTGGCGTCCATTCAAATGGTGAGACCCAGTTGACAAGATAGAACGAGTCTACCGTGGTGACGGTGCTGACGCTTACGACTGTTCCAGAGCCTGGGTTGCCAATGCCCTGCTGATAGTGACCGCACGGGCCTGAAAGGTTCACCGGAACGTTGTCGCAGGAGCCGACCGCAGAAGCCGCAGCCAAAGCGGATCCTGACTGGTCACTCTCTCCGGACCAGATCCAGGTAGCTGATCTAGTAGTGCTACGGAAGTAGTTGGTGTAGGCGCTGAGGGCAAAGCTGTTTGCTTGATAGCCTGGACCGGCAGGCGAATCGCATGTTCCGCTGCCAGTAGTACCAGATATAGTGCCACACTGCCATGCACCAGAGCCCACGAAGGTATGGCTGGCAATCGGGGTATAGGATGGTGAGAGCCAGGAGGGGTTGACTTGCATGTTGGCAGCTGGAAAGTTCGAGCATGCTCCAGCACAGTTGACAGCCGCGCCGTTCAATGTATACTGGACGTCCGGGCAATTGGTCCTGCCGGAACAAGCAGCGACGGCGTTGCTCCATGCGGAGCCTCCAATGTTGCTTGCCCAGTAGCCTGGAATGATCGGTAAACCGGTAAGAGAGCTCAGCTCGAATGGTCCGTTAGACTTTACACTGATATCAAACTGGAGCGGGCTGAGGATGGTGATCCCGCTTATGCTTGCGCCACCAACTCCAAGAAATGCTCCACTGCCCACCAGCGACAGGTAGCTGAATGCCACGTCGTAGGCTGTTACCGGTCTGCCGTCCTGCCACGTCAGGTATGTTGATAGAATGAACCTGTAGGTACAGCCCGCAGCGTTTGTACACGTACCAGTAGGAACCCCCGTTAGTCCGCCGTTGTAGCTGACAGCTGACTCTGGTGTGGTGCTCGTGGTCATCCAGTTGAATAACTGGGATGGTGAGAGCGGGTCCTTCTTGTTGAGCGTGTCATAGACATTGTTGACAATGTAAAGGTCCTGGGGGGTGCTAGCGATGAACGGGTTCTCCGATCTTATGTTCTCTGAGAAGCCCTGGCGTATAGTGCTAGCTAGACCTGAACCGGATCTCTGGTTGTAAGCGTTGAGCCAAGTGAAATAGTTGGGCAGACCCACCCCTGCATCGTTGACCGCTCTGGACCATGAGTTGGAGGAAGTGCATGGTGCCTGGGTGGGGTCACATTGTAGATAGCCGAACCGGTCCTTCAGCTCGTACACTGGCAGAGTGAACACGTTCTGGCCATAGTAGTCCATTGCTTGGACGGCAGCGCTGCGAGACGATAGGATCGTTGTGGACGGGCAGTCTCCGCCTGGCGTGTTGGAGTTTGAGCCTATAGCCGGGTCACCAATGGACATGAGGCATGGAGAGGTGTCCAGCTGGGACGCGAGACTGTCGTAGGTCGGGCTGCAGATGTACATGTAGTCGCTGGCGCTGGCGGTCTGGAGAGAGGTGTTGGAGCAGGATCCGCCTCCGATTACTTGCGTTGCGCATGAGGGTGTGTCAGGGTTGGAGCAGGATGCTGATGTGAAGGCGCTGTCGTAGCTAAGATAGAGGCTTGTGTCGTAGAAGGTTGTACCGAGATAGCCTCCAGTGTAGAACCACCAGCTCTTGTTCACGGAAGTCGGGGAGGTCTGAAATCCCTGAAACGCGTTGATGCGTCCGAGTATGACGCTCAGATAAGGGGCGCATGGTGTGGTGAAAGATCCAGTGAACAAGTAGCATATCTGAGCCTCGTAAGCGTTCCCAAGGTCAAGCCTAGGAAGATCGTCATTTCTGATAAAGAAGGTCGGCACCGTGCAGCCTGACCCCGTCGTACCACAGTTTGTGATTGATGTCGGCACACCGGTTAGGACTGAAGTGGCTGGGTTGAAGCCAGTGGCCAGACCCGCGTTGACGAAATGTTGCGCGGCAAGGTCCAGGTCAGCACTGCCCGGAGCCTGACAAGCAAGACTAACCACACTGCTACATCCACTTCCAGCAGCCGTGGCGTTCTTGTAGGAGACACCCCCTGAAGCTGCAACAGCTGTGTTTACAGTGCAAGCTGTCCCTAGCCGGTTGCCATACTCTACGGACAAGCTGTCCCAGTTGCAACTGTCTGGGACCAAGGGACTGCCAATTGTGGCTGAGGGTATCGGATTGTCGATAGCCTGACCGGCCTTCGCGATAATGTTCGGGTCGTCAGCTGCAAAATTGCTCCTGTCTATCATGTGAGCTATGCCTTGGCGAATCTGGACCCCGCAAGCAGAAGTGCCGTAGCTGAAATTGCAGTTCCAGAAAGTGTTGGCCTGCATGAACTGGATCTCATAATAGCCAAGCTCCGGAACCGTCTGGGTCAGGTAATAACCTAGGCCTGTCAATGGGCTAGTTCCGACGCTAGCGGGAACCCGGGCGTCTGGAAAATCTATGCTCGGATTGGAAGAAAGCAGGTTGACATACTCAGCTACCGGATTTGAGAAAACGCTGACCAGTTCAGTACTCATCTCCGGACCAGCAGGATACCAGAACTCTGAACAAGCTCCCGAGGAACCCATGGTTTCACAGGGTTGGCTGACGGCGTTCGCAGGCTGAACGGTAGGCAGATGATAATTCGAAGCGAGAGGGCCTGCTAGAGTTCCAAGAGAAAACACGAGAATAAAGACTAGTACAAGTCTAGAATCTGTCCTTGCACTCAAAACAATCTTAATCGAAAGCGCTGAACGGGCATATGTCTTAAGCTTATCCAGATCTACAAGCCGTTGTGACGAAAACGCTAGCCGGATGGCCTGGAAGACTGATGCATTTAGGCTGGGCGCTCTCTAGCCCAAGGCCGAAGGCAGAGCCAATTCAGAAAAATGGAGAAGATTCGCTCCGCTGAACCAAAAATCATGGATGAGCCGTAGAACTTACAATAAAATATCTCACCGGATTTGGACTAAATAGCTATTCGAGTAGAACCGAGAGACCGTTCGAGTCGAATGACAATTAGGAGCGGATAGAACTTAGGAGAACGTTAGGGTTTAGAACTGTCTCTCAGCGTTCAGCATTTTACGCGAGAGGAAAAGGGTCAGCTGTAGGTTTTGCTTCACACCCAGTCGGATTGCTTGCGCTGAGAATGTGAACCCAGCTCCTCTTGCCATTGTCGAAGCAGGGATAGATTTCGCGATCACAGTTTCTGCAAAGGAACACGTTCTCAGACTTCTGCATACTCACACCGGCAAGATGTTTACAGATATTAGGGTTTCATCCGTCAATGTTGAGAGCGGTTGGAGGATTCAGCTCTCTAGCCGACTTGGACCTATCCCATGAAAGACTCTCAAAGACGCGTGAGAAGCGTGCGGCCAGAAGAAGTATCTTCCTTCTGAAAGAGTCGCCTATCTAGGTCACGACTATCGTGACTGTTAGGCTGGGCGGAATAGTGCTGTATCCCTGGAATATCGTCACGGTCCCCGTGTAGACGCCCTCACAGTCCGGCGCGGCCACGAGACATTGTGCTGTCACAGTAACGCTGTCGGGGGCTGGACCGCAAGTCTCCTCTCCACCTGGACTGACGGCGAGGCTGATCTTGGTCGGATCATTGACAGTGGTGTGAAAGACCACATTCTCGACCTTTGGCGCACACTTGACCACCTCTCCAACGCTACCCGAGCTGGCCGTTCCAGAGCTGCCTGAGAACTTTATGGTGACCGGGTTCGCTGACCATAGGGCCTTTGGCGCCGAGAGCGAGGCGAAGCCCACCGCCATGTAAGCTCCCACCATGATGAGGCTTATCGTCAGGCCTACCAGTAGATGTGGTAGATATCGTCTGATAGGCGACTGCAATGGCAAATTCGAGGCCGAATACTAACAATTTAAGATTTGCGCGTAGAACGACCCAATTTCGACTATTAGAGCTAACCCTGGATATCCCAGTATCCCCTTCTGGCCAGTGAGAGATAGTCTGTATCATTCGAGAGAAGCGTATTAGTCTAGACAACTGATACTACAAGCCACGTCCAGACAGACACTCCGGGTTTCCCCTCTTTCGTTCATATTTTGATGCTGTCGAACTCTCAGCCAACCGTGGCCCAGTCGACCTTCTGAAGGCTCAGAGCGCATTTTCATAGGAGCAATCGGTGAGTAGTAGCAATGACATAGCTCAGACAGCCAACGGACGACGGCCGCCTCCACCTGCAAATTGGAATGTTACTAAGAACTCGTCGAATGTGGGACCGCTGACCTGTCCTGCGAGGGGAGCCAGTCCCCAGACCTCCTCTAGAGTCGGAAGAAAACCGTAGTGGCTGTATCCTCTGTTTGAAACGTGGGAAGGTTGTGCGTCGGATCCGGCGAGGATAGTTGTCACTCGGTCGATGCAGACTGGGAATGTCTCAGGATAGGCAGGGTCGGTTGAAGCATCGCAGACCACGCCCTCATCCCAGGTGACGTATAGAAGAGAGGGCGATGTGGTGAAGGTTGTGCTGTTGAGGATTCTAGGAACAAGGGCTTGCAGGTAATTGTTCTGCTCTACCACAGAATTAGACAGGGGACAGATGCTCGGCGCCTTGTTGTAACTGGTGATGGTCCCGTTCACATCGTGTCCGTCATCACAGTTGTTAGGGGTCAGCCAGAGGAAGTTAGGGGCGCGGCTAGTTATGTTATTCAGATCGGAGAGGAGTCTGGTTGGAAGGGCTAGGTAGCCTGTGCCCGTCGGGTTCGCGTTGACCAGGTTTGCGCAGTAGGCGGGGGAGGTGTGGGCTTCGGCCATGTAGACGAACGGGTTGTGGTTGTCATCGTACTCGACGCTCCGGGCTCCGGACGTGTCGCTGAAATGGCAGCCGCCAACATAGTCCTCCAGATACGTCCGCCAGGTTCGGCCAGAGGCTGTGATCTCGTCGAGAATATTTGTCCCGTTGACTCTACACGCCGCCGGGCTGCAGTTCCCTGTACCAGGAGCTGACGAGCCGGCGAATGGGGAGCCGGGATAGGCGAAGTTGCTACCGTTCAGGAATGTGAGATAGTCGGCGAGGCTTCTGTGTGCAACGCTGGAATAGTTCCTGGCCAGTCCATACTGGCCTGCGAGGCTTGTGATGTATGAGCAGTTGAGGCCACAATTATAGGTCTGATTGATCCCTTGATTCTCCATAACCAATACAACAACATGCGAGGGAGGCGATACGAGTAGAAAGACGGGGGTTGTCTGGTTTAGAATCAGAGTAGAGGTGGCTGCGCTCGCCAATAGAACCAACAGAACGGGGATGACCAGGTGCAAATCCCAAACGACCCGGTAAAGGCCAGACTGTTCGTTACGATCTATTAAGTTTGGAGTCTAGTCGGAAGACTCAGCCCATGTTCGGAGCACTAACGCTTCAGACTCGGATAATGGCGGCTCTGCAGATCCACTAGGAGTACAAATCGCGCTTAGCTACGATTCTTCTCTCTCTGCCGGATCTCCGCAAGCAACGACCTGTGAAACCTCACCAGTGGACCCTGGAGGAATCTCTTAGCCTCAACCAGTTCTGCCTTCGTCTTCACGACCACTGTGAACATGGCTTCAAGCTGTTCGTTTGAGGCCTTGGGGAGAGACGCGATCAGTTCGTCTATGCCAGACGACATGGAATTGTGATTGGGCGATCTCTGCTTTGAAGAAAATGTAACGAATCTGGTATCCGAAGGGTTATGCGCCGTCGCGTGGAACATTCGTGGACTAGGGTTTCTTAGAAACATAATAGGAGTGCAGTTGAGTCTCAAACGAGTCGTACGATGACGCTACGCCAGGCCTTTCTCACAGGCCTGATTCTTCTCGCATTGTCCTTCCAAGTTCTAGTTCTGGTAATTCTCGCCTTCTTTCCCTACGTGCCGGACCCTGGATTCTCCAGTCTCGACACGAACATCTACGCGTTTCTTGCCCCGCTCTCGACCATCTTCCTACTCGGCCTCCTCTACGCCTGGCTAATCAGACTAGGCACTAGGGAAGCACGTCACTACTCGCGGAGGTTCGAGAAATTGATCCAGTTTTTCTCAGAACCCTTCCAGACACTAGTATCTTCCGTCAAGACCCGGTCCCTGTCAGACTCGGCCCGAACCTTCAAGATTCTCTCCCACCCCCGACTATTGCTCGCGATCAGCCTCGCCACCAGCGTTCTCCTCGCCCTCGTCCCGTACCGGGCCGACCTGAATCCGACAGGGAGGCTTGTTGGAATAGACAGCCCCCTCTACGTCACGTGGATCAACCAGATGCTCGCACGACCTTTTCCACAGGCGCTAGAATACTCGTTTGTCGAAGGGCTAGACGGTTCCCGACCACTACTACTGGTACTACTGTACGCGATAGCGTCGCTGGGAGTCTCTCCCACCCAGATCATCGAATACCTGCCAGCCATACTCGCCCCGCTCCTGGCACTATCAACCTACACCTTCGTCAGGTTCGGCCAGGGAAACAAAGGTCTCGCGGGACTAACAGCCCTATTCACACCATTCTCGTTCTACGTGACTGTTGGTCTCTGGGGAGGATACTACGCCAACATGCTAGCGCTGATCTTCGTCTACCTCTTCCTAACCATTCTCCTACTATTCTCGAAATCGCCGTCAGCTACAAAGTACGGGGCGATGTTCACTCTATCAGTCGCACTCTTCCTAACCCACCCATGGACCTGGATCTTCATAGTCACAGCATGCCTAGTCTTCTCGCTCTCGCTCTTGAGAGAGACAAGGCGTTCTGTCCATCTGAAGTCTATGACTGGAATCGTCATAGCTGGAATTGCTCTCGACCTCCTGAAGAGCACTATCTTCGCAACTCGAACCGTAGCGGCCGACGTGGCGGCCAAACTACCGACGAGCGGACAAGTAGCGTCCTTCTGGATCAACATGGTCGACGCACTATTCTATACGCATAGCGGACTACTAGGAAACTGGATCGTACTCGCTCTGGGACTACTCGCCGTGTCCGCGCTCCGGTTCAAGGACTGGTTTGAGCGACTGGTCATTCTCTGGGTCGGAGTAGCCTCAATCCCATTCCTCGTCCTGGACAGCTACCACCAAGCCCGCCTCATCTACGACCTCCCGATTCCAGTACTGATGTCCGTCGCCGTGCTATTCTTTCTCCCCCAGATGGGGGCCAAGAACCTTCGATGGCCCGGACTAGTAGTCACCCTTCTACTAGTCATAATCACAAACTACGCGATACAGGGCATACTCCTTCTCTGACTGAACAGTTGAACAGCTACGCAACGGCTAACAGCTTTTCTGAAAGGACTTCCCATGGTTGAATTATGGCCTCTGTCGGACCCGTTCAGCCTACTCCAGGCACTGTCTCTAGTCCTCCTGATAACTGTCATAGTATTCAGCCGGATCGTCAGACTAGCCATTAGATACGACTTGCAGAAGAGAATTTTTGACCGTACCAGCGCTTAATAATATGTGCTCATATGTGTAAAGCAGCCTTACCATTCTATTGGTTACACCGTGTTCCACCACACGGAGCCCAGGTCAATGGAACAACGACCGCGAGTGCAAAGGCTGATACTGTGATGATCTGCGGCAGATACCTGACCAGTCTCAGTTTCCACAATGTCTCATCAATCACCTCCATATTGTCTCTTTACGCCAGTGCTTCCGCGCCCGGTTCCAGAAAATAGCTAGGCTGAAGTTGACGATTGAATAGACCAGAATCCCTAGGCCACCGTACAAGACTCCGAAGAACAAGATTCCGCCTGGGAAAAGACCTGCCCAGATGACGACTGCTAGGACTCCGAAGCCCACAAGATACGGTAATGAACATGAACAAGTAGATAACAGTAGTGTAGACCAAGTCCAACATTAGACGGTTCATCAGCACAAATGCAGTAACTGTAACGCACTGTTCAGCCGCGACGAGTCTGACTCATCCAAATATCTCTGTCCTAGCTGTGGATCTCCAAACACGGTCCTAGCCAATAAGCCTCCTAGCGGTACGAGTCTTACCGAGGCCACCATAGAAGAAAATTCTAATGTTGAAGCTGTAGAGACTCCGAACTCGACTGTCAGAACACGTTCACCAATCTGATGCTTGTAGTCACAAGCTACAATACTACAACAATTACGCGATACGACGTCTGGTCGTCCAGTTCGACCAAGTACTCTAACCAGACGATGAATTGGCCGTTAACAGCGGGACAGATGGCCGTCGTGGACGTTTACAGTCCTGCAACATGCTCGAATAATTATCCGAATTTTGGAGGCACATGTAGTGGCCAAATTGTTCAGCGGGCTGACCCTTATCACCTAACACTATATGCGACGGATGGGCTGTCCACCACAGTCGCCTTCAGCTTCTAGAAGATGCTTGCCTGCGCCGATGAACAGGAGTTGAAGAGAAGATGCTCCTCTTGAGCCGATCTTTCGCTTGCTATGGTTGTCTACGGAATTCCGGAGAATTCCTCGGTAGGAGATAAGAATAAAGAGCGAATGGGAAACCACTAGCATTCTCGCCAATGCGTCTCGCTATCCTCCAACAGTCATACGGCAGGTTCGGAGGAGCAGAGCGACTAGCCTTCTCGCATTACATCCAACTGAGGAGAATGGGACGTGATGTTACTATATACTACACGGGACGGATCTCGTCCGGCTGGAAAGAGAGGCTTGGAGACGAAACTATCCAGAGCATTCCGACGGGCATTGCGAGCAGCCCGGACCGCTTTCGACGGTTGATGCGGTTCCTCGGCGAGCTTCAGGACTATGACAAAATCATTATCCACCACCACATAGAGCCAATTCTCGCTTTCTACCTGTCCAAGTATCTGGGTCCGAGAATTATCTGGTACTCTGGGTCGGTCTTCGAGCTTCCCTGGGAAGAGGTCATCACCGGCATTGACTATAGGAAGATCAGTCCTACTGTCAAGAGGACTGGGAGCGAGTTTTACGGCAGCGTGATGTCCAGCCTTCTGCTCTCGAACGGCTTGTACGGATTGACCGCCCGAATCGCACGAGTAGTAGACATCGAGACGGTCCGAGGCTACGGAAAAGTTCTAGCTAACAGCTTCTTCCTCTCTAAGTTCCTATCTCGCGTCTACGGTCTCAAGCACACCCCTGGCGTGGTCTATCCCGGCCCAGACCCATTGCTGGAGAAGCTGGCGTCGGAGAATCACGCACAGGAAGAGGACTACATGCTCGCCGTTGGATCCTTGATCCCACTGAAGAATGTTGAGAGCATGGTCCGGGCAGCGGCTCAGGTCAGGTCGTCCAAGATCGTACTCGTCGGGGACGGTCAGGAGAGAAATAGATTGGAAGACCTCGGGTCCGAGCTCGACGTTCCCGTCGAGTTTAGAGGAACGATGGACGGAGAGGAGGAGCTAGCCAGGGCCTATGGAGGCTGCAAGTTTCTCGTACATCTCTCACTCTACGAGCCCTTTGGGCTGACGCCTGTGGAAGCTGGATTATTCTCGAAGCCGTCGATCGTGACGAACCATGGTGGTCCGCCTGAGGTGGTGGTTGACGGAGTCACGGGTTTCATTGTGGACCCGCGAGACTATGGGTTCATCGGGTCGAAGATGAACATGCTCTTAGACGACAATTCACTGAGGCATGAAATGGGCCAGCACGCCAGAGAAAATATCCTCCAGAAATTCACTCTGGAACGATCAACGATCAGACTTCTGGAAGAAGTAGAAAGCTAGATGAAAATACGTGCCTACAAGATACTAATCTCACTCGTTCTGATAATGTCAGCCCTAGTAATCGGACTGCGCGGGACTTCTTCCCTACCAAACGTCTACCAGACTGATACTCTCCAAAACGTTGCGTCAGTCCAGGGGATCGGCTTGGGACAACAGCTATGGGCCGACAACCTCACTCGAAGCGAAATCTGGCCTTTGAATGTCCCAAGTATAGCTACTGCCAACCTGCAACTGAACGGCTCCCTCATTCTTAACGTCGGATTCTCCAATCAGGCGAACGCGCAAGCAGTTAGTGTTTCTCATAGCATCAATCTCTCCCTTGATAAGAATCCGATTGTTATCGTTCAAGTTACTGTATCCCAGGGAGCACATTATGGCGTCCGGTTCTCGGGACTAACCCCCGTTGGAGCGACGTTCAACGCCTGGGAAGAGAGTTCTGATCTCCAGCATAGACCCGGCCTAGGAACGCCGGAAAACATTTCGGCCAATCTTCAGAGCCAGGCATATCTTGCCAATTCACAGATTCCTCCTCCTGGCTCACGAATAACACAGATCTCGTTTTACGTTGAAGCAACGCCCGGCACTCAAGGACAGTACTCGATGAGAGTAACGTCGCTCCAAGCATTTGCCCAAGAACAAGTCGCATCGAAAACTTCCTCCGAAATCTCTGGTTCCTTTCTAGATGTTGTCATGGATCTGAATCTACCTGCGACGGATCTGAGCTTGTTTCAGGCCTTCATCAGTTTCGATATTCGCGGGACATCCAACCTTCAGTACACCCCATTCCTTGTTAATGGTACGAAGGTATTAGCTCAAGGATTCACGTACGTCCAGATCAGTGCAACAGCCCATCAAAACGCTGTCCTGCTCCCACAACTCGCTACGACCCTTCCTTCAATCCTAAGTCAGAACTCAACTCAAATTATTATCAGCGCGAAAAGCGGACAGGTCAATTATTTCAAGCTCGCCGACTTGTCGTTCAAATACACATCAACCCCTCTCCAGACTCAAGGATTGGTAGATCCGAACCTTGCAAATTTCTTGACTGGATACTACGTTCTCTTTCTATTCGTGACACCCATAGTAGCGGTGATACTGGTAAGTAAGGTGTTCAAATCTGAAAACTAGTGTAATGTTGGTTCTTGTTCTCGGCATAGTGGCGAGAATTGCCATCGCACCATTCACGGGTCATCCTGCAGATATCGGATTTCTCGCGGTGGCGATGAGATTGTACTATAACCAAGGCATCATTGACCTACGTTATTTTCCTACGTTGCCACCGCTATACTTCATCGAACTCGTAGTCTACGCACCCTACGCCTTGCTGCGTGATGCAGGGTTACAGGATCCGTTATTCCTCTATCACACGGCATACCCTATTGAGACAGTCTTTCTCAAGCTACCGATGATTCTCTCTGATCTCGGAATTTTCCTACTACTCCTGAGGTTCACCAAGAGCTTGAGGTACGCCGGTCTCTACTTACTGAACCCATTCACGATATTCCTCTCAGCATCGTGGGGCACGTATGATGCTATTATGATCCTGCCTTTGATCTCCGGATTCATTCTCCTTTCTCAGAACAAGAGAAACTACGCTTCTCTGGCCTTCGCCCTGTCCGGAATGATCAAACTCTACGGTTTTGTCCCTCTAACGTTTCTGGGAATTCAGAATCTGGCCGAGAAGAGATTCAAGGCAACTCTGTTTCAGATTTGCTCGTCCGCAGCGTTAGGCCTTGGCTTCATCAGCCCACTAATAATACAGGGAGGACTTGGCGACTTCTACTCTGGATTCGTCCTACGCTTTGTCGGAGCTAATGGCGCACAGACGAGGACCTGGAATATTTTTGCGGCTCTGTACGGGATCAGATTCGGAGGTGCCTCTCCATTCATCATTCCCACAGCTGCCCTAGTGGTCGGATTGTTTCTCTATCAGAGCAGGACCGGATTCTCGCTCAAGACGAGTTTGCTCTGGACTATCGTTATGGCCGCCGTCCTGAATGTCTTCTCCCAATCAGAACCTCAATGGCTCTCTTGGATGATCGCCCCTTCAATTCTATACGGTTTCTTCGTTGGCCGGGATAGTCTAGCAAAATATGTCTACGTGCTTGGAACCGGGGCTACCTTTCTCACCATGACTCTGACCCAAGGCACTGGATACCTTTTGGCAGGTCTCGTCTCCACCCAATGGCTCGGAGCGCAGATCGAAGGGATTACGGATGGTCTAGCCGTTTACTCTGTCACTGTTTTAGCCATGATAGGTCTTCTAATGGGCTACCTCTTCATTAGACCGTCCAAGTTCAAGCTCGAAGTTGCCGCCGTCATCTTCATCGTCTACGCACAAGCGTACTTCTGGTTTGCAATCGTGAACATTGTGCATTTGCAGTGACCAAGATGTATTCACGGAGCTGAGGCGAAAGATTGTACAAGTATAACTTTCACGACCTGTTCTCTCTGTCCACTAATTCTGACTATTTCGAAGGCTTGCTCCACTCATTCCACAATGACAATGATGGAAAAATCAGGCTTCGATTTCTCTTAGACAACGAGCTTAGAATCGCCACAACCGGTAAACCGAATGTTAACCTGATGCTCTATCATAATGCGCAAGACAACTCCATCGAGTTCAGCTACCCCTGGATCAGACCTGTTGTCGCCAAGCTAGTATTTTCACGTGATAATTCGAATTACACGTTCAGCTTCAACAAGAACTATCTGCGATTTTCGAAGATCGTCGCGGAAGGCTGGGAACTCATCGACGTATTCCGCAGTCTGCTGCAGATCTCCCTGCTATCAACTGGAATGTACATGGTTCACGGCGCAGCGATCAGCTTTGGCCAGGAAGGGGTCCTTATTCCCAGCTTTGGGAACACCGGGAAGACTACCGCCGCCTGGATGCTTGCTAAGAGAGGAGCAGGATTTCTCACTGACGAATTTGCCATTATGGATTCGCAGGGAAACTGTTACGGATTCCCAGCAAGTTCTCTAGTCTCAAGCCAACTCGTCAAAGCGGCGGGCCTACGGTTGACGAGAAGACAGGGCATCGCATTACGCCTTAGAGAGGTGAACTCCAAGATCCTGTCAACAAGATTTGCGCCAGGTGGAATAAAGTTGTATCCAGACAATAATTTCAAACTATCCGACAAAGGTCCTATCACAAGAATCGCCTTCATCCAGAAGGGCCCCGATGATTTTCAGAAAGTAGGTTCTGACCAGGCTGTCCGCATGCTTGCTGCTGTGCAAGATTACGAGGTGAATTGGAGGGCGAATCCCTACGTCATAGCCCAAGCTTTCTTCCGTCCCGGCTTCAACCCTCAAGGTCTCTCGATAAAAGAGGCGAAAATAATGGGCTCCATAGTCTCAAATGTCAAAGGTGCATATCTGGTATCGTCCGCCAATGGATCCCAATTCGAGTCCATCGAAAAGATTGCTAAGATGGAGAGTTAGAGACTGTTTTTCCATAACCGTGAGGCGCTGTTGGCAAAGATCATACTCATTGCGCTTGTATTCACAGCACCGTTAGCTGCACTCACCCTCCCTCATGTAATTCTGCCTGGACCCCAAACTCTAGACGCGAGTTCTCTCCAGACACCGACCTATGGAGAGAGTAGTACCGCCACGATTCTAGGAGAAAGCAACTGGACCCAGTGGTCACTAAACCCAACGCAGAGCAATACATCACTCAATACCTCAAACGGGCTCGTCTTAAGCGGAGAATTCCCTTCTAGTCCAAATCCATTAGCCGTCTCGATCTCACGAGTGCTTGCGGTAAACCTAACTGAGTTTCCTCTAATGTACATGAACTTGAAAATGTCAACTGGAGTGAGCTACGGAATACGCTTCTTCTCCAGAGCGTCTGGAGGAGTCATTGTGCCATTATGGTCTGATACTGATGCCCTCGATCACACGTCGGGATCCGGGCAGTTCGAAAATATACAAGTCAACATGCCACAACTGATAGGGAAGAACACGGGTAAGATATTCAATACTCTTAGCAGCGTGACGGTATACATCGAGAGAGGGCCGTTATCTCAAACCACTCATTTTTCTCTCCAACTGGAGAGATTCGAATTTCTCAATTATCCATTGATCTCTGCTCGCTCTCTCGGATCGTATCACGCGATATACATAGGCCTAAATCAACTTCAACAGAATCCAAGTCTTACGTTAAAGAGCGTCCAGCTTCAGGGTCGCCTAAATGCCTCAAAGGGCGCCGTTTTCGTTCCTTACTTTATCCAGGGCCTATCCGCGTATCCTGGTTCGGTTTACACTATCACGACAGCGCCAATCGATGTCTCCACAACAATAACGATTTCCGCAGCAACCGGGAAGCTGTTCTCAGATAACTTGCCCACCGAGGCGACTGCACTTGTCATAATCGCTGCTTATGGAACTCTCACGCAATTCGTGGCCCAGAATATCTCGCTGAACTATTATTCACGAACTGCCCAAACTTCTTCCTCGCCGTCCCAAAACCGGGCGATCTTTGTAAATGACGCATTCTTTTTGCTACTTCTGCCCGCATCTGTCATTGTGCTGGTTCTTGGTCAACTCAGAAAGACGAAATCGGCAAGGACTAATGCTTGACTGCGCACATTTAGCTCCCGACGCTTCGTGATCCTGCCATGACCTCTCTCGTATCAAGAGTCTCAAAATTAGTGACGAACCCGCTTTTGGCTTCACGACCTATCGTTCTATTCCTCGTAGCAACCGGAACATTGTTCGGGTTGTCGGTCGGAAACACTATGACAGTTCCAGACGTAAACCTTCCCATACTTTATGGACTTGCTCGCTGGGATTCTGGTTACTACCTCGGAATCGCCACAGGGGGGTACGGAATTTTCCAGCACGCGTATTCCTTTCGGCCTCTCTTCCCACTGGTCCTCAGAACGCTATACCCTGCGTTCTTCTGGCTTGACGTTAGGTCCGCTGAGGTTGCGGCCGGTTTTCTTTGGAATCTTGTTGCTCTGGGTGTAGCTGCAGTCTATCTTGAAAGGCTGACCAAGCTTCTGTTCGGTCCAACCATCGCCAGTCGCGCACTCTTGCTTCTCGCGGTCTATCCCTCAACTTTCTTCTTCTCAGTAATCTATTCGGAAGCTACGTGCATTTTGTTCATCGCGACATCTCTCTACTATCTCGAAACTCGCAGGATACTTCTTGCCGGTGGTCTAGGCTTTCTGGCAGGTCTAGCTAGGCCGGAAGCGTTTCTTGTTGCAATACCGTTTCTGGTGAAGTCGTTGTTCGAGGACCAGAAGCTAAGGAAAATTGCTGCTGGAATAGGAGTTCTGGCGAGTGTTCCCGCATTTGCGGCGTACGGTTATCTTCAGACTGGAAACCTCTTCGTGGTGTTACAATCTGAGGTGACTGGGGCGAAGTGCACTATTCTCTGTTTCGTCAGCAACCCTGTCTTCTACTTCGCAAATTATGTCCTTCCCTACACAATCAACCTCGTCGTGTTCATCATCGCTATCGTTTTCGTAGTATACCATCTACTGAGAGTGAACACATCATCGAGAATGTTTCCATACTACCTATGGGCTTTCGTGCTCCTAGCAATCGTGTTCTATTCCGGAGAATTGCGCTCTTTAGCTCGCTTCGCATTGGTCGTCCCTCCTGTCTTCTGGGCACAAGCTGAATACTCAATGAGCCATCCTAGATTCTTCCAGGCACTGGTAATTGTCTACGCGGTCCTGATGAGCCTGGCCACGATTCTCTTCGTCAACTGGTATCCAATGCTCTAGGCGATGGGTCTAATGACCCAGCAGTTTCGCTCTCGTGTCTGAGCAATAGGGGAAATTCTCCTCAACCCTACAGATGTCGAGTCAGCGGAGCAACTGGCGCGAACGTCTCCTTGTGAACCCCAGCCGCATGGAGCGTGAACTAGCGATGAAGCTAGAGTCCTCGGGAATCCAGTACCAGACTCAAGTCGAAGTGACTATCACGACAGCCGATTTTTATTTCGCCACGGAGCCACGACCAACACTCGTTTTCGTTGATGGAAAACCGCATCTCACAACTGCTCAGATGATTAAGGACGAAGACTTGCGGTCCCTTCTCAGGAAGCGCGGATACAAAGTAGTCGAGCTATCGTACAATAACTATTCCGACAAGAAACGAGATGATCTCTATCAACAGCTTCTCAACAATCTGGGCAAGGAATAGACCCCGCAGAAAGACCCTACAGAGAAAGGAGCAGTCCTCAAGGAATTCGTCAGACATCGCCGCGAGGAGAGAGAAAAACCTGGCTCTCACAAAGCATCTGGAAGGGCAAGAGTCTGGAAGGGGGGAAGTTTGGGGCTCAGTGACCCCGGCTTTCTACCCGATGTAGGAAGTTGAAGTCTTTCGTGGCTCTGCGTGTTTCACAGGCTGGGCTGTCTGATCTTTAGATACGATATCTCGGGTCACTGAATCAAGTGCTACCAGTATGAAACGCAGGTAGGATTTGCCGATCTATTCCAGAGCTGTTGCTACCGTGAGCCTGGGTTCGGTATTTTCTGTTGTCATGCTCTGACTCTTCGACGGAGGATCGTAATAAGGCCCGCTACTAAGTAGTAGTTGTATCATTGCAGCGCGATTTCTGAAAGGTAACCGCGTCAATACCACGATATTTCGCTTTCGGCATCTGATTACCTTCACGCCCCACTAAGATTGAAATAGGAAAGACTCGACACTGACTTCTCTAAGCCTTCTCTATGGTTCGAGTAAGTCGGGGTATGGTTAGTCGGCAGACGCATGCCGGCGGGGAGATCATAGTCGTTCCACTTGTGATTATTCTGGTCGCCCTCATACTAATCAACGCGTATGTTTACCCAATCATTCCAAACCCTTGGGGGAATCAGATCAACCAAGGCGTCCGTTCCGTTACCTCTACTATCAGCAAGGTCGTTACGTTCACGATTGACGCAGCCGGTCGGCTGACCGTCAAGATAGAAAACGCGGTCAACATCACTGCTGCAATCGCGAAGAATCCTTACGTCGAAACAGTCGCCACGGTCCATACCAAAGGGACCCGGATAACGGGGGAGGAGCTTCAAGCAACGATGAGATTACTTGAGGTCAACTTTACAGTGCCGATTGCGAACCGTCAAATTGGGCCTGATCTGACGTTGTTCACGTGGTCCTTCCCGTTGGAGTCGCTTCCCCTCGGAGTAGCCACTCTGACAGCGGCGGTGGTTCTTTCAGTTATCGGTTGCGGATCATGCGCGAATACGACGGTCGAGGTTCCCGTCGATCTGCAAATGACGGCCTCCGTTGGCAGTGGGTCTTAGGGAATTGAACCCCGGGAGTATAGCCAGATCAACAGCCCAATGAACGCCAAAGCTGCCAAACCCCATAGAACCCATTTCCAAGATGCCCAATCGGGAGGCTCGGTGTGGTCCGGGAGGTTCGTCTTTCTCGTTATCTCTCTGATGATCGGCTAAGCCTTGCTGAGATTAGTCAATCCTCTCTGAACGCTCCTCGGAAGCGCGTCCCAAATCGCTCTGAGAGTCAAGGCGCCAACGCCGATGATCTCAAGAACGCCAAGTCCGTATAGAGTCCCTTTGAACGGAGATAACGCAATGGCGATATCGAAAATCAGCAATAGAATCCCCGTCACGATAACAAGGCCAAACGTTACTTTCTGCTTCTTCTGATGCCTCGACAAGACTTCCATTAGGGTTCATTGGAGGAGTTTATACGCGTTGCTTTCGGAGGGCATTTGTTATGGATTGGTTCAAACAATCCCGCTTTCCTATCGTATCTGTAATGCCAAGGCTCGCCATCGGGGATTTCTTGGAAGCATGATTTGCAGATCGTACCGGTGCCCATAAGCTAACTGGGTCGAGGACTTGAAGATTGGTTGCAAAGTGTCCGAAGACGATTGGCTTTGAGTTCAAGGACGAGACACGAGTGATATACACGCCTTCACGCGTGGCTCTATGGAGCCTTGACCAAAGAAGAACTTCAGAAAATCATCGAGAATGTTGAACACAGCTTCGAGAAGGGATTCGTTATCAAGATGCGCGTCTTACTCCTTCGGTTTTACTTCAGCGGAATTGCTATCCTTACTTTCATCCTTGCGTACTATCTGTCGCAAGTAGCTGTGAGCGCCGCGGTAGCGAACATGTTGGAATTATCAGTGGCTCTCGACGGAGAGGCTACAGCGATCGCCACTTTTGGACTCGCCTTGTTTGGTCTGGTCCTTGGCAAAGATTGGGGAGAACGGGAAAGACAGAAGGCTGAGAGGTTGCACTTCAAGAAACTGAAAGGAACCACTGTAAATGCAATCGCTCTAACTGCACTAATTCGAATGAGAATTACTTTGCCGAAGAGTATCTCACTGAAAGATGCTCAACATACAAGTCCCGAGTTGTTCACCGAGAAAGAGTACGTTAGGAGACTGTTAGAATGAGCGTGTCTAACAAGGTGGCACTCTGGGCTACCCTGCCAAAGCCCGAGACCCATCCCTGTATCCAGCGATTTACTCCGCTGGACTATCACTGAATCCAAAGGGGCTCGCCTAAGTCACTGGTACGAGCTGAGGTGTGAAGGTAGGATCCAGAATAGCAGTTTTGAGATCGTAAAGTTCCCTGCTGAGGATAGCGTTCTCTCCCATCTGAGAGAGAACATTGGTAAGTTTCCACAAGTCTAGTGGCTGGCTGTTGGTGAAGTCGTCGCTCAGCTGAAACTCTGTGAGCATTCCCTGGGGACTGAACCGATGAATGATCGAAGTGGCGCGGAGAAATGTGTTGGAGTAGTTCGCGCTTGGGGTTGTAACTTGGACTTGCTGTTCGGGGTAGGCGTCTCCCAGGAGTGGCGTTGTAGCTGTTCCTCTGAGTATCCCGTTGCGTAGACGCTTAAGTTCTGCGATTGCGTAGTTGTTCAGTGCGGTGTCGTCTTTGGTGATCGGGTCGAAGAAGTGGATTTCACGCATGTTCGGGTATCGTGGAGGGCTTGCGCGGTTGTCGTATGCGAGTATGTGTCGACCTCCGATGATTCTCCAGCCGTTGTGCCAGATTGGAGCGCTCCCACTCGGGTTTCCGCAACCTCCACTGTCTTCCCAATAGACGCCGACATAGTTGATGTTACTCCATGATGGTGTACCAACGTTTGTTCGCTGATACTGACTCGCACCAGTATAGATCGTCGGCGCTACGGTGTTGGCAACGGGCGTGGAGTTGAACAGGACTCCTCCGTTGGGTCCAATCGGAAGTAAGACATGGTACCAGTAGTTGTCTGTGACGTTGTTGATTCCTTGGACTCCGAGTATTGATTGTAGAGCTGCTGTATTTCCATCACTAACGAAGTTATACTCGAAGCGGTTGCTTGCGTCTGTTGCGAAGAAGATTGTGGGCGGGGACCCCAAGGCAGTTGTCTTGCAATTGGCGCCCTGAGTAATCCGGAAGTAGAAATCGAACAAGGGAGGTGAGTAGACAGATCCCAAGGCGGTGATGTTGAGTCCTAGATTCTTGGCCGCAGGATAGAACATCCCGCCGCCGTAGTGGGCACTGCCCGCATTTGTGAGAATGCACTTGACAGAGTACTTTCCAGTAGCGACAATCGAACTATCATCTGAGAACGTGGCTGAGGTCCCAGCGATCAGCCTCTCGCTACCCCAACTGCTTGCCGTCTGTTCTGTCCAAGCCCCATACTTACCCGGGTTCTGGCTGACGCCGAAGTAGTGAACCCGGTTTCGGAGACTCTTGACGTCCCGGGGGAACCGATACGTTACCAGGTTCAAGCCAGTCGCGAGACCCGTGGCATAATTCGCGGGGATCGGATCTGTTCCCCAATTGGCAGTTCCCTGGGCGCCTAGCGGGACGACATGGAGATTTTCCGCTGGATCGACGAAGAATACTCCGGGGAAGCCTTGGGCAACAGAGAGATCCATCAGTTCTCTCATGCTATCCCAGACATTCTTGAAACTGCTAATGTACAGTGGAATCGTGCTGCCTACACTCTGGACGTAGCTCCGCGATATGCGATAGTTGCTTCCCATCGCGATGAGTTGTTTTATGCGAATCTGTCCTCTAATTGCTGGTGCCTCCCCGGTTGGTCCGGGCGAGGAGAATCGCTGGCATCACGCCAATCGGCGTCTACAGCGTTTGATCGTCGCCGTCTTCGGCTAACCTCTATACGTCGACGGAAATATATTAGGAGAGCCCGCCTCAAAAATCCCGCGGCGGGATCTTAGAGGGACGATGGTCGGCGATGGTCTTCCCCGGTTCTTTCGTTGAGGAAGCCTAGTTCCGTCAGGCGTTCTCGTAGCAACTTTCTGGTCGCCTGACTGAGTGATGACTCACCAGCAAACTCCCTGTATTTTCGAAGGGCGGTCCAAATTTCCTCGCTCATCCTTAGATGGACTTCTTGCAGGACTGTCTTAGGTGGGCCAAACACCGGGGGTCTTCCCGGGCGTTTTCGCTCATCAGTATCCAATTATCTCTCACCCTCACAAGAGTTACACACAGGCTTAGGCAAGAACGATCTTGAAGAAACGTCATGCATCGAAAACTCACGATCATGTCGGCAGAGTTGTCTCTCCCGTAGAGAAACCCCCCTTGATTTCCGAGAAGCGCCAGAACATGACTCACATGAACAGCGTCGTGTCAAGCAGACCTCGGTTCGATTATGATGCCCGAATTATTCTTCGTCAGCTTCAAGTCTTTGCCGACGAGAGGTTCCGCCAGGGCTTTCGGGATGTAGACGAAGTATGAGCGACACTGATAATCCCCTTTTCTCTTCGTGAGATATGTTTTCCTGTATGTTCTAATTTGGATTCTTGCCAATCGCACATGGCCGGAAGGTTTCGGATCCATCTCTTGCTCATAACCAATAGAGGAGGCCTTCTTCTTTCATGCGATGCGCGAACTGTAAGAGAGAAGAGAGATCAGTGAAATTACGCGATCCTCCGATCTATATGTTCCGTTGTGATGTATGTACAGAATATGAGGAGGCTTCTCTGGAGTTCAGGCTGAACACCGATCCCGCTGAGAGCGAGAGACTCTATGATCGAATCTTTGAGATTGCAAGGATGATAGAGAAGTTGGTAAAGGCGGGCGAGGAGGCAAACTGCCGATAGGTGAAAAATGGCGCAAAATGTGCCCCAATCTTGAAATCTATGTTGCTCATCTTGTGACCACGACTTTTCACGCTTGACCCTAGGGCAAAAGCCGGTCTGGGAGATCGTGATTCAAGCCTATTCTGCGTTCTAAACCAGAATCCTCGCCGAGAAATGTTCCAGCTGGCGAGAGCTTCTCCAGAAAAAGGGGGGTAGGAATTTTTTCTGTGTGGGACACGAGAGACCTTTTCCACTTGTTCAAGGCGATTCTTAGAAAGGACCATTGCTTGATTACTGATCACTTTCGATACCCAACCAAGGCTTTCCACCTTTGACCAAACGACTCCGAAACACAAGGGAAAGAAGAGCCGTCTCGGCAAGAGTAAGGAAATTCGACACCGGCGACGTCGAACAGGTTCTAGAACTGGCGCAGAAATACGCTTCTTGGGATGCAACGCCCACAAAGGCGGACATAGAGGGATTTCATTCCGCTAGTCCTGAATTTTTCTTTGTAGCAGAGGATGACAAGAGAATCGTCGGGTTCATCTCTGGAAGAGAATCTAATCCTCCAGCAGAAGTCCTTGACAAATGGAATTCCAGAAAGGTTGCGTCAATTGAGACGCTCGCGGTAGACGAAAATCATAGGCGGCGAGGAATAGCGACCTCACTGTTGGCAACATTGTTCGGAGAGTTCAAACAGAGAAAGATAGATCTGGTGACCCTATCCGTTCCAGCCGCGGAGATAGGAGCGATGAAGCTTTATGGAAAAATGGGGTTTGAACCTAGAGCCCAGTTTCTTTGGAAGAGACTCGATTAGTAACTATTGAGCTGGTGCAGTCTGCATTGAGGCTTCAGGATGCTGTCCTTGAGAGAACACTGCCATGGCCTGCTTCTGTTTCTCATCTCTCTCTGCCTTGCTCATTTTGATCTGCTCTGACAGTGACCAGTGATGGCCAAACGGGTCGGTTAGCTGACCGTAGCGTTCGCCCCAGAACATGTTGTCCAACGGCATAGTTACCTTCGCCCCCGCGTCGACGGCTTGCTGCCACAACTTGTCAACATTTTTCACATAGACCTGGAGAGTGACTGGGCTGTTACCTAGAACATCCGGCGATTGCGAGCTAGCGCCCGGAAACACGTCGGACATCATCAGGATCGAATCTCCGATCCGAATCTGAGCATGCATGAGCTTCCCATCGGGGGTAGGTTCACGCACAATCTCCTTCGCTCCAAAGGCTTTCTTGTACCAGTCGATAGCCGCAGCCGCTCCATTGATCGCTAGGTAAGGAGTGACTGTTCCAAAGCCCTTCGGAACCGGTTCAACCTTAGCTTTTTTGGGTTTAGATTTCTTTGCTTGTTTGGATTTCTTAGCCATATGATAATCCTCGACACCGGGTCGCCTAAATCTCATCCATAAAAGAAGTTCGGTCGATTGATTGGAAATGGGCTCAATTTAGCCCGCTTGGTGTTCGAAAGACAGCACGGCGATGACTGAGGCCATGGATGCGAAGTCGTCCTGTATGTCTCTATTCTGTTGTCCGGACGCTCTTCTTCGTGATTCAAGCTTCTGTAAGAATCGATAACCGTTGTCTTGCAAACGAGCAGGTCGTGGTTGAGCGGCCCAGGATTACGGTCCGCTTATTTCTATAGACATCTATGGAGACCTCCGGTCGACGAACTGCTATAGCTGGATTGAGAGAGCGGGGCTATGCTTAATGCGACCGCAGAGGGCTAGAATGGCCGCGGCCGCCTGGATGAGTAAGCCTCTCGACAACCCGCTCTCGGATCAAGGAGCGAGCCCGTCGTCGGATCCGTCGGGAGAGGCACACGTGATTGAGGAAGGAGTGTTGCCCGAGGTTTTTCGAGGGCGGATGTTCTGCACGGTACATGGACGGCAATGCTATCGCAGCACTACCATCACTGGAGAATCGATCTGGATCTGCCCTGATGAGCGTCACGTGATACATTTGCGAGGATAGATAAACTCCACTGGGGTTTCGTCTAGCTTCTTACCGGGTTATTGCGAATGAGAATTGGTTGTTTCTGGTAGTCGTTAGGATTACTGTGTATGATTGACCTACCGTGAATTGGAAGAATAATCCAGGTATTCCACCATAGACGCAACCAGGGCAGTTGGCACCGATTAGAATGATCGTCGTGCCGAATCCATTTGGAGTCATCATGGGTCCCGCGAAGTTTGAGAGACTCCACGTGTTTCCGGATGAGTCCCGTACCACGTAAGACTGGATTGTCACGGACGTATTTCCAGTGTTCTGGAGGACGAGCGGTAAGCTTGTGCTATTGATGAATTGATACCCGGTTAACTTGAGGGATTCGATTACAGGCGGGGGTACGATTGGGTCGATTACTGTGAGGCTAATGACCGTTGAATGGGTCCGTGAACCAGCGGTTCCAGTCACGGTGACATTGTAGGTTCCGAGCGTCGTGCTAAGAATGGTGGTTATGTTCAGAGTGCTAAAGGCTGTTCCACCAGCAGATATTATCAACGGGTTTTGACTGCCCATCACGGTGATGTACCCGAAGGGCGCCGTAACTGTGAGACTAATGGTTCCCGTGTACCCATTGAAGCTTGTAACGGTGATAGTCGTAGTATTGCTCGACCCGAAAACGTTGACGATGCTCGACGGGGAGGAGGTGATTGTGAAGTCTTGGTTGGAGACCACTTGGACTGAAAACTCGGTTGATGCGTAGTTGGTCTTTCCGTGACTAGTTGCGATCCCAATGACAACTATCTCATAGTCTCCAATGGTACTGGTAGCGTTAACAGTCAATGTGGACTTGGCTGTTCCGTTGACCGGGAGGCTCACGCCGGCGGGGTTCAATGACGCGGGCAGTTTTGATCCGGTAAAGAACAGCGACAATGATACGGTTCCGGAGAAGCCCCTTACGCTGATTACGCTAATTGTAGAGCCAAGGGACGCGTTCTGCTCGATAGACAATGTTGAAGGACTCACTGTCAGAAGAAATGACGGGCCGGCCTTACCACCGTTCACATACGAGCTGAGCATCGTGCCCCCTGCGACGGTTCCTACGGCGGCCGTGAGAACCATTAGAAGCCCCTTTAGATGGACCAGATTGCTGAATAGCATTGTCTTGCAATCCCCTAATCCTAAGGCCATCTGCGCTGTCAGGAGGCTTACGGGTCGCGTAACTAGCGATGGTTACTAATCGGTCGAGTGTGGACACAGGGCATGCCGCTCCATAACTCGAAAACCTGTGTTGGTCCAAATGATAGGTAAAAGTCTGTGCTAGTTGTTTAACGACGAAATATGAACAATAATGGCTGCCACGAACGTTTTCCGCCGCTACGTTTTGCCGATTGCTCTTCGTCGCAAATTGCATTTGACCACGCTGGTTAGTAATTACATCAACTCGATGTAAGAAACGTCGCTGCAGTTATGGTTGGCTATTCTGGAAACTGAGCTGAAGCTCAGATTCCAAGAAATCGAGTCGATTCTTGATTTACTTCATTTAAGTGAATTCCTAGGAGAATGGTCATGGTCTCCACGGAGCACATGATGCTCAGGGAGGTGAGAGATGAAAATGTCGCTTCAAGAAACTCAACCAGCCAAATCTCGCGGATTCTCGTTACGATCAATGTTGCTCTTAGTTCTACTAGTTGGGGTCGGCGCGGGCACGACCGCTTACGTTCTGGGCAATGCTTTCACCGCTAATAGCGGCACTTCCCGTACCGGGGCATCTCAGCAGAGCACAACGACCACAACCACGAGCGCTTCTACGACCGCACACAACTGTACTCTCACATCAACGTAGAGTTTGTGGAAGAACAGCCACTCAGACCCTATTTTTTTCAATAGTGATTTATCGTGTCGCATGACACTCTGCACGGATATCCCAATCCTATTTCAGGTAAGTCTAAGAACGGTGTTGGGTGTTCTCAAGTTAGATCTTTCTGAAATACCCCGCATCCATCGCCTCTCTATCCAGGACTCATAGTTCATGCGGGTAAACTGGTTTCTAATTCTAGCCTGCGTATTAGCAAGCCTCTACGCGTGGCAGCAGGACCCAAACTGGTCGGACCAGAATCTAGTCTTCAGTCTAAACAATCTCTATGCTGGGCGGGTCTGGACACTCGTTACAGCTCTATTCGTCCATGCAAGCTGGGAACACTTGCTTGGCAACCTGCCGTTTCTGTTTGTCTTCGGGAATACGTTGGAAAAGATGGTCGGACGGAACAATCACCTCCTGGTATTCTTCCTAGGCGGATTCACGAGCTTTCTACTACCACCTATCATCGGAATCTACAGCCCCGACACTGGCATGCTCGGAGCTAGTGCGGCAATTTTCACGCTAGCAGCGATTGTGATGCTAATGTCCCCGCTCAAGTTCAGCTGGCTCTTCCTCGCGCCACAAGGACTCGTAGCAATCATCTACTTCGTCCTGAACGTGGCACTTGTCTACGCCCCAAGCGTGATACCAGGGTATAATCCCAACGTGGCATACATCGCCCATGTCATCGGCTTCACAGTTGGAGTGCCTTTCGGCATAGCTTGGAGTCTCCACTGGAAGAAGAACCTCGTAATCAGCCTCGGTCTCTTCAGCATCTATCTAGTAATACTAGCCTTGCTAGGAGCGCTCACCGGAATCCAGACGCCCTTCGGCGTCTTCTAACCGATCTGATTCTCCAATAGGGGCCTTAGCTTTAGAAAGACTTCTCGAGTCACCTTAAGATCGTCGAGACAATGATCCCTGATAGACTTCAACGCCGTCTCATCTCCCTCCAAAGCCTTGACAAACAACTGAGGAACCTCTAATCCCATAGGCCCTTTATCTCGCTTTATCCCGAAAAAGTCGCAGACATGGTCCAGGTAAGTGAATGTTAGGCGGAGACGAGACCTTACGACCTCATTCAGGTCCAGATGCGTCTTTCCCAATAGTGGAAGGGGGTCGAGGCCGTGCTTCAAGAGACGAGTTGTGAGAAAGGGAGTGTCGAACCCTCGACCACTCCAAGTCACGATCACATCGTAGGCCTCCAGCCGCTTGAGAAGCTTGACCAGCAGGCCTCTCTCTTGGGCAGTCCTCTTAGCCTCGAGGTATTCGCTCTTCCCTGTCTCAGGTAGGAGACCGGTCCCCACAACAATGCCTGCATCAGCTTCTAGGGAAGAAGTCTCAATGTCAAGAATAACGATTCTCGGCGCCATGCGATTCGACGATTCGGGCCTAGTCTAAAGCGCTTCGTCCAAGTTCGTCGAACGCAGGTTTCATAGCCCAGAATCGCCAGCTAGCTGACTATTCGGTGACCACGGTTTGCAAACCCCAGCAGTTGTAGAGCTAGAGAATGTAGAGAAGAGCTACCGGCTGGGAAAGGTCACAGTAAGTGCACTCCGTGGCGTCACGCTGAAACTCTGGCAGGCTGAGTTCATGGCGATAATGGGACCCTCGGGATCAGGTAAAACGACACTTCTCAACATAATCGGAACTTTGGACAAGCCCAGTACTGGTCGAGCCCTCATAGATGGTGAGGATATCACCAGAATGAATGATCGGCAATTGACGAAGCTGCGACGGCACAAGATAGGCTTCGTATTCCAGTTCCATAATCTCATTCCAGTTCTAACAGCATTGGAAAACGTTGAGCTTCCACTCATAACGTCGGGAGTCAAACGAAGAGTATCCAGGGATAGGGCGATGGAACTATTGCGCCGGGTAGGGCTTCAGGACCGGACTGATCATCTTCCGGACGAGTTGAGCGGAGGAGAACAGCAGCGGGTCGCTATCGCGAGAGCACTTGCTAATCATCCACGGATTGTTCTTGCCGACGAGCCGACCGGGGATCTCGACACCCAGACCGGCTCCGAAGTAGTTCAGCTAATGCACAGTATGGCAAAGCAGGAAGGCTCTTCGGTCGTGGTGGTAACTCACGACCCTGTCGTCGCCGAAAGAGCGGATCGTCTCGTCGAGATGAGGGACGGGAAAATTACGGAGAAGCCCCGCGAGCCACCGATGGGACAGAGGCGCACCATTAGAGCAGTAGAACCTCTGCCGCCTGAACCCGGACGCTCGTTATCCCAGCCCAACTAGAGCTAGCAGGTGGAAGTGTCGCTCTCAGCGAAAATCGCTTCCCGAAACCTTCCGAAACGCCGGGCGCGTACAATTCTGACCATAACCGCTGTATTCCTAGGGGTCGCTCTGCTGATAGGAATCAACATGGCCACGAGCAGCGCTCTCGGCGAGTTCAACAATTACATCAACAAGTTCTGGGGAGCTACCGATATCGTTGTAACATCGGGCAACGGACTCCAATTCTCAAATCAGACACTCAACACGGTAGAGAACAGTGCCCTAGTCCATCAGACCGCAGAGAGACTTGTATGGGGAGGACTGATTGGAACCACCTCGTCTAACACTATGTTCTTCCTGACAGGAGTCAACCCGACAAATGATTTCGACTACGCCACCTTCAACATAACAGGGACTCGCCAGCTCTCACAGGGCGAAGTAGTTGTTGACAAGGTCATCGCGGAGAAGCTTGGAAAAGGTATGGGGTCCACTCTCAACGTAACAACCTTCACTTCTCAACTACAGCCAGAATCGATTCTGCTTCAGATCGTCGGAATCAACAATCCACTCCGCAATCTGGGCTCGACAGTCTACATCTCCCTCCCGGAATTACAATCCAGGGTTGGACTCGGAGGAGAGATCACTCACATCTACGCCAGCCTATACGACTCCACCAAAGCGATAGAAGCAGTAAACGAGCTGCAGAGCGTTCTACCAAACTATGATGTGAGCGCTCCGAAGGCAGAAGCTGTCCAACGCATCCAAGGACAGACTACAGGCTTCCAGATAGGCCTCAACGTAATGATTGGAGTATCCCTCGTCGTTTGCTCGTTCATAGTATTCAACACACTCTACATGACGGTCAGCGAGAGAACATACGAGATCGGGATAATACGCGCTGTCGGAGGTTCCCGAGCCCAGATATTCAAGATATTCTTCGCCGAGGGCGGTCTCATCGGAGCTCTTGGAACGGTGGCGGGAATACTGGGAGGACTAGGCCTTGCCAGACTGTTTACGTTTGCCTTTGAGACGACCTTCTCTGTCCCAAACCTTCCGGTTGCCCAGCTAACCCCTGGGATCGCATTGGCAGGTCTTGGAGCGGGCTTTGCGACAGTTTTCGCAGGGTCTCTCTATCCTGCAATATCTGCGAGCCGGATTAACATCATTCAAGCGATAAGACCCTCCGCGAGGAACTCGAAAAGGCAAATTCCTCTACCTTTTGTCGCCCTGGCAGGGGTTCTCATGCTCGGCCTGGGAATCGGAGAGTCCCTACGAATTACTCCGTTCCACGTCAATTATCTAGACGTGGTGCTTGTACCAATCGGCCTTGTCCTGCTCGGCTCCGCGGTCTTCGGAAAGGCTGGGCGGGCTCTGACACTCCCCATCTTCTTGCTCTCGGGCGCTGTCGGATACGTGTCTTCGAGGAGTGGCAGGAGGAGGCTGTTGCGTAGCAGCGTCTGTTTCGGAATGATTACGATAACTCTGAGCTTTGCAATCATGATAGGTGGGATCCAGAGCGGGGTCCGAGGCGCGCTCCAGCAGGGAGTGCAGGAAGCAATAGGGGCGGATATTATTCTGGTCGCAAACCAGTCTGTCCCAGTGAGTTTCACAGGCAACCTCACGAGTCTACAACAAGTTGAAAGCGCAACACCCTTGTCTCCTAGTCCATTCTCTGCCAAGGCTTTTGGAAAAAGCGCGAGCAGCAGTATAGGAATAGTGGCTGTGGACCCATCAATATTTCCAATGATCATCTCCTACACCTTTGTCAATTCACAACCAGTCTCCCAGATCTACCAGCGACTCGCCTCGGACAATCAGTCGCTCATGATACCCGATTCACTAGCATCAAAGCTTGGCGTCGCCGCAGGAGACCAGCTCTCGCTTCTTACAAGAAAACCCACCGCAGACAACAGCAGCTCCATCGTGTCTTTTACAGTTGCAGGCGTGTTTACTGGTCCGGTGCTGCAATACATTCAGTTCGGCGAACACTTTGCTAGCGATTCGATCGTGGTGTCGTTAGCTTCCCAGCGAGAATATTTTGCGGGGAGAGACACGTCCCCCCTCTTCCTAGTTGACCTCAAGCCCCAGTACAAGTCTCAGGCTACAGGTGTAGCCCAAGACATCGCGGGCAGATTTCCCCAGTACGATTTCGCGGAGAATTCTCTAACGCTCGGCGAACTCCTATCGATTGTGAACGATACGATAAACAGGATTTTTGCCCTGATATTGCTGATTCTTTATTTCGCGTTATTGATAGCGAGTATGGGGATAGCCGCAACTATGATTATGAACGTGTCAGACCGAAGGAGGGAGATAGGACTCTTACGCGCGGAGGGTATGAGCAGGTCACAGATTACCGGGCTGTTTCTTGGCGAGGGAACGCTTCTCGGTCTTTTCGGATTCTTACTAGCCATACCCGGAGGGCTGCTGTTGTTAAAGGGTGCTACCAACAGCACTAGCCTAGCCGGTTTCTTCATCCCTTTCATCGTACCGTACAGTGCCATAATCCAGGCCTTGGTCCTGGCACTTGTCGCAGTACTGATTGGCAGTCTGTATCCTGCGATACGAGCGTCTCGATTGGAGATTACGCGGGCATTGGAACAAGTATGATCCTGGCCCGAGACTAAATATCACGGCAAGCATGTTAAGGGGGAACGGGTTTGCCCGGTAACGCCCTGCTATCGGTCTACGACAAAACAGGGCTGGACCGGCTAGCCCGGATATTCTCGAAGCTACGGATCAAGATGCTTGGGTCCGGAGGAACTGCAGAAGCCGTCCGGAAACTTGGCTTCGCTGTCGTAGAGGTTTCAGAGTACACTCAAGTCTCGGAGATGCCTGGAGGACTTGTGAAGACGTTACATCCGAGAATTCATGGCGGAATACTGGGAGACTGGAAAGACCCCTCGCAACAGAAGTATCTGGAGGCGAACGGGATTGAGCCCTTGGATTTTGTAGTAGTGAATCT
>Ga0209802_1000012_pt1 | contig 107342 bp, 105 predicted proteins | sample GraSoiAngelo_129_FD_185886 | JGI IMG/M metagenome (GOLD analysis project Ga0209802, IMG submission 185886) | Grasslands soil microbial communities from the Angelo Coastal Reserve, California, USA - 14_0927_12_40cm (SPAdes) (version 2) | ecosystem: Environmental > Terrestrial > Soil >...
CAAGTGACCCGTGGCGGCAGGGGATTCGGTTCGACGGGCCTCAAGGTGAACGGCAAACTGTTCGCCCTGGTCTCGGACCGGACCGGGCAGTTCGTAGCCAAGCTTCCTAAAGCGCGCGTAGACGAGTTGGTGCGCGCCAAGAAGGGTGAGCCCTTCGATCCCGGGCATGGTCGGTTGATGAAGGAGTGGATTGCCGTTTTCCCGGGCCAGGAGGACTGGACCGCCCTGGCCCGGGAAGCCTACCGGTTTGTGAAGCCGGCGTAAGGACGAATCTGTAGCTATACGAACCCGTTCTGGACGGCGTATCTGGTGGCGGCGGATCGCGACTTGATACCGAGCTTGGCGTAGATCGACCGAAGGTGGGCATCGACCGTGCGACCGCTGACGCCCAGGGTGCCGGCAGCCTCCCGGTTGGTCAGGCCAGCCGCCACCAGCTTCAGGACCTCCTGCTCTCGGCCCGTGAGCCCGCTATGCCGGGTTCTGGGACTCACCCGGGCAGGTGACGGTTAGTAGCCCCATTGCGCGTGCCGTGGCGACTGACTAGAATCCGTTTAGGAGCCAAACGTGTCATTGGTGTGCAGTAATAATCATAGCAGTCACCTGAGCTGGCCTTGAGCGGTCGAGTCCTAACGACGCGAGAAGCGGCCCGGTTTCTGCAGGTCAGCGAGGCATCCATTCGTCGCTGGACCAACCAGGGTCTGCTGCCGGCCAGCCGAATCGGCCACCGCCGCGCCCGGCGCTTCACGGAGCAGGACCTCCAGCGTTTTATGGGGACCACCCCCGCCGCGCCGGGGGCCGCCACGCGAGTGGCAGAGCCCGAGGTCATCACCATGAAGGGAATGCAAGTTCCCCTGGGCAGCCACCTGGCGAGCCTCTATGGCACCGACGCAGGGCGGCTCGGCCTGGCGGTCCAGTTCCTTCGGGAGGGCCTCCTGGCCGGGCAAACTTGCATGCTCTATGCGGATGCCGAATCGCGAGCGGAGTACCTGCACGCGTTGGCCAGCGAGGGCGTGGACGTCGACGCCGCGGCCGGCAGCGGCCTGCTGGCGTTCCCGCCGGTCAAGCCCGGCTCAGCCAAGCAATGGGTTGCCTCGTTCGAGCGATTCGTCGCCGATGCCACCCGGGACCGGCCGGGGCCGATCCGTTTCCTGGGCGACACCATCACTGGTCTGGCCAGTGTCAAGTCGGCGGTCGAGCTCCTCACGCTGGAGCAGCAGCTGTCCGCCATCGTCCGGAGACTGCCGATGGTGATGCTCTGCCCGTACGACGTGCGAGCCTTTGATGGCCCAACGCTGCTCGAAGGCCTGAAGCTGCACTTCGATACGTTTGACCACCGGTTCGGCTACTTCTTGAGCTAGGGCGCGCCCGCGTCGAACAGTCTGGCGGGCGGACCGGGTGGATCGGTCTCGACGTCAGGGGTCTTCAGCTCGAAGGTGGACTCTACGGGGACGCCTCCCCGCAGCGTGTTCAGCACCACGCAATACTTCTCGGCGCTCTTCAAAAGCCGGCCGGCGCGCTCGCCGCCGACGTCGCCACGAACCGCCACCGTCGTCCGGCAGCGGATGCCCGTCAAGCCGATGGGGAAATCGCCGATGGCCAGGGTGCCCCGTGCATCCCAGTCGCCCTCAATCGTGACGTGCAGAGACTCTAAGTCGATTCCCAGGTTGGCGGCGACCATGCGGAGGGTGGTTTCCTGACAGGCCGCCAGCGCCCCCAGGAGGAGATCGCCCGAGCAGGGAACGTCGCCCGCACCGCCCACGGCTGGGTGCGCGCCCGACTGCCAGCGCACCGCCGGCGTCGCCATCGGCGTCACCGCGCAGTGCAGGGGATCACTTAGGTCGCTGGTGGCGCTCTCCACCTCGAGCTTGATCAAGGCCGACTGCGGATGCCGGCGGTAGCCCTCGCGGATCGGACTCTGGCGGGCTCGGATATCGACCTTGCTTGCCGGCATGCGGCATCCCTCCTGGCTCGTACTGCTGCGCAGTGTAGCGAGCCGCGGCACTTGCCAGGTGCTCCCCAGAACGGACCACCGGCAAAATTCTTAACGCCATCTCATGGCCCTTTCATGCCGGGCTGGTGCAATGGAGCCAACCCCGAATGGAGGAGTGAGGACCTATGAAATTCAAGCGCTGGATGGCCCTGCCGGTGGCTGGCATCGCCGCGCTCGCCATTGGGGTGGCCGCCGTGAACGCCGCCACCTCCTCGCCGGGGACGGGGACGGGCTCGAAATATGCCCAGGTATTCGTCAACAAACTGGCCGCGATCCTACATTTGAGTCCGACCCAAACTCAGAGCGACCTGAAGCAAGCGGAACTGCAGACCATCGACCAGATGGCCAAGGATGGCAAGATCACCCAGGCGCAAGCGGACGCGCTCAAGAGTCGCCTCAACGCCGGCCAGGGCTTTGGATTCGGCTTTCCCTTCCGCCATGGCGGTGGCTTTGCCAACCGCACCCTCTTCCGCGACCTTCGCACGGCCGAGCTCAACGCGGTGGCCGGGGCGCTCCATCTCACCCCGGCTGACCTGCAAAGCCAGCTGCGGTCGGGCAAGACCCTGAGCGACCTGGAGCAGTCCACGGGCGTGACCGACAGCGCCGTCAGGGCCGCCGAACGCAGCGCGGCGAAGGGCGTCCTGGACGTTGCCGTCAAGGCGGGTACCATCACCCAGGCCCAGGCGGATGCGATTCTGTCGCGGACCGACCTGGGCGGCGGTCTCCACCTGGGGCTGGGTCGCCTCTCGCAGTCGCCGGAGCCGCAGCCGGCCATTTAGTCCGTCATCCGGTGGGCAAGTCCCGGGGAGGTACCGGCACCGTAGGATAGGCCCGTGAACCTGGTGCTGCTTGGTCCGCCCGGGTCCGGGAAGGGTACCCAGGCCGGCCAGTTGAGTGCGGCCTATCGAGCACCGGCCATCGCGACCGGCGACATCCTGAGGGCGCAACGGGAGGCTGGGACGACCCTCGGCTTGGAGGTTCGACGCTATATGGATAGCGGTGAATTGGTTCCCGATGCCCTGGTGATCGATCTCATCCGCCACCGCCTGCACGAACCGGACACCGAGCACGGGTTCATCCTGGATGGCTTTCCCCGGACGGTCGCCCAGGCCCAGGTCCTCGACCAGATGCTAGCCGAGCTGCAGGAGCCGATCGACCGGGTGCTCTACCTGCAGATCGGCCGGGATGCGCTCATGAACCGGCTCGGCCACCGTTACCTGTGCCCCACCTGTGGCTCCGTTTACAGCCTCTCGGCGGAGGAGGCCCGCGGTCCGCGGACGTGTACGCGAGACGGCGCCCCCCTCACCCAGCGCAGCGACGACCGGCCAGACATCATCGCCCACCGCATCGACGTCTTTCTTCAGCAGACGGCTCCGCTGATCGACTATTACCGGGGCCAGGGCAAGCTCCTGCTCATCGACGCCGACCGGACGCCGGCGGAGGTGTCCGTGGCGATGACCCGCGTGCTGAGCTCGAACTCGAGCGTCAACTCCATGGCGTGACGCCGCTCGCCGGCGCCTACGCCGAGAAGCCGTTCTGGTGGGACGACGCCGGTCAGCAAGCCCTGCCGGAGCAACGCCCCCCAGACTCGGCCGACGCCGTCATCATCGGGGGCGGCTACACGGGCGTGGTGGCCGGCTGGGAGCTGGCGCGCCGGGGCCAGGTGGCCGTCGTCCTGGAGCAAGAGCACCTGGGGTTCGGCGCCAGCACTCGAAACGGCGGGATGGTGCTCCCCGGGTTCAAGGCGGGGCTACAAACGCTGCTCCGGAAGTTCGGCGAGCGCGGGCTGGCCCTGGCTCGATACAGCCTCGATGCGGTGGGGCTGGTCGAGCGAACCATCGCCCAGCAGGGCATTGACTGCGGGTATCAGCCCAGCGGGCATCTCGAGCTCGCCTATCGGCCGTCGCACGCCGCCGCCCTTAAGGCCTCCCTCCCGGCCCAGGCCAGGGTCTTTGGCGACCGGGTTCGGTTCCTGGAGCGCGACCAGCTGGAGGCCGAGATCGGTTCCAGCGCGTACCATGGCGGGCTGCTGGTGGAGATAGGCGGGGGGCTGCAGCCGGCCAAATACCATGCCGGCCTGGTGCGAGCGGCACGCCGCGCCGGGGCCATCATCTGCGAGCGGACGCCGGCCACCGGCCTGACGCGCTTGCCGGGTGGCGGGTTTCAGGTAGTCACTCCGGGGGGGTCAGTGTCTGCCGCGCATGTCCTGCTGGCCACCAATGGGTACACAACCGGGCTGGTACCCGCCATCCAGCGGCGGGTGCTGCCGGTGGGGAGCTACCTGATTGCCACCGAACCGCTGGAACCCGCCCTGGCGCGTACCCTCAGCCCGCGTGGCCGGATGTTCTTCGACACGAAAAATTTTCTCTATTACTGGCGGCTGCTGGAGGATCATCGGATGCTTTTTGGCGGGCGCGCCAGCTTTGCCCCCACCACCGTTGCCCGGGCCCGCGATTGGCTCTACAAAGCCATGCTGCGGGTCCACCCGCAGCTGGGCGGGGTGCGGGTGACCCACGCCTGGGGTGGGCGGCTGGGCTTCAGCCTCGACCGGCTGCCGCACATCGGGAGGATCGACGGCATCACCTACGCGCTGGCCTATTGCGGCACCGGTGTCGCCATGGCCACCGCCTTCGGCCGGCAGGCGGCCGCCTTCATCAGCGGCGAGCCGCTGCCCGCCTTCCTGACCATGGACTTCCCGCCAGTCCCGCTCTATCGCGGCACGCCCTGGTTCTTGCCGGCGGTTGGTCTCTACTACCAGTGGCGCGACGCGATGAGTTGATTCCAACTGGCGCGACCTGAGATCGCGCGGCTAGACTGGCCTGATGGCAGCCGCGCCCTCGTTCTCGCGCACGCGCAACCCGTGGTTCATGCTCCTGATCCTGTGCCTCGGGTTCTTCATGATCCTGCTCGACCTGACCATCGTCAACATAGCCATCCCGAGCATGATCGACAACCTGCACGCCAGCCTGGATCAGATCCTGTGGGTGCTAAACGCCTACATCCTGACGTACGCGGTGCTGCTCATCACCGCCGGCCGGCTGGGCGACATGTTCGGGCCCAAGCTGATGTTCCTCTGCGGGCTCGCCGTCTTCACGCTGGCCTCCATTGCCTGCAGCCTGGCGCCCACGCCGGGCGTCCTGATCGCCGCCCGGATCGCGCAGGGCGTTGGGGGCGCCATCCTGACGCCGCAGACGTTGAGCATGCTGACCAATATCTTCCCGCCGGAGCGGCGGGGGGCCGCGTTTGGCGTATGGGGCGCGGTGGCCGGGGTGGCGTCCGTCACGGGTCCCACCCTGGGCGGCTTCCTGGTCACCAACTACGACTGGCGGGCCGTCTTCTGGGTCAACGTCCCGGTGGGCGTGGCCGCGCTGGCGCTGGGTGCCTGGTACCTGCCCGAGCTGCGCTTCAACCGCCGGCACAGCCTGGACGTGGTGGGCGTGCTGCTGATCAGTGCCGCGCTCTTCTTGGGGGTCTTCGGGCTGATCGAAGGCCAACGCTACCATTGGGGCCCGCTGACCGAGACCGCCAGCTTTGACGTCGCCGGCGGCCACTGGGGCCTGATCAGCATCCCGACGACCTTCGTCCTCGGTGTCGTGCTGCTGGGCCTCTTCGTTCTCTGGGAGCGGCGCCGGGAAGAACCGCTGGTGCCATTTGCCCTCTTCCGGCAGCGCAATTTCACGATTGGCAACCTGTTGGCGGCCATCGTCTCCTTCGGAATGATGGGTCTCTTCCTCCCACTAACGATCTTTCTCCAGTCGGTGCTGGGATTCAGTGCGCTCAAGGCCGGGCTGACCTTCGCTCCCATGTCATTGGTGTCCATGGTGGTGGCGCCCATCGCCGGCCGCTTGAGTGACCGCTACGGTGGGAAGTACATCCTGATCGGCGGGCTGACGCTCTTCGCCTCGGGGATGGGCCTGGTGCTCTGGTCCGCCTCACTGACGGCCACGCAGTTCACCTTCACGATCCCGACCATGGTGGCGGGGCTGGGCCTGGGCTGCACATTCGCCCCCATGACCACGGTGACCATGCGACGGGTGGAGGGCCGCATGGCCGGCGCCGCCTCCGGCGTCCTGAACACCATCCGGCAGGTGGGCGGCGCCATCGGCAGCGCGGCGGTAGGCGCCATTCTCCAGAACGAGCTCGCCTCGCAATTGACCGTCCAGGCGGAGGCCTTCGCCAGCCGCATCCCGGCTGCCTTTCGCAGCCAGTTCATCGCCGGGTTCTCTGGCGCCGGCAGCGCCCTCGAGGTGGGGCCGCGCCGCACCGTAACGCTCCCACCCGGCCTGTCACCCCAGACCGCGCAGACCATCCGCCAAGCCGCCCACGATGCGTTTGCCACGGCGTACCTGAATGCGATGCGGCCATCGCTGCTGGTTCCCATCGCCGTGCTGCTGGGCGGCGCCGCCCTGGGAACCTTGATCGTGCGGCGCAAGCGATTCGAGACCCCGGTGGCCCAGCAGGCGGCATCCGCCGCCAGCTGACGAAATTATCGATGGCGCACTGGCTGCCGCTCTTCCCGCTCAACACGGTGTTGTTTCCGCACCTGCCCCTCCCGCTGCACGTCTTCGAGGACCGCTACCGGGTCATGATCTCGGACTGCCTGGAGGCCGGCCACAGTTTCGGCGTGGTTGCCATCCGCGAGGGGTTGGAGACCGGTCCCGCCCTGCCCTATGACATCGGCACCCTGGCCAAGATCGTGCAGATCGACCGGATGGAGGACGGCCGGATGAACCTCCTGGTGTCCGGCGCTTCCCGCTTTCGGATCGTGGAGACCGCCACCGACCGGCCCTATTTACGGGCGAGGATCGAAATCCTCCCCGAAGCCGGCGACGAGGTGGCCGGGATCGGCGAGCTCACAGACGCGGCGGCCACTGCCTTTCGCCAGTATTCGAACCTGCTGCGAGAGCTGGTCAACGAGAAGCCCGAGGCGTTCGAGCCGCCGATGGATCCCGAGCTGCTGTCCTACCTGGTCGCCGGCACCCTTACCCTGCAGCTGCCCCAAAAACAGGCGCTGCTGCAGTACTCGCGGACCGACGAGCGGCTGCGCGCCGAGCTGGCCCTGCTCCGGCGCGAGCTCACCCTGCTGCGGGAGATGCTGCGCCAGAAGCAGGCAGGCGTCGCCGGGCGAGCATCGCTCAACTAGCGAGCACAACGCTGACCTGCTTGGCTCGAGCTTCTCCCTCCGGTTGCGGGGAGGGCAGGGAGGGGGCGTTTCGAGAGGATCGAGCCCGAGCCAGATGAGTAGACCGGAGCCCTCCTTGGCTCGGTGGACCCGGCCTAGTACAGGTCCAGGACCAGGCGCGGTGGTCCGGTCAGGGTGAAGGCCTTGACCTGCACGGCGCGGGCCAGGTCGACCGTAAACACCAGGTCGTTGCCTTGCTGGACGGCGGGTTCGACTCCGGCGAGCCGCACCGTGCGGAGGCCGCCCACGGGGGTACCGGCTCCGGTCGTGTCTTTGAAGGTGACGACCAGGTGCTGGGCGTCGGGCTGGGTGACGGTCATGGCCGGTAGGCCTTGCCCGTTCATGTCGAAGACCAGGCGGGTGAAACGAGGATCTGCGGTGCCCAGCCGGATCCGGAAGACCTGGTCCCCCGCCACCCCGTCCCCCAGGGTGGCGATGGCGGCAGGGGCCGACGCCGTGGGGGTGATTGAGGCCGACGGCGAGGGCGCGCGGCTGGGTTTGACGCTGGCGGCTGTTGAGGTCCTGGGGCCGGCCGACGCCGGATGCGATGGGGATGGCGGGGTACGAAACGCCGTCAGGAGTCCGCCATCCACATACAGCAGACCGGCCAGCACGACGCAGGCCGCGGCCACCAGGCCGACCGAGACGCGGGTCATGGTCGCCACCCGGGCCTCGCGGCGGGCGTCCGGCTCAAGGGGGGGTGATTCCTCGGCCTTGGTCTCTTCCCCTATCGGCCTGGCCTCCTCGCGGTGCGAATCGAGGGCGACTTCATGAACGGGCGTGGAAATCGCGTCCTCCAGCGGGAAGAGCGACTGGGTAGGTAGCGGAGGCGGGGGTGGAGGCGGTGGTGATGGCTGATCCGCAATCGCCGGGCGACCCAGCGCCGCCGGAGCCTCTCTGGTGCTGGCCTCCCATCGAGGAAGCTCGAAGCGGGTGGGCTCCGGTCGTGGCTCGGCAGTTACCAGCGTGCCCTCCATCGGCCCCAAGGCGAGGTCAGGGTCGGTGCGCAGGCCCTCTGGGATGGCCCACGTATAGGCGTCCCGCAGGACGCTCGGAGGGATGGAGGCGATCGGCAGCCGATCCACCCGGACGACGATCTCGCGAAACTCTTCGACCCGATCGCGGCAGACATCGCAGCTCTTTAGGTGATCGAGGGCCCACTCCAGGTCCTTGCTCTCCAGGCGATCGTCGAGGACCGCGCTGGGGGAGATGCGGGTACAGCGCCCGCGCTCAGAACTTGATGTAGTCATAGATCTCTGAGAGCTCGGCCCGTCCACGGTCCAGGGCGTGGACCAGCTTCCGCTCCGGAACACCCAGGACGTAGCTCATCTCCGGGTACGACAGGTGGACGAAGTCGCGAAGGAGAACGGTCGCCCGCTCCTCGAACGCCAGGGCCGCCAGTGCCCGTTGCACGGTATCGCGGCGCAGGGCCTTGCGCGCGTCCGCATCCGGGAAGCCCTCCAGCAGGAGGGTGCCGGCTGATCGGCGCCCGAACCACCGCCGGGGGCGGACCAGGTCTCGGCAGCGCTGGGTAGCCACCCGGAGTAATTCGGCTCGCAACCCGGCGGGGGCCGCCCCCCGGCGCTCGGCGATCTCACGAAAGGTTTCGCACGTGATGCCGCCCGCTTCGTCGATGCGGTCGGTCAGGCGGGCGACATAGTTCAGCAGGATGGCGAAATCACTGGCGAACGCCCGCTCGAGCGGCGTCCCGACCGTGGTGCCCACCGGTGCTTCAACGTGAACTTGATCCATGAGTGCAGCGGGGTCGGATGACTGGATGCAGTCTAGTGACGATCCGGGCAAACGTCAACTCAGGCCTAGCGAAGTTCCGGAGTACCGGGTCCGGCCGCGAGATCCCGAGCCCGGCTACGGGCCGATGGAGGGCACCGGGAGTGGCGGCAGCGTGGGAACCGCCGAGGTTGGCTGGGTCGCCGGGCTCGGCACCGGCGCGCTGGAGGCCACAGGGAGTGTCGGCACCGTCGAATTCTGCGCAGTTGGGTTGGCCGGCGCTGGGGCCGATCGAGATGGTGGCGCGGTGTCGTCCTCGACATCGCCGGGGGGCTCGCCGGGTGGATAGTTGGCACCCGTCGGTCCGGTCTTGGGCAGGACGCCCACCAGCCGCGGGTTGCCTGACGAGATAGATGGACCCGGCGTCGCCGGCGGCGGGCTGGCGCCGATGGGCGGCGACGCCGGCCGGAGGCTGGTTGGCGGCGGGGAAGGCCTGGTCAAGGCGACCACGGCCAGTACGATGGCCGCCACCCAGAGGAGAACGACCATGCCGATCAGCGCTCGCCGAATGCCTTCACTCGGCTCCCGCGGCCAGGCCTGCATGTCAGCTTCAATTAAAGGTTATATCCGTTGGGGGACAAGGGACCCTGGGACACCTGTCCCGAAAGCGGCCGGGTGGTCCCGGCTACGAGCCCGGCAGAACCTCGAGCAGGTCCCCCTCCGCGTACAGCTGGCGGACAGCATCGGCCAGGGTTCCAAACAGCGGGATGGGAAGACCGATATCCGCCACCAGGAGCCGGCCGGTCGCGGGACTGGCCGCGAGAGCCGGCTTGGGCAGACCGAGCGTCACGGTCCAATCGGCCTGGATGCAGGTCTCCCGGCCGGCTCCGCTGTCGGCGTCGAGTCCAGATGGGAGGTCGATCGCCAGCACCGGGATGCCGGCCTGGTTGATGGCGTGAATCATGGCGGCGACCTCGGCCCGCAGGGGCAGCTGGATCCCCGTGCCGAGCAGGCCATCCAGCACCAGGTCGCCCGCCGGCAGCGGGGTGTGGGAGGCATCCCGCACAGCGATCCCAAGACGCTCGACCGTCTGACGGTGACGCGCGGCCAGGGGGCTGAGCCGCTGGTTGGCGCGCATCCAGACCTGGACCACGGCGCCTCGCTGGAAGAGGAAGCGCGCCGCCGCCAGCGCGTCGCCGCCATTGTTGCCTCCCCCCGCCGCCACCACCACCCGTTTGCCCTGCACCCCGTCGAGCACGGCGACCGCGGCGCGAGCGACCTGGAAGCCGGCGATCTCCATGAGCTGTGTGGTGTCGATCGCGTACGCACTGCTGGCTGCGGCATCGATGGCGCGCATGGCCTCGGCGGGTAGGCTGGGCAGCTGCCCCATCGGGACCCGGGGGAGGTTCACGTCACGATGATCGCGTCGCCGGGGCTGGCATGCAGGCGATCGGCGGCCGATCCCTCTCGGATGGCGACCTCGACCCGCGAGGCGCTCCCCGCGATCACCACGAGTTCGCCGGCGGAGGCGTCCCCGTAGGTCCGCACGCCGCGGACCGCCACGCCGTTGACGGCATGGATGCGGCCTACGCTGCTGGCCGGCAGGTTGGTGATGATGTTGCCGAACCGGTCGCAGTGGAGGATGTGGGCCCGCCAGCCTTCTCCCACCCGAGTCGCCCAGGCTTCATCCAGCTTGCTGGGCGTCGCGAGCGGTGCGCCCAACCGTTCCAGCGGGGTACCCCCGGCCAGTTGCGCCGCGGCCGGAGCGAAAACGTCCCGGCCATGGAAGGTGGCGCTGGCCGAGGTGGGGACGGCAAGCGCCACCGCGTGGGCCACAATCCGTTCCAGCACGAACGTGAAGAGCCCGTTATCCGGACCGACGAAGAAGTGTTCACCGCCGGCCATGGCGATGGCGGGCCGGGCACTGCCCACGCCGGGATCGACCACCGCCAGGTGCACCGTGCCGGCCGGAAACGAACTCCAGGCGCTGTCCAGCAGGAAGGCCCCCTGGAGGACGGCAAACGGCTGGACGTCGTGCGTGATGTCGACCAGGTTGGTCCGCGGATTTTGCCGCAGGATCACACCCTTCATGGCGCCCACGTAGGCGTCCTGGGTGCCGAAGTCGCTGAGCAGGGTAACGATGCCGCTCGGCTTGACGCCCGCCATGGAGGCGAGCATACCGCCACTACAGCCCGAATCCATCGGGATTAAGAAAGAGCCGCCCCGAAGGGCGGCTCTCTGATGGACGATCGCGGCCGGTCTTAGTAGTCGGGCATCTGCGGCGCCGGGGCGTCCCTCTTCTTCTCCGGAATATCGGAAATCAGCGCTTCGGTGGTCAGCAGCATGGCGGCGATGCTGGCCGCGTTCTGCAAGGCTGACCGGGTGACCTTGGTCGGGTCCACGATCCCGGCCTTGATCATGTCGACGTACTCCAGCTTGGCGGCGTCGAAGCCCTGTCCCTTCGGCAGGCTCCTGACCTTCTCCACCACCACCGAGCCTTCGGCGCCCGCGTTGTTGGCGATCTGACGCAGCGGCTCCTCCAGCGCGCGCCGGACGAGCGCGACGCCGGTGGCCTCGTCGCCGGTCAGCTTCAGGCTATCGAGCGCCTTCTGGGCATTGACCAGGACTACTCCGCCGCCCGGCACGATGCCTTCCTCGACGGCAGCCCGGGTGGCGGACACTGCGTCCTCCATCCGGTGCTTCTTCTCTTTGAGCTCGGTCTCGGTGGCCGCGCCCACCTTGATCACGGCGACGCCGCCGGCCAGCTTGGCGAGCCGTTCCTGCAGCTTCTCCTTGTCCCAGTCGGATGTGCTTTTGTCGATCTCGGCCTTGATCTGGTTGATCCGGCCCTTGATGTCATCCGGCTTGCCATGGCCCTCGATGAGGGTGGTGTCGTCCTTGGTCACCTTGACGCTGCGGGCCCGGCCGAGCTGGTTCAGCTGGACCGAGTCCAGCTTCAGTCCGAGCTCCTCCGAGATGACCTGGCCACCGCTCAGGATGGCGATATCCTGCAGCATGGCCTTGCGGCGATCCCCGAAGCCGGGCGCCTTGACGGCCACGGCCGTGAACGTGCCGCGCAACTTGTTGACGATCAGGGTGGCGAGGGCCTCGCCTTCGACGTCCTCGGCGATGATCAGCAGCGGCCGGCCGCTCTGCACCACCTTCTCCAGCACGGGCAGCAGGTCTGCCACGGCCGAGATCTTCTTCTCGGTGATCAGGATGTACGGATCCTCGAGCACGGCTTCCATCCGGGTGGGGTTGGTCACCATGTAGGCGGAGACGTATCCCTTATCGAACTGCATCCCCTCGACCAGCTCGAGCTCGGTGGTGATGCCCTTGGATTCCTCGACCGTGATCACGCCGTCCTTGCCCACCTTCTCCATGGCGTCGGCCACGGTTTCCCCGATTGCCGGGTCGGCGGCGGAGATGGACGCGACCTGGGCGATCTTCTCCCGCTCCGAAATCTGGACCGACTGCTCCTTGATCGCCTTGACGGCTTCGTCGACCGCCTTCTGGATGCCGATCTTGAGCAGCATCGGGTTGGCGCCGGCGGCCACGTTGCGCAGGCCCTCGTTGATGATGGCCGCGGCCAGCACGACCGAGGTGGTGGTACCGTCACCGGCGATGTCGTTGGTCTTGCTGGCGACTTCTTTCACCAGCTGGGCTCCCATGTTCTCAAAGGGATCCTCGAGCTCGATCTCCTTGGCGATGGTCACCCCGTCGTTGGTGATGGTCGGGGAGCCGAATTTCTTGTCGAGCACAACGTTCCGGCCCTTGGGGCCGATCGTAATTCGAACCGCGTCGGCAACTTTGTCGACGCCGCGCTTCAGAGCCGTCCGAGCTTCGACGTCGTATGCCAATTGCTTGGCCATTCTCTCGTCCTCCTTCGTGCTGGGTATGTTGGGGTCGCGCTGCTAAGCCCCCCGATTTTAGCACTCTTGAACCGAGAGTGCTAGCAGTCGGCCAGGACAAGCGCCAGCCAGCAGGGCGGTCGGTAGAATTGTGGGGACCGGCCCCTGCTCGCCGGCCGGTTCCCTGATGCGCGAACCCAGAACTGCCTCCCAGCGTCTCGGCCGGGCCATGGCCTGGAGCCTGGCCTTGACCGTGGGCGCCGTAGTCGTGCGCGAGCTAGTCCGTCCGCGACCGGAGCGGCCCCGGCTGATCGACTGGGAGTTGGTCGAGGCCATGGCGCTGCGCCACTCGGGCGAAGCCCAGGACCCTCCCTCGGATCCAGCGCTGGCGGCCAGCTACGAGGCGATGGCGGCCCGCCTGACTCCCCTGCTGAACCAGGCCCTGGCCGACAGCACTGCCCCCGCGCCGATCAGCTATCCACCCCTGCGACCGGTCGGCCGGCGCGCCTGGGTCAGGTTCAACGTGCGCATCTTCCGGCAGATGTTCCAGCCCCTGGAGCGGCTCGAGGAGCGGCTGCCCGGGTCCCTCCTGCTCCGCTTCGGACAGGCGGGGATTACGCGCTACCTGGGGTTCATGCTCGGCCTGCTGGCCAGGCGGGTGCTCGGCCAATACGACCCCGCGCTGCTCGGACGAGAGCCGATCGAGACCGGCTCTCTGGTCCTGGTCGAACCGAACGTGCAGGCCTGGGCCAGCAAGGAGGGCCTCCCGGTCGACGAGCTTCGGCAGTGGCTGGCCATGCACGAGCTGACTCACGCCTGGGAGTTCCGGGCGCACCCCTGGCTGCGGACGTACCTGGAGGACCTGCTCGGCCAGGTCCTCATCGGCCGGCTTCTAGACGGCCGGACGCCAACCACCTTCGAGCTGATCCGGACTCTCACCGTCGGCATGGGGCAGCAATGGAAAGCCATCGCCAAGCTCCAGGCGGCGATGAGCCTGCTGGAGGGCTTCAGCAATCTGATGATGGCTGAGATCGGCGTCCGCGAGCTGCCCCATTTTGGCGCCCTGGAAACCGCCTACCGCCGGCGACTGCTCAATCGCACTCCGCTGGAGCGGGCCCTACTGCGGCTGACCGGCATGGAGATGAAGATGCAGCAGTACATCCAGGGCGAGCGCTTTGCCCGCGCCGTCCGGGATCAGGGCGGTATAACACTGCTGGCCCAGGTCTGGCGGGGGCCCGATTGGCTTCCCACCATGCAGGAGATCCAGCGCCCCGAGCTCTGGATCGCCAGGGCCGGCGCGGCCGCGGCGTGAACCGGCCGCTGGCGGTGGTCACCACCCTGGGGTTCGTGCTGACCGCGTGTGGCACCACCGGCGATCTCCCGGGGACCGCCACGACGCCCGGGCTGGAGGCCCAGATCGTATCGACCGAGGTGCTGGTAGGTCACCAGATCCGGTTTCCGGTCGGGATCCTGGAGCACAACACTCCGGTGAAGGACGCCCACGTGCACATCCGGACCTTCTTCCTGGGCAACGGCAGTCCGGAGACCCGCGGCGAGTCCGACGCGCCCTTCCGGGGCGATGGGCTGCAGGGCGCGGGTGTGTATGTGGCCCACCTGGACTTCGATAAGGCCGGCTCGTGGGGCGCGGAGATCACCGCCTCGCGGCCCACGGGCGCCCACGCGGTCATCCGGCTGTCCCTCAACGTCCTCGCCGAGTCGGTGGTACCGGCGCCGGGCCAGCCCGCCCCGCGCAGCCACAACCCGACCATCGCCGATGTCCCCGATGCCAGCTACATCGACAGCGGGAACCCGCCCAATGACATGCACCAGATATCGATTGCGGATGCTATCGCCAAGCACCAGAAGACCCTGGTCATCTTTGCCTCGCCCGCGTTCTGCACCAGCCGGATCTGCGGGCCGGAGGTGCAGGTCGTCCAGTCGCTGGAACCCAGCTATCGCGACCGGCTGACCTTCATCCACGTCGAGATCTACACCAACTACAAGCCGGACCCGGCCCGCAAACAGCTGGCGCAGACCGTGATTGACTGGCGCCTGCAGACGGAGCCCTGGATCTTCCTGATTGGCGCCGATGGCACCATCCGCGACCGCTTTGAAGGCCCGTCGGCCGCTGATGAAGTGCGCGACGGCATCGATCGCCTGTTCGCTGCCGGGTAGCGCGGCCAAGCGCCGTTACAGGTTGGTGAGCGAGATGGTCTTCGACCTGGTCTGCCGCCAGTGCGGCCGGCGCAGCCAGCGCCGCTGGACCCGGGGCGACCAGGTCTCGGTCACGGAGTGCCCGGTGTGCCGGGTCGGCATGTCGGTAATCGGCATTGCGTTCTTCGCCGCGCCGGAGCAGGCGGCGGCCTAGCCCGGATCCGCCGAATCGAGCTCGGCTCGGCACGCCCCGCATCCCAATCTGCGTCGCCCGATCGGTGGATCCGGGCTCTAGTCGAGCTGGGCCAGGACCTGGCCCTCCTGCACGGTCTCGCCCTCGCGCACCATGATCTTGGTGACGGTGCCGGCCCGGGGCGCCGTGATCGGGATCTCCATCTTCATCGACTCGAGGATCATCAACGTCTCATCGGCGGCCACCGCCTGGCGCTCGCGCACCACGATCTTCCACAGGTTGCCGGCCAGCTCCGCCTTCACGTCCATCGTGCGCGATTCTAGCCCGAATCCACCGAACCGAGCTTGCATCTCGGGCGCGGATGCGGCCGGAGCCCGGGGCCGCCGGAACAAACTCGCATCTTGGGCGCGGATGCGGCCGGAGCCCGGGGCCGCCGGAACAAACTCGCATCTTGGGCGCGGATACGGCCGATCCGGGCGTCGTCTCCTGCGCGCGCTCGGTCACGCACCGACGGGTGCGCTCCCTCGCGTGCTCGTCGCCTCCTGCGGCTCGGCACGCCCCGCATCCCAATCTGCTTCGTTCGTCCGACGGCCCCGGGCTCCGGGCGTCGTCTCCTGCGGGCGCTCGGTCACGCACCGACGGGTGCGCTCCCTCGCGTGCTCGTCGCCTCCTGCGGCTCGGCACGCCCCGCATCCCGATCTGCGTCGTTCGTCCGACGGCCCCGGGCTCCGGGCGTCGTCTCCTGCGCGCGCTCGGTCACGCACCGACGGGTGCGCTCCCTCGCGTGCTCGTCGCCTCCTGCGGCTCGGCGCGCCCCGCATCCCGATCTGCGTCGCCCGATCGGTGGATTCGGGGCTTGGCCCGAAGGCACCCTCTGAGGTCTTCAGATATCATGCTGGGGAATTGCGCAAACGACGTACATATCCAAAGAAGCGGAGCGGCCCGCAGGTCGCCCGGCCCGGCATCGACACGCTCGAACAGAAGGAGACCCCGGCCGGCAAGGAAGAGACCATCGAGATGGACGCCGAGGTGGTCGAGCCGCTGCCCAACGCCATGTTCAAGGTCAAGCTCCAGACCGGCCAGACGATCCTGGCGTACACGTCGGGAAAGATGCGCAAGTTCTACATCCGGATCCTGATCGGTGACCGGGTCCGGGTGGAGCTGTCGCCCTACGACCTGACCCGCGGCCGCATCATCTTCCGCTACAAGTAGTCGGCCGCGGGAAGATGTCGTTCGCCCTGGTCCTTGACGCGGTCATCCTGGGCGTCGTGATCGCCGGCCTGTGGGCCGCCTACCGCGTGCTGGGCACACCCTCCCGCTTGGCGCCGGCCGATTACCGCGTGGTGCTGGACGACCTGGCCGTCTCGGTGGGCCGATCGGCTGCGAGCTTGCGGGGCGCGCTGGCCGAGGACGACCGCCAGCGGGAGCAGGTGGCCGCCGACACTCGCAAGATCTTCCAGACCGGCTTCTACCAGGCGCTGCGGCTGAAACCCGATGCGACCACCGATCCGAGCGCGCTCGTCCGTGCCGGACTGGGCCGCGCCTGCGAGGGCTACGAGTGGGCCAGCCGCATGGCGGAGAGCGAGAGCTTCGGCAATCCGGCGGTGCAGGAGGCGGTCCGCATGCTTCTGGACCGGGCCGACGCCGAGCTCAGCGCGGCGCAGCAGACCCTGGCCGGGTTGCCGTCAGCTCAGCCCTGAAATAGGCGACCGTCTCCGCCAGCCCATCGCGCAGCGCCGTCGTCGGGCGCCAGCCCAGCTCGCGGGCAATCCGGGTCGCGTCCACGGCGGAGCGGCGCTGCTCGCCGGCCTTGGGCGGTCCATGCCGCTCCACCTGCCGGTTGTCGGTCAGGTCTTGGAGCAGACGGAAGATCTCGTTGATGCTGGTCTCCTTGCCGGTGCCCACATTGAAGGCGCCTACCGCCTGGGAGGTGAGCGCCAGCGCGTTGGCCTCGGCCACGTCGGCCACGTACACGAAGTCGCGGGTCTGCTGGCCGTCCCCGTTGACGATGGCTTCGTTGCCCGCCAGCAACTGACGCGTAAAGATGGCCACCACGCCGGCCTCTCCGTGCGGGTCCTGGCGCGGGCCATACACATTGGCATAGCGAAGGGCGGCATAGGACAGGCCAGACATGGTGTGGAACGTCGTCAGCATCAGCTCGGCGGCCCGCTTGGACGCTCCATACGGTGAGACGGGGGAGGGCGGGTAGTCCTCGGGGGTGGGAACCACGGTGGCCTCGCCGTAGATCGCCCCACCCGTGGAGCTGAACAGAAATCGCTGGGCCTCGTGGCGGACAGCGGCCTGCAGCAAGGCGATGGTCCCGAGGACATTGACGCGCGCGTCGAAGACGGGATCGGCAACCGACCGCCGGACGCTCGCCTGGGCCGCGAGATGGACCACAGCGTCGGGCTGCTCGATCGCGAACAGCTCGTCCAGCCAGGGCGAGTCCAGCTCCATCTGGTAAAAGCGGGCGGCGGGATGAACCTGCGCCACTCGGCCGGTGGACAGGTCGTCCAGGATGACCAGCTCGTGGCCGTCGCGGGCGAGCCGGTCGCAGACATGGGAGCCGACGAATCCCGCTCCTCCGGTGACCAGGACTTTCAATGGTGCCGAGTCATGAGGAATGTCACCAGCCCGATGGCCACCAGGCTCCAGTAGCTGATGATCCGGTCCAGGATGGCGACCGTGAATCCCTGGCTGGCGGTGAACCCGAAGAACAGGAACACGGCCACGATGCCACCCTCCACCAGCACCAGTCCGCCGGGCAGCGCCGGGATGGTGGTCAGCAGCGATGCCACCAGGGCGATGAACACGATTTGCGCCGGGTTCAGCGTCAGGTGGAGGGGCAAGGCCTGCACCACCAGGTACAGGCGGGACGACTCCAGGCCCCAGACCAGCACGCTCAGCGATACCAGCTCCAGGGAGCGCCCCTGGAACGCGTCCAGCAGGCCGCGCTTGAAGGTGCGCGCCCGGTCCCGGTATCGGTGCGGAAGCCAGCGGGAGAACCATCCCTGCGAGAACCGCAGCCCGACCAGTCCCACCACCAGGGCCAGGGCGATGACGACCCCGGCGACCACCGCCGGGATGAACCGAGACGGGATCACCGCGTGGAAGCTGATCAGGCCGCTGATGATCAGGAGGGTCATCAGCACCAGGAAGTCGATCACGCGTTCACTGACGATGGTGCCCAGCGCCTTGCTGCCCGAGATGGGGGTGCGCTGGCGTACCAGGTAAGCGCGGTAGAAGTCACCCATCTTGGCCGGCAGCAGGCAGTTGGCGAAGAAGGCCATGATGATGATGTGGAACAGGCCGGGCAGCCGGCTTTCCTCACCGGTGTTGCGGAGGAGGAGCTGCCAGCGGACGGCGCGCACGGCCATGGACAGGTAGAAGGCCAGGAAGGCCGCCGCGTAGAGCAGCAGGTTGGTCTGGCGGATGGCCGTCAGGCTCTGGCGGTAGTCCAGACGGACGTGGGTTAGGACCACCCACAGGACCAGTGCCAGGATGCCGAACGAAATCAGGGTTCGGGGGTCGAGGATGCGGTTGCGAAGGCTTTCGGGCCGCGGGGCGGCCGGCACCGGCGCGGCCGCAGGCTCCATATTCATCGGGAGCATAACAATTCGCGTCGAATTATTCGGCGATCCGGCGGCGCCGCAGGATGCGCTCCAGCAACGGCATCTTGTGGCGTATCCGTCCTGGGCCGCCGTACTGATACCGGCGCTGCTCGCGTTCCCGGCTCTCCAGGATCTTGGGAACCCAGTCCGATTCGACGATCGGCGATTCCCCGCCCTCCCAGGTCTTCAGATAGAAGATGCCCTTGAGGGCGGTGAAGGGGATGCCCAGCTCCTTGACCTCGGACCGGTCGGGCGAGATCAGGGTCAGGTTCACCCCGTAGCGCGACGACCGGAACTGGCGCTCGCTGTAGCCGCGCAGGACTTCGTTGTCCACGAAATGGATGGCAATCCGCTGGTAGCGGTTGAGGTCCAGGTTCTCGGAGGGCGCCCGGGAGTCAAGCAAGACGTACTTCAGGCTGCTGAGCGGCACGAAGGCGCCCCGGTTATTGGTGCCCAGGTTGTGGATCCGGGTTTCCAGGACGGGCGCGTCGAGATCCCGCGGCGGGTCCCCGTGGAGGGTCTCGCCGTCCAGAAAGCAGTAGATCGCGTGGTCCACGTCGGGCGGGTCTCCCTGGGTGCGTTTGGTGTGTCCCGAATTGTAGGGCGAACCCGCTCGTTACGTGGGATCGGGTCGACTACTTGACGAGATAGGCAAGGCCCTTGAAGTGCGGGGCGAAGTTGGGGTTGTACTGGACCAGCAGCCCCGCCGGGTTGGGGTTGTAGCCGCATGGTCCGGCCGGCCAATTCGGCGCCGAGCTGGGCGTGTAACTGGTGCTGGTGGTACCCGGCAGGCCGCCGTTGTCGAGGTCGACCTGAGGCGCGATCAGGCTCCCGGTAACCGCATACAGCGGCCGTGGGTTGAGCTGGGTGCTGACCCCCGTGACGAGGACCTGGGTGCCGTGCGAACCGTTGCTGTCCTGGTCGAAGACCGTGCCCCAGACCTGGAAGAAGCCTCCAGGGTTGACCGTCTCCGACCAGACGATTCCGCTCGGCCCCGAAATGGTATCGCTCGACTTGATGAAGAAGGCGATGCTGTCGGCCACGCCCTGCGGCACCACGCTGGAGGCCACGAAGAAGACGCTGGCATTGCCCGAGGCGCTGAAGGACGAGTTCCCATCGAAGACGAACTCCACACCGTTCATCCCCGTCCCGTGGGTGTCGACCGGCAGGCCACTGGTGCCCCCCACGGCGTTGTAGCGTGGGCCGCCGCCGGGGGGTGGGGTGTTGGACACGTTCCCGCCGGTGATGGTGAAGTCGGAGTCCTGCAGGTAGTAGATGCCGTTGGCGAAGATGTTGGTGCCACCGTTGATCGTGATGGGGTCACGCACGTAGCGGCCGGGGTAGTAATACCGGATGCCATTGAGATCCTGGTGGTAACCGTCGTAGTTCGGCATTGCCGGTGGCTCGTAGTTTGGAGCCGGTTCGATGCCGGAGGTGGTCGGGGAGACCGGGCCGAACCAGTACAGGACAACGGCGTGGGTGTCGCTGGCCTGCGCGTAATAGAACGTCCCATTGAGGTTGACGCCCTGCTGTGTCGGGTTGGGCGCGTGCCACTTGGCGTTGGAGACCAGCTTCCCCTGGGCCGGGTTGGTCCGGCACATGTCGGAGCCGTTGGCCCCGTTGTCGACCTGGCCCCAGCCGTTCTGGTCGTCGTTCACGCTGTTGCCCGATCCCGTGGAATCGAAGCCGAAGATGGTGTAGGTTTTGTTGAAGAAGCCGCCGTGGGCGATGGCCACCGCGGTCACGGGCTGCGACTGGAAGCCCAGGATGGAGGCAAACGTCATGGGCACGTTGTAGGTGACTTGCACGATGATTTCATTGGGGTTGTTGTTCCTCCCCGGGGTCGTGATGGTGGCCTGGGCCGGCACCTGGGACGCCGCCACCGTGGTGGGCGAGGTGTTGTAGTTGCCGCCGTCTGGCGTGTCGTTAAAGGTCTTGAAGGCATACAGGGCGGCCTGGGTGCGGGCGCTCTGCTGCATGGCCGGCGACTGCCCGGCGTTCGCCCCGGTTGGAATCAATTCCTGGGCCCCGGCCAGGGCGGCGGCATCGGCCGCATTCTGCACGTCGCGCCGCTCGAAATAGAGTCGGCCGGCGTCCAGGCCGAGGGCAATGATCCCGAAGAGGGCCGTGGCCGACAGGGCGATGATCACGAGGCTTTGCCCGCGCTTGGTTCGCAGAGAATGCATCATCAGTACTCCGTCACCATGGTGGTTTCCGCGAGGAGGATGACCCCGTTTCCAGCCGCGTCACGGACGACCGGGATCCAGGGCTGGAAGAGGAACGAGATCTTGATCGTGACCGGGCAGTGGCAGGGCTGCGCCGGGTACTGGCTCGGATCATTCGGAATGACCGGGCTGTACCAGATATAGCCGGTATTCGACGGCATGGTCGTCGACGCCGTGTCGGGAGTCGGGCAGGCATTGTTCACGGCAGACCGCTGCGCGATGCAGGGATCTGCCTGCAGGGAGAAGCCCCCGCCCAGCTTGCTCTGGACCGCGGTCACCAGCGTGGCGCTGGTGGGGAGGGGGAAGTCGTAGGGAACGGTCGCCCGCGCGCCCTCCCGGGCGGCGTCCGAGATGCTGTTGTAGATGTAGACGGCCCGCCCCAGGTCGATGGTGCCCAGCAGGAGCAGGAAGAAGATGGGCGCCAGTACGGCGAATTCCACCATGGACTGGGCCCGGGTCGGCTGCCGAAGCTGGCGGGCCATCAGTAGTCCGTCCTCATCGTGGCGAAGCTCCGCAGGGTGATCGAGCCGCCGAAAAGGCTGCCGATGAACGGCGTGATGAAGGTGAATTGATAGGTCGCTGTCACCGTGATCGGGTACTGGGTCGGAGGGCTGCACTGCGACGGGATGTTGAAGCAGGTCATCCGTCCGCCGGCGTCGGGCGAGACCGTCACGGTACTCACCGGGGTGGCCGATGGGATGGTGACCCCGATTCCCTGCAGCTCCTGGTTGAGCCGGACGAAGATGGCGCTATCGCCCGGGACCGGGCACGACGCCGACCCGGCACCGCCGCTACAGTCGGGGGCGATCCCGTAGTAGTGGCTCTGGGCCGCGTAGCGGGCGGCCTCGCGCACCGCGTTGGTGATGGAGATCTGGTAATAGAAGGCGCGGCCCAGGTCCAGGAAGCCCATCATCCCGATCACGAGGAATGGGACCATCACCGCCATCTCGGCGAGGGCCTGGCCGCGGCGTCGGCGATGATTTCTGTTCAATTTCATCTTTCCTGGCGGTCCCAGCCGTGCCGCGCTGGGTCTTGCGCGCTACACTCCGCGGATGCGCGCCGACATGGCGAAGCAAGACTCAACAGTGAATCCCGCCCAATTCAACGCCAGCCTAGGTCAAATCTGTTCCCCGACCAAGAGGGGGCGCGTATCGTGACGGAGCCGTCGCGCCCCTGTTTCGATACTCTTTCGAGCGGCGTTACGGGCCCGTCGTAATGGCCGTCTTAAGGGTCGTTGTGCTCAGTACGGCCATGGTGCTGGCGGCGGAGCCGTCTACGGTGCCGGCGGTAGCCGGGAACCTCACCCTGCCCTTCGCCAATCCCAACCCGGTGGTCACCTCGTGGATGGACCATCACTATCCCACCCGCCAGCAGGACGGCATCATGATCCGCTTCGACGGCGCCTCCGGGTACCCGTATGATGGCCACCGCGGCACGGACTACGCCATTGCGGCCAACACACCGGTGGTGGCGGCCGACGATGGCACCGTCATCTATGCCGAATGGAGCGACACGGGTGGATTTGGCGTGGTCATCGACCACGCACTGGATCGCACCGCCTACTTCCACAACAACGTCCTCTTCGTGTACCCCGGCCAGCGGGTCGCGCACGGGCAGCTGATCGCGCTCAGTGGCAGCACCGGCAACTCGACCGGCCCGCACGTGCACTTCGAGGTGCGCGACCTGCTCTCTCCCTGGCACTCCATCGACCCCTACGGCTGGACTGGACCGGGGCAGGATCCCTGGCGCTGGGACCAGGGCTACCTCTGGACCTCGAACCCGCCGGTCCCGTATCTGCTGCCGCTGGCTTTCCTCTCGGGCGCCCGCTGGGATTACTGGTACGGGCTGGACGGTCCCCCGCCACCGGCCAGCTGGCGCATCCAGGAGAGCGGTCGCGGATTTCTCGGGTACGCCGCGCAGTGGGACGCCGACCCGGGTCCGGCGGCGCCCCGCACCGCCTCGGCGCTAGGCTCCCTCCCATTGCCCGGACCCGGTCGCCACACTTTGCACCTGCGCGTTTTCGATGGGCACGGCACCTCCACCGATATCGCCTACCTATATCTGTATGACACGGGGCAGCCCACCGCCACCCTGGCCGAGGGCCAGGTGCAAGCGGCCGGCGTCCCCGTCAACTGGACCGCCGCCGACGGGCTGTCCGGGGTGCAGACCGTCCGGATCGAGATGGCCGCCGGGTCGCAGGCCTTCCGACCGTGGGTCACCGCGACCCTGGGCGAGCCGCAGCCGGGGACCATCCAGGGCGGCTTCCGGCTGTTTGCCGAACCCGGCCTCCAATACCGCCTTCGGCTGACGGTCGTCAACCAGGCTCGCACGGCGTCATTGCCCGAAACGCGGATGATCACCGTTCCGGCCAATGCGCCCGCGCCGCCGACGGCTGCTGATGAGGGGCTGCTGGGCGGCCTGCCGGACGTGCCACCTGGGACCGTCCCAGCGGAGGGGCTGGCAGCCGAGCACCAACTCGGACCAGGCGACCTGCTGCTCAGCCGGGACGGGGCGCTGCACGGGCTGGCGACCGCTGCGCCCGCTTCACCAACTCCGGATGCCGCGCCCGCTGCGGTGGACGTGGCTGGCGGATTGCGCCTCTTCGCAGACGGCTCGACGCTGGACTCGGCGGCGACGGCCGGCCCCCGCTTTTCGGTAGGCCAGCCGGTTCGGTTGCTGGCCCTGGGTGATGGAAGCTGGGCGGCGGTGGGCGCCGGCGGAGCAATCGCGGGCACCGGCTGGACTGCCTCGGTCACACCTGACGAAGCCAGCACCATTCAGGATGCCGGGCTGTTCCCCGGCACCCACATCGGCCTGGCGCTGGACACGGCCGGCAGCCTGCATGCCTTTGGCGATGTTGGCGACCTCCTGAAGCGGCTGCCCGACCAATGGACGCTGCTGGCCGATCCAGCTGGGATCGCGCTGGCCGGCTCACCCCAGGCGCCGGCGGGATTGCTCTTCGACCAGCACGGCGATCGCATGGCCTTTGGCAGCCTGCTGCTACTGCCGGCCGGCCTCTTCGCCGGACCGACGTTCGATCCGGAGACGGGGCTGGTGGTTCGCTAAGCCCGAATCTACCGGGCTAAGAAACGGCTGCCAGGGCCTCGGCGCGGAGCGCCTCGCCGATGGCCTTGACCGCGTAGGCAATCTCCTGCCGCGAGACATTGCGGTGGGTCACCATCCGCACCGTGCCCGGGCTGCTGGCATCCACTTTGATCCCGCGTTCCAGGCACAGGGCCACGAAGCGCTCGCGGGTCAGGGGCGGCAAACAGTGGGCGTAGACCATGTTGGTCTCCACCCGGCCGAGGTCGACGGCGATGGCGGGCAGCCCCTGCAGGCCGCGAGCCAGCTCCAGCGCGTTGGCGTGATCCTCGGCCAGCCGCTCGACGTTCTCGGTGAGGGCACAGATGCCCGCCGCCGCCAGTACCCCGGCCTGGCGCATGCCGCCGCCCAGCATCTTCCGCATCCGGCGCGCCCGCTCGACGAAGGCGCGCGTCCCGGCCAGCATCGACCCCACCGGGGCGCTCAACCCCTTGGAGAGGCAAAACATGACCGAGTCGACGGACCCGGTCAGCTCGCGAACATCAAGCGCCTGCGCCACAGCCGCATTGAAGATGCGGGCGCCGTCGAGATGGACGGGCAATCCGGCCCGGTGAGCCACTTCGGCAAGGGCTTCGGTCTGCCGCGGGTTCAAGCAGATCCCGCCCTTCAGGTTGTGCGTGTTCTCCAGGCAGAGCAATCCAGTGCGCGGGTTGTGGATATCCGGCTCGCGGATGGCCGCCTGGACCTGGGCCGGATCGAGCCGGCCATCCAGGGTGTCGAGCGGCCGCATCTGGACGCCAGCGACGACGGCGCCGCTGGCCACCTCATGGGTATAGATGTGGCTGTCGAGTTCGACGATCACCTCGTCGCCCGGTTGGGTATGGGCGAGGACGGCGCACAGGTTCCCCATCGAGCCGCTTGGCACAAACAGGGACGCTTCCATACCGACCATCTTGGCCGCCAGCTCCTGGAGCCGGTTGACCGTCGGGTCCTCCTCCCAGACGTCGTCCCCGACCTCGGCCGCCGCCATCGCCCGGCGCATGGAGTCGGTGGGGAGGGTGAACGTGTCGCTGCGAAGCTCCACGGTGGCCATCCCGGCTATCTTACGAACCGAGCTGGGAATAGAGCAGGGGGCGTGGCTGGACGACCTCGGTGATCGCCAGGTCGCTCCGGCGGGTGATGGTGACCTGCACCCGGGTCTGCAGGCTGCTGGCCGAGATATCCGCGGCGCTTTCCAGCTGCTCCGGATCGCCGATCACGCTCAAGACATAGGGTGAGGACACTGGATGGCCGGCCACCTGGAGGGCCGTGCCATGGCTGATGATCGGGGTGCCGTCGACGATCCGGTACCCATTCAGGGCGGCGGCTTCGGCCCCGGCGTTGCGAAGGTTGTTGAGGGCATCCTGGATCTCGAAATCCATGACCGGTCCCTCGATCCGGATTTCGAGCCCGGGCCCGTGCACGGGCAGCAGCCCCGCCACTGCGCGCAAGACTGTGAGCTCCTTCTCAATCGCCTGGGTATCCGTGCCGCCGGTGACCAGGCCTTGCCGGAGCGCCCGCTGGCGCTGGTCGAGGGCCAGGCTCTGCTGCAGCAGCTGGCCGTTGGCATGGTTCAGGTCGTTGATCAGCAGGGCGATGCTGGTGTTGTCCTGGTTGGCCAGGCTGCGCGCCACCAGCGCCTGTGACCGGAGCTGCAGCACCACCAGGAACCCGAGCAATACGGCAATCAAGCTCACCACGAAGAGCCGCTGCCCGCGAGCCGTGCCCTCAGCTGATCGGCTGCGCATTCTTGAGCACAAACGTCGCATCGTAGGCCGGCGCCGTCAGGCGGCTGCCGCGCCGCCAGCCGAGCCCGAGATCGTAATTACGACTGCGGCTCTTGAGCTCGGTCAGCTGGTTGGGATCATTCAGTCCGGCAATCAGGGACGGCGGATCGCCGAGCGCGGTGATGAGGTACGGGCTGGACAGCCGGTTGGCGTTGTTGATCAGGATGTTGACCCCGGCGTAGAAGAAGGAGGTGGTGGGGACCACCCGCTGCTGGTTGATAGTGATGGCCTCGGCACCGGCAGCCCAGAGCAGGTTGACGATGTCCTGGAGGTCCTGGTAATGGACGATCCAGCCCAGCGAGCGATCGGACGGGTCGTTGGGGTTGCGGCCGTCGTGCAGGCTGATGGTCAGGCCCGGCCCATGCAGCGGCACCAGCCCAACCGCGAGTCTCTGACTGGCCACCATGTCGGTGAGCCGCTGGGCGGCGCTGGAGCGCTGGGCGCTCTGGTCTTCCAGCTGGCGGATGGCGGCCTGCAGGGAGCCCACCTGATCCCGCAGGTGCCGGTTCTCGGCTTCCAGGTCGTTGACACTGGTGCGCAGCGCCTCGTTGCGGGCGACCCGGTTGGAGGGCGGCAGCGGCTGGCTTCGGAACTGGGCCGCCGCCAGGGCCGAGACCAGGAAGGTCGCCAGGCAGACGCTGACGACAAGAGGCACACGAACCCGCACGCTTGGCTGTAGTGTAAGGAAAGCGGACGTTCAGCCTTACTGAGAAGGAGGGACCGATGGCGCAACAGGTGGAAATCCCGCAGCGGGAGAGCACCATCCCCGACGAGCCGGGGCGCGCGAATCCATTCACGAATGCCCAAACCCAGTTCGACATCGCGGCGGAGGTTCTCGGTCTGGACCCCAACATGCGCCGGGTCCTCCGGGAGTGCAAGCGGCAGCTGATCGTCACCTTCCCGGTGCTGATGGACGATCACGCCATCCAGATGTTCACCGGCTTCCGCGTTCAGCACAACATCGACCGGGGGCCGGCCAAGGGTGGCATCCGGTACCACCAGGACGTCAACATCGACGAGGTGAAGGCCCTGGCGATGTGGATGACCTGGAAGTGCGCCGTGGTCGGCATCCCCTACGGCGGAGCCAAGGGCGGCGTGATCGTGGACCCGAAGAAGCTCAGCCGCAACGAGCTCGAGAACCTGACCCGCCGCTACACCAGCGAGATCAGCATCCTGATCGGACCGGATCGAGACATTCCCGCGCCCGACGTCAACACCAATGCCCAGATCATGGCCTGGATGATGGACACCATCAGCATGCAAGTGGGCCACTCCGTGCCCGCCGTGGTCACCGGGAAACCGCTCGGCATCGGCGGATCGGAGGGGCGGGCCGAAGCCACCGGCCGCGGGTGCATGCTGACCACCCTGGCCGCCCTCAAACACCTCGGCATTCATCCGAAGGACGCCACGGTCGCGGTGCAGGGAGTGGGCAACGTGGGCTACACCACCGCTAAGCTGCTGCAGCAAGCCGGCTGCAAGGTGGTCGCGGTCAGCGACTCGAACGGGGCCTGCTACAACGAGGACGGCATCCAGCTGGACGAGGTGGTCCGGGAAAAGGAGCTGACCGGACGGCTCCGCCAGAAGGTCTGCACGATGCTGACCAACGCCGAGCTGCTGGAGCTGCCGGTGACGGTGCTGGTACCGGCCGCGCTGGAAAACCAGATCCATCGGGGCAACGCCCACCGAGTCAAGGCCAAGGTCGTCTGCGAGGGCGCCAACGGCCCCACCACGCCGGAGGCCGACCTGATCCTGGCGGAGAAGGGTGTCTTCTTGATTCCCGACATCCTGGCCAACGCCGGCGGCGTGACCGTCTCCTATTTCGAGTGGGTCCAGGACCTGCAGGAGTTCTTCTGGGACGAGTCCGACATCAACCAGCGCCTGGAGCGGATCATGATGAAGGCCTTCGACAACGTGCTACGCGTCAGCCAGGAGAAGAAGGTCAACATGCGGGTGGCCGCCTACGTCGTCGCGGTGGACCGGGTGGCGCAGGCGACGACCATTCGCGGCATCTATCCCTAGCTCGATTCTCATGAGCGGTCGTTAACGGACCGAATCGCCCTCCCCCCGTGTGAGGGAGGTCGGGGTGGGGGTCTCGCCTTGGCTGGCTTAGGGAGCTAGCGCTCCTTCAGGTCGGCGACGGTGGCGCCGGTTATCCGAATGAGATCGGCCGGCGCAATCGGGAAGACGTGGTGGGGCGTGCCGGCCGCCGCCCACACCGTCTCGTACTGGAGCAGGTCGCGGTCGAGGTAGGTGGAGATGGGGGCCGGAAAGCCCACCGGCGGCACGCCGCCAATCGCGTACCCGGTGGCGCGGCGCACGGCGTCGGCATCGGCCTTGCCCACCGCCGATCCCGTCATCCGGCTCAGGTGGGGCAGGGCCAGCCGGTTCGCGCCCGAAACCAGGGCCAGCACCGGCTCCGTCCCGGACAGGAAGACCAGCGATTTCACGATCTGCCCGACCGTGGTGCCGATGGCCGCCGCGGCCTCGGCCGCGGTGCGCGTCGAGTCGGGAAACTGGCGGACCTCGGCGGTGACGCCGCGCGCTCGGAGGGCGGCCTGCACGCGCGACGGCGGCGACAAATTTTCGGTCGAGCCCTCCACCACGTTGGTATAATGCCCAAAAGCCAACCGTCCTGAGGTACACGCATACCCGTTGAGGAGTCCACTTCGACCGACCCGGGAGCCGCAGGCGTGAGCTTGCGAGCGCCGGTCGCGCCGAAAGTTCAGGACTGGCCCCCCGAGACCCACGAGCTGGGTCGCTTCAAACGGGCGCGCCGCGCGTACGGTTTCGACGAGGTGGCACTGGTCCCCGGCGGGGTCACCATCAATCCTGCCGACGTCGACATCAGTACCAATCTGGGCACCCTTCGGCTCCCCATACCGATTCTGGCGGCGGCCATGGACGGCGTGGTGAACGTGCCCTTCGCCATCGCCATGGGCCGGCTGGGCGGCCTGGCCGTCCTGAATCTGGATGGGCTGCAGACCCGGTACGACGATCCGGATCGCGTCCTGGCGGAGATCGCCGCCACGCCGGCCGATCGGATCAACGGCCGGCTGCAGGCGGTCTACCAGGCGCCCGTGCAGGAACGGTTGATCGACGAACGCATCCGGGCCGTGAAACGGGAGGGAGTCCTGGTCGCGGTTTCGACGGTGCCGGCCTTCGCCGCACGCCGGGCCCGCCTGGCCCAGGAGGCGGGGGCCGATTGCCTCGTGGTGCAGGGCACGGTCCTGACCGCGCGCCACCATTCCCGGTCCTACGAGCAGCTGTCCTTTGAGCGGCTGACCGCCGACCTGGCGATCCCGGTGGTAGCCGGGAACTGCGTGGAGTTCAACGCGGCGCTGGAACTGATGCGCACCGGCATTGCCGGCATCCTGGTCGGGGTCGGTCCGGGCGCGGCGTGCACCACCCGGGGCGTGCTGGGAGTCGGCGTGCCGCAGGTGACTGCCACCAGCGACGTGGCGGCCGCCCGCGAGGTATACCTGGAAGAGAGCGGCCGTCGGGTGGCCGTGATCACCGACGGCGGAATGCGGGTGGGCGGTGACGTCTGCAAAGCCTTTGCCGCCGGCGCCGACGCGGTCATGATCGGCTCCATCTTTGCCGGGGCGCACGAGGCCGCCGGCCAGGGCTTCCACTGGGGGATGGCCACGCCCGACGCCAGCCTGCCGCGCGGCACCCGGATCGAGGTCCGGCGCCGGGCCGGCCTCAAAGAGATCCTGGTCGGGCCGGCCACCGTCGACGACGGCAGCCAGAACCTGGTAGGGGCGCTGCGCGCCTCGATGGGCGTGTGCGGCGCGCGGACCCTCCGCGAATTCCAGGAGACCGAGATGGTGATCGCCCCCGCGATTCAAAACGAGGGCAAGCTGGACCAGCAGGCGCAGCGCGTGGGGATGGGGAGATAGTCGAGGGGAAGACCGTTGCACCGGCGCCGGCAACCACGCAGGAGTTGGTGCTGGTGCTCGACTTCGGATCGCAGTACAGCCAGCTGATTGCCCGCCGGATCCGCGAGGCCGGCGTCTATTCCGAGCTGATCCCAGGGACCACGCCCTGGGCCGTGATCGAGGCCCGCCGGCCAAAGGCCCTGGTACTCTCCGGTGGCCCGAGCAGCGTCTACGAGCCGGACGCCCCCCTGTGCGATCCCGCGGTCTTCGCCGCCGGTGTGCCCCTGCTCGGCATCTGCTACGGGATGCAGCTGCTCGTCCACCAGCTGGGCGGCAGGGTGGCGGCTGGCGCGCGGCGCGAGTATGGCGCCGCCCGGATCAACGTCGACGACCCCATGCTCCTCTTCCAGGGACTGGCCACTGACCTGCCGGTGTGGATGAGCCACGGTGATCGGGTCACCGAGATCCCGGCCGGCTTTCGCTCGCTTGCCCACTCGGCCAACTCGCCCATCGCGGCCATGGGCGACGGGGCGGGTCGCTTCGGCATCCAGTTCCACCCGGAGGTGATTCACACCCCTCCGGGGCGCGAGATCCTGCGCAATTTCCTCTACCGGGTGGCGGGCTGCCGGGGTGACTGGAAACCGGCCACCTTCATCGAACAGGCGGTGGCAGCCATCCGGGCCGAAGTCGGCTCGCGGCGAGTCCTGTGTGCGCTGTCGGGAGGGGTGGACTCGGCGGTGGCCGCCACCCTGGTGCACCGGGCGGTGCCCGGCCAGCTGACCTGCCTGTTCGTGGACAACGGCTTGCTCCGTCGGGACGAGGGCCGCCGCGTGATCGACGTCATGGGCCGGCACCTGGGCATCGAGCTCTCCAGCGTCGACGCCTCGGCCGACTTTCTGCGGGCGCTGGCGGGCGTGATTGATCCCGAGGAGAAACGGCGCCGGGTGGGCGCCACCTTCATCGAGGTGTTCGAGCGGGAGGCCGGCCGGTTGCGGGGCATCGACTTCCTGGCCCAGGGCACCCTCTACCCGGACGTCATCGAGAGCACCAGTCACGACACTTTCGCGGCCCACCGCATCAAGACCCATCACAACGTCGGCGGGCTGCCGGCGGATCTCCGATTCCAGCTGATCGAACCGCTGCGCTACCTCTTCAAGGACGAGGTTCGCGCCATCGGCCTGGAGTTGGGCCTGCCCGAGGATATGGTTCATCGCCAGCCCTTCCCCGGTCCTGGCCTGGCGGTCCGCATCATCGGCGAAGTGACCCGCGAGCGGCTCGACACGCTGCGGGCGGCGGACTGGATCGTGGTCGACGAGATCAAAGCGGCCGGGCTGTACCGGTCGCTCTGGCAGGCCTTCGCCATCCTGACTCCGCTGCAGAGCGTGGGGGTGATGGGCGATTACCGGACGTATGGGAGCGTGGTCGCGGTCCGGGCGGTCGAGAGCGAGGACGGCATGACGGCGGACTGGGCCAGGCTGCCGTACGACGTGCTGGCCACGATGTCGACCCGCATCGTCAACGAGGTGCCGGGTGTTAACCGCGTCGTCTATGACATCTCCTCGAAACCGCCGTCCACCATCGAGTGGGAATAAAGCTGCTCGTCGTCGGCAGCGGCGGGCGCGAGCACGCGCTGGTCTGGAAGGCGTTGCAGAGCCCGCTGACCTCGGCCGTCTTCTGCGCGCCGGGCAACGCCGGGACGGCATCCATGGCGGTCAACGTGGCCATCGCGCCGGACGATGTGGCGGGGCTAGTCCGGTTCATCCGGGAACGCGCGGTCGACCTGACCATCGTCGGTCCGGAAGCGGCCGTGGCCGCTGGGTTGGCGGACGAGGTGGCGGCCAATGGCCGATTGGTGTTCGGCCCAACCAAGGCCGCCGGCCAGATCGAGTCCAGCAAGGTCTTCGCCAAGGCGCTCATGCAGAAGGCGGGCGTCCCCACGCCGTCCTTTCGGGTCTTCGACGACGCCACGGCGGCCAGGGACTACGTGCGGGGCGAAGGCCGCGCCTTCGTGGTCAAGGCCGACGGTCTGGCCAAGGGCAAGGGGACCCTGGTGCCGAGGGACGTGGCCGAAACCCTGGAGGCCATCGATGAGCTGATGGTGGCGCGCCGCGTGGGCGCCGCCGCCGATCGGGTTTTGCTGGAGGAACCGATCACCGGCAAGGAAGTGTCGCTGCTGGCGCTGGTCGATGGCACGCGGGTGGTGCCAATGGTACCCGCCTGCGATTACAAGCGGGCGCTGGACGGCGACCACGGGCCGAACACCGGTGGGATGGGGGCGTACTCCCCTCCCGGGTTTTTCGGTGACCGCGACATCACCGCCGCGGTGACCCGCATCTTTGAGCCGGTGGTCGCCGCCCTCCGGGAGGCCGGCACGCCCTATCGCGGCTGTCTCTACGCCGGCCTGATGCTGACCGAGGATGGGATCCAGGTGCTCGAGTTCAACGCCCGATTCGGTGACCCGGAGGCCCAGGTGGTCCTGCCGCGGGTAGAGGGCGACCTCGTGCCTGCGCTCGAAGCGGCCGCCCGCGGCGAGCTGCCGGCCGACCCGGTGCGATGGTCACCGCGTGCCACGGTCGGGGTGGTGCTGGCATCGCGCGGGTATCCGGGACCGTACGCGAGTGGAGCGCTGATCAACGGGCTCTCCCGGCTGGAGCCCAATGTGCTCGCCTTTCACGGCGGCACCACCACCGCTCCCGACGGCTACCGCACATCCGGCGGCCGCGTGCTCACCCTGGTGGCCCTGGGGGATTCGCTCGCGGACGCGCGCGAGCGCGCCTATCGCAATGTGGGACGCGTGCAGTTCGAGGGAATGACCTATCGTGCCGACATCGCCCAGCGCGAAGTCCCCGCCACCCAACTCCTCCGGTCAGGGGAGGGGGTCGCGTAATTGGTCGAGGGTGGGCCCCTGGTGGGCATCGTGATGGGCAGCGAATCCGACCGGCCGGTGATGCTGCGCTGCGCCGAGGTCCTCGACGGTTATGGGATCAGCCATGAGATCGTGGTGCGCTCGGCGCACCGAGACCCCGAAGGCTGCCGCGCTTGGGCCAGCGAGGCGGAGGGTCGCGGCCTGAGAGTGCTGATCGCGGCGGCCGGCGGCGCCGCGCACCTGCCCGGCGTGGTGGCGGCCTGGAGCCTGCTCCCGGTGATCGGCGTGCCCATGGCCGGCGGCGCGCTCGGCGGTCTGGACGCGTTGCTCTCCATGGCCCAGATGCCCGCCGGCATCCCGGTGGCGACAGTGGCGATCGGCGAGGCGGGGGCGCGCAACGCCGGCCACCTGGCCGCCGCCATCCTGGCCCGCACCGATCCGGCCATGCGTGACCGAATCGCGGCAGCCCGGGAGAAGATGCGAGCCCGTTGACGCGGGCTCTTACTCAGGCGACGCGCACGCCGCCCTGAAAGACGGTCCAGACCCGCCAGAGCGCCCGGGGGTCGGACAACGGATCCCCGTGGACGAGCACCAGGTCGGCCGGATCGCCCTCTCGCAGCCGGCCGGCATGCTCGATGCCGAGCAGCTCGCCGCCGCGCCAGGTCGCCGCGCCCAGCGCTTCCCATGGTTCCAATCCGGCTTCGACCAGGCACTCCACTTCCCAAGCCAGGTGGCCCGCCCGGACTGATCCGCCGCCGAAGTCGGATCCGGCAGCGATGCGCACGCCGGCCTTCCTGGCTGCCCGAACGGCGTCATAGGCCGCCTCGCGACGCGCTCGAAGCCGGGCTTTGCCTTCATCGCTCGTGAAGCGCTCCAGCCTCGTGGTTCGCTCAAACCCTTTCCAGCTCTCCAGGATGGAAAGGGTGGAGACCAGCGTCACGTGATTGGAGGCCATCGTTCGGGCGATCTCGTCGTTCAGCTCCATCCCATGCTCGATCGAGTCGACTCCAGCGGCGGCCCCCACCCGGGCACCGTCCAGGATGGTGGCGTGGGCGGTGATCCGGCGGCCCCGCCGGTGCACGGCTTCAACCGTCCGCCGGACGTCTTCAACCGAGAAGGGGCAGGTCTGAGAGCGGTTGGCGCCGTCCAGCATGATCTTCACAAAGTCGGCGCCCGCATCGAGCTGACGCAGGGCCGCGCCGACCAGTTCCTTCCCGTCACTGACGGCAATGGTCATGGGAAGGTAACCATCCGTCGCGATCCAGGTCCCTGCCACCCAGATATAGGGCTGACCCGCCTGTCCCTGGAGTTCTTGCCTGACCGCGAGGCTGACCGCCCGCCCGTCCTGGTCAGCGGGCGACCCCACATCGCGCGCCCACAGGATCCCAGCCTGCACCAGGCGCCGGGCATTGTGCCGCGCCACGTCGCGCAATCGATCCGGTGGATCCGAACCCCGATCGATCCAGTGGCTGCCGCCGGGCATGGTGAGGTGGCTGTGACAGTCGACGAAAGCGGGCACCACAGTTGCCCCGCCGCCATCGAGAACCTCAGCTCCCCGGGGATCGACCGACTCGTTCGGACCGATGGAGGCGATGCGGCCGTCCTCGATCAGCAGGCTCATCCCGACCTGCAGGTCCGCGGACTGCCCGTCGGCGATGCACGTGTCGTGGATGAGCACCCGGGTGGTCATGCCGGAACCGCGGGCCTGGCCGGGTTGCGCTGGCGCAGCCGGACGCCGAGATAGATCGCGGTCAAGATGGGGAGGACCAGGATGAATATCCCGACCACCGCTCCGATCGCGCTGAGCCATCCTGGTGGGCCCTGGTAAGTGCAGGTCATTGGACCGGTCGGCGGCTGGGCGCAGGTCGAGGAGCTCGTGTAGCTCAATGCTGGTGCGAACAGCAGGAGGGACACCCCGATATAGCCGCCGGGCGGCACCAGCGTGCCAATCAGCTTGTCGCGCGTGTTCCACGCGGTCGAGGTCCAGAGCAGGATCACGCCGATCGGCCAGAGCAGGGGTGTCAGGACCACCGCGGCGATCTCGAGGAAACCCGAGCCTGAATCGGCTGCCGCGAGGTTCGCTTGACCGCCGCGGCGCGTCCGGTACAGACGAACCGCCAGGTAGATCGCCCCGATCGACCAAACGACGGGGGTGATCAGTACCAGGATGATGAGGATGTAGAAATGGCTGAAGTAACCCCGTCCCACGACGCCCGAGAGAATGCCGAGGGCTAGCACGCCTCCGGGCACAAAGACGGTGGCGATGAGTTTGTCGCGCTGGCTCCAGGCCGACGACAGCCAGACCAGGGCGATGCCGGCCGGCCACACCAGGACCAGCGCCACGATGGCGGCAATCTCCAAGATGCCCAGGGGCATGGCGGCCGGGGGCGGCTGGGCGCCAAGCCGCTCCCGAGCGTCGGCGGCGATGTCCGCCGGATCACCGAGCTTGTCGAGGATGTTCAGGAGGTCGGCATCGGTCTCCGCGGCCAGACCCCGGCGGGCCTCGGCGATGTGGGAGCGCACGTCGTCCACCAGCTCGGCCCTGCGAGCCGGCGGGAGACCGGCGAGCGCCTGCTCCAGGCGGGCCAGGTAGCCGCTGACGATCTGCTCGGCGTGCGGTGCACTCACAGGGTGCCTCCTTTTTCCAGAACGGCATCGACCGTCGTGCGAAATCCCGCCCACTCGTCGCGAAACACCTTCAGCGCCCGCTTGCCATCGGCGGTGAGGCGGTAGTAGCGGCGGGGCGGTCCATCGCTGGATTCTCGCCACTCGGTGTCGACCAGGCCGTCGCGGCGCAAGCGGCTCAAGAGCGGATAGATGGTGCCCTCGCTGGTCAGCATGCCGGTGCTGGCCAGCCCCTCGATCAATTCGAAGGCGTAGCGGGACCGACCGACCAGCAACGCGAGCACGCAGTATTCCAGCGCCCCCTTGCGCATCTGGGTGACCAGGCCGTCGGCTGGCATCGCAGTCCACGGTACCACAAAGAACCTTGCCATGCAAGGTATTGAGGAGATGTCGACGCGAACCCCTCCCCGCACGCGGGGAGGGGAGAAATTGTCCTGAAGGCGAATACAATAACCGCGTGTCGAAGGTGTTGATCACCGAGACCGTGCTGCGCGACGCGCAGCAGTGCCTCATCCAGGGGCGCTTGAAGTTGCAGCACGTCCTGCCTATCGGCGAAACCCTCGATAGCATCGGGTACGAAGCGCTGGACGCCTGGGGCGGCGGGACCTTCACCGCCTCGGTCAAGCTGCTGCAAGAGGATCCCTGGGCGCGCCTCCGCGCCATTCGGGGGGTGGTCAAGAAGACGCCCCTCCAGATGCTTATTCGCGGCCAGACCTTAGTCGTCACCCAGCACCAGCCGGACGATGTGGTGCGCGCCTTTATCGAATCGGCCGTCGAGGCCGGCATCAGTGTGATCCGAATGTTCGACCCGTTGAACGACCTGCGCAACCTGGAGGTGCCCATCGCCGCCGCCAAGAAGGCGAAGGCGCGGGTGATCGGGGCCCTCGTCTACAGTCCGAGTCCGTACCAGGACCAGAAGCAGATGACCAAGGCCGCCCGGCGGCTGCGCGAGCTCGGCTGCCACGCCATCGGCATCGAGGACGTGGCCGGCATCCTGGCCCCGGACGCGGCGCGGGACCTGGTCCGGGCGCTGCGCGAAGCGACCCACCTGCCCATTTCCATCCACTCGCATGCCACCACCGCGCTGGCGCCCATCACCTACTTCGCGGCGGCGGAGGCCGGAGCCACCAGCATCGACACCGCCCTCTCGGCGCTGGCCTGGGGATCATCCCAGCCCGGCACCGAGACCATGGTGTCGAGCTTTCGTGACACGCCGTACGATACCAGGCTGGACCTGAAACTGATCGGCCAGGCCAACCGCTACTTCGACGACCTGCATGACGAGTACGAACCCTTCCAGGATCCCATCTCCTTCCGGAACGACATGACTGTGCTGGACCATCAGCTGCCTACCCCGGTGCTGGCCGACCTCACCAAGACCCTGCAGGAGCGAAATGCGCTCGACCGCTACGATCGCCTGCTGCAGGAGCTGGTCCGGGTCCGGGCGGAGACCGGGTACCCGCCGATGGCGGCGCCCATCAATCAGATCGTGGCCACCCAGGCGCTGGCCAATACTCTGAGCGAGCGCCGCTACCAGGTGATCGAGCAGTCGTTCCGCGATTACGTCAAGGGACTGTACGGGCAGCCACCGGGTGAGATCGACCGGACCGTCAAACAACGGGCGCTGGGCGGATCCGAGCCCATCACCATGCGGCCCGCCGATCTGCTCGAGCCCGCCCTGGACGGCGCTCGCCGAGAGATGCGACGCCAGGGACTGCCGGCTGACAGTCTCGACCAGGTCCTCCTGTACGTGCTCTTCCCGGACGACGCCCCCGGAATCCTGAGGCCGGAAATCCGGGCCGCGGAGCCGGCCCCTGCGCCGACGCCGGCTGCGGCCCGATCGCCGGAGCCGGAGGCCGCCGCGGCCGCCAGCTCGGCCCCGGCCGAGGCGGACACCACCCGGGAGTTCACCGTTGAAGTCGACGGCGAGCCCTACCACGTTCGGGTGCGCGGGGCGGCGGCCGTCCCCGCCACTGCCGGCGCGGCGCCGTCCCAGCCCATCAGCGGCGATGGCCTGGTGCAGGCACCCATGCAGGGCATGGTGATCAAGGTCAAGGTGGTCCCGGGCGCCACGGTGAAGCTGGGCGACGTGGTGGTGGTGCTGGAGGCGATGAAGATGCAGAACGATATCGCGGCCACCGCCAACGGGACCGTCCGTGAGGTTTTTGTGAAAGAAGGCACCATTGTGGCCGCCAACGATCCGCTGTTGACCATTGGCTGAGCCCGCCGTCGCCAAGGTCCTGGTGGCCAACCGGGGCGAGATTGCGTTGCGGATCATGCGCACCTGCCGGGAAATGGGGATCCCCACCGTCGCCGTCTACGCCGAGCCGGACCGACGGGCTCCCCACGTGGTCTTTGCCGAAGACCGGATCCTGCTCGCCGGGGCCAACCCGAGAGCCGCCTACCTGGACATCCCACAGCTGATCGCGGCGGCCAGGTCCGCCGGTGCCGACGCGATGCATCCCGGCTATGGCTTTCTAGCGGAGAACCCGGCCTTTGCCGAGGCCTGCGTGGAGGCCGGCATCACGTTCATCGGCCCGTCGGCGGCCAGCATGCGGGCGATGGGGGACAAGGTGGCGGCCCGCCGCGCCATGCAGGCGGCCGGGGTCCCGGTGGTCCCCGGCACGGACACCGTTACCGACGACCAGGCGGCGGTCGCCGAGGCGGAGCGGCTGGGCTATCCGGTGCTGGTGAAGGCCAGCGCCGGCGGTGGCGGCATCGGGATGCGGGTAGCGAAGACGGTCGAGGAGCTCCGGCCCGCGGTCGATGGCGCCCGGCGAGCCGCCCTCTCGGCCTTCGGGAATGAGGCCGTGTATATCGAGAAGTACCTCGACCACCCCCGCCACATCGAGATGCAGGTGCTGGCCGATGCGCAGGGCACCACCCTGGCCCTGGGGGAACGCGACTGTTCCATCCAGCGGCGCCACCAGAAGCTGGTCGAAGAGACCCCCGCGGTCGGCCTGAAAGCGGAGACGCGCGCCGCCATGGCCGCGGCCGCCGTCCGGGCGGCTGAGGCGGTCCGATATCAGAGCGCCGGCACCATCGAGTTCATCTTCTCCGGCGGCCAGTTCTACTTCCTGGAGATGAACACCCGCCTCCAGGTGGAGCATCCGATCACCGAAATGGTGCTGGGTATGGACCTGGTGCGGGAGCAGATCCGGATCGCGCGCGGCGAATCGCTCTCGGCGGATGGGGTGCCGGCCTCCCGCGGTCACGCCATCGAGTTCCGGATCAACGCAGAGGATCCGCTGCGCAACTTCCTCCCGTCGCCGAAGCCCATCCGCCGCTACGGGCCCCCGAGCGGCCCGGGCGTTCGGGTGGACTCGGGCATCCATCCCCACCTGGAGGTCTCGCCCCACTTCGACCCGCTGCTGGTCAAGCTCATCGTCTGGGGAGCGGACCGCCAGCAGGCGATCGCCCGCGGCCGCCGCGCCTTGCAGGAATTCGTGCTGACCGGGCCCGCCACCACCATCCCGTTCCACCGATCGCTCCTGCAAGAGCCGGACTTCCAGGCCGGCCGCATCACCACCTACTTCATCCAGGAGCATCCGGCCCTCCTCGAACGCGTCCGCTCGTTTACCGCCGAGCATTCGCCCTTCGAGAGCTTTTACGGGAGCCCGGAGGTGGCGGCGGCGATTGGGGCGATTGTCGCCGTCAGCGAAGAGAAAGGCTAGAGCGGCTAGTCGTTTCCGCTGCCGATGACGACGGTGTAGTCATATTCCTGCGCCGCCGCGTGGCCGTTGACGTCGGTGACGCCAGTGGTGACCACCAGCGTGTACCTGCCCTGGTGGAGCTTGGCCATGATGGTGACGGTGCGCGTGTTGGGGTCGAACTGGAAATCGGTCGGGTCGGTACGCTGGCCGCTGCTGTCCCGCAGGTAAATCGACTCACGGGAGACGGTCGCCGCGGCCAGGTCGGCGTCGAACTTGACGGTCACCTGCTGGTGGGGCGGGGCGGATTGCACCTGGACCGAGACGACACTCGGCCCCTGGCCAATGATGGTGGTGATCCCGGGCTGGACGGCATCGATCAGGAACCGCTCGCCATGGCGGACCACCGTCAGGTGCTCCTCAAAGAACTGGATCTCCTGATGGGTCTTGGGGTCCGCCAGGACGATGCGCACCGTGACCAGGAACTGGTCGGGGCTCACCAGCTGGACGCCGAACACGTAGGAGCGGGCAATGTACGGATCACCCGGGGCTGTGACCAGCGGCAGGTTCCCGTTCTGGTAAGTGGCGAGCGCCTGCGGGCCAAGGTCGGCCTGGGCATCGGCGAGGTTGCCCCGTTGCCGGGCGTCCAGGAACCTGGTGACCACGTGCACAGCGTCCAGCTGGGCGGCGTCGGCTGGCGACAGCTCGCCAATCCGGACGGTGGCGACCCAGAGCCGGGCCCGACCGGTCTCGTCGCCGCGCAGAAACACGATGCTGCCCCCATCCGGGGACCAGCGGGGCGTCGTGTACTCGCGATCCTGGGCAGCGAAGGGAACGGGTTTCCCCGAGCCGTCGGCATTCACAAAGAACGCGCTCGGCTGGGCGTCGGTGGACGCGCCCCGGCTGGCCACCAACAGCGAGCTGGAATCGGGCGACCAGCTGATGTCGGACCACCGGTCGCCGCTCCGCGACGCGGCGAGCTGTTTGAGCCCGTCCGGGGCGGCCACCCAGAGCTGGGGCCCGGATGCGGCTGACAGGATGAAGGCCAGCCGTCCATCGGACGACCAGGCGAAGGTAGTGGCCGCCCCAGCGGAGACCACCTTCGATTGACCCGACGCCACGTCGAAGATGGCGGCTCCGTCGGCGGTCGCCGTGGCCAGGAAGCGGCCGTCGTTGATAGCGGCGGCGGCAGCACCCGGAGTAATCGCGACGGTGAGCGGAGGCGGTGTGCCCTGCAGGTCCACCAGCCGTAGGGTGCCCGCGTCGCCGTAGGCCAGCCGGTCGCTCCCGACCCAGGTGGCAGGACGGTTGGGCAGGCCGCCAACGGTGGCGATCTGGGTAGCGTGGGTGCCGTCGTCCTCGAAGGCGCTGACCCAGAGGCTGGACTGGTCTGGACGGTCCTGCCGCCAGAAGGCCAGGTGACGACCGTCGGGGGCCACGGCCGGCAGGGTGGCCCGTGTCGCCAGCCGGCGAACGAGGGTGCCTTGCGGTGTCATCGACCAGACCTCGGGGACGACCGGCGGAAGGGTCGCGGCGGACGGCGAGGGTCCGAGGGTGACGGCCTCGGCGACCGTACGGGTCACGATCAGCGCCTGGCCGTCGGGCGTCCAGCTGGCACTCGTGACCGCGCCGGGGTCGGCGATGGAGATCTCGCCGACGAACGTCAGGTTGTCGCTGCGGAACGACGGGGGCACGACTGGCGACACGGCGGCCGGCGTGGTCACGAATCGGACTACCACCGGCGGCGCCGCGGTGGCGGCGACCGTGTTCGGGGCCGGAGCCGTCTGGGGCACCAGCTTGACGGTGTAGCCGGTGTTGGATGCTAGCGGGTGCAGCGGGATGATCACCAGCGTCTGCCCATCCCAGCGGGTGGTGTACAGGGTGGCCGGCTCGATCCTGACCGACTGGGCCACGGCATTCTTGTCTACCGGTCCGGTGAACGCGATCCTGATCGGCTCCGCCGTCCGGATCAGGCCGATGCCCGGCGGGACGACGGCCACCGCGGTCGGTGCCTGGTGGAGGGCGTGGTACACGCCCACGGTCAGAACCACGGCGGCCGCCGCCGCGGCCGTGGCCAGCAGGGGGGTCCGCGGCCAGGCAAACCAACGGGGCTGCGACCGCGGCGAGATGCTCCGGCGGGCCTCCGCCATCAGCTTCATGCGCAGGTGGTTGCGGAAGTACGGATCGAGGGGGGGCTGGGCCGGCCGGGATGCCTGGAGCAGTTCGACCACCTCGCGGTGGGGGCCGCTAGCGAACAACTCCTCGAGCTCAGGATCCCGGTTCAAAGCCGACCTCCACATCCCCCTCCAGCGGCGGCAGTTCCTTGCGCAGCCGCTCCACTCCCCGGTGGAGCAGCAGCTTCACCGCGCCCGAGCTCTTGCCCAGGATCTGGGCGATGTCGTCGATCTTGCGGTCCTCGGCAAACTTCAAGATCAGGGCGGCCCGCTGCTGCTTGGGGAGCTGGTCGATGGCCGACCAGACCCGGCGGCTGCGGTCCCGGCGGATGACCTCGTCCACCACCGCGCCGCTGGGCGTCCCGCCCGAGGTGGCATCCTCCAGCTCCAGCTCGCCGCGCTGGCCCCGATAATGATCGGCCACCGCGTTGAGCGCGATCTGATAAAGCCAGGACGAGAACGGATGTCCCGCGTACGTGTAGCGATTGATGTTGCGCAACGCTTTGAAAAACACCTCCGAGGTTAGGTCCTCTGCCAGCGATTGATCGCGGACGCGCGAGTAGGCGAACCGGTAGATCTGCGTGAAATACCGGTCGTACAAGGCCCCGAACGCCTCCGGGTTGCGCTTGGCACGATCGACAAGGTCCCGTTCGTCTTCGGATCCGCCCGGCATCATCGCCCTCTCAACGGGGCGCCTGCTGTTCTGGGGAACGGGAGGGGCCGCTCAATGGTTACGCTCGGCCAATGTACCAGCCGGCGCCAGTCTGGGCGCTGCCTCGGGCACAGGGCGCGGGCCCACGATCGGCCTCGCTGCCCGAAAATCGAAATGGGGGTGGGGCCGGTTGGGCCGGTATAATGCCTCCATTCACGACGGCCGCCACCTGAAAGGAGACTAGCCGCCGTTTGATTCCTCGGTACGCTCATCCGGAGATGAGCGCGATCTTCGAGCCCGAAGCAAAGTTCTTGCTGTGGCTCGAAATCGAGTTGCTGGCGGCCGAGGGATGGGCCCAGTTGGGCGAGGTGCCATCCGACGCCATTCCGCGCCTGCGCCGGGCCAAGGTGGATCCGGCCCGGATCGACGCCCTGGAGGCCCGCGTGGGACATGACCTGCTGGCATTTCTGGGCGCGGTCTCGGAGCCCCTGGGCGATGACGCGCGCTACCTCCATCGAGGGCTCACCTCCTCTGATGTACTGGACACCGCGCTCGCCGTCCAGCTGACCCGGGCCGCCGACGTCCTGCTCCGTGACCTGGCCGGACTGCACGAGGCGGTTCGGCGCCGGGCCACCGCCGAGCGAGACACGCTGATGGTGGGCCGCACCCACGGCATGCATGCCGAGCCGCTCTCGCTGGGCTTCGTGCTGGCCGGCTGGCTGGATGAGCTGGGCCGCGCTCGGGCGCGCGTGGAGCGCGCGCGCGAGGAGATTCGGGTGGGCAAGCTCAGCGGCGCAGTGGGCACCCATGCCACGGTCGACCCCCGGGTGGAGGAATTCGTCTGTGCGCGGCTCGGCCTGCAGGTCGCCCCGGTGTCAACTCAGGTGATCGCCCGCGACCGGCACGCCGCCTTCCTGGCCGCCCTGGCGGTGGTCGCCGGATCGCTCGACAAATTCGCGACCGACATCCGCCACTGGCAGAGCAGCGAGGTGGCGGAGGTACGAGAGCCCTTCGGAGACGAGCAGAAGGGGTCGTCGGCCATGCCCCACAAGCGCAACCCGGTGCTCAGCGAGCGGATCTGCGGGCTGGCCCGCACGGTGCGCGGCTATGCCCTGGTTGCCCTGGAGGACCAGGCCTTGTGGCACGAGCGGGACATCAGCCACTCCTCGGCCGAACGGATTGTCTTCCCAGATGCCTGCATGGTCCTGGACTACATGCTCCGCCTGATGACCCAGGTGGTGGATGGGCTCACCGTCGACCGTCAGCGCATGCACCGGAATCTCCTGCAGGGCGGCGGCATTGTGTTTTCCCAGCGGGTCCTGCTGGCGCTGGTGGAACATGGCATGGACCGCGACCAGGCGTATCGCATCGTGCAACGGGCCGCGCATCGGGCGCTGGACGATGGCCAGCAGTTTCGCGAGGTAATCGCCCAGGCACCCGAGGTCCGCGAACGCCTAACGCCCGAAGAGCTGAGCACGCTCTTCGATCCGGCCTATTACCTGCGCAACGTGCGGGTCACGTACGAACGGGTGGGCCTGGCATGACCCTGGCGACCCTCGAGACCAGCCTGGCGCTGCCGCTGCTGACGCGGGGCAAGGTACGCGACACCTACGAGCTGGGAGGGGGCGAACTCCTGATGGTCGCCACCGACCGGATCTCGGCTTTCGACGTCGTCCTTCCCACACCGATCCCGGACAAGGGGCGCGTGTTGACGCAGCTGTCGGCGTTCTGGTTCGGGCGGACCGCCGGCATCGTCCCCAATCATGTCGCGCCGGTGCCGGCGATCCCGGCAGAGCTCCTGCGCAGCCAGCCCGACCTGCCGGATCGAGCCATGCGCGTGCTTCGGGCGGACCCGATCCCCTTTGAATGCGTGGTGCGCGGCTACCTCTCGGGATCGGGTTGGAAAGACTACCAGCAGACCGGTGGCATCGCCGGGGAGCGCCTGCCGGCAGGCTTGCGGGAAAGCGACCGCCTGCCGGAGCCAATCTTCACGCCGGCGACCAAGGCCCAGTCCGGACACGACGAGAACATCTCCCGTGGTGACCTGGCGGACCGAGTTGGTGGAGAGCTGGCGGCGCGCCTGGAGCGCGTCAGCCTGTCGCTGTACCGGGCCGCCGTGATCCATGCCGAGTCCCAGGGGCTGATCCTGGCCGACACCAAGCTCGAGTTCGGCTGGCGCGACGGCCAGCTGATCCTGATCGATGAGCTGTTCACCCCCGACTCCTCGCGCTACTGGGACTCGGCGCGATACCGCCCAGGCGGCGCCCAGCCCTCCTACGACAAGCAGTTCGTCCGCGACCACCTGGAGACGCTCGGCTGGGACAAGCGGCCGCCTGGGCCAGCCCTACCGGAGGCGGTGGTGGAAGGGACGCGGGCGCGCTACCTGGCGGCCCTGGAGCGGCTCACCCAATGACGTTTCGGGCCGAGGTCTTCGTCACCCCCAAGGCAGTGGTCAACGATCCGCAGGGGCTGACCATTCGCCAGGGCCTGCGATCCCTGGGCTTTGAGGGCGTGCAGGAGGTGCGCGCGGGCAAGTACCTGGTACTCACCCTGGAGAGCCCGGATCGCGACACGGCGCTGGCCCGTCTCGACGACATGGCGCGCACGCTGCTGGCCAACGCCGTGATCGAGGACTACCGGATCGAGATCACGGCCGTGCGGGAGACCGTGGCCCCATGAAGTGGGGCATCCTCGTGTTCCCAGGCACCTGGAGCGATCGCGACTGCATGCACGCGCTGACCACCGTGCTCGGCCAGTCCGCACGCTATGTCGACCATCGCGAAACGGAGCTGTCGGAGTTCGACGCCGTGATCCTGCCGGGCGGCTTTTCGTATGGTGACCATCTCCGCTGCGGCGCGGTGGCCCGCTTCGCGCCGGTGATGGAAGCCGTGACCCGCTTTGCCGATCGGGGCGGCCTGGTCCTGGGGATCTGCAACGGCTTCCAGATCCTGCAAGAGGCCCGACTGCTGCCGGGGGCGCTGCTGCGCAACGATTCGTGCGAGTTCCGCTGTGAATGGGTGCATCTGCGGGTGGAGCGCGCCGAGTCGCCGTTCACCCGCGAGTGCCGCCCCGGACAGGTCCTCCGGATTCCAATCTCGCACGGAGAAGGGAATTTCTACGCCGACCCCGACACCCTGCAGTCCCTCGAGCAGGGAGGACAGGTCGCCTTCCGCTACTCCACCCCCGACGGCCGGGTGACTGGGGACGCCAACCCCAACGGCTCGCTGCGGAACATCGCCGGCATCGTCAATGCCCGGGGCAACGTGTTGGGGATGATGCCGCATCCGGAGCGGGCATGCGAACCGCTGCTGGGCGGCGCCGACGGGCTGTGGATCCTTCGGTCCGCCCTGGGGACCCTGGTGGCCGCCTGATGGCGGTTGCCTCCCCCCGCCGAAACCTGGACGCGGTGGCGCTGACCGATGAGGAGTACCACGAGATCGGGCGGCTGCTCGAGCGCGAGCCAAACGACCTCGAGCTGGGCATGTTCGGGGCGCTCTGGAGCGAACACTGCAGCTACAAGACGTCGCGACCACTGCTGCGCCAGCTGCCCACCAGCGGCGACGGCGTGTTGCAGGGCCCTGGCGAAAACGCCGGCGTGGTCGACATCGGAGACGGCCTGGCGGTCGTCTTCAAGATCGAGTCGCACAACCATCCGTCGGCGATCGAGCCGTACCAGGGGGCGGCCACCGGGGTGGGCGGGATCCTGCGGGACATCTTCACCATGGGCGCCCGTCCCCTGGCCATCCTGGACTCGCTCCGGTTCGGCCCGCCGCATGATCCGCGAAGCCGCTACCTGTTCCAGGGCGTGGTGGAGGGCATCGGCGGCTACGGCAACTGCTTCGGCTGCCCGACCGTCGGCGGTGAGGTGTACTTCGACGAAGGCTATGCCGCCAACCCGATCGTGAATGCCATGTGCGTGGGTCTGGTCCGTCACGACCGCGTCCGGCTGGCGCGCGCCGAGCAGGCGGGTGACCGGCTGTTGCTGGTTGGCGCCGGCACCGGGCGCGATGGCATTCACGGGGCGAGCTTCGCGTCGGTCGAGATGGATGAGCACTCGCCGGACCGCCGCCCGGCGGTCCAGGTGGCCAATCCCTTCATGGAGAAGGTGCTGTGCGAGGCCTGCCTGCAGCTGAACGAGCTGGACGGGGTGGTAGCCATCCAGGACCTGGGGGCCGCCGGCCTCACCGGGGCCGCCTGCGAGCTGGCCCACCGAGGCGGGCGTGGCGTCGAAATCGATGTGGCCCGGGTCAGCCGTCGCGAGCGGGGCATGACGCCCTACGAGGTGATGCTGTCCGAGTCGCAGGAGCGCATGCTGGTGCTGGTCAAGCCCGAGGCCGAGCCAGCCGCCCAGCGGGTGTTCGACAAGTTCGAGCTGCACGCCGATCGGGTGGGCACCATTCTCCGCCGACCACGGGTCCGGGTTCGCGATGGCGCGGCCGTGGTGGCCGACCTGCCGCTGGATGCCCTGATCGACGGGGTCCCCATCCGGTCGTTGATGGCCACCGGGGCTGCCGCCCCGGAAACGGCCAGTGTCGCGCCGCTGCGTGACCCGGCCGCCACGCTGCTGGAGTTGCTGGCTCGACCGAATCTGCGCAGCCGCCGGCCCATCTATCGCCGCTATGACCACCAGGTGGGCAACAACACGGTGATCGGTCCGGGGTACGATGCCGCCCTGCTCCGGGTTCCGGGGACGCCGAAAGCGCTGGCGCTCACCACCGACGGCAACGCCGCCTTCGTGACCCTGGACCCGTACGTCGGAACGCAGCTGGCGGTGGCCGAAGCCGCGCGCAACATCGCCTGCACCGGCGCGCGCCCGCTGGCCGTGACCAACTGTCTCAATTTTGGCAACCCGGAGCGGCCCCGGGTCGCCTGGCAGCTGCACGAAAGCGTGCGCGGCCTGGCCGATGCCTGCCGCGCGCTGGAGCTTCCGGTGGTCAGTGGCAACGTGAGCCTCTACAACGAGACCAATGGCTTGAGCATCCCGCCCACGCCGGTGGTCGGGATGGTCGGGATCCTGGACGACCTGGACCGACGCTGCGGCGCCAGCTTCCGGGACGAGGGCGACCTGATCTTCCTCCTGGGCGAGACGCGCGACGAGCTGGCCGGCAGCGAGTACAGCCGGGCGGTGGGGGCGCCGCTGGAGGGGTCCGCCCCGCTGGTCGATCTGACGGCGGAAGCCCGGCTGCTGCGCGCTCTGCACGAGACGATCGGCGCCGGGACGCTCAGCTCCGCGCACGACGTCGCCGAGGGCGGCCTGCTGGTGGCCATCGCCGAGTGCGCCCTGTTCGGCGGCCAGGGAGCGCAATGCCCCGGCCTCTCCGGCCAGGTGAGCCCGGCCGCTCTCTACTTCGGCGAGTCCGCCGGGCGGGTGGTGGTCAGCGTGGCCGCTCGACGGGTGCCCGAGCTGCAGAAAGTGATGGCCGCCCACCGGGTGCCGCTGCAGGCCCTGGGGGTGGTGGGCAGCGGAGCCCTGGTGGTTGGGCACGCGGTGCGGCTCGACCTGGAGGCGCTGCGCCGGGCGTGGGAGACGCCATGGTAAGGTCTCCGATGCCTAGCCCGGATCCACCGAAGCAAACTCGCATCTTGGGCGCGGATGCGAGCGATCCGGGCGTTGGCTCCTCCGCGCGCTCAGTCACGCATCGACGGATGCGCTCGTCGCCGCCTTCGGCTCATCTCGCGCCGCATCCCAATCTGCTTCGTCCGCTCGGTCGATCCGGGCTTCGCGAGGAGCGCATGCAAGAAGCCTGCGGCTTGTTCGGCATCGATGCCCGAGGCGAAGACGTCGCCAACCTCACCTACTTTGGCCTTTATGCGCTGCAACACCGTGGGCAGGAGAGCGCGGGGATCGCCGTCAGCGACGGCCGGCAAATGCGGATGCACAAGAACGTCGGGCTGGTGGCCCAGGTGTTCGACGCCGACTCGCTCAACGCGCTCACCGGGCACCTGGCGCTGGGCCACACCCGCTACTCGACGACCGGCTCGAACCGGATCGCCAACGCCCAACCGCTGGTGGTGGAACATCCTCAACTGGGCCCCCTGGCCCTCGGGCACAACGGCAACCTGACCAATGCCGCCGCCCTCCGCCGGGACCTGGAAGAACACGGCGCCGTCTTCGAGACGTCGAGCGACACCGAGGTGATTGCCCAGCTGCTGGCCCGGACACCGGGCCCGGACCTGCTGGCGGTGCTGCGCCGGACGCTGCCGCGATTGCAGGGTGCCTACTGCCTGCTGCTGCTCTCGCGGGACACGCTGGTCGGGATCCGCGACCCGCTGGGCATCCGCCCACTCTGCTTCGGCCGCCTGCCCGAGGGTGGCTGGATCATCGCCTCGGAGACCTGCGCGCTAGACACGGTAGGGGCTGAGCTGGTGCGCGAGGTCGAGCCGGGCGAGGCGGTCCAGCTCGGCCACGGTGAGCCGGTGGTCTCCCAGTTAATGCCTTCGATTCGCAAGGCGACCTGCATGTTCGAATTCATCTACTTTGCTCGCCCGGACTCGCGCCTCCAGGGACAGTCCCTGTACGAGGCCCGCCGCAACATGGGCCGGCAGCTGGCCATCGAGGCGCCGGCCGACGCCGACATCGTGATTGCGCTGCCCGACTCGGGGACGCCGGCCGCGGTCGGCTACGCCGAGCAGAGCGGCATCCCATTCAGCGAGGGGCTGATCAAGAGCCGCTACATCACCCGCACCTTCATCCAGCCCAACGAGCGGCTGCGCAACGTCGGCATCAAGCTGAAGTTCAATCCACTGCGCGAGATCCTCCAGGGCAAGCGCGTCGTGCTCGTCGACGACTCGATTGTGCGCGGCACCACCAGCCGGAAGATCGTGGAGGAATTGCGCCGGGCCGGCACGACGGCCGTGCATTTTCGGGTGAGCAGCCCGCCAATCCAGTGGCCCTGTTTCATGGGCATCGACATCGCCTCCCGGTCGGAGCTGATCGCCTCCGGGCGGACGGTGCAGGAGGTCGAGACGCTGATCGGCGCCGATTCTCTGCGCTACCTGAGCAAGCAGGGGTTACTGCGGGCGGTCACCAACGTAAGCGGGTTCTGCATGGCCTGCTTCGACGGCGACTACCCAGTCCCGGTGCCGGTGCAGCTGGAGATGAACAAGCTGGCCCTCGAAACGGCGGAGGGGACGTAGTTGCCCACCTATAGGGAGGCGGGCGTCGATATCGATGCCGGGAACCGGGCGGTGGAGTTGATCGCGCCCCTGGCCCGGGCTACGCAGGGGCCGGCGGTGCTCTCGGGCATTGGGCCGTTCGCCGGTATCTTCGCGCTCGACCTGGCCCGCTACCGTCAGCCGGTGCTGGTGGCAAGCACCGACGGAGTCGGCACCAAGGTGCTGCTGGCGGAGGCGCACCACCGCTACTTCCAGATCGGCCAGGACCTGGTGAACCACTGCGTGAATGACGTGCTCACCACCGGCGCTTCCCCCCTGTTCTTCCTCGACTACGTGGCCACCGGGCGGCTGGATCCGGGCGTGGTGGCCAAGATCGTGGCCGGCATTTCGGACGCCTGCCGGAAGGTGGACTGTGCCCTGCTCGGCGGCGAGACGGCCGAGATGCCCGACGTCTACTCGGGCACGACCTTCGACCTGGCCGGCTTCCTGGTCGGGATCGCGGAGCGCGAGGAGCTGATCGATCCCAGCCAGATCCGCGAAGGTGACGCCATCCTGGCCCTGCCGTCCAGCGGCCTCCACACCAACGGATACAGCCTGGCCCGCCGGGTAGTGCCGACCCAGGCGCTGCCTCGGCCGGTTACCCCTGGGGGCCCGTCGGTGCTGGACGCGTTGCTCGAGCCGCACCGCTGCTACCTGTCGGAGGTGCGGCGGTTGGGCGGGGTCGTCCGGATCAAGGGCCTGGCCCACATCACTGGCGGGGGCGTGGTGGGCAACCTGCCGCGGATTCTGCCCACCGGATTGGGCGCCGAGATCGTACGGGGGCTCTGGCCCGAGCCGCCCATCTTTGACTTCCTGGCCCCCTTCGTCCCGGACGACGAGCTGTGGCGCACCTTCAACATGGGCCTGGGCATGCTGGTGGTGGTCGACGGTGCGAACGTGGGCGCGGCCCTGGAGGTTCTGGGTGGCGAGATCTTCCATGTCGGCAAAGTGACCTCCGGCGGTGGCGTCACCATCCGCGAGTGACCAAGCTTCGGGTCGCGGTGCTCGTCTCCGGTCGGGGCAGCAACCTGGGCGCCCTGCTGGACGCCTGCGCGAATCCCGATTTCCCCGCCGGCGTGGTGCTCGTCTGCGCCAACCGCGATGCCCCCGCCCTCCAGCACGCCAGGCGGTCGGGCGTCGCCCACGTCGTGTTTCGGCGGCAGGCCTATCCCAGCCGGGAGGCGCGCGACCTGGCGATGGCCGGCGCGCTGGCAGCCACCCAGGTCGAGCTCATCGTCTGTGCCGGCTACGATGCCATCCTGTCGCCGGTCTTCGTCGACCAGTTCGCTGGACGCATCATCAACGTGCACCCATCGTTGCTGCCGGCCTTCGCGGGCTCCATGGACGCGCCCGCCCGGGCCCTGGCGGCTGGCGTCTCGGAGACGGGATGCACCGTCCACCTGGTGACGAACGACGTCGACGCCGGACCGGTCCTGGCCCAGCAACGGGTCGCCGTCCTCCCGGGGGACACGGCCGAGGCACTGCACCGGCGGATCCGTGACGCCGAGCATAAGCTGCTGCCCGCGGTGGTGCGTGGGCTCGCCGAGCGACGATTGGTTCCCTCGCGGTGAATGCCCTGCTCAGCGTCTCCGACAAGGAGGGCCTCGTGGAGCTGGCTCGGAAGCTGGCCGGCATGGGGGTGACGCTGTACGCCAGCGGCGGGACCGAGCGTGTGCTCCGGGAGGCGACCGTGCCAGTGCATTCGGTGGAAGAGCTGACCGGTTTTCCCGAACTGCTGGGCGGCCGGGTCAAGACGCTGCATCCCAACGTGCACGCCGGCATCCTGGCGCTGCGCGACGACCCGCGGCACATGCAAGAGCTGGCCGAGCACGGCCTGCCCTTGATCGACGTCGTGGTGGTCAACCTGTACCCCTTCCAGGAGACCGTGGCGGGAGGAGAGCCAGCGGCCCGGGTCCTGGAGGCCATCGACATTGGCGGGGTCGCCCTGCTGCGCGCCGCGGCCAAGAACTACGACCACGTCCTCGTGGTCGTCCGGCCGAAGGATTATCCGGCCGTGCTGGAAGAGATGCAGCGTCCGGGCGGCCCGCGTCCCGAGTTTCGCCGGCACCTGGCGGCCGTGGCGTTCGCCCATACCGCGGCCTACGACGCCGCCATCGGCCAGCACCTTCGCAATGGCGGGCCCGGGGTGCCGCTACCGGCGGACTTCACCTTGGGCGGGCACAAGGTCCGCGACCTGCGCTATGGCGAGAATCCACACCAGGCCGCGGCGCTGTACCACACATTGGAGGGTGGCGGCATCGCTGGGGCACGTCAGTGGCAAGGCCTCGAGCTCTCCTACAACAACCTGTTGGATGCCCAGGCCGCCCTGGCGCTGGTCTCGGACTTCAGCGGGACCGCCGCCGCCATCATCAAGCACGGCAACCCGTGCGGGGTCGCAGTCGGGGATGACCTGGATCGGGCCTACCGGCACGCGCTGGCTGGGGACCCGCGCTCGGCCTTTGGGGGCGTGGTCGCCTTGAACCGGCCACTGGACGCGACGACGGCGGCTGTAGTGACCCAGACATTCTTCGAGGTGCTGGTCGCGCCCAGCTTTGATCCGGGCGCACTGGAGGCGCTCAGCAAGCGGCCCAAGCTCCGCGTACTGCAGCCCGGACCCGGCCCAGCCATCGCGGCCCTGGAGGCGCGTCCGCTCAGCGGCGGGTTCCTGGTGCAAACCGCCGACCAGGCTGGCCAGACCTTGGGTGAGGCCAAGGTGGTGACGCAGCGCGAACCCAGCCAGGCGGAGTGGCAGGACCTGCAATTCGCCTGGACGGTGGTCAAGCACGTGCGGTCCAATGCCATCGTGCTGGCCCACCGCGGAGCGGCAGTGGGCGTCGGCGCCGGTCAGATGAGCCGGGTGGAGGCGGTGGAGCTCGCCGTCAAGCGGGCGGGCAGCGATGCCTCGGGCACGGCACTGGCCAGCGACGGCTTCTTTCCCTATGCCGACGGCGTCGCGACCGCCGCGGCGGCCGGGGTGCGCGCCATCGTGCAGCCCGGTGGGTCGCTGAAGGACACGGAGGCCATCGCCGCCGCAGACGCGGCCGGCATGGCCATGGTGTTCACTGGCGAACGCCACTTCAAGCACTGAGCTTGCGACCCGCATTCGCAAGCGCTATGGTGGCCTGACTCGGATGAGTGCAGTGGCCAAGCCGGAGCCGGTCCCTGAGTTGTCGACCAACCCGGACATTACGCTTGAAGAGCTGCAGCTGGCTGCGCGGAATCACTCGATGCCGCTGGAGGCGCTGCAGTATCCGATCACGCCGATCGGCTTGCACTATCTGCTGACCCACTTCGACATCCCATGGGTCGATCCAGCCGTGTGGCGCCTCACCATCGGCGGCCGCGTGCGCGATTCCTTGACCTTGACCCTTGAGGACTTGAAGCGACGGCCGGCGATCACGCGGGCGGTGACCCTCGAATGCGCCGGCAACGGCCGGGCCAAGCTCTCGCCTCGCCCGATCAGCCAACCGTGGCTGTTCGAAGCTGTCGGGAATGCCGAGTGGACGGGCACGCCACTGCGGCCGCTTCTCGAGGCTGCCGGACCCCTCGACGACGCGGTTGAAGTGGTCTTCACCGGCCTGGATCGGGGAGTCCAGCGTGACATCGAGCAGCAGTACGAGCGGAGTCTCACGTTGCCCGAGGCCTCTCGGGAGGGCGTCTTCCTTGCCTATGCCGTCAACGGGCAGGCACTCCCGCCCCAACATGGGTTCCCCCTGCGTCTGGTGGTACCCGGCTGGTACGGGATGACCCACGTCAAATGGCTTCGCTCGATTACGGTGGTGAATCGCCCGTTCCGTGGCTACCAACAGGAGCCCGCCTATCACGTCACCAGCTCAGAGGATGAGCTGGGCGAGCCCGTGACCCGGATCCTGCCCCGTGCGCTGATGGTGCCGCCGGGCATCCCTGACTTCCTGTCGCGAACGCGCCGGCTCGGCCTCGGGACGTGGATGTTGGAGGGTCGGGCGTGGTCCGGCCAGGGACGTGTCGTTCGGGTTGAAGTCAGCACGGACGGCGGCCGCTCGTGGGTGGATGCCGAGCTTGGAGAAGACGGGGGCGACTTCGCCTGGCAGTCATGGCGCTCCCCATGGGTGGTCGCCCAGGAGGGCGAATACGAGCTGTGCTGCCGGGCGACCGATGCCACCGGAAGCGTGCAGCCCCTGACCACCCGCTGGAATGCCCAGGGAATGTGCAACAACCAGGTGCAGCGCATCACGGTGGTGGTTGGACAGCAGGCGTTGCCTGTCCAGCCTCCGGCCGACGGCATTCCCTGAATCGTGTGGCGGCAGTGGCGCCGCCGGGCTGCTATTCTTGACGGCAAGTCTTCGGGGCAGGGGTGTGAATCCCCGATCGGCGGTATAGCCCGCGAGAGGCTCAAGCCTCACGACCCGGTGCGATTCCGGGGCCGACCGTAGAGTCGGGATGAAAGAAGACCCTCGGGAGTGGGCACGGATGCCCGTCCCATTCGTTGCCCCGACGGCCCAAGGAGCGGACGTCGATGGCAATCACGAAGCTGAAAAGCGAACCGGCAAAGACGTCGACCAGGGGATTCATCGACCGTTTCTCCATGTTCTTCGTGGCGCTGGCGGCCGTCCTCTGGGCCTCGGATGCCTACTTCCGGGCCCAGCTGATTCCGCCGCTGGGCAAACTCACGGCCTCGCAGATCGTCGTGGTCGAGGACGCGTTCATCACGCTCTTCCTCCTCGTGATCCTGGTGCGGGGTTGGGGCGAGATTCGCCGCCTGGGGCCAAAGGGCTGGATCGCGATCGGACTTATCGGAATTGGGCCGCAGGCAATCGCCACCGTCCTCTTCACCCAGTCGTTCTCATACCACCACTTCGCTGAGACGTTTGTCCTCCAGCAGACGCAGCCGTTGATCGCCATCCTGCTCGCGTGGGTGATCCTGGGGGAGCGCCGCCGCCCGTGGTTCTGGCCGATCGCCGCAATCGCCCTGGTGGGTGTATACATGGTGGTCTTCGCCCAGAACCCGAGGGCTCCCCTATCGGACCTCCAGCACGGGCGCCTCGAAGCCGGCCTCTTCGCGCTCGGAGCCGCAGCCCTCTGGGCCAGCGGCACTGTGCTGGGGCGCTTCGTCCTGGGTACGATGTCCTTCCAAACCACCACCGCCTTGCGCTTCACGTTGGCACTGCCCGTCCTGATCGTCATCCTCTTCTTGCAGAACGGCTCGTCGGCATTCAGCAACTATCAGGCCTCCTACATCTTGCCGTTCCTCGGAATTGCCCTGATCCCAGGACTCCTCGCGCTGCTCCTCTATTACCGCGCGCTCGCCAGCACCCCGGCCTCGCTGGCCACCATCGCCGAGATGGCCTTTCCGGTGGCCGCCACGTTTATCGCGTCGGCGCCCCCGCCCTACGGGTTCCATCAGCCGCTCTACCCGGCGCAGTTCGTGGGCACGGCGCTCCTGATCGCGGTGGTTGGCCTTCTGAACTGGACCAAGGAGAACGTGCCACCGGTGATCGTCGCCAGCGAATCAGCCGCCTGATAAGAGGTTTCCAACACCTTTCCACACCCCGAAAATATCTGGGGATAGTGACAGGCAGCTGTCGCGAAGGCCGCGCATAATGCCGGCGGTTGAAGAAGGAACGCCGGCACTGGCTGCTGCCTGATCCGCTCCGCGCCCAGCCGGGGCTGGAAGCCTTCTCCCCAGTATTCCGCCAGATCCTGCATGGCCGCGGGGTGACGCAGGCGGCGCAGCTCGAGCCGTGGCAGCGGACCGACCTGGCGGGAGCGCCCGATCCCTTCTTGCTCAAGGACATGGGGGCCGCTTGCGACCTGATTAAGGCGGCGGTCGATCGGGGCGATCGGATCGCGGTGTACGGTGACTACGACGCGGACGGCGTCACCGCCGCGGCGGTGCTGGCCCGCGGCCTGCGCGCCGTAGGCGGCGACGTCCTCACCTATATCCCCAATCGGTTCAGCGAAGGCTACGGGCTCAATATCGAGGCCTTGCGTGACCTCCATGGCCGCGGCGCCCGGCTGGTCATTAGTTGCGACTGTGGCACCAACTCCATCGAGGTGGCGCGCCAGCGGCCGGCGGACCTGCGGCTGATCGTCACCGACCATCACGAGGTGGGGAGCGAGCGGCCGCCAGTGGACGCACTGATCAATCCCAAGCAGCCCGAGTGCCGGTATCCGTTCGATGGGCTGGCCGCCTGCGGCGTAGCGTACAAACTCTTGGTGGCGCTGGAGCGCCGGGCATTTGCCGGACGGCTCGATCCGGCCGCGTCCATCGACGCGGTGGCGCTGGGCACGGTGGCAGACGTCGTCCCGCTCCGGTCAGAGAACCGGGCCCTGGTCAGAGCGGGGTTGGAGAAGCTGAACCGCGATCCCAGCCTGGGGTGCGCCGCCCTGATGGCGGCCGCCGGCATCCGGGGACCAGTGACCGCCGAGCACCTCGCTTTCCAGCTGGCGCCGCGCATCAATGCCGCCGGGCGGATGGAGGATGCGGTCCTGGCCCTGGACCTGTTCCTGGCGGAGACTGAGGAGGCCGCCCAGGCGGCCGCCGAGAAGCTGCAGGCGCAGAATGCCGAGCGGCAGCGGCTGACTGCCGAGATCGTCAAGGACGCGCGCGCCCAGGTGCTCGACCTGCCCGACGACGTTCCCGCCATCGTGCTCGGCTCGCCCGACTGGCCGCTGGGCGTGATCGGCCTGGCCGCCAGTCGCCTGGTCGAGGAGTTCTACCGGCCCGCCTTCGTCTTCAACCTGGCCGAGGAGGAATCGCGCGGCTCGGCCCGGAGCATCGATGGGCTTCACCTGGTCGACTGCCTGGACGCCTGCGCGCCGCTGCTCCTCCGATACGGCGGCCACGCCATGGCCGCCGGCATGACCGTCCGACGCGACCAGTTCGAAGCGCTGGCGGAGGCCATTCGCCGGCACGTCGCAAGCGCGCTCGACGGGGCGGCCTACCGGCGATCTATCAAGGTGGAGGCCAAAGCGTCCCTGGCCGATCTCAAGCCCAGTCTGCACCAGGAGATCCAGATGCTGGCCCCCTTCGGCCTGGGCAACCGCGAGCCGATCCTACTGTCGCGCAGCGTGGAGGTGCTTCGGGCGGAAGGGTTCGGCTCAGACGGGCGACACCTGCGGGTGCAGCTGCGCGATGCCACGGCCACTCGGGAGGCCATTGCCTTCGACAAAGCGCCGGCGCTCCCTCACCTGCCGCCGGGTCGCCGGCTGGACATCCTGTACACATTGGACTGCGAGCGCTGGGACGGCTACGACCGGATTCGGCTCCATCTTCGCGACCTGCGGCCGGCCGAACCGGCGACGCCGTTGGCCGTAATCGCGGTCCCTGCAACAGTCCATTGAATAGGTAGACGACCGCCGGACACCTGTGCTAGCGTAGCCGCGAGGGGCGGGAAGTTCGGCTAGCGAACTAACCAGGAAATCCAATGCTGGACGAAGTCCGAACCCCACGGTTCGTCGTCGCGGGCACGGCGAGCAGCGTCGGCAAGACGACCCTCACCGCCGGCCTGATCGCGGCCTTCAAGGGCCGCGGTAAGACCGTGCAGTCCTTCAAGGTCGGTCCCGACTACATCGATCCCGCCTACCTGGCCCACGTCACCGGACGTCCCTGCCGCAACCTGGATTCCTGGATGTTGGGCCATGGCGCGTTGCAGCAAGTGTTCGCCAAGGGCTCCCTGGGTGCGGACGTGGCCATCGTGGAAGGGGCCATGGGTCTGTTCGATGGCCGCGGCGACGGCAAGGAGGGCAGTACCGCCGAGGTTGCCGACGTCATCAAGGCCCCCATCATTCTGGTGATCGACGTGGCGAAGATGTCCGAGAGCGCGGCCGCGGTCGCCATGGGCTTCAAGATGTTCAAGCCCGACACCAGGCTGGCCGGTGTCCTCCTCAACAATGTGGCGTCGGACGGCCATCGGCGGTCCGTGGAGGAGGCGGTCTGGGAGGGGGCCCGGGTCCCAGTCCTGGGGGCGCTGCCGGCCATGCCCGACCTCGGCATCCCGGAGCGGCAGCTGGGCCTGCTGCCGGTCTCGGAGAATACCGAGTGGGAGCGCATCCTGGGCCGGCTGGCCGACGCCGTGCAGCGAAACGTCGACCTGGACCTCATCTGGAAAATCGCCGAGAAAGCGGAGCTTTTGCCGCTGGTTCCGAAGAAGGTCTTCCAGGGAAAGACCGCCGGCACTCGCCCGGTCCGGTTGGCCGTGGCCTACGACGACGCATTCAATTTCTATTACCCGGAGAATCTCGAGCTGCTGGAAGAGTACGGGGCCGAGATCGTCGCCTTCAGCCCCCTCGACGACTCGCACCTCCCGGCGGACGCTGCCGGCGCCTACCTGGGTGGAGGGTTTCCGGAGGAATTCGTGGAGCGGCTAGCCAAGAACCGCCCCATGGCCGAGTCGCTGCATCGCGCCTATCGCACTGGCATGCCGATCTACGCCGAGTGCGGCGGCCTGATGTACCTTGGGCGCACCCTGCGCACCGCGGGAGGGACCGCCCATCCGATGGCCGGCGTCCTCCCGGTCGACGTCGAGATGGACGGCCAGCTCCAGCGGTTCGGCTACCGCCAGCTGCAGACCCTGGAAGACAGCATCCTCTCGCCCAAGGGCCAGTTCTATCGCGGGCACGAGTTTCACTGGAGCCACATCACCAACCAGGACCCAGCGCTGCGTCCGGCCTACCGGATGTCAAATGCCGAGGGCGATGTCATCGGCTATGAGGGCTTCGTGGGGCCCAATCTGCTGGCCAGCTATGTGCACCTGCACTTCGGCCAGAACCCTCTGATCCCCGAGAAATTCATCTCGCACTGCCGGGACTTCGCTGCCCAGAGCGTTCATTAGTGTCCCACTAGCCGTTTGGCCGCTCCCCGTTTGGGGCAACGTAGACGGTAAGCCGGCCATGGAATACAAGGACTACTACGCGACGCTGGGGGTTCCCCGGACCGCCTCCGAAAAGGAGGTCAAGGCCGCCTATCGCAAGCTGGCCCGGCAGTACCACCCCGACGTCAACAAGGACCCCAAGGCGACCGACCGCTTCAAGACGATCAACGAAGCGTACGAGGTCCTGAGCGACACCACCAAGCGGAGCAAGTACGACCAGCTAGGTTCGGACTGGGAGCGGATCGAGCGCGAGCAGGAGTTCGCCCGCCAGTACCAGGGCCAGGCCCGCGGTCCCAGCTCCGCCGAGTTCGAGAACTTCAGCGACTTCTTCCAGACCTTCTTCGGCAGAGAGGGCGGCGGGGGCGGGTTCGACTTGGGGGGAGCGGGCCAGCGGGCGGCCACCCGCGGCGAGGACATCGAGCACCCGATCGAGATCTCGCTGGAGGATGCGGCCAAAGGCACCCAGCGCACCATCGAGACCGAAATCCCGGAAACCTGCCCCACCTGCGGCGGCTCCGGGTTCGTGGCCCGCCGGCAGGGGAGCGGGGGCCGGACGGTGATGCAGAGCGAGCCCTGCCCCACCTGTCACGGCCAAGGCGTGATCGCCAGCCGCCGCCAGATTCAGGTGACCATCCCGGCCGGCGTGACCGAGGGGTCGCGAGTGCGCGTCCGCGGCGAGGGCCAGCGGGGCAGCGCCCACCATGGCGACCTCTACCTGCGGGTGCATCTCCTGCCACATCCGAAGGTCGCGGCCAAGGGACGCGATCTGTACATGACGCTGCCGGTCTACGACGACCAGGCCGTGCTCGGTGACACGGTCACCGTCACCACCCTGACCGGACAGCAGCTGCAGCTGACCATTCCCGCAGGGAGCCAGGCCGGCCGGGTTTTTCGTCTCAAAGGCAAGGGGCTTCCCGGGTTGAAGGGCGGGGTGCCGGGCGACCTGTACGTCACCCTTGAGCTGCGCGTTCCTGAGAACGTGACGCCCGATGCCAAAGAGTTGTACGAAAAACTGCGCCGCGCGCGGAGCGCCTAAGCTCGCGTTTCTCCCCACGCTCAGGGTCTTTGAGACCCCCTCCCCGACCCTCCCCGCAAGGGGGAGGGAGACCCCGTCGAGCTACGAACGGCTGCGCCGCGCGCGCAACGCCTAACTACGCCTTTCTCCCCACGCCCAGGGTCTTTGAGACCCCCTCCCCCTCCCCGCAAGGGGGAGGGAGACCCCGTCGAGCTACGAACGGCTGCGCCGCGCGCGGGGCGCCTAAGTACGCCTTTCTCCCCACGCTCAGGGTCTTTGAGACCCCCTCTCCGACCCTCCCCGCAAGGGGGAGGGAGACCCCGTCGAGCTACGAACGGCTGCGCCGCGCGCGCAGCGTTTAGCTTCTCCGCCACACCCTCCCCTGCCCTCCCTAAAGTCAACATGGAAGGACCGACCGCTCGCGCAATACCGTAGGTTGCGCGGGGGCTGTTGAGGCGCGAGTCCGCGCAGAGCTACATGCGGGAGGAGGCCGGTCCTAATGAAAGAAGGTATCACTCGCTACCTGGGTTTGGATGCGCACAAGGCCACCATCACGGTGGCCATCGGCGAGGCTAGCGGCCCGCCGACTCTCTACGGCACCATCGCCAACGATCCCAGCGCGGTGAGCAAACTGATCCGGCGGCTGGGGCGCGCCGCCAGCCTGGTGGCGGCCTACGAGGCCGGGCCCACGGGCTACACGCTGCACCGCCAGCTCACCGCCCTGGGCGTGGAGTGTGTGGTGGTGGCGCCCTCGCTGATCCCCCGCCGGGCGGGCGATCGGGTGAAGACGGACAACCGGGACGCGGTGACGCTGGCCCGCCTGCTGCGCTCTGGCGATCTCACCCCGGTGTGGGTCCCCGAGGTGGCCGACGAAGCCTTGCGCGATCTGGTGCGGGCTCGCTATGACGCCAAGGCCGATCTGCTCCGCGCCCGGCACCGGTTGGGCAAGTTCCTGCTCCGCCAGGGTGGGCAGCCGCCGGCGGGCACCCGGGCCTGGACGATCCGCTATCAGACCTGGCTCAGTCAGCTGCGGTTCCAGCAGCCCGCCGCCCAAGTGGTGTTCGACGACTATCGAGCCACCATCCGGGCCGCCGAAGACCGGATTCGGCGGCTGGAAGCGGATCTCCGGCGCTGTGCCACCGACAGTCGGCAGGTGGCCTTGATCGCCGCCCTGCAGGCGCTCCGCGGGATCGGGTTCCTGTCGGCGGTCACCATCGTGGCCGAGACCTTCGATCTGCGCCGCTTCGCCCGAGCGCGCGGCTTCATGGGCTTCACCGGCTTGACCAGCAGCGAACACTCCAGTGGGCCCGCGCGCTGGCGGGGGGCGATCACGCGCACCGGCAACGCCTACCTCCGGCACGTGCTGATCCAGGCCGCCCACAATGCCCGCCATGCTCCCCGGCAGAGTGCAGCCCTGAAACAGCGGCAGGCCGGTTTGCCCCCAGACCTGGTGGAGCTGGCCTGGCGCGCTCAGCTGCGGTTGCATCAGCGCTATCGCCACCTCAGTGGCCGGCTGGGCCGGCCCAAGGCCGTTACCGCGGTCGCCCGAGAACTGGCCGGCTTCGTCTGGGCCATTGGTCAGCGGATGGCCGCCGAGGCGCCGGCGGCGTGAGGTCCGTGCCTGGTGCCGGTCGCAGCCGAGGTGGGCAGCATCCACCGAGAACCCTCGGCCTCCCTTTGCGATGCCAACTCGCGCCTGAAGTCCGAGGCAGCTCGGTGACGGCTCACTGTCCTGCGGCAACAGCCTGGCTGATCCGCGAATATCAGGGTGATTACCGTCGCCAGTTCCTGACCTCGACTGCGGCCGGTGCCAGGCACCCTCTTGACAATCCCTTCCATATCAGGGAGGGGACAACTATTCGCCTGCGGGAAATGTTGGGCTAGCGGCCGCGGAAGAAGAGGTTCAGCAGCAGCGTGAGCACCAGGCTGACGACGATGCTGGTCGCCAGCGGAAAGTAGAACTGCGTGTTCCCCCGGCTGAAGGAAATATCGCCCGGGAGGCGGCCCAGAAAGGGAATGCGGGCCCCGATCATGAACACCAGTCCCACGACCGCGATCAGGACGCCCACGATGAGCAGCAACCGCCCGATTTCGGGCATGCCCTCATCGTACGCGCGCAAGCTAACGAACCGGCGGTGACGAAAAGGCTAGAAGCCGACCCAGCCGATCGCTTGCTCGATGCGAGCCCGGTTCATACCCGGGATGGCAACCCCGTCGACTACCGTCAGGGGCACCTGGCTCACGCCGATATCGAGGCTCTGCATCTGCTTGCCGTTGAGCTTGCCATCGGCACACACGTGCTCCTCGAAGGCAACCCCGACGTCCGAAAGGAGCTCTTTGATGCGCCGGCTATCCTCGTCGCCCGGCCGGGTGTAGACCACAACTTCCATTTCGTCCCTCTTGATATCGATACTGCAATAAGAGCCGACAATCGGCCCTCAAAGCCTAGGCTAGCAGTCGGAGCGGTATAGTGTCCAATACATAGTTTCGATTGGACCCATAGAGCGACCTGATATGACCCTCCACCAACTCAAGGTCTTCGCCACGGTGGCCGCCGAGGGGAGCTTCTCGCAGGCGGCCAAGAAGCTGTTTATCTCCCAGCCATCCGTCTCCTACCTGGTGCGGGAGCTCGAGCGGGAGGTCAAGGCCGAGCTGTTCGAGCAGACCGGGCGCCGCGTCCACCTGACCCAGCCGGGCGAGACGCTCTTCGGGTACGCGCGCCAGATCCTGACGCTCATGGACGACACCATGCTGGCCATGCACGAGCTGCGCGGCCTGGAGCGCGGGTCGCTGCGGGTGGGCGCCAGCAGTACCGCCGGCATCTACGTCCTGCCGGCGATCCTGGGCGCCTTCAAGCACCGGTATCCGAAAGTGGACATCGCCATGGACATCTCCGCCTGGCCGGTGGTGCGCGACCGGTTACTGCAGCGCCAGATCGACCTGGCCGTGGTGGGCGAACCGTCGCGGGAGCCCGAGCTGGAGATCGAGCCGTTTCTGGGCAACGAACTGGTCGTGATCGCCCCGCCCGACCACCACCTGGTGGGGAGAGCGCAGATTCCGCTGGCGGTGCTGGCCCAGGAGCCGTTCCTGATCCGGGAGCCGGCCTCCGGAACCCGGCTGACCCTGGAGCGCCTCATGCGCGACCGGAGCATCCAGCTGCACGTGGCCATGGAGCTGGGGAGCAACGGGGCCATCAAGCAGGCGGTGGAAGCCGGCCTGGGCGTGGCTGTGCTCTCCCAGCAGGCGATTCAACTCGAGCTGCAGGCCGGGAAGCTACGCGTCCTGGACGTGGAGGAGTTTCCCATCCACCGGCAGTGGAACATCGTCCGGCTCAAGGCCCGCCGCCCCAGCATTCCGGCAGCGGCCTTTCAGGAATTCCTCAAGAGCATGGTCGAGCAACGCGCGCGCACCGAGTACGCGTAGCGGGAAGACATCGAGTAGACTATCGGCCAGATCCTTTAAGACGGTCCAGAGAGGCCGCAAGGAGTGAGTGTGCGCGACGTCATCGCCGCCCCCGTGCGCCGGTCAGGCCACCTGGCCAGCAGCCGCGATCTCGACCGGACCACCATCGACGACCTGCTCCCGCGCGCGGGGCGAATGGCGACTCACCCGGGTGAGGCGGCTCATCGCCTGCAGGGAAAGATCCTGGCCACCCTGTTCTACGAGCCCAGCACGCGCACCCGGTTCTCCTTCGAGTCGGCAATGCTGCGCCTGGGCGGGCAAGTGCTTTCCGCCGCTGATGCCATGTCGGAGTCCTCGGCCGCCAAGGGCGAGACACTGGAGGACACGGTCCGAGTGGTGGCGGAGTACGTGGACGGTATCGTCCTGCGACATCCGGAGAAGGGCGCGGCGCGGCGGGCTGCCGGTGCCAGCCGGGTCCCGGTCATCAATGCCGGCGACGGCGCCGGTGAGCACCCCACCCAGGCACTCCTCGATCTCTTCACAATCCAGCAAGAGCTGGGCCGCCTCGATCACCTGCGGGTGGGCCTGGCCGGCGACCTGCGCCATGGCCGGACCGTGCGATCGCTCGGACTTCTGCTGGCCCACTTTCCGGGGACCGAGCTGATTCTCATCGCCCCGCCGGAACTGCAGCTGGAAGCGGACGTGCGCGACCAGCTGCGCGAAGCCGGCGTGACGCTGCGAGACGAACCGGACCTGGGAGAAGCTATTGGCGAGCTCGACGTCCTCTACCAGACCCGCATTCAGCGCGAACGCTTCACCTCCCCCGCCGCGTATGAGCGGGTGCGCGGCATCTGTGTCGTGGATCCGGTGATGATGCGGCGGTTACCGCCGGGGGCAATCCTCATGCATCCGCTCCCCAGGCTGGACGAGATCGCCCCGGCCGTGGACGCCGACCCGCGCGCCGCCTACTTCCGGCAGGCGCGCAACGGCCTGCCGGTGCGGATGGCGATCCTCGACTGGCTGCTGGGGCCGGCCTGATGGTGCAGGCGCACACCGTCAAGGCGACGGTCCTGGACGCCCCGGCGCTAAGCCGCGCATGGCGCCGGATCGCCCACGAAGTGATCGAGCGGCAACCGCAGCTGGACCGGCTGGTGCTGGTCGGGATCGTGACCCGAGGGGTGCCGCTGGCCGCTCGGCTGGCGCTCCAGCTGCAAGAGCTGGAAGGGATGGCGGTGCCGATCGTGCCGCTGGACGTGCGGGCGTACCGCGACGATCTTCCGCGCACCAGCGTGCGGCCGCCCGATATTCCGCCCGAGCTGATCCAGGGCCGTCCCATCCTGCTGGTGGACGACGTCCTCTACCACGGCCGCACCATCCGCGCCGCCCTCGATGCCGTGATGGCGGTGGGCCGGCCCAGTGCCATCCAACTGGCCGTGCTGGTCGATCGCGGCCATCGCGAGCTGCCCATCCGGCCGGATTACGTGGGCAAGAACGTGCCCACCGCCGGCCAGGAATGGATCGAAGTCCACCTGGACGAGGTGGATGGCGAGGATGCTGTGCGGATCCTGGAACGGAAGGCGGCCTGATGCGGCTCCACCGCGTGCAGGCGCTGGGGCCGAACGGGCTCACCGAGCCGCGGGACGTCGACCTGCCGGTCGATCACGCCGACGTGGACGCGACTGGCCTGGTGTTGTCGCCGGGCTGGTGCGACCTGCACGCCCATCTGCGAGAGCCCGGATTTCCGGAGAAGGAAACGCTGGCCACCGGCGCCGCCGCCGCCGCCGCCGGTGGCTTCACCCAGGTGGTGGCCATGGCCAACACGCAACCTGTTACCGACACCGCGGATCGCCTGCGGGCGAACCTCGCGCGGGCCCGCGACCTGCCGGTGCGGGTCATGTTCGTCGGAGCGCTGACCGAGGGGCTCGAGGGACGCCGGCCCACCGACGCCGTCGCGCTTCAGGCAGCGGGCGCGGTCGCGCTGTCCGACGACGGTCGCCACGCCCTCGACCTGCAGACGCTGGTGGGCGCCCTACAGCATGCCAGCGCGACCGGCCTGCCGGTCCTGATCCACCCCCAGGATGAGTCGCTCGGCAGCCAGCCGGAGGCCGAACTGGCCGCCGTCGAGCAGGCGGTGGCCGCCCTGCGGCAGGTGCCCCGGGCCCGCCTGCACCTGCAGCACGTGAGCCTGGCGGCGGCGCTGCCGATGATAGCGAAGGCAAAGCGCGATGGCCTGGCGCTGACCGCCGAGGTAACGCCGCACCACCTGTGGCTGACCGAGGACGCACTCCGGCGTTGGGGACCGCTGGCGAAGGTGAACCCGCCGCTGCGAACCGAGGCCGATGTGGCCGCGCTCCGCGGCGCCCTGATAGACGGCACCATCGATATCGTCGCCACCGACCACGCGCCCCACCAGGCCGCCGCCAAGCGCGATGCGGAGACGGCGGCGCCCGGCATCTCGGGGTTCGAAACCGCGGCCGGGATGCTGCTCACCCTGCGGCTGCCCTGGCCGGTCCTCTATCGTGCCTGCGTCGCCCTGCCCCGAGCCATCCTGGGGATTCCCCTTTCGCCGGACTGGATCCTCATCGATCCCGCCGAGACCTGGGCGGTGGAGCCCGACCGTTTCCTCAGTCGTGGCCGCAACACCCCCATGACCGGAACCCGGCTCAGCGGCCGAGTGCGAATCACGATTTGTCACGACCGGGTGGTCCACCACGCGGAGGTGCCGGTTGGCTGAGCCCCTGGCCCTGGTGCTCGAAGACGGGTTCGTGGTTCTCGGCGAGCGCGGTGGCTGCGCCGCCGAAGCGGAGGGCGAGGTCGTCTTCAACACCTGCATGAGCGGTTACCAGGAGGTTCTCTCCGATCCGTCGTATGCCGGCCAGATGGTGGTCATGACCTACCCGCTGATTGGCAACTACGGCATCACGCCCGCCTTCCTGGAGTCAGGACGTCCGTGGGCGCGGGCTTTGATCACGCGCCAGCTCAGCCGCGACTACTCGCACTGGCGGGCCGAGGCGCCCCTCCACGAGTGGCTGGATGCCCATCAGGTCCCGATTCTGACCGGGGCGGACACCCGGCGGCTGGTGCGCCACCTGCGTGGCTCGGGCGCGCAGCGGGCCGTGATCGCTCCAGTGGCCCGGCCCGAAACGGCGGCCCACGCCGAGCAGGTGCTGGCTCTCGTCGAGCGAGCGCGCCGGGTCCGGCGACTGGAAGACCAGGATCTGGTCGGCGAGGTCTCGGAGGCTTTCGTCGACGCGCCGGAGTCGCTCGACGTGGCACTGCGACGGCCGGACCTGCGCCAGTGGCCGGGGCTGCGCATCGTGGTGGTCGACTATGGCGTGAAGCGCAACATCCTGCGCTCGCTGCGGGCTCGCGGCATCACCGTGGACGTGGTCCCGCATGACGCGGATGCGGACGCCATCCTGTCGCGAGACCCCAACGGTGTCGTCCTCTCGAATGGACCGGGCGACCCGGCCCAGCTGCAGGTGGCCGTGGCTACCGTTGGTGAGCTCTTCGGCCGCGTCCCGCTGCTGGGGATTTGCCTGGGCCACCAGCTGGTCGGCCAGGCGGCCGGCGGCCGGACATCGCGGCTCCGCTTTGGCCACCACGGCGGCAACCATCCCGTGCTCGACGTCGACACCGGCCGGGTCACCATGACCTCCCAGAACCACGAGTTCCAGGTGGACGCCGCCAGCATCCCGGAGGCCAGCGGTTTCCGAGTGAGCCACCGCAATCTGCACGACGGGTCCGTGGAAGGCCTACGCCACGCGCGCTGGCCGGTAATGACGGTCCAGTACCACCCCGAGGGCGCTCCCGGGCCGCAGGACAACCAGGGAATCTTCGACGAGTTCCTCGAGCTGGCCAGCGGCGGGCGCCGCTCATTCACCCCCTCCCCTGCCCCTCCCCAGAGGGGAGGGGACGAGATGGTGGGGCGGGGAGGGAGGGGGTCTGATCGCCCCACCAGGGTCCTGATCATCGGCTCGGGGCCGATCGTCATCGGCCAGGCGGCCGAGTTCGACTACGCGGGCACTCAGGCGTGTCGCGCGCTGCGCGAGGAAGGCATCAGCACCGTGCTGGTCAACTCCAACCCGGCGACCATCATGACCGACGAAGGGGTCGCCGACCGCGTCTACATCGAGCCGCTCACCCGGGCCTGTCTGGAGGCCGTCATCGCGCGCGAGCGGCCCGATGGGCTGATTGCCACCCTGGGGGGTCAGACCGGGCTCAACCTGGCCGTCGAACTCGCGGATGCCGGCATTCTGGACCGCTACCAGGTGCGCCTGCTCGGCACACCGTTGCACTCGATCAAGCAGGCCGAGGACCGTGAGGCCTTCAAGCGGCTGCTGGTCGACCTGGGGGAACCGGTGCCTGCCAGCCGCACCGTGTCATCGGTGGCGGAGGCCCACGCCTTCGCCGAGCAGAACGGACTCCCGGTGGTGATCCGCCCCGCCTTCACCCTGGGCGGCACCGGTGGCGGCATGGCCCACACCCCGCTGGAGCTGGCCGTCATCGTGCGGGAAGGCCTGGACGCCAGCCCCATCCGCCAGGTGCTGGTGGAACAATCCGTCGCCGGCTGGAAAGAGATCGAATACGAGGTCATGCGGGACGCGGCCGATACCTGTATTGCGGTGTGCAACATGGAAAACCTCGACCCCATGGGCGTCCATACCGGCGACAGCATCGTGGTCGCCCCCAGCCAGACGCTTTCCGATCGGCAGGTGCAGATGCTCCGGTCGGCATCGTTGCGCATCATCCGGGCGCTGGAAATCGAAGGCGGGTGTAACGTGCAGTTCGCACTCGACCCGGCCTCCGACGCGTATTACGTGATCGAGGTCAATCCCCGCGTCAGCCGGTCCTCGGCCCTGGCCTCCAAGGCCACCGGCTACCCCATTGCCCGGGTGGCGGCCCGGATCGCGGTCGGCCGTTTGCTGCACGAGATCCCCAACGCGGTCACCGGCCGCACCTCCGCCGCGTTCGAACCCGCCCTCGACTACTGCGTGGTCAAGGTGCCTCGCTGGCCGTTCGACAAGTTCCCCGCCGCCGACCGGACCGTCGGGACCCAGATGAAGTCGACCGGGGAGGTGATGGCCATCGAGCGCACCTTCGAGGCGGCCCTGGTCAAGGCCGTGCGTGCGCTCGAGCAGCGCGTTCCGGATGCGACCGAGCTGCGCGGCCGGCCGGACCTCCTGCATCAGCCGAACGACCGCCGGCTGCCGGCCGCCTTCCAGGCGTTGCGCGACGGGACCACTGTCGGGGAGGTCGCCGCCGCCACCGGCTATGAAGCCTGGTTCGTGGCCCGCATGGCCGAAGTCGTCGGCATGGAAGCGGCCCTGCGCGATGGGACGCTGAGTGCCGACCGCTATCGATCGGCCAAGCGGACCGGGCTGACCGATGAGGCCATCGCCGGCGCGCGCGGCATCGACCCGGCCGAGCTGCGACCGCTGGCGGCGGGTTGCCCGCCGGCCTACCGGCAGGTCGACACCTGTGCCGCGGAGTTCGAGGCCGCCACGCCCTACTACTACGCCACGTACGAGGACGAGGACGAAGTCGTGCGCACCGGGCCCGACCCGGTGGTCGTCATCGGGTCCGGTCCCATCCGCATCGGCCAGGGGATCGAGTTCGACTACTGCAGCGTGCACGCGTCGACCGCCGTCCAGGAGGCGGGCCTGGCCAGCGTGCTGATCAACAGCAACCCGGAGACGGTCAGCACCGACTTCGACGCCAGCACCCGGCTGTACTTCGAGCCGCTCGACGTAGAGGGTGTCCTCCGCGTACTCGACCGGGAGCGGCCCCGCGGAGTGCTGGTGCAGTTCGGCGGCCAGACCGGGATCAACCTGGCCGACGCCATCGCCGCCCACGGGGTGCCCATCCTCGGATCGTCGGTGGAGACCATCGACCTGGCCGAGGACCGCCGTCGCTGCCAGGCTATCTTGGACCGGCTTGGCATTCCGCAGCCCGCCGGCGGGTCGGCCGGGTCCGCCGCCGAGGCCCTCGCCGTCGCGGAACGGATCGGCTATCCGGTCGTAGTGCGGCCGTCCTACGTCCTGGGCGGCCGGGCGATGGAGATCGTCCACACCGCTGAAGACCTGCGCCGCTACGTCGACGCCGCGCTGGCGCTCGGTCCGCGGGGCGCCATCCTGGTCGACCGGTACACACTGGGTCGGGAGCTCGACGTAGACGCCATCGCCGACGGGGAGACGGTGGTGATTCCGGGAATCCTGCAGCACGTCGAGCGGGCGGGCGTGCACTCGGGCGACTCGTTCGCCGTCTATCCGCCGCTGGACCTGACGGCGGAGGAGATCCAGCGGGTCACCGCCCAGACCATCGCCATCGCCCGGGTGTTGAAGGTGGTGGGGCTGGTCAACATCCAATTCGTCATCCAGCAGGGAACGGCGTATGTGCTGGAAGTCAACCCACGGGCCAGCCGCACCGTCCCCTTCATCAGCAAGGTCACCGGCGTCCCGATGGTGATGCTGGGCACGGCCGCGGCGCTCGGCCGCCGTCTTCCGGAGTTGGGATACCAGACTGGCCTGATGCCTGACCGACCGTTGCATGCGGTGAAGGCGCCCGTCTTTTCCATGGCCAAGCTTCGGAAGGTAGACGCGGTGCTCGGGCCGGAAATGAAGTCCACCGGCGAGGCCATGGGGATCGCGTTTGACCTGCCCCAGGCGCAGTACAAGGCATTCCTGGCGACCATGCAGGACCTGCCCCCCGACGGCGCCGCCCTCTGCTCTATCGCCGACGCCGACAAGGAGGAGGCGCTGCCCATCCTGGCCGCCCTGTACCGGCTGGGCCTGCGCCTCTTCGTGACCGAAGGAACCGCTCGCTTGTGCGAGCGCGCCGGCCTGCCGGCCACCCGGGTGGACAAACTGCGCCAGGGCCACCCCAACGTGGTCGACGTGATCCGTGAGGGAGCGGTCCACCTGGTCGTCAACACCGTCTCCCCGGCCAGCGGCGGGGACGGCACGTCCGTGCCCCTGCGGGACGGTTTCGAGATCCGCCGGGCTTCGGTGGAGCGGCGGATCCCCTGCCTGACCTCGCTGGATACCGCGCGATCCCTGGTGGATGCGCTGGAGCAAACCCGCGGCCGCGCCGGCTGGACGGTGGCGGCCATCAGCGACTACGTGGCCGGTCTGGTCGAGGTGGCGCGATGATCGCGACCTTGCAGGCTGCCCGCGTGCTGGAACGCAGCACGCCCATGGGGGGCGGCGTCGAGCTGATTTGCGAGACGCCGCTAGCGGCCGATGTCCATCCGGGCCAGTTCTTCCAGGTGGCGGTGGAAAGCCCCGGGGCCCTGCTGCGCCGGCCCTACAGCGCCGCCTGGACCGACCCCACCCGCGGACTGGTGGGGTTCGTCTTCAACGTCGTCGGGGCCGGCAGCGACTGGCTGGCGGCGCGCAACGCCGGTGACCGGATCGATTTGCTGGGTCCCCTGGGCCGCGGCTTCGCCATCGATGGCGGCCGACCCGCTGTCTGTGTGGCGGGCGGACTGGGCATCGCTGTCTTCATCGGCCTCAGCAACGCGCTCACCGGACGCGGGCGGTCGACCACTATCTTGTACGGCGCCCGATCGGCCGATCAGCTGCTGCCCGCCGCCCGCTTCCCAAAGACACGGATGCAGCTCGCGACCGACGATGGCTCAGCGGGGCACCATGGCAGGGTCACGGCGTTGCTGTCCAATGCGATCGTGGGCGACGCGGACATCTTTGCCTGCGGGCCCACCCCGATGCTGGTGGAGCTGGTCCGCTGGGCGCAACGAGCTGATGTTCGGTTGGCGCGCATCCAGGTCGCACACGAGACACCCATGGGGTGCGGCGTCGGCACCTGCCTCGGTTGCGCGCTGCCTCGGGCGGGTGGGGGGTACATGCTGACCTGCCAGGACGGGCCGTGCATTTCGGCGGACCTGGTGGAATGGACCCGGGTGGTGGATGCCTTCCATGGGTGAGATCGACCTCAGTGTCGACCTGGGCCGCGGGCTGCGGCTGCGCTCCCCGGTGATGGTGGCCTCGGGCACCTTCGCCTATGGCTTTGACGCGCCGGCCGTGGACCGGACCGGGCTGGGCGCGGTGGTGACCAAAGGCACCACGCTGCGGCCTCGCCATGGCAATCCGCCGGTGCGGATAGCCGAGACACCGTCCGGGATGCTGAATGCCATCGGCCTGCAGAACCCCGGTGTCGATCATGTGGTCCAGGCGTTTGCGCCAGTCTGGGCGCGATGGGACCTGCCGGTCATCGTCAACGTGGCCGGCGACGCGGTGGAGGATTACGTCGCCATTGCCCGGCGTCTGGATGGCGTGCCTGGCATCGCTGGGCTGGAGCTCAATATCTCCTGCCCCAACGTGGAGGCCGGCCTGCAGTTCGGCGTCGACGCCCGGCTGGCGGGGCGATTGACGCAGGCGGTCCGCCAAGCGACCTCGCTGCCGCTAATGGTCAAGCTCACCCCCAATGTCACGGACCTGGTGGCCATCGCGCGGGCCATCGCCGATGCCGGCGCCGACAGCCTGTCGGCCATCAACACCCTGGTGGGCATGAAGATCGACGTCAGGCATCGCCGGCCCGTCCTGGAGAACCAGGTGGGCGGCCTCAGTGGCCCGGCGATTCGACCCCTGGCCGTCCGGGCGGTGTGGGAGGTGGCCAGCGCCGTCTCCATCCCGGTGGTCGGCGTGGGCGGCATCATGACCACGGAGGATGCCCTCGAATTCCTGCTGGCCGGGGCCAGCGCGGTCCAGGTGGGAACCGCCAACTACGTGCGGCCGCAAGCCGCGCGGGAGATCCGGGACGGCATCGCAACCCACCTCACCGAGCACGGGTGGAGCAGCCTGGCGGCCCTGCCGCTGCGAGCGCCGGCCCATGTCTGACGCGCTCGCGCTGTTCGAGCGCTCCGGCGCCCTGCTACGCGGACATTTCACCTACACCAGCGGCCGCCACGGAGCCGAGTACCTCGAGAAGTTTCGCCTGCTGGAGGACCCGAAAGCCACCACCGCGCTCTGCGGGATGATTGCCGCTCGCTTTGCCGGTGCGGGCGTGGAGCTGGTGGCCGGTCCCACCACCGGCGGCATCATCCTGGCCCACGAGGTGGCGCGCCAGCTGGGCGTGCGCGCCGTCTACGCGGAGCGGGGCGAGACCGGCAACCGGGTGCTGCGACGCGGGTTCAGGGTCCGTCCTGGGGAGCGGGTGCTGGTAGTGGACGACATCGTCACTACTGGTGGCTCGCTGCGAGACACGTTGGCCTGCATGGAGACGGCGGGCGGCACGGTGGTCGGGGTGGGCGTGCTGGGCGACCGAACCGGAGGGCGGTTGGAGGTGGGCGTACCCTTCTTTGCTTGCCTGACGGTGGACTTCCCCTCGTATGCCCCGGCCGAGTGCCCGCAGTGCGCCGCCGGGATCGCGGTGTCGGCGCCGCGCGGCAGCGGGGCCGCCTCCGCCGTTCGCTAAGCCGATTCGGGCTACGGCCGCCCGGCGAGCTCCGGCTCGCGGCTGGCTCGCGCGTCGTCGAGCTCGGTCTCGGCGCGCCAGGTCCGGCGAAGGGTCCGGAAGTACCAGCGGAACTCCCAAATGACGTAGGCGATGGCGGCCGCCACGGCCAGCGCGATCAACCAGCCCACGGACCGAGCTTACCCCCGGCGGGGCAGCCTTTCAAGAGCCATTTCGCAGGTCAGGGCAGGAGTTTCCCGCTGGAGACCTGGTAATCGTGATCGGTCATGTGGGCCAGGTGGTTGGTCACGCTAGAGGCGGTGATCTGCAGCATGTACCCTGCGAATACCACCACTACCAGGACGCACCCGATCAATAAGAGCATGGTCATCCGGTACTCGCTCTGCGCCTCGCTGACCTCGCGGGCGCGCCGGCTGGCGGCGTCACGCATATCCCAGAGGCTACCAGCGCTCGCCGATGACTGGCACCGCCAAGAGGCCTATTGCGGAACCGCTTTGGGCGGCGCCGGGTCGGGGATCACGAGATCGGCGCCTTGCCCATCTCGTTACGGCCTCGGCTGCCTACCCTAACCGGTCAGGCTCGCCAGTAAACCGTCGATGGCGCCATCGGCGAGGGCCGCCAGTTCGGCATCGGTGCGGTCCTGGATCGGGTGCGCGATGTAGACGACGCTGGGGGTGAAGCCGAGCGCCCGTCCCTGAGCGTCAATGGCCGACTCGAACTCAGACGACGCGGCGAGCACGGCAGGAAGGCCGGAAGCCTCTAGCTCGGTGATGTCATGCGAACTGCACGACGCGCACGACCCTCAATCGGCGAGGGCTTCGATCACGGCATCGCAGTGAGTCCGGATTTCCACCCGGAGGTCGGCCGGCGCCGGCTTGGTGTATGTCGGCTTGCGAAACCGGACGACTCGCAAGCCGCGAGCGGTGAGCTGCTCCGCCACCCGGTCGAGGAAGATATCGCCGCGCGCCTTGGCGATGTCGAGCAGTCCGATGGTGAGTCCGTCGAGCGATGCCGGCCGGGCCGCGCGGGGCCGATGGCCGGGTTGGCGCTCGCTGGTCGGATCGAGCAGCTCGATCATCGGCGGATCTCCTGGGTGACGGGCTCCGTCCCGGCCGGGCCGCTTACCCATCCGGCAATGATGGCGGAGAAGAGGCCCGCGGTGCCGCCGGCGTGCGCGAACAGCAGCCCGCCTGGCCGAAACTTGGCCACCGTCGCGCCCACCGCCAATTCGGGCATCCCTTCCGCAATCCCGCCAGCGCCTTTCACCATTTCGGCACCCGGGAAAGTCAGGATGGAGCCGAGCTCATCTCGCAGCCGTGCCTTGGACCAGCCGGCCTCGCGGAAGACCCGTCCGTGTTCGGGCGAAATGACACAGAGGGCGTCCCATGCCAGGCCCCACTTTGGATGCCCAACCACCCGCAGGCAGGCGGCCAGCGATCGAGCCAGCGCCTCGGGCGTGCGGGCCAGCTGGTCGAAGAATGGTTGGACGCCCGAACCGGCGAACAACGTCACGGCCGAGGTGCCGGGCGGCAGGCCGCGTTCCACTGAAAGGGATTCCCAGGGTGAGGTGTCCTCCGCCTCGGCGAAGCAAAAGGTGTACTTGCCCGGATTGCCCAGCGTGGCCCGATCGATCTCGCCGGGCCGGCCGCCGCCCACGTTGCGGATCACCAGCTGCAGCGCGCGGCCGATGGTGGCGTTGGCGCGATTGCCCTGGCCTAGGGCGTTGATCCCGGAGTTCATCCCGATTTCCCGGGCGATGGGGCCGTTGACGATGACCACCGGTCCCACGAAGTAGGTGGTGGCCAGGATGCCGTGGATATTGAACGCCTCGGTGCAGGCAGCCTCCACCGCCGCCAGCACGACCGGCAGATATTCGGGCCGGCAGCCAGCCATCACCGCGTTGACGGCCACCTTTTCCACGGTGCACTCAACCAGGTCGGGCGGCACGACCGCGACCACGTCCTGTGGATCCCGGGACGTCCCTTCCAGCATGCGAAGGACGCGCGGTGGGGTCGGCGGTACGAGCGGGAGCCCGTCTGACCAGCCGCGGGCGAACGTTGCCTCGACCTCGTCCTCCTGCGCGCCCAGCTCGATCCGTCGAGAGCGAATCCGCGATCCGTCGTAGCGCATCGCGAGGATCTCGGGCATGCCGATGTCGAGCGTTCGCGAACCGCAGCCCGGCCGAAAAGCCGGGAGGCCGTCGCCGAGTCCGTTAATCCCGGTTAGGCGCTCCCACTCGCGCCGGTCCCACCCTTCCAGCCGCTCCACCGGCTTGCCACCCACGACTCGGAGCAGCGTGGGCACGATTTCGATGCGTTGCCGGTAGGAGACTTCGAGCAAGGTGTCGTCAACAGGCGCGGTGCCCGCTGGGAACGTAGGGTCGTCCTGTGTGTAAACGGTCAGGGCTGCGTCGACCGCAGCCAGCTGCCTCAGGACCGGCTGTACCATCTGGCAGGTCGGGCAGTCGGCTTTCACGAAGCACACGAGGCCCTCGGGGAGGCTCACCCGACCTAGCGTACGCAGAACCCTTGGCCTCCGCTGCGCGGAATTGATGTAAACCAAGACACGCATGGGCGCTCTGGCCGCCTGGCGCCACCGGCTCCATCTCCTGCGGAGTCGACCGCCAACCCCGTCCCCGAAGGTGATAGGATGCGCGTCTTCGGGGCTGCCTGAGAGGTCCCTATTCCACCTGGAGCCCTCTTCCCCGAGTGGACCTCCACTACCTGGACGGTGATGCTGTTACGGGACTTCGGTCTTGATCCCGTGAGCGCAGGGGCGCGCCGCGCCGTCGCCCTGGTCCGGGAGAACAGCAGGTGGGACACGCCGGCGAGCCCTTTTTCGCGGGCGAGGTCGAGCCGTGCATCAACGGCAAGGCCGTAACAATCGGGGCCTACTTCGGCGAGGACGTCCGCTCCATCGTGGACCGGCTCCTCGGCGAGCAGATGCGCGACGCCGGGTGGAACTGCGAGGCTGCTGCGGCCGGTGCGCCATCCTCGAAGAGCCGAACAACGAGTGGGCGGTCGGCCGTCGATACTGGAGCCAGGAGTGGATGAACAAACTGCCGGAGCCCACGCCAGAGGAGGTGGTGAAAGCGCTGCTCGAGCTGGAGCCCGCATAATGCGAGTGCGGAACCGCACCTCGGTTTAGTCACCACTTTCCGCGACATCACCTTCACGCTGTGTGCATCCGAACCAGAGTGACGACCCTACGCCATCGACATTGTTAGTCCATCTGTGTCTACATTTCGCCGATCGGGTGTAGACTGGCCGCACCCAGGCCCATGACAGTCGGGCAGCGCGTCCTGATCATCGAAGACGATTCGAGAGTCGCGGAGCTGTACATGTCAAAGCTGCGGCGCAGGGGCCACGAAGTGGATAAGGCTCGGGACGGCGTGTCCGGCGTCGACCTGGCCGGATCGCTGCTACCGGATGCGATCAGCCTGGACATTCATCTGTCCCGGCTTGGCCGGCTAGCTGTGCTCAGCGTCCTGAGCAAGCAGGAGCCAGTATCCAGCGTCCCCGTCATCATGACAACTGCGCTCTCCGGCTTGCGGGAACCGGTCAGCCGCCTCTACGCCGAGCTGGACGCGCCTCAAGAGTTGCTGCACCTATGAGCCCTGACCAGCGGCAAGCAGGCGGGAGGCCCGGCCCGGAGCCGGCTAGCGCGTCCGGCCCGCCAGTGAGCGCAGATGATCGGCTGGCCGCAATTATTCGAGCCAACCAGGAGCGGATGGTCGACCGGCTGACCGCCGACCTCTGGGGATACGACGGTGCCTGGCTGCGCCGAACCTATACGGACAAAGCGGCGCTGCGACTGTTCATCGAAGCATTTGTCGAGGCACTACGACGCTCGTTCACAGCGGGGGACGGAAAGCAGTTTGTGAGCGAGTACGGGGTCAGCCTTGGCCGCCGATACGCCGAAGAGGCTCGAGACTACGACGAGGTCTATGAGAGCCTGGTCGTAATGAAAAACGGGCTGCTTCCGTTCGTGTTCCGAGACCCTCCGACCGAGCCCCTGGCCGTGCGCCTGACCGATGTGCTCTTCCGGCTCGAGCATGAGGTGGCCCGCCGCTACTACGAAGTTGAAAAAACCCAGCATGCGCAGTTCGCCGAACTCGACATTCTCAAATCCGGTTTCATGCGGCTCACGACTCATGAACTGCGCCGGCCACTCAGCGTCTTTCGCGGCTACGTGTCCATGATCGAGTCGGGAGATCTTGGGGAAGTTCCAACCGAGGTGCATCAAGCAATCCTGAAGATTGCGGTGAGCGCCAACGAGATGGCCAAGCTGATTGACGACCTGGCGGCGGTCGGCCGCCTGGAGGAACCGGACAAAGTGCTGCGGCGCGAGCGCTATCCGGTCAACCAGCTGATCAAAGATGCTGTGGACGTCGTTCGGGCCGAAGCGCTGGCCAAGAGGATCGCGATCATCGAGCGCATCGATCCATCCCGCCCCACGATCCAGGTCGACATCGATCGGATGCGGGTTGCGCTCCAGAACCTGCTCAGCAACGCGGTCAAGTATTCCCCGCCGGAATCCTCAGTCGAAGTCCGGGTCGAGGCGCAGCGTGGCGCCCTCTCGATTGTCGTCGAGGATCAAGGCTACGGGATTCCAGCCGAGGAAATTCCTCATATCTTCGACAAGTACTATCGCGGCGTCACGCCGGAAGCTCAAGACACGCCGGGGACGGGCCTCGGGCTGTACATTGTCAAGCAGATAGCCGAGTTACACGGGGGGCGCGTGGAAGTGGTCAGCGATCCTGGGAAGGGCTCAGCCTTTCGACTGCTCCTAGAAGCCTAGAGGCTTCCAGATTTGGCTCGCGAGAGCAGGGCGTCGCTCGGACTTTGCCGTCCAGCCGTCAGGTCCAGCAACCGCCTTTGGCCTCCTTGCCTGGCCGTCCGTTCGGGTGAAAGTCTGCTGATTGAGCATCAGCAGACCGGTCTCGGTCACGACTATCAACCGCTGGCGACCAGCCGGCTGACGGCCGCTCTCGGGCCAGGCTCCAGCCCAGTCAGTCAAGTCGTCGCTGGACCTTTGCCTTGGTCCCGACTCACGCTGTGCGGGGGCACAGCCGCCTGACGGCCGCACGCAACTCCGACAGCGGCGCGCTCTTCGTTACGTAAGCATCCGCACCCGCCATTTGAGCCTGCTTCTCTGTCGCCATCCCACCAGTGAAGAGGATCACCTTCGTTTCGTGGTAGGCGTGCGCCTTGATGCGAGCGGTAAGCTCGAGTCCGCCGATTCCCGGCATTTGAACATCCGCCAGGACCACCACAGGCCGCCGCGCCAGAATAAGCTCCCACGCCGTCTGGCCGTTCGAAGCTTCCAACACGTGGAAGCCGTCCAATTGCAGGGCCGTCCGAACCATCTCCCGGATGTCCGGATCATCATCTGCAATTACGACGGGGAGCGGATTGTCTACCAGGGGAAGACCTGCACGCAATAGCCTACCGCAAGGCCCTTCCTGTGCCGCACCAGAGGGAGCGAAAAGGAGGATCGGCAAACAGATTTGACGGAGCGTGAAACTGTGGTACCCCCTGCGACGTTGGCCCATACCGGAGGGCCATCCGATCGCCTGCCGAGCTGGCAGGCCGCGGCCTATAGTGGCCGAGCAGGGAGGACCTGACCGCATGGACTCAGAGGAGGTACTGGGATGCACCCGATCGCCAGACCCACGTGGATTAGCACCTTCGCGCTCTTGCTGGGCTTCGCCACCGTCCAGTCGGCCGCCGCCAGCCCGTTGACGGTGGCGCCACTCACAAGGATCTCAGACCCAAGCCCGTTCGCGGCCTGCACGATTGGCGGCAGCCAGCCGCCCCCGCCGGGCGAAACGCTTTACCCGAATGCGGAAGAGGAGCCGTGGGTCAGCGTCAACCCTACTAATGCGAACAACCTCATCGCCGTCTGGCAGCAGGATCGCTGGTCCAACGGCGGAGCCCACGGTCTGGCGGCCGGGGTGACCCACAACGGCGGCTCGACCTGGAGCCACACGTTCGCTCACTTCAGTGAGTGTGCCGGCGGCAATGCTGCCAACGGCGGCGACTACGAGCGCTCCTCGGACCCGTGGGTGACGTTCGCTCCCAACGGGGACGCCTACCAGATCAGCCTTTCGTTCGACGCCAACACGGCCCGCAACGGCGTCCTGGTGAGCAAGTCAACCAACGGCGGCGACACCTGGAGCGAGCCGATCAGCCTGATCCGAGACTCGGGCGGTCGCGACTCCTCGTTCGCCTTCAACGACAAGGAGTCCATTACGGCGGATCCCACCAACTCGAAATTCGCCTACGCCGTCTGGGACCGGTTCACCAGTCCCTCGGGCAGCTCGCTGGCGAGCATCGAAGGGTTGATCCATTCCAGGTCCTTCCGGGAGCCGGTCTTTTTCTCCCGCACCACCGACGGCGGCGCAACGTGGGAAGCCGCCCGGGACATCTACGACCGGAGCGAGTTCAACGGCACGATCGGTAACCAGATCGTGGTCCTGCCCAACGGTGACCTGCTGGACGTCTTCGACGAGTTCTTCGTACATGACAACTCCAATGACCAGCGGGGCGAGAGCATCAGTGTGATCCGCTCCACTGACAAAGGCGTGACCTGGGACAGTCGGTCGACCGTGATCGCCGCCAGTCTGGAGCGGGGTGCCTTCGATCCCGACACTGGGCGCCCGATCCGGGCGGAAGGCGGGATCCCCGACATCGCGGTGGACCGCACCAGCCGCAAGATCTACGCCGTCTGGCAGGACACCCGGTTCAGCGGTGTGGACGAAGTCGCTCTCTCCATGTCCTCAGACGGCGGCGTCACGTGGTCAGCCCCCATCAAGCTGAACCAGACGCCGCGCAACCCGAACCCCGCGGACGAGCAGGCGTTCGTTCCGCAGGTGCAGGTCGCCGCGGATGGCAGCGTGGCGGTTACCTACTACGACTTCCGTTTCAACGACCCCAGCCCGGGCGTTCCGACGGACGCCTGGATCGTGCGCTGCGCAAGCGACTGCGGGAACCCGGCAAGCTGGCATGATGAGGCCAGGCTGTCCCCGGCGTCCTTCGACATCGAGCAGGCGCCGGCCGCGCGCGGACCGTTTGGATTCTTCCTGGGCGACTATGAGGGCCTGACCAGCGTCGGGAACACCTTCATCACGGTGTTCGTGCAGGTCAACAACGGAAGCCCGACAAACCGCACGGACGTCTTCGAGACTCGCGTCGCGCCGTAACCGGTCTGGTAGGGCAGTCGCTGCAAGGCGGCTGCCCTGCAGCCGTCTCGCCTCCTCAAGTAGTGACTGTTCCACCACCCGCAGCCGAGATGCATGGATCTCGAAGATAAGTTGAACTAACGCGTGATAGTCGAGGCAAGCGGTCTAATAACGCGCGGGGACTAGGGGCGGAGAGGATCGAACTCTCGACACCCCGCTTAAAAGGCGGGTGCTCTAGCCACTGAGCTACGCCCCCGACCAGCAGTTTACTGGTCAGGAGCCGTGCAGCAGGCGGAAGACCGGGCCATAGAAATCGGTTACCGCCGTCCAGGCTGCCCAGGCGAAGACTGCCAGGATGGCCGTGACGAGCACGCCTTCGGCCAGCTCCACCAGGTCGCCCAGTTGCCGAACCACTTCCAGCCCTCCCACGCTCACGCTATGCGGCCCATGCCTCAACGGTCAATGGCGCCAATTCGATACACTCCTGGGCCATGGCGAAGACACGGGATGACGCCTGGGCGATCCTGACCGAGTTCACCAAAAACCCCAGCCTGATCAAGCACGGACTGGGCGTCGAATCCGCGATGCGGGCTTACGCCCCCCGCTATAACGGCGACCCGGAAACCTGGGGGATTGCCGGCCTCCTGCACGACTACGACTTCGAACGCTACCCGGACGCCAGCGAGCACGCCATGAAAGGGGCGGCCATCCTGAAAGAACGGGGCTGGCCGGAGGAGATCTGGTACGCGGTCCTCTCCCACTCCGATCATTCCGGCGCCCAACGGACCGCGCCCATGCAGAAGGTCCTCTACGCCGTCGACGAGTTAGTGGGCTTTGTGGCGGCGGTGGCCCTGGTCCGCCCCAATAAGTCGGTGGCCGAGGTGGATGTCCAGGCGGTCAAGAAGAAGTTCAAAGACAAGGCCTTCGCCCGGGCGGTGAACCGGGAACAGATCTTTAAGGGTGCCGACGAGCTGGGGGTGGAGCTGGACGGCCACATCCAGACAGTGATCGACGCCATGAAGGGCAACGCGGCCGCCCTCGGACTGGCCGGCACGACGGCTACTGCGACCGCCTAATCGCGAACCGCACCCCTCCCCTGCCCCTCCCCAAAGGGGAGGGGAGGATCTATTGCCGCTCCCCGAGGGGAGGGAAAAAAACCTGTGGTAGGGACGATTAACTAGGTTTGGCGCGGCGGCGGCGGCGAGGTGGTGGAACGGCGGCGGGCAGCGCGCGCGGATAGGTGCCAAGCACCTGCAAGAAGGTCGTGACGGTCTTGGCGGCTCGCAGCGACGCGCCCACGGGTTTATCCGACCGCCGGCCGTCGAGATCCAGGTGGAACACATACTCCCACGGTGGGTCGCGCCGGGGGCGGGACTCCAGCTTGGAGAGGTTAACGCCAGCTTCGGCGAAGCAGCGCAGCAGACTGAAGAGGGCGCCCGGCTCATTGCGGACGGCACAGACCAGCGAGGTCTTCCAGCCGAGCCGGCGCCGGCGCACCAGGGGCGGGCGAGGACGGCTCGGGCCGCGGCGGCTGATCAGGAAAAAGCGGGTTACGTTTTCCTGGATGGTCTGGATCCGGTCCGCGATCAGCGCCAGCCCGTACAGGTCGGCGGCCCGCCGGCTGGCGATGGCGGCCTGGTCCGGGCGAGCTTCCGCTTTCACCTGGCGGGCAGCGCCGGCAGTGTCATACACCGGCACCGGCTCCAACCCTTCGCGGACCACGAATGCCTCGCACTGCGCCAGCGCCTGGGGATGGGAGAGGACACGACGGAGCGCGGTGCGGTCGCTGTCAGGCAGGCCGAGCAGGCAGTGGTCGACCTGTAACGCGACTTCGCCGACTACCAGCACCCGGTACTCCAGCATCAGGTCATAGGTCTCGAGCACGCTGCCGGCCTGCGAGTTCTCGACCGGCACCAGCGCCAGGTCGACCGTCCCGTCGGCCACACGATGGAAGACATGGCGCAGGGTGCGAAAGGCGACTGCCTCGGTCTGCGGGAAGAAGGCGTGCAGCGCCTCCTCCGAGTAGGCGCCGGGCTCACCCTGATAGCCGACAGTGAGCGTGCGGGTCATGTCCGGACACTCTATAGAATGAGGGCGCTTTGCCCGCCTCCGTAGATTTTCTGGGCCTCGACGAGCTGCTCAGCAACGAGGAGCGGCTGGTGCGATCGACCGTGGCCCGCTTCGTCGACCAACGCTTCCTGCCCCTCATCGTCGACCACTACGAGCGCGCCACCTTTCCCATGGAGCTGGTCCCCGAGCTGGCCAAGCTCGGGTTGCTCGGCATGCACCTTCACGGCTACGGTGCCGCGGGCATGAACAACGTCATGTACGGCCTCGCCTGCCAGGAGCTGGAGCGTGGCGACAGCGGCCTGCGCAGTTTCGTCTCGGTCCAGGGATCGCTCTGCATGTTTCCCATCGACCGGTACGGATCCGACGAGCAGAAGCAGCGATGGCTGCCCGCCATGGCCAAGGGCGAGGTGATCGGATGCTTCGGGTTGACGGAGCCAGACTTCGGCTCCAACCCGGCCGGCATGCAAACCCGCGCCCGCAAGGATGGCCGCGACTGGATCCTGAACGGCACCAAGCGTTGGATCACGAATGGGAGCATTGCCGGATTGGCCATCATCTGGGCTCGGACCGAGGGCGGGATCCGCGGGTTCCTGGTGGAGAAGGGGACGCGCGGGTACCAGGCCCACGACATCCATCACAAGCTCTCGATGCGGGCCTCGGTGACCTCGGAGCTGATCCTGGAGGACTGCCGCGTCCCCGCCGACCACGAACTGCCGGGCGCCCAGGGCTTGAAGGGCCCCCTCGCTTGCCTGAACGAAGCGCGCTTTGGGATTGTCTGGGGGACGATCGGCGCCGCCATCGCCTGCTATCAGAGCGCGCTGGACTACAGCCGGACGCGGATCCAGTTCGACCGCCCCATCGGCGGATTCCAGCTCACCCAGGAGAAGCTCGTCGGCATGCTCACCGAGATCACCAAAGCGCAGCTGCTCGCCCTGCAGCTCGGCCGGCTCAAGGACGCGGGGCGGATCACTCCCACCCAGATCTCGATGGGGAAGCTCAACAACGCGCGGGAAGCGCTGCGCATCGCCCGCGAGGCGCGCAGCATCCTGGGCGCGAACGGCATCAGCCTCGAATATCCGGTCATGCGGCACATGGCCAACCTGGAAACGGTCGCGACCTACGAAGGCACCAGCGAGATCCACACCCTCGCCATCGGCGAAGAGATCACAGGAATCAGCGCGTTCAAGTAGCACCGAGACCCCCTCCCCTGCCCCTCCCCGCAAGGGGGAGGGAGACCTGAACCGCAAGGGTATGCGAGTCGCGACGAGACTCCTTCCCCGACCCTCCTTCGGTTCAAGGGACGGGGAGAACAAGAATTTAGGTAGGGCGGATGGTGCGGGGCTTGTTGGTGTAGACGGCGTTGGCCGGCAGCGCCTGGGTCCAGGCCAGGGCGATCGGATCGTCGACCGTCCAGACCCCGATCAGCTTGCCGGCCGCGTGGAGCTCGCGCGCGGTCTCGGGCTCGATCGCCGACCAATGCGGACAGAAGACCTCGGCGCCGGCGTCCGCCAACAGTCCCAGGATGTCGACCGGGCGGGAGGCTTCCAGGGCGCCGGTAAGGATCGCCGGCGAGAGCTCCCGGAGGCGGCGCAGGCAGCGGTGGTCGAAGGCGATCACGATCACATCGCTGAGCATGCCTGCGGCCTGGGTCGCCTCCAGCACGGCCTGTTCGATGCCGGGGTAGGCGAGCGGCAGGTTCTTGATCTCGATGGCCACGCCCACCCGCCCGCGAGCGAGATCCAGCACTTCGGTGAGGGTGGGCACGCGCTCGCCACGGAACTGCGGCGCCTTCCAGGATCCGGCATCGAGCTGCTTGATCTCGGCCATGGTCAGGTCGCGCACCAATCCGTGGCCGTTGGTGGTGCGATCCAGCAGGTGGTCATGGATGACCGCCAGCTGATGATCCGCGGTCAGGTGCACGTCACACTCGATCACGTCCACCCCGAGGTCGATGGCCGACCGGAACGAGGCCATGGTGTTTTCGGGGAACTCATCCGCGTTGCCGCGGTGACCGCCCAGCAACATCCGGCCGCTGTCCAGCTTGGCGTGGAGCCCCTGACGGGCTGACGTCACCACGTCCACGCCGTTTCTTGCGGGTTGGCTAACAACGCCGCTATCGTACCCGGCCGGAAAAGATCGGTCCCCGCCGGGCGTTGTATCGGTGAGGCGAATTCGGTGCATTCATACCCCGGTTTCGGGAGCCGCCGGTCAGGGAAAAACTCCCGGCGGGGGAGCCTTGATGCGGTTGCCGGCCGGGCGCACGCTGGGCGGCACACCAAGGACGGCGCCACCGGCGCGCACCTTTGGCTCCGGATGCAAATGCCCACTTTGTTGACGACCCTGCGCCGCTCGGGACGTCTCCCATCGATTGTGGTGGGCCTCTTGGTGCTGGCGGGCCTGGTCGGGCCGCTCCATCTGCTGATGCCCGCTCGGGCCAAGGCGCACGCGGTCCTGCCACCGGTGGCCGTGGGCACCAGCTTCAGCCCGCTGCGCGCCGCCAACCTCGGACTCGACTACCAGTCGGCTTTCAAACAGCTGGAGACAATGCACTTCCGCGTCATCCGGCTCTCCGCCTACTGGAACGAGGTCGACGCGTTCGGCTACGGTGACCTGGACTGGCTCACCGCCGAGGCGGAGCGGTCGGGGCAGCCGATCGTCCTCTCGGTGGGGATGAAAGGGGTGGGGTGGCCGGAGTTCTACATCCCGCCGGCGGCGTTCACGGGTCCGACCCCCGCGGCCGGCCACGACGTGACTCAGGACCCGGGGCTGCGCGACGCAGCGATGCTTTTCGTGGAGAACACGGTCGCCCGCTATCGGCACAATCGCGCGCTCTACGCCTGGCAGATCGAAAACGAACCATTCAACCGGGCCGGCCCCTCTCACTGGTGGATCAGCCCGTCCTTTGTCAGCGATGAGATCGAGGCCACCCGCTCGCTGGACGACCGCCACCGGCCGGTGATCGTCAATGCCTTCGGGCATTTCAACCTGTTCTTTGACCAGGCATCCAACCGGGATGGCCTTGACCTGCGCAGCCTGCTCGGCTTCGAGGGCGACAGCGCCGAGAAGGAAAGCCTATCGGTGCTGAACCAGGGAGACATTCTCGGGCTGGACGTGTACACCGGGATCGGGTACCAGCTGATGGGCGGCAACCACTTGAGCCGGGCCGGCTCGGACTGGCCGGAGCAGATCGCTCACTGGCGCACGGTGGCCCGGGCCCAGGGCAAACAGGTGTGGATCACGGAGGCGCAGGCCGAACCGTGGGAGGCGTCGATGACCACCTATGCCAATCCCAAGAGTGTCAGCCCGGCGGCAATCCGGACCATGTTCGGCGCGCTCAAAGACGGCGGGTACAACACCATCCTCCTCTGGGGCAGCGAGTACTGGCTCTGGCGGTCGGCGTCCGGCGATACCCAGTGGATCGACACGGTGCAGAGCATCCTGCACAGCGAGGCCCGCGCGCCATCGCTGACGCTGGTGACCTAACTAAAGCCCAAATCCACCGGCTCGGGCTAGCATCTTGGGCGCGGATGCGGCCTGAGCCCGAGACCGCCGGAACAAACTCGCATCTTGGGCGCGGATGCGGCCGATCCGGGCGTCGTCTCCTGCGCGCGCTCGGTCACGCATCGACGGATGCGCTCCCTCGCGTGCTCGTCGCCTCCTGCGGCTCGGCACGCCCCACATCCCAATCTGCTTCGTTCGTCCGACGGCCCCGGGCTCCCGGAGCGTCGTCTCCTGCGCGCGCTCGGTCACGCCGCGACGGATGCGCTCCCTTGCGTGCTCGTCGCCTCCTGCGGCTCGGCACGCCCCACATCCCAATCTGCTTCGTTCGTCCGACGGCCCCGGGCTCCCGGAGCGTCGTCTCCTGCGCGCGCTCGGTCACGCATCGACGGATGCGCTCCCTTGCGTGCTCGTCGCCTCCTGCGGCTCGGCACGCCCCGCATCCCGATCTGCTGCGCCCGACCGGTAGATCCGGGCTTCTAGAACACCGCCCAGTTCACCGTGGACAGCTGGTCGTCGGAAAAGGTCTGGCCCGGTTCCTGGAGGTAGAGGTAGCCGATCAGCCGGGTCACTCGCGGCTCCTGAAAGTAGAACTCGCGGTGCTGCTGATAGGCGCTGCTGTGGATCTGACTCGCTGTTTGCGTGCCCGCATTTTCCTCGGCGGCCAGGATCAGGTCATAGTTCTCCAGGAATCGCTTGAGACGGGAGTCGCGATAGGCGATGAGCCGCGCCGGCACATTGGTGGCCAGGTCCTGGGCGATCCGCGGAAAATCACTCCGCATGGTCTGCAGCGCACTGGGCGGTGCGCCGCGCACCTGCTCCCGGTCCAGGTCGTCGTTCAAGACCTTGAGATCAGCGGCCACCCGATCGAGGTAGGCGGACTCGGTCGGCTGCAACGTCGCCGGGGCCACATAGGGCAGTACGAGGTCGTGCAGGAAATCGAGCACCTCGTACTGCTGTTCCCCGTTGGCGGATGCGTTCGGCAGGAAGAGCGCATCGACAGGCGGGGATTGCTGGGCGCTGTACCGATAGAAGGCGACCCGGTGCGCGTTGATCAGGCGTGCCTGGGCCTGGCGCTCGGCGAGACATTGGGACCCGAACACCGAGAGCTCCGGCCGCTGAAGAACGAATAAGCGGCCGTTCGAGTAGGCGGCCAGGGCCTCATCCCGGCTGTCCAACACGAACGCTTCGTTCAGGAACACATCCTGCTTGGTGGCGGCCAGCGCCCGGCCCAGCGCCTCGGCGCTGGCCTGGTCAAGGGGTCGCCGACCGAAGGCATTCATTTCGAAGACATCCGGCGACGAGCGCTTCCAGCAGTGGAGTGGCGTGAACCCGGCGGTGGCCGGTGGGCAGGCGACGGCGCGTTCTCCCGACGGCTGGGCGCTGAGCGCCCCGAACGCCAGGTAGAGGGCCGCGGCCGCCACGGCTAGCCCCGCAAACGCCAGGCTCCAGAGCCGCACTACGCGTCGCCGAGGGGAAGCACCCCCACCCTGACCCTCCCCCTGAGGGGGAGGGAGATCTTGCCTGCCTCGGCGGGCGAGCGCCGTTAGGACGAGCAGGATGACCGCGGTTGGGAGGAAGAAGAGTAGGTAAGAGAAGCGCTCGAGCAGCGACGCCGCTCCGGCGGTGCAGGGCAGGCCGGGAAACTCGGCGTTGGCCTTAAAGGGCGCGATCAGCCAGGCGACGGCGAGCAGGGCGAGCGGCCACAGCACCCACAGCCACCGGCCCAGGGAATTCCTGGTGGCTGTCCTAGTCACCCGCTGCCAGGGTCAGTCCGGTCCTGTTCCAGGCGGGCAGCAAGCAATGGATCCCCGGCTCCACTTGGCCATCCAGTCCCAGGCCGCCACCCCGCAGAAACGCGTGGGCGCGCCGGTACGACTCGTCGATCAACCGCTCGACCTGGCTGAAATTGGTGCCCTCAGTGCCGAACTCGATGTTGGGCATGAGCAACGTGATCTGGGCCTGCTGGGCGTAGCGCTGATACTCCTCCATCATTCGCTGGCCGAGCAAGATTTGGAGGCTCTGGGCCAGCACACCAGTCAGGTTACGGGATGACAGCGGCCGGCGTGGGTTGGTGGTGCTGTTGTCGATCACGATGATCGACGTGGCGCCCATGGCCACCGCTTCCCCCAGGCCGGCGTTATCCGCCGCTGCTCCATCCACAAACTCGTCGCCGTCGATGCGGAAGGGATTGAAGACCCCGGGGATGGCGGAGGAGGCCGCCACCGCATCCGGCAGGCTGCCGGTGGTGAAGACCTCCTTACGGGCCCGGGTCAGGTTGGTTGCGATGATGGCGCAGGGGATGGCCAGGTCCGCGAAGGTGGGTGGCAGGTGGCGGGCCGCCAGGGCCCGCAGGTAGCGGCTGTCGAAGAAGCTGTTGTGGCTTTGGGCGTAGCGAAGGGCCATGCGCAACGGATTTCGGTTGAAGAGGTCGCGGTTGCGGATGGATCGCCACACGAGGGCCAGCCGTTCGATGGTCTCCAGCTCGGGCTTCCAGGCCAGGGCGGCGGCGTTGAAGGCGCCCGAGCTGCACCCCACCACCCCGTCGGGCCGGATCCCCGCCTCCAGCAGGGCCCGGAGCACGCCGACCGTGCAGGCTCCCCGGCTGCCTCCGCCCCCGAGTACGAAGATCCGTTTGGGCGGACGCGTCGGCGCCGGCAGCCGGCGCCGGATCCAATTCAGCATTCACTCAGGCAACGGGATTAAAGCGCGAACCGTTGCGTCCGCTAAATATGGTGCCGGAAAACCGTTGCCACCGGCGTTGCACCCCCAGGACTCATTCCCCCCGTATTTCGGGGCCCGGCTCTTCCAGCGATTATGTTAGCCTTGGAGTATCACCTTTTAACCTATGCGCTGCCCCTATCTCGAGCAAATCCTCCGCAAGCGGGAGACCTTCCTCAAGGTCTTTCAGGCTGACTGCCACGTGGACGGGCGCGTCCACAAGTTCCGCGGGGTGGTCAGCTGGCCCAAGCCACCGTGCCTGCTCAAGCCTGTCACCTGCGCCTTGTTCCAGGAGGCGCGCGCTTCCGAGGATCTCCGCCTGCGTCGGCTGATCGACTAGAGGCCCTCGCCCCGAGACCCCCTCCCCTGCCCCTCCCCGCAAGGGGGAGGGAGAAATCCCGCGAGGGCCTTGCCTAATATCAAAGCGTGGGTTCCGACGTCGTGGTCGTCGGGGGTGGAGTCATCGGGGCGTGCATCGCCTACGAGCTGGCCAAAGCGGGCGCCCGGGCGGTGGTGATGGACCGAGAAGCCAGCGGCCAGGCCAGCCGGGCTTCGGCCGGCATGCTGGCGCCGCTGTCCGAAGCTGATGGTCCGGGGGCATTCCTGGACCTGGGCATGGAGGGCCTGCGGCTGCATCGCCCGCTGGCCGAAGAGCTCCAGGAACGAACTGGCATCGACGTGGGCTACCGGCCCACCGGGCTGCTGCGCGTGGCGCTCAATGAGACCGACGAGGTTGCCGTCCGGCGCCGGCGCAGCTGGCATATGGCGGCCGGCTTCTCGGTCGGCTGGCTGGATCCGGCCCGCGTCCACGACGCTGAGCCTGCCCTGAGTCGCGACATTCGTGGGGCTGCCTATTACAGCCAGGAACATCAGGTCAGCCCTCCCCTCCTGGCGCAGGCCGCGCTGCGCGCGGCTGCCGACCTGGGGGCGGTGGTCCGGATGGGCCTCAACGTGGAGGGTTTCCTCATCTCGGGGAGCCGGGTGCATGGCGTGCGAGCTGGCGGCGAGCAGCTTGAATGCGATGAGGTCGTGATCGCGGCCGGAGCCTGGTCGGGGGCGTTCGCCGAGCTGCCGCCCGCGCTGCCGGTGCGGCCCGTGCGGGGCCAGCTGGTCGCGCTCCAGACGGTGAGCACGCCCCTCCGCCACCTGATCTACAGCTCGGGCGGCTACCTCAGCCCCAAGCCGGACGGCTTGATCCTGGTGGGGGCCACCCAGGAGGAAGTTGGCTTCGACCCGCGACCGACTGCCGCCGGGGTGGCCGGCTTGCTGCATTCGGTGGCGCGGCTCACTCCGACGCTCGCTTCCGCCGCCTTTGCCCACGCCCTGGCTGGGCTGCGGCCGGGCTCGCCCGACGGCCTGCCACTCATTGGCCGGCTACCGGGCTGGTCGGGGATCGCGGCGGCGACCGGCCATTTCCGCAACGGCGTGCTGCTGGCGCCGATCACCGCTCACCTGATCACCGACCTGTTGCTCCGCGGCCGGCCGCGGTTGCCGCTGGAGGCGTTCGATCCGGCGCGCTTCGCCGTCCGCGCCGCGTGAGCCACGCCGACGACCTGACGCCGCGTTGGTTCGACCGGCGGGCAGACGGCTTCCGCCACGCGGTCGCCGGCGGCCTCTGGCTGGCGCCCCTGATCTACCTGACCAATGCGCGCTTCGGCCCGGGGTGGTATGGCAAGGTGGTCAGCGCGGATCCAAACCGCCTGCTCCGCTGGGCGGCTAGCACCGGGATCCCCGCCAGGGGGCTGGAGGCGAAGTCCATCCCGGACGTGGACTCGGGACCCCGGACCGCCCGCCGCCGGGTGCCCGCATACCACATCGATCTGTGGGGCCCGCGCCTGGCGCTGGCCTACGACGCGAAGTACCTGGCGCGGGTCGAGGGCCGGGGTTAGTAGCGCGGAATCGCCTTCAGGCCAGATCCGGTAATGATGATGACCGTCCCCGGGGGCAAGTCCAACCGCTCCCCGGCGGCCAGCGCCGCCGCGGACGTGGGTTCCATCAGCAAGCCCCTGGCCGCCGCCCCCCGCCAGGCCGACTCGATCTCCCGCTCGGCGACCGTCACCCAGCGGCCGCCGCTGTGGCGCACCGCGTTGTAGCTACGCTCCGACCGGGTTGGCTCCGGGATGCTGATCCCGTCGGCGATGGTCGGCTGCCGGGTGACGGGCGCCGGGCGGAAATTGGGGAGGCCGCGCACCAGCGGCGCGCAGGCTTCGCTCTGCACCCCGTAGAGGCGCGGCGGCTTGGGCAGCGCACCCGCCGCCACCAGGTCGGCGAACCCCATGGCCAGGCCGATCAGCACCGTCCCCTGGCCAACCGGCGTCACCACGTCCCGCAGTTCCGCTCCGAGCTCCTCGAAAAGCTCGAAGGCGATGGTCTTGGTGCCCTCCAGGAAGGCATCGTCCCGGGCATGACCGACGTCATACACATCCGCGGCCGCCGCCACCGTGGCGGCCGTCACCGCCGACCGTGGGCCAGGGACGCGGATCAGCTCGGCGCCCAGCACTTCGATGGTGCGCGCCTTGACCTCGACGATATCGGCCGGCGCGAAGATCCGCGCCCTAAGCCCGGCCGCCGCGGCGTAGGCGGCGATGGCGCTGCCGGCATTCCCGGAGGAATCTTCCACGACCGTGTGAGCTCCGGCAGCCCGGGCCGCCGTGATGGCCGTCGCGGCGCCCCGGTCCTTGAAGGACCCGGTTGGCCCGGCGCCTTCCAGCTTGAGGAGGTATCGGTCCCAGGGGATCAGCGGCGTGCCCCCTTCGCCCAGGGTGACCGGGTCACCCGGGACGGCCAGGTCAGCCCGGTAGCGCCAGACTCCGCGGCCCCGCCACTCGGACCGATGGAGGCCACCGTTCATCGCTGGAGCCGGCGGGGGAGGACGAGCAGCGGGGCCTGCGCCAGGATCACAGCGACGACGACCATGTAGGCCGCATCCCAGAGCAGCGCGGGCGACGGGTTCCCGGTGACCAGCGCTCGGCAGATGGTGGCCGCGTGATACAGGGGCGAGACCAGCCAGATGCCATCGCGGATCGCCACCGGCAGCCGGTCCAGCGGAAAGAAGACGCCGCTGAAGAAGAACATGGGCGTGATCAGCAGGCCAATGTAGTAGAAGAGGTGCTCGAAGTTGTCCATCACGGCCGCCCAGGTGAGGGCCGGGGCGGCGAACAGCGGGCCCATCAGCACCAGCACCAGGGGGAGGGCCAGGGCCCATGGCGACCGGATCAGGCCCACCGCGAACATCACCAGGGCAAAGGTCATCCCGTAGAGCAGCGCCCGCGACGCCTGCCAGAAGAATTCGCCGAGCACCAGGTCCTGCGGGGTGATGGGCGCGGTCACGATCGCCTCAAAGACCCGCTTGTCGTGCATGTTGTTCCAGCTTCCGAACAGGGAATCGAAGGTGACGGCGTTCATGGCCGTGACGGCGATCAGGGCCGGCGCCACGAAGGCGGCGTAGGTCTGGCCCCGGCCCAGGTTCACGTACGCGCCCAGCGCGAAACCGAACGCCACCAGGTAGAGGAAGGGCTCTCCGAAGTTGAGGATCACGGACGTCTTGAACACCCGGCGCCAGGAGATGAACTCCCGCCACCAGACGCGACGGGCGCGGACCGGATGGGGCAGCACCACCATGGCTCTCTACTCCTCCTGCAGGTCGCGTCCGGTCAGGTGGATGAACACGTCCTCCAGGGTTGCCGGCCGGATCAGGGCGGTCTCCGTGGGGACGCGGCTGGCGAGCGCGCTCAGGATTCCGGCTGGATCGGCGGTGAAGAGGAGCAGCCGATCGCCGACCTGTTCCACGCGGCGCACAGCTCGATCCGGCAGATCAGGAGCGGGCGCGTCGACCGGCCACTCGAGCTCCAGCACCTGGGTGCCGGCGTGCTTCTCGATCAGGGGCCGCGGCGCGCCGGCTTCCACGATGCGGCCGTGGTCCATGATCACCAGCCAGTCGCACAAGCGGCTGGCCTCCTCCATGTAGTGGGTGGTCAGGATGATGGTGACGCCGCGCTGCTTCAGCTCGGCGAGTCGCTGCCAGACCACCAGGCGAGCCTGGGGATCGAGACCTGTGGTCGGTTCGTCCAGGATCAGCAGCTCCGGGTCGTTCAGGAGCGCGCGCGCGATCAGCAAGCGGCGCTGCATCCCTCCACTGAGCTCCCACATCCGGCTCTGGGGACGGGACTGCAGCTGGACGAACTCCAGAAGCCGTTCGGCACGTTCCCGGGCCTCCCGCCGGCCGATGCCAAAGAATCCGGCGAAGACCATCAGGTTCTCCACCACGGAGAGGTCGCCGTCCAGATTGTTCGTCTGCGGCACCACGCCGATGCGTTCCCGAATGGCGCGGGATTGGGTCGAGGGATCCAGCTCCAGGACGCGGAGCGCGCCGCCGGTGCGCATCACCCGGCCATACAGCATGCGCATGGTGGTGGTCTTCCCAGCGCCATTCGGTCCCAGGAAGCCAAAGCACTGGCGGGGCGCAATGTGGAACGAGATGCCATCGACCGCCTGAACCGAGCCGTAATTCTTCACGAGTTCGCGCGCCTCGACCACTGCATCCACGGCTGGATTAGGGTAGCGCACGCGCGCTGAAAGCCAGGCTAGAGGATCTGCTTCAGCTTGGAGTCGAGCACATCCTGGTCCAGGGTGAATGGCCAGTAGGTGCTCACGGTCCCGTCGCGGGCGATGAAGACGCTGACCGGCAGCCCGGAGGTCTTGAGCCCGACCCCGTACGCGTCGGCCACCCGGCCACCCGGATCCAGGGCCGGCGCCGGCTGGAGGCCCATCGAGTCCCAGAAGGCGCGGACCGTGTCGGCCGACTCATCGCCGAAGTCGACGGCGACGACCGCCAATCCCTGGTCGCGGTGGGCGAGGTAGGCCGACCGGATCAGCGGCAACTCCTGGCGGCAGGGTGCGCACCAGGTGGCCCAGAAGGTGACCAGGACCGGCTTGCCCTTCAGTCCCGCCAGGCTCACGGGTTGGCCGTTGAGGTCCGTGAGGCTGAACGCCGGGGCACGCTGGCCCGCTTTGAGCGGCGCGGCCACGGTGGTGGCCGGCAGCGAGACGATCGGCTGGGGAGTATCGAAGTACGGAATCATGGAGTTCAAGGCGGTCAGCCGGTTGGTGAAGATGAGCACCCCCATGCCAATCAGGAAGACGGCCGCCACCGCGTTGATGGCACCGTACGCGCCGCGAATCCGGCTCAGCGCTTGCATGATGACGCCCGAGAGGCCGGCCGCCAGCAGGAAGGGGATGCCCAGACCAGCCGAGTAGGTGGCCAGCAGGATGGCGCCCTGGCCGGCCGTGTTGCTGGCACCGGCACGAATCAAGATGGCCGCCAGGATCGGCCCGACGCAGGGGGTCCACCCGACGGCGAAGGCCAGCCCGACCAGGTAGGCGGTCCATGGCGCTCGGGGCAGGCGATGGGCGATGTCCAGCCGGCGCTCTTGCATCAGCCAGGGAATCCTCCAGATGCCCAGCAACGCGACGCCCAGCACGATCAGGGCCACCCCTGCCACCTGCAGCAGGACGGGGCGGAAGGCCTTGATGTCGGCTCCCAGGAGGCCGGCCGAGGCGCCCAATGCCACGAAGGCGGTGCTGAAGCCGAGGACGAAGAGGAATGCATTGCCCAGGACGCGCGCCTGCTGCCGGATCCCTGGCTGGGGCGAGCCGGCGGCGACCTGCCCGCCCATGTAGGCCACATAGGCGGGCACCAGGGGCAGCACGCAGGTGGACGCGAAGGAGAGCAAGCCGGCGACGAAGGCCAGGCCGAGATCGACGATCATCGGACGACTAGCTTAGTTAGACTCGCCGCTCCTCCGTGGGCAGCTTTCGGACCCAGGCCCGCAGGCGCGCTGGGGCCTCGTCCTGGCAGCACTCCTTGCGGACCAGTCGCTTCAGGCCAGCCTGCAGCTCAAAGATCTGCAGACAGGGCGGGCAGTCGTCCAGGTGCCGCTGCACCTCTCCCAGTTCGCCGGCGGTCAGCTCCCGGTCGACGAAGGCGTTCAGCTGGTCGCCGCATTCGTTGCAGTTCACGAAACCCCGCCTCCAATCGCGGCCGCCTGAGGCTGCCGCCCGGAATACTCCCAGAGCTTCTTTTGCAGGCTCCGCCGACCGCGGTGCAGGCGCGACATCACGGTGCCGATCTTGATGCCCAGGATCTTGGCGACCTCCTTATAAGAGAAGTCTTCCACATCGACCAGGATCACCACCATCCGCATCGGGACCGGGAGCTCCTCCAGCGCCCGCCGGACTTCGTTGCCGAAGCCGCGCTCCACGATCAGCTGCTCGGGCGTCATCAGGTGGAGGGGCAGGCCCTCGCGCTCCAGCTGCTGATAGATGTAAGCGTCGTTGGACGGCTCATCGATGGATTCCTGGATGGGCGGGCGCTGGCGCAGCTTGTTCCGAAAGACATTGGTCATGATGGTGAAGAGCCACGCCTTTTCGTTGGTTCCAGGCGTGAACCGCTTCCGATAGCGAAAGGCTCGCAAATACGTCTCCTGCACGAGATCTTCGGCGTCTTCCGGCTTGCGTGTTAGCCGCAGCGCGCTGCGATACAGCGCATCGAGATGGCGCTCGAATACCGTGAAATCGTCATTCTGTTCAACGCGGGAGCCGGCCGTTCTATTCCGATCCTCGGTGCCGGTGGCGGGAGTCATGGGGCTGGCGATGGGCCACTCCGCGGCGGGCCGCCGCGTCGCCTTCCGCGGCGCCGTCCGCGCCGGCGTCCGGGTCCGCCCTCGCCTCCCTGACCGGGCGGGCCGCCCTGGCCTGGCCCCGGACCTGGCTGCTGACCGGGCCTGGACTGGGGCCGCGGTGGCCGGGGTTGCCGCGGTGCACGCGGCTCGTTGCGCTGGGGTCGCTGGCTGCCTGCGTCCGGACGCGGCGTCTGTTGTCCCTCGGGCCGCGGCGGGCCGCCTCGACCGCGACGACCGCGCCGCCGGCCGCGTTCGTCCGGCTCTGCTCGGCGGGTGGGGGCCGGGACCAGCCGGTCCAGGCCCTTCGGTCGCCGGCGCCGGATCAGGGAGCCCTGTTGATTGGGACTGGCATCGGATTGCTGGACGCGATCGGTGAACTCGGCCAGCCATTCCTCAAGGGGGCGTTTGATCTGCGGCTTCGGCGCCCGCGGCACTTCGGGCCAGACCCGCGGCCGATCGGGGACGATCGTTTCCGGCGGGCTCAGGTCCTCGTTCAGGATCTCGGACTGTGTCGGCGGCTCCAGCTCGGGCATCTCCCAGCATGTTAGCGGGCAGGCCTTCCCATTCCACCAGGAAACGGCGCCGGAAGCGAAGCAGGGCCGCCACCACCGGTTGTCCCAAAAGCAGAATCAGGATGGCGTTGCCTCCGGCCCGAAAACTGTCATACACGAGCGAGGTGGCCACGTAGAAGGTGCCGAACCGGCGCAGCAGCTCAGCCGGCGGCAGGCCCGCCGCCCAGCTGATGGAGGTGGACTGCCCCCCCACGAAGAGCGGCCATTGCCACAGGTCGAGTAGGGCGCCAAAAGCAAAGCCACTGGCGATGCCCCAGCCGGCCAGCACCAGCATGGGCGGCCGTGACAGGCGCCGGCCCATCGCTGACCCAACCAATCCGGCCCCGGCGCCCACCCAGCCGCAGCCCAGCATCTGGTACGGCAGCCAGGGGCCGAACCCGGCGGTGAAGACCGCCGACAGGAGCAACGTCAGCGCTCCCATGGCAAAGCCGATGCCGGGACCAAAAACGTATCCGCAGACCAGGATGAGGAAAAAGATGGGCGAGAACCCGGCCACGCCGACGACCGCGGCCAGCCGCAGGGCCGCATCCACCGCGATCAGGGCGGCCAGCACCGCGGCCAGGCGTGCCGACAGCCGATGCGTCTGCAGCGCCAGCGCCAGCAACAGCGCGACCGCGGCGACCACAAACGAGACCAGCAAGCCGGTGGAGGCGCGCGGACCCGACCAGAGGGGAAGCACGAAGGCGCCCAGGCCGGCGAGGCTGACCAGTCCGAAGACGATGGGCTCGACCGGCCGGGTCAGGGTCATCCGGGTGATGGCAGGGGAACCTCATCGGGGAGGAGCCAGCCCTTCCCCAGCAATTTGTTGACCTGCGTGGCGAAGACCAGCGAGTCCGTCAGGACGGCCCGGGGAGCGCCCTCGGCATAGATGGCGCCTTCCGACATCAGCGCCACCCGGTCGGCGGCGCGGGCCGCCCACTCCACGTCGTGGGTGGCGATCAGGATGCTGGCACCGGCATCGGCGCGAACCCGCAGGTAGGCGGCCAGGTTGCGCTTGGCGTCCGGGTCGAGACCGCGGGTGGGCTCATCCAGCAGGACCACGTCGGCTCGCCCTGCCGCCGCGGCAATCGCCACCCGTTGCCGTTCTCCGGTGCTCAGGTCGCGCGGATACCGGGGCAGCCAGTCCGCCACGCCCAGCGGCAGCATGGAACCTGGATGATCCTTGACCTCCTCCTGCACCGTGGGCGCGTAGAGCAGCGTGTCGGCATCCTGGGGGACGTAGGCGACCGTGCCCTGCCGGGTGACGCGACCGCGAGCCGGGCTTAAGAGGCCTGCGACCAGCTTCAGGAGCGTCGTCTTGCCCGAACCGTTGCGACCCATTAGGACTGCGATCTCACCACGGTGTAGGCGCAGCGAGGCGTCCCGCAGGGCAGGGGTCCCGTTGTAGTTGAAGGCCGCGCCCGCCACTTCGGCGGTGGACGCTGGCGGCGATACACGATCCACACGAGCGGCCTGGCCGAGCGTGGCCCGCAAGCCGGCCGCCGCCCGGCGCGCTTCGCCCAGGGTGATCGGGATGGGGTCCCATCCGGCTCGGACGGCCAGGTCGACAATCGGCGGCCGGGCCCCGCCCTCGCCCAACGCTACGCGAGGCGAGGCATCCGCGATGGGCGCCCCCGGAGCCGTCAGCGTAAAGACGCGATCGACGAAGGGCGCGATCCGTTCCACTCGATGCTCGGCGATGACGACGGTGAGCCCCAGCTCGCTGACCAGCCGGGCGAGCACCTGCAAGACGTCTTCGGCCGCCTGCGGATCGAGCTGCGAGGTCGGTTCATCCAGCGCCAGCACCGACGGATGGGTGACCAGGGTGGCGGCGATCGCTACCCGCTGCCGTTCCCCCCCCGAGAGGGTGCGAATCGCGCGATGGCGCAGGCCGGCGATGCCCACCTGGTCCAGGACTTCCTCCACCCGCTTGCGCATCAGCGGGCGGGGAAGGCCGAGATTCTCCAGGCCGAAGGCCAGCTCGGATTCGACGTCCTCCAGCACGAATTGCGCGTCGGGATGCTGGAAGACGAACCCGACGTGGGCGCCGAGCTGGCGAGGCGGGACGGTCCGGGTGTCGAGGCCGTCGACCACCACGCGGCCACTGAAGTGGCCCCCACTGCTGTGCGGAACCAGTCCGTTCAAGCAGCGGAGCAGCGTCGACTTACCGCTCCCAGACGGCCCACGAACCAGAATGACGTGCCCGGGGTCGATCCGGGCGGAGAAGTCGGCGATCACCGGCTGCTCCGTCTCCGGGTAGCGGAAGGTCAGGCGGTCAAACGTGATCAACGGCAGCCCTACGACTGACCGCGTTCAGCCACGCGGGAATAGAGAGAGGAACCAACAACACGATCAGGGCGGTTTGCGGCAGCCCCGGTGCCAGCTGGAGGTAGGGGTCATACCCCGACGGCGCCAGCATCGTGGCGGCTAGCGCGCCGATGGCGCCCAGCAGGACCAGCCCGTCCGCCAGACCCCAGCGCGAGGGGTGGTAGCGCGTCCGGCGCTGGCACCCAAATCCGCGAGCGTCCAGGGATTCGGCATATTGCAGCGCCCGCTCCAGGGTGGTGAGGAGGACCGGCAGCAGCAGGCCGAGCCCCGTTCTCCATCCGGCCCGCACGCCGCGTAGCCGGCGCGTTTCGCTCACCGCCTGCAGGGAGGCCAGGGCCTGGGGGACCAACGCCAGGGCCAGCGCGACCAGCGTTCCGAGTCGATAGAGCGGCCGGGGCAGCACCGCCAGGAGGTCGGCGGTCCGCAGCGCGGACTGGGCGATGGCGAACACCAGCACGGTGAGCAGCAGGGCGGCACCGGTGCTGGCCCCATACAGTGCAGCCTCCACAGTCCAGGCGCCGCCGATGACCGGGAGGTGCGAGGGGAGACGGAACAGCACGTGAGAACCGAAGCGGCTGAAGACCAGCGAGAACAGAATCGGCAGCAGGCCCAGGGCCAGGGCGGCGCGCCAGTATCCGATCGATCGGTCGTGCCGGGCCGCAATCCAGACGGTTAGCAGGATAGCGAGCAGCAGGAGCTGCAGATAGGGATTGCGCTCCACGAGGGCGGCGGCGATCGCCGCCAGCGCCCAGGCGCACCACGTCAGCGGGTTGAGGCCGGTCATGGACCCCGTCGCAACAGGTTCCACGCACTGAGGCCGGCCAGCGCCAGCAGGCTCCCGCCCAGCGCGCCCAACGGTCCCGCGGCGGATGAGGATGACGGTGGCCTGGGGCTTGGTCTCGGCGTCGCCATGGCAACCGGTGTGCGGAGATCGGGTGATGAGGACGGCGATGGGAAGGGGGTTGGCGCCGCGGTCGGCGGGACCGTCGATGCGGTCGGTGTGCTGGCGGTTGGCCGCGGCGGCGGCGCGCAGATCTGCTCCACCGTCCAGGCGGGCAGCATCTGGCCGGCCCGGTCGCTGTAGAGCCATCCATCCATGTCCCCGTTGCGCAGGATCCATTCGCTGGCGCCCAGCTGAGACGGAACCCATCGACTCCCGGCTCTGTGCAAGTACTGCCAGTAGGGACCCGTGCCGAGACAGTTGGCCGGTACCGGCGAAGGCTCGCCGTCGAGCTGGCAGATGGCCTGACCCATAGACCCGTACGACTGTGCCTGGTAGGAAAGGCCCGAGCGCTGGATGAGCGCAAAGCCCGAGATCTGGTCCTCCACGAAGGTGACGCAGCGCGTCACCAGCCGTCCGCTGGCGTGCTCGATCACCAGGCCGGCCCGGTGGACGGCCGCGTGCGCGGGATGGCCAAGGACCACGGCGGCGGCGCCCACCAGGCCGACCGCCGCCAACACGCGCCAAAGGAGCCGCAATCCCTTCAGCCCCGTCGCAGAGTCCTCCGCAGCAGGAGTCCGAGCACGACCAGTCCGATGCCCAACGCCAGTGGCAGCGCCGGTTGACCCCCGGTCTGGGCCAGGTGGGGAGCGGATGGCGTCGGCGGACAGGCTGGGGACGTCCCCGCTTCAGAGCCGGAAGCCGGCTGCGTCAGCGGGCGCTCCGTGAACGCCGCCGGCGCCAGCGTCGTGGCGAACAGCTTATCGCCGGCAGTGAGCGCGCCGGCGTCGGGACCGCTGGCGATTTGCTCACTGGCCAGGCTGGCCTCGGCGGCGGTGAGCATGTCCGACCAGGGCGCGGTGTGCCGGAGGCCGGCCGCCACGATGGCTTGGATGCCCAGCTCGTTGGAGTTGGGATCGGGGGTGGAGCCAAACGAGAAGAAGCCCCCGTTGGCGAACTGGGTCTTGAGGTAGGCGAAGCCATTCTGGATGGCGGGGTCGGCCGGCGAGACGCCGGCCGCGAGCAGCGCCTGCAGGACTATCGCCGTGGTGTTGGAATCGCTGCCGTATTTGCCGGCCGTATCGAAGCTCCAGCCACGGTCGGTCGGGTTCTGCTTGGCGCGCAGGAAGGGCACTGCCTCCGCCCCCAGTCGCTGGCCGACGGCGCGGAGCCCCAGGATGGCCAGGCCATCGCTAAAGATACTGCCGCCATACTGTCCCGGAGCCGCGGCGCAGGCCTGGAGATAGGCGGCGTTCAGCTGCGCGATCAGGGGGGCGGTGGGACCGATGTCCGGCCAGGCGGCCCGGGCCAGTAACAATTCGCCGGCGGTTCCCACGTCGGTGGGGACGGCGGGCTTGAGGTAATCGGCCAGCGACGCGGTTCCGTCCTTGAAGGTGGCAGGGTCCTGCGAGGTGGCGGCCAGGCTGAGCGCGATCTCGGCCGAGCGGGCCAGCGGGTTCTCTGGCGCGGCGCCCACTTGCCCCGTGGTCTTGTCCTGCTGGGTCAGTAACCAGGCAACGGCGGCCTGCGCCCGGGTCGGAGCCGGCTGGGCCGCGGCCGGAATGGACTGGGTCGCGACGACGATGACAGCGCCGATGGCGGCGAGTGTGATCCGACGCATAGAAACCTCCAGGGAAGTAATGACCGCTGGAGGCCGATCGGAGTGCAAACAAAAAGCTCCCAATCCTTCCGAAGGGGAGCCGAAGATGTTGTGTGCATCTCCCTCTCAGCCTCGAAGAGGGTCGACGTCGAATCCCGGCAGGCAGGTTTCCTGGCTTCTGGATCGGCGCACCTCGCGACTCCTTCCCAAGGCCTTCGCCTCAGTGGACCGCTGTCGGAGGGCTCCCCAGTCACAGTGACGGGTTCGCGCCGGAATCGCACCGGCTTCCCTTTTCAGCTCGTGTGAGCCACCTGTCGAGCTATTCAGTTGTGTGACCGACGACAGGCACCACCTCCCCTTCCATTGAGAGCCGGCCTTGTAAGGGCGCCATTATATCCCCTCCGGAAACGAAAACGCCGGCCGTTGGGCCGGCGTTCAACCGTAGGCGCTGATCGATTCAAGCCCGAATCCACCGAGTCGAACTTGCATCTTGGGCGCGGGACGAGCGATCGGTGCGTCGTCTCCTGCGCGCGCTCAGTTACGCACCGACGGGTGCGCGCCTTCGCGTGCTCGTCGCCTCCTGAAGCCCGAATCTACCGGCTCGAGCTAGCATCTCGGGTGCGGATGCGGCCGATCCGGGCGTCGTCTCCTGCGCGCGTTCAGTCACGCATCGACGGATGCGCTCCTTCACGTGCTCGTCGCCTCCTTCGGCTCGGCACGCCCCTCATCCCGATCTGCGGCGCCCGACCGGTAGATCCGGGCTCCGCTCATCTCGCCCCGCATCCCAATCTGCGTCGTCCGATCGGTGGATCCGGGCTAGGCGACGCGCGACTCCTCGAAGTAGGCTTCCAGCTCCTCGAGGGTTGGTACCCGGCCGGGATCCTCGGGCTCCACGTTCATGTAGTGCTCCTGCCTGGTGAAGACCAGCTCGATCAGGTCCGGGATCCGCACCGACGGCTGGTAGGGCACGCCGTAGGCCGTCAGCTGTTCGACCACGTCATCTGGGACGATCGTGCGCTCTTTGAGGTTGAGTTCCTCGAGATTCCAGAGAATGTTGTCGAGCGCGTAGAGGTTGAGCTTCCGCTCGGCCTCAGCAGCCTTTCGCTGCATCACCTCGTGACGCTGTCGCCAAGTTTCCTCTTGAATGGTTTCGTACATAATCCAGGAACTTTCCTCCGACTCGAATGGTTGGCTGTCGGTCATGGTCGTCTCAATTGCCGAGGGTGGCAAGTAAATTTCGTAAAGAGTTGTTAATCATTGACCCCGTGTGATCGTGTTCGCAATTCAGCGGACTCAGCCGCGTTCAACAGCCCGAGCTAGTCCCCCGCTCGCTAGCACCGCTCGGAGTGGAGCCATGAGCGCGAGGCGACCAGGTCGTAGAGCTGCCGCTGCTGCCGCCGCGTCAGGTGACCGTAGAGTTGCCCGGCCACCTGGGCCTGGATGGGGAGCAAGCGCTGCTGCATGCGGCGGCCGGCCAGGGTGAGAGAGACGGGCTTGTAGCGCCGGTCGCCGTCGGCGGCGGATCGGGTGATGAGCCGGCGTCGCTCCAACCGGCGCAACAGCGAGGTCAGGTTACTGACATCGCAATGCAGGGCCCTGGCCAGCGCCGATTGCGCCACGCCCTCGTCGGATAGGGCCAGCAGCACGCGCATCTGGGCGACCGTCAGGCGAAGCCGATGCAGCTTCACGGCCGTCTCGTGGTCGGCCGCGATCGCCAACTCCGCGAGTCGGTTGGCGATCAGCGCGGTCAGGCCGGGTTTCGGGCGTGCCACAAGCTTGTTAGACCCAGCGGGATAATACCGGCAATGGCGTACCTGGCGAGCGAGGAGCAACCCCATCCGGCGCGCGAGAGCGTGGAGGTCTACGTGCGGACCTACAACACGCTGCTGCGCAGCTCCGGCGAAACTAAGATCCGGGTGCTGGAGCAGACCCACATCGGCATGGGCTCCAGCCTTCACCCGAAGGCGGGCGAGCCGGAGGTCGATGCCGGCGCCTTCATTTACGCGCTGCGCCGCTTGCCGCCCTGCATGATGAGCGTCCGGCGGGTCATCCTCGGCCAGTCGGCCGAGCTTTTCGAGCGGATGCTGCACGTCGACGTCGCAAGCTGGGAGATGCAGAGTGCCCCGGGACGCCGGCGGCGCTATTACTACGACGGTCGCGAGACCCTGGCGGCCTTTATTGCCAGCCCCTCCGACGTGGACGACATGGTGCCCCAGCTGGTGGCCTTCCAGATCGAATGGAACAAGATGCACGAGCTGCTGCAGCCCGAGGAGCTGCCCGCCGGCATGCCGGTCCCGGAGCAGCTGGCCCTGGCCGAGCGCCTGGGCATCTCCGAGGGCGACTGGATCCGGCTGGAGGAGATCTGGGGTCCCGACCTCCTCCGCAGCCTGCAAGCGATCAAAGTGGAAGAGAAGAACTGCACCATCCGGATGCTGGGCGGCACCCAGGTCGGGTACTCGAAGACCACCCGGCGCTGGTGGGAGCCGATCCAGTCGCTGCTCCGAACCGAAGGCCTGGAGGGTCGCCCCATCTACTTTGTGTCCAGCAACACCCACAGCCTGGTCAACCTGCTCAGCGGCTCGGCTCGCCGCCACCAGGACGAGATCGTGAAGTTCATCGAGCAGACGAACAACCTGGAGCTGGTGCCGGAGCTGCGCAAGCTCCGCCAGCGCCAGTCGCGGGGCAACTGGGACAACTTCCTGTACTACGCCGCCCGCGTCTACTACGGACAGTCGCCAGACGCCACCAGGCTGCGGGCTGCCCGTACCCAGGAGGAGGAGCAGCACGGTATCTACTTCCTGGCCAGCCGGGCCGGGCTCGACGTGGCCGCCCAGGTGATGGTGCTGGACCGGCTGGACGCCTCTGCCCTGGATCCGCGCCTAGGGCATCCGGCGAGCGAGCGATTGCGCCAGTCGCCCGCCGTCATCCTCAACATCAACTATCCGCTGGGGCAGGCCTCGTACAACATCCTGCGAGTGGTCACCGAGAGCATCGACCAGCTGCGGGGCGTCTATGTATTGGGGAAAGCGGCCACGCTCAACGCCAGCATCGGGGACATCATGATCTCGAATGTGGTCTACGACGAGCATTCCGAGAACACCTACTGGCTGGACAACTGCTTCAGCTTCAACAGCGTGGCGCCCTTCCTGGTGTACGGGTCGGCGCTGGACAACCAGCGGGCGGTGACCGTACGCGGCACGTTTCTGCAGAATCGCGGATACCTCGACTTCTATCACCGCGAAAGCTTCACGGTCGTGGAAATGGAAGCCGGCCCCTTCCTCGATGCCATTTACGAGACCAGCGAGTCGTCCCGCTATCCGGTGCGGGAGAACATCAACTTCACCCGGCTGCCCTTCGACGTGGGGGTCCTGCACTACGCCTCTGACACGCCGTACACTCAGGCCCGCACGCTGGGGGCTCGGGGGCTCTCCTATTACGGGCTGGACTCGACCTATGCCTCATCGGCCGCCATCCTCCGGCGGATCTGGGCCCAGGAACATGTGCTGGACTCGGAGCTGGAGCCGGCCTGGACGGAGGCGGAGTCCCCGCCGGGGGCGTAAGGCTCGCCCCGCATAAAAGAAGAAGGCCGCGTGGGGCGCGGCCTTCGAAGGGGAGGAGGGGGGTCGATGTACTGCGCACGATGAGGCTAGCAGTGGGCACTTACGGACGGTCTAACAAGCCTGAGCCCGAATCTATCGATCGAGCTTCCATCTCGGGCGCATGCGGCCTGAGCCCGAGGCGCTCCGGGCGTCGTCTCCTGTACGCGTTCGGTCACGCATCGACGGATGCGCTCCCTCCCGTGCTCGTCGCCTCCTGCGGCTCGGCACGCCCCGCCTCCCGATTAGCGGCGCCCGGCCGATAGATCCGGGCTTTAGGCGGCTTTGCGATTTCGGCGCGCCCGCTTCCTGTGGTTGGCAAGATCCTGTAACGCTTTGTCGATCAAGCGGTCCGCGGGGTCCAGATGTTTGGCATCCAGCAATACTCCCTGGGCGGCGACCACGTCGTCGTGCTGCAGGTAGGCCAGCCCCAGCTGCAGTGCCAGCCCGGCATCCGTTCGGGTCGCCTGCACCGCAGCCTTCAGGTATGGCAGCGCCTCCTGCGGGCGGCCGATCTCGAGCAGCAACGAGCCCAGCTCGGCCAGCACGTCGGGCTGGTCGGGAATAATGGCCAGCGCCCGCCGGTAGGCGGCCTGCGCGACCTCCGCCCGACCCAGCTGACGATGCTGCCGGCCGATGAGGAACCACGTTTGCCAGCCGGCTGGCGCCAGCGCCATGGTCCGTCCGTAGGAGGCCGCGGCGGCGGTCCGGTCGCCCAGGGCGTCGCAGGCGGCACCCAACCGGAAGGCGATATCAGGATCGTTGGGGTCGAGCCCGGCCGCCCGCTCCAGCAGCTGGCGGGCGCGCTCGTAGTCGCGCAGCCGGTGGCAGAGTGTTCCGAGCCGCAGGGCGGGCGTGGCCGCATCGGGCGCGCTCTTGACCGCCGCCTCGTAACGGATCAATGCCTCGCGGACGTTTCCCGCGGACTCGGCCGTCAGTCCGCTTTCCAGAAGGCGCTCGACTTCGGTGACCGCGGCCATGCGGGGATAACGCGCCGTTCCGGAGTCCTTTGCCGGCTGCCCGTCCCGGGGACGTGCAGCGGCGGTCACAAGTTGACTACGCCCGTTCAGCCCGCTGCCAAGAACTGGGTCAACTCGGGCTCGTCCATGCGCAGCGGCGGCACCACGGGGGTGTAGCTGAGCCGTGCCGCCAGCTTCATAGCCAGCTCGGGTTTGAAATCCACCGGGGTAAAGCCTTTGCCGGTAAAAATGCCCAACGCCTGGTCTCGGATCACCAGCGCGGCGCCATCTTTGCGGGCCAGGACGGTGATCATGTCGAGGCGACCGGTGCCAGCTGGGCCACCAACTGGGCGAGCTGGGCTGGCTTGAACGGCTTCTCGACGGTGGCCGCCGTGCCGGCACGGCGGGCGCGCTCGGGCGCAGCCGCGTCACGGAACTCGGTCAGCATCACCACCAGGTTGCTGGGGACGAGACGTTGCAGCAGGAGGAAGGCATCGCCGTCTGGCAGGGTTGAGTCCAGCAACACCAGGTCCGGGCGAAACGAAACCGCCGCGGCCGCGACCCGCGTGGCCTCGGTCACCCAGGTGACCGTGTGGCCCTCCCGTTCCAGCTTGAAGACGATAATGGCGCCGATGTTGGGCTCATCTTCCACGACCAGGACGCGGGCCATCGTCGTTTCGATGATACGCATCCGGGGATAACCATGATGCTCTGGCCGCGCCCGGTGATCGTGGTGGTCGCCCTCAATGAGGCCAGCTACGCATGCTGCGCGGCAGCTGCCCGTTACGGGAGCGAGATGTGGCGGCAGCGCCTTCGCCAGTTCATGGAACGGATGTCCGGCCGGTTGACGCCGCCGGAGGTCACGCCCGTGGACCGCATCCAGCTGATGCTGTTGCCGATCGCCGATCTCTTCATGATCCTGATGTACTCCCGGCCGCCCGGGGGGTCCCTGCGCACTGCCCGGGTCACCCTGATGACGATCTGGCTGGCTGGGGCGGTGGCGGTGCTGGTCGGTGTCCCGGCCGCCGTTCTGCTGGTGCACAGCGTCGCCGGGCTTCAGCCTCTCCCGATCGCGATCGGTCTGGTGGGGATGGCGGTCGGGCTCGGAGCGGGGATCCTGGCGGTGTTCGGCGTCCGGCAGCGAATCCTGATCGCCGCTCGGCAGGAGACCACCTAGCAACGCCCTCCCCGTTCGTCCCCGAGCGAGGGAGAAATGAAGAAGGGGAAATCATGCAAAGAGCCCCACGCCGGGTGGCGCAGGGCTCTTGCTCCGGACTGCCGGTCTTAGGCGGCGAGGCGGACGTTCTTGGCGCGTGGTCCCTTGGGGCTTGGTTCAACCTCAAACTGGACCTTCTCGCCACCGAGCAGGCGGTCGAAATCGCTGTCGACGCCGCTCCGATGGAAGAAGTAGTCGCGCCCGTCTTCGGCGGCGATAAAGCCGAATCCGCGCTCAGACACGAGCTTCTTGATAGTCCCGGTTGCCATTGATGGCTCCTCCTTTCCCGAACCAGATAGGCCGCACGCACGGGCCTGTTCGAGAGAGAGCCACGGCGAGCGCGTCCCGAGCGGACGCTACCGCCTTCTTACCCCTGGCCGGTCCCTGGTAAACCCTGCGGAAGACCCCCTCCCCCGCCCCATCGATCCGGGATGCCATCGACCCCGAACCCTTGACTCTGGTCTGGACAGTGGCGTTAGATGGGTTCGGATCGCGGGGGCTCGTACCCAGTTCAGGAGGGCTGAAGATGGCAGACGAGACATCTGTGGCGCTGACCCGGCGTGAGGTGCTCAAGCTCTCAGCGTTAGCCGGAGCGGGCGCGTCGCTGGCCGCCGTGGCCCGATCGCTGCCGGCGGCGGCGGCCGCCGCCCCGGGCGACTTCAACGAGGCCACCATTACCCAGCTTCAGGCCGGCATGGCTGGGCGCCAGTTCAAGTCGATCGACCTGGTCAACTTCTATCTGGCGCGGATCGGCACGCTGGACCAGAAGGGGCCCACGGTTAACTCGGTCGTCGAGCTGAACCCCGATGCCAGGGCGATTGCCCTGGCGCTGGATGCCGAACGGCAGAAGGGCCAGACGCGCGGCCCCTTGCACGGCATCCCGGTCTTGCTCAAGGACAACATCGACACGCACGACGGCATGCAGACCGCCGCCGGCTCGCTGGCCCTGGTCGGCGCCGCCCCGCTGAAGGATTCGTTAGTGGCCGCCAACCTGCGCGCCGCGGGTGCCGTCATCCTCGGCAAGACCACCCTCAGTGAATGGGCCAACTTCCGATCCTTCTTCTCGACGAGCGGCTGGTCTGGCCGCGGCGGGCAGTGCAACAACCCCTACGCGCTGGATCGAAACCCCTGTGGGTCGAGCTCTGGATCGGCAGCCGCCGCGTCAGCGAACTTTACCGCCGTGTCGATCGGGAGCGAGACGGATGGCAGCATCGTCTGTCCCGCCAACGAGAGCGGCGTGGTGGGGATCAAGCCCACCGTCGGCCTGGTGAGCCGCGCCGGCGTGATCCCCATCTCTCACACCCAGGACACCCTGGGGCCGCATGCGCGAACCGTCGCCGACGCGGCAGCGGTGCTGACCGCCATCGTCCAGCGGACCCCGGACCCGCGAGACCCGGCGACGCAGGCAAATCGGAACCTGATTCCAGCCGACTACACGGCCTTCCTGGACTCGACCGGAGGCTCTCTCCAGGGAGCGCGGATCGGAGTCGGCCGCGACTTCGAAGGATTCAGTCCGCACACGGACGATGTGTTCGAGAATGCCCTGACGGCCCTGCGCAACGCCGGGGCCACCCTGGTGGACGTGTTTTTCCCGCACATCAAGGACATCAACAGCGGGACCGCCGAGTTCACCGTTCTGCTCTTCGACTTCAAGAAGGACCTGAACGCCTACCTGCGGACCCGGACCGGCGTCCCCATCGGCTCGCTCGCTGACGCGATCGCGTTCAACAACGCCAATGCCGCCCAGGAGATGCCGTTCTTCGCCCAGGAGATCTTTGAACTGGCGCAGTCGTTCGATGTGACCAACCCGGACGCCATTCAGCCGCTCGGCCTGTCATATAACCAGTCGCTGGTGATGGATCGCCAGTTCGGCGCCACCGAGGGGATCGACCTGCTTCTGCAGCAGAACAACCTGCAGGCGATCGTGGCCCCCACCGATACGGCGGCCTGGCCGACCGACCTGATCAACAGCGATCACTTTGTCTTTGGCAGCTCCTCCGCTGCGGCCATCGTCGGGTATCCCATCGTGGTGGTCCCGATGGGCATGGAGTTCGGTCTCCCGGTGGGGCTGTCGATCATGGGCACCGCGTTCAGCGAGCCCACCTTGATCAAGGTGGCCTCAGCCTTTGAGGCCGTGACCCACGCTCGCCAGGCGCCACAATTCCTGGCGACGTTGCCATTCAACACCAAGGGTGAACCGAGTCGGGTGCACCGCCGCCATCTGCTCGCCCCTCGCGTAGCGCCGGTCCGACTCTAGCGAGCAACCCAGGGGGCGGCGTTCTTCGCCGCCTCCTGCTCGGCAAGGACTGCAATCTCTTGCTCGTCGCTCGCATGTGCGGATGGACCGCCGGCAGAAGACCGGCTTGATCCTGATCGGCATCTGGGCCGTGAGGGTGGTTGTCATCGCGATCGTCACGCATCGCCTCGTCGCACTAGGATTGCTCGGACTGTGCCCAGCGGCGGCTCTCCCTTTTCGCAAACTCCAGGCACCGCCGCC